>WNGJ01000404.1_pt1 | contig 55854 bp, 52 predicted proteins | sample 5400611 | NCBI WGS metagenome assembly WNGJ01 (sample SAMN13153375, study PRJNA577476) | soil metagenome | isolation source: 40 cm soil or saprolite under Garry oak tree replicate 1 | place: USA:California | collected 2016-06-15 | reverse complement strand
GGCACCGGGAAGACCGCGGTCGGCCTGCACCGGGTCGCGTACCTGCTGTACGCGTACCGGGAGCAGGTCCGGCGGCGCGGCGTGGTCATGGTCGGGCCGAACCAGGCCTTCCTCTCCTACATCCGCAACGTCCTGCCCGCGCTCGGCGAGCTCGACGTCACCCAGACCACCGTCGGCGAGCTGGTCGCCTCGGTCCCGGTCCGCGGGTCGGACGATGAGGCGACCGCGATCGTCAAGGGCGACGCGCGGATGGCGGAGGTGCTGCGACGGGCGCTATGGGCCTCGGTCCGCGCGCCGTCGGCCGCGGTGGTGCTGCCGCGCGGTGCGCGGCGCTGGCGGGTGGCCGCGTGGGAGGTCGAGGAGCTCGTGCACGAGCTGCGGCACCGCGGCGTCCGCTACGGCGCGGCCCGCGAACTGCTCGAGCACCGGATCGCGCACGTGATCCTGACCATGATGGAGGGCGCCGGGGAGGCCTGTGACGACCGTACCCACGAGGCGGTGCGGCGGTCCCGGCCGGTGCGGGCCGCGGTGGACGCGATCTGGCCGAAAGTTGACGCTGTCCGGCTGGTGTTCGGCCTTCTGTCCTCGGCGGAGGCCCTGGCCGCGGCGGCCGAGGGGGTGCTGACCGCCGATGAGCAGGCCGCGATCGTCTGGCCGTCGGCGCCCCGCGGGCCCGGCTCGGCCCGCTGGTCCGCGGCAGACGCCGTGCTCATCGACGAGGCGCGCGACCTGATCAGCCGGACGCCCAGCCTGGCGCACGTAGTGGTGGACGAGGCCCAGGACCTGTCCCCGATGGAGTGCCGGGCGCTCGGCCGCCGGTGTTCCACCGGCTCGGCCACCGTGCTCGGCGACCTCGCCCAGGGCACCACGCCGTGGGCGGCGCCGTCCTGGCCGTCGCTGCTGGCCAACCTGGGCAAGCCGGACACCGGCGTGCGGGAGCTCTCGGTGGGTTACCGCGTGCCCCGCCAGATCCTGGACTACGCCTCGTCGCTGCTCGCGGTGATCGCCCCCGAGCTGAGGCCGGCCTCCTCGCTGCGGGCGGACCCCGGCGCCCTGGACCTCACCCGCGTGCCCGCCGCGACGCTGGGCCAGGCCCTGGTCACCGCCTGCCAGCAGGCCTGCGCCCGGCCCGGTTCGGTGGCCGTCATCGCCGCCGACCCGCAGGTTCCCGACCTGGGCCGCGCGCTCGACAGGGCCGGCGTGGCCTACGGAGCGCCGGGGGCGGATACCACGCTCACGCTGGTTCCGGTGACGCTGGCCAAGGGCCTGGAATACGATCATGTCATCGTGGTGGAGCCCGCGCGCATCGCCCGCGCCGAGACGAGGGGGCTGCAGCGGCTCTACGTGGCGCTCACCCGCGCGGTGTCGCGGCTGACCGTGCTGTACTCCGAGCCGCTGCCGGCTCCCCTCCCGTCAGGGACGGTGCCCGATTGAATGGTCCTAAAGTGAACCGATGCCCGGCACCGCACGTCTTTCTTATAGGGGGAACGGGCGGGCCTGGACGTCAATTTCCTGAGCTGCGAATTTCCGGATGTGCGTTGCGGGGATGCCGATGCGGCGGCATGCTGGAAGTTGCGGCGACATTTAGTCCTCGACTGACTCCTATGCGTTACAATGGTGGTTAACGGTGGAAGCCAAACGAACCGGCGATCCCGATCAGGTGCAGGCTGTCTATCTGGAGAAGCTAGCCGACGAATTGTCCCATCGCGGGCTTGAGGCGTGGCTGATGGCGCCGCCGGGGCGCAGGCCCAGCCTGTACGTGGTCAACCCGGCCGCACGGGCGCTTGAGGAGAACGTCTACGTCGGTTGCGGCAAGGACGGCATGTGGTGGTTCTGGTGGTCGTGGGCGGAGCGGATCGCCGTCGCCGACGACGTTGACCTGGCCGCCAGCACGATCGTGCGGGTCCTGGCCTCCCTTCTCCGAACGAGTGACTGAACCCTGCGAACCGCCCGCCAGGATGGACCTGTGCGCGACCCCGGCCGTTGAGCTCGCCCGGCTGATCAGGGCCCGGGAGCTTTCCGCCGCCGAGCTGCTCGCCGCCGTGCTGGCCAGGATCGGCGCGGTCAACCCCGCGATCAACGCGATCGTCACGCTCGCCGCCGAGCAGGCCTGCGCCACGGCCGCCGAACTCGACGCGCAGGCGGCCCGCGGCTCGTTCGCCGGGCCGCTGCACGGGCTGCCGATCGCGGTGAAGGACCTGGCCGAGACGGCGGGGATCAGGACCACCTTCGGTTCGCCGGTCTTCGCCTCCTTCGTGCCGGCGTTCGACGCGCCGCACGTGGCCCGGCTCAAGCAGGCCGGAGCGGTGGTGATCGGGAAGACCAACACGTCGGAGTTCGGCGCGGGATCGCAGACGTTCAACCCGGTGTTCGGGCCCACCCGCAACCCGTACGACACCCGGCTCACCCCCGGCGGCAGCAGCGGCGGGGCCGCCGCGGCCGTCGCCGCCGGGATGATCCCGTTCGCGGACGGCTCCGACCTGGGGGCCAGCGTGCGTAACCCGGCGTCCTTCTGCGGTCTGGTGGGGCTGCGGACCACGCCGGGCCTGGTGCCCGCCGATCCGCTGGACCCGCTGGCCGTGGTCGGGCCGATCGCCCGTACCGCGCCGGACGCCGCGCTGCTGCTGGCCGGGATGTGCGGCTCGGATCCCGGGCTGCCCATGGCGCGGCCCGATCGCGCCGGCGACTTCCTTGAGCTGCGGCCGGCGTCGCTGCGCGGGCTGCGGGTGGCCTGGACGTACGATCTGGGGGACCTGCCGGTACAGCCCGAGGTCCGCCAGGTGCTCGCGGCGCTGCGCGGGGCGCTGGAGAGCGCCGGGTGCGCCGTGACCGACGCCGCGCCCGCCCTGTCCGACGCGGACGAGGTATTCCAGGTGCTGCGGGCCGCGCGGATGGCCGGCCTGGCGTCGCTGCTGCGCGCCCATCGCGGCCAGATCAAGGCCACCCTGGCCTGGAACATCGAGAAGGGCATCGCGCTGACCGGCGAGCAGATCGCGGCGGCGCGGGCCGGCCACGCCGAGATCTTCCAGCGGCTCAGGTCCTTCCTGGCCGAGGGGCCGTACGAGGTGCTCGCGCTGCCCGCCGCGCAGGTGGTCCCGTTCCCGGTCGAGCAGGAGTGGGTGACGGAGATAAACGGCGAGCCGATGGCCACCTACATCGACTGGATGCGCTCCTGCTCGCGGATCACGGTGACCGCGCACCCCGCCGTCTCAGTGCCAGCTGGCTCAGTGCCAGCTGGCTCAGTGCCGGCCGGCCTGACGGCCGCCGGGCTGCCCGTGGGCCTGCAGTTGGTGGGCCGCTACGGCGCGGACCGGCGGCTGCTTGAGATCGCGGCCGCGATCATGGCGCTGGCTGCCCCCTCCTAACAACTGGCTGCCCCTGCTAACAAGCTGAGGCCGGGGAAGGCCTGAGTGCTGCCGCGCCAGAACGCGGCGCGCTGCGCCGCGCCCTGCATGGCCATCGCGCCGAAGTGCCGGAGCCGCTGGTCGCTGACCGCGACCAGGCCCAGGTAAGCCCGGGTCACGCCGTCCTCGAGGCGGGCCGCGAGGGCCATCGCGCTGGCCGCGTCGTGCACCCGGAAGGGCAGCTGGTAAAAGGCCCGCGCGGCGGTCGGCGCCGCGCCCCGTCGGGAGATCATCGCGGCCAGCGTGTCGCGGGCCTGGTTGTGCCCGGTCCAGTCCCGTTCGGCCGCGGCCAGGCTGCTCCCGGTCAGGTGCGCGCCCGCCACCCCGTACCCGAAGATGGCCGCGTGCTCGGCCGCCAGCGCGGCCTGCAGCGCGGACACGGTCCCGGTTCCCGCCATCGCGCGCTATCCGCCCAGTACCGTCACGTGCGTGGCGTCGGAGGCGGCGATGCTCGCGAGCAGCTGGGCCAGGGCGGGCGGCACGGTGGCCAGCCGCTGCACCAGGCCCGCCGCCGACGCGCGCTCCGCCGCCCGCAGCCGGGCGGTGCTGATATGGGTAGGGCTGACGCGGGCGGGCGTAGTGCTGGCCCGGGGGGACGACCCCCCGGATGGCGACGGCGACGCGGACGTCCCTGGCGGCACGATGAGCCTGGCCCTGAGCTGCGCGAGGTGCTGCCCGTGCTGGGCGAGCAGCGGCCGGAGCGTCCGCAATCTTGCCGCCCCCGGATCGCCGTCGATGGCCGTCCGGTACAGGTCGATCAGGTTTTCTTCGGCCGCGATGACTGCCTGTAGCGTCAGCACGTCGCGGCCGAGGGGCGGGGGGCCCGCCAGCGGATTGGGGCCGGTGAACGCGTCCGAGGACCGGCAGCCGGCGGTGGCGAGCAGCAACGGCAGCGCCGCCGCCGAGGCGAGCAGCATGCGGCGCCTCGGCACAATGTCGGGCACACGGGCAAGCTACCACGTACGCTTCGGCGGGTCCGGCCGGTTCCTATCCGCGAGACGGCCCAACCCCGGATAGGCTAGGTCCCAATCCTGCAGGTCGTGGACGAGGAGGTCGTGATGCCAGGAGGCCAACGGCACGCGCCCGAACCCGGCCAGCACCGACCCGGCCAGCACCGTCCTCGCCAGGCGGTGGCCGGTTCCTCGCTCGACGAGAACAGGGTCGCGGACGTCATCCGTCCCGTGGTCGCCGCCGCGGGCATGGACCTGGAATCGGTCCGGGTGAGCGCCGCGGGCAGGCGGCGGGTGCTGCGGGTGGTGGTGGACAGCGACCGGGGCGTCAGCCTGGACGACGCCGCGACGATCAGCCGCCAGCTGTCCGCCGTGCTCGACACGGCGCCGGTGATGGGCGATTTCCCCTACACGCTCGAAGTCTCCTCGCCAGGCGTCGACCGCCCGCTGACCGACCCGAGGCACTGGCGCCGCGCGGTGGGACGCTTGGTCCAGGTCACCGCCACGGACGCCAGGGATGTCGGGACCATCTCCGGCCGGGTCGTCGCGGCCGACGCGGACGGGGTGACCCTGGACGTGGGGGGTGACCGCCGCCGTTTCGGCTACGCTGCGCTGGGCGTCGGCGCCATCCAGGTGGAGTTCGGGCATCCGCACACCGAGCTTGGAGCGACCCGCGATGGACATTGACCTGACCGTGCTGCGCAGTCTGGAAAGCGAGAAGGACATCTCGCTCGATCAGGCCATCAAGGCCATCGAGGACGCCCTGCTCGTCGCCTACCACAAGTCTGAGGGCGCGTCGTCCGCGGCGCGCGTCGAGGTGGACAGGAAGAGCGGGCACGTCACCGTGTGGGCCATCCAGACCGGCCCGGACGGGAGCCCGGAGCGGGAGTACGACGACACCCCGGCCGGCTTCGGCCGGATCGCCGCGACCACCGCCCGGCAGGTGATCCTGCAGCGGCTCCGCGACGTCGAGGACGAGCTGACCTTCGGCGAGTACGCGGGCCGCGAGGGCGACATCGTGGCCGGGGTGATCCAGCAGGGCAAGGACCCCAGGACGGTGCTGGTCGACCTGGGCAAGCTGGAGGCGGTGCTGCCGCCCGCCGAGCAGGTGCCCGGCGAGCGTTACGTCCACGGCGAACGGATCCGCTGCTACGTGCTGCACGTGCGCAAGGGCCATCGCGGGCCTTCTGTCACCTTGTCCCGGACCCACCCCGGCCTGGTGAAGAAGCTGTTCGCCCTGGAGGTGCCCGAGATCGCGGCCGGCGCGGTGGAGATCGTCGCGATCGCCCGCGAGGCCGGGCACCGCACCAAGATCGCGGTCCGGTCGCATCAGCCGGGCGTCAACGCCAAGGGCGCCTGCATCGGGCCCATGGGCAGCCGGGTGCGGAACGTGATGAACGAACTGCACGGCGAGAAGATCGACATCGTGGACTACTCCGACGACCCGGCCGGCTTCGTGGCCAACGCGCTGTCGCCGGCCCGGGTGACCCGGGTTCATGTGATCGACGCCGCGGCCAGGGAGGCGCAGGTCGTCGTGCCCGACTACCAGCTGTCGCTGGCGATCGGCAAAGAGGGCCAGAACGCCAGGCTGGCCGCCAGGCTCACCGGCTGGCGCATCGACATCAGGTCCGACGCCGCGGTCCCGGCCGATGGGCCGGCGGTGCGCTCGTCCGCCGGGCCGGTGGTGCAGGCCCCTGAATAGGGCCGGATACCGGCCGCCTCTTCCGCCTCCCCTGCCGCACCAGCCAGCGGCCCCGTCGGCGCAGGTCCCCGGCCGGTATCGGAGACCCGCGGACACGGTAGACTCATGAATGTAATAACCATGCGAGCCGAGCGGCCTGTCCCGGGTATGCCTCCTATGCGTACCTGTGTAGGCTGCAAGGAGCGTGCGGTAAAGTCCAGCCTGCTTCGCCTCGTAGCGGCTGGGGACGTCATTCAGCCCGACCCGCGGGCCCGGCTGCCTGGCCGAGGTGCGTACCTGCATCCCAGCCTCGCCTGCCTGGAACTCGCGCGTCGGCGCCGGACGTTCCCCCGGGCCTTGCGCGCCGCGGGATCGCTCAGCCTCGAACCACTGGCTGAGTATCTTTGCGGCGCGGATTCCCCGGAATAGCATTACTGGCGGAGGAACAACCTGGCTGGGCAGCAGGCTTAACGCTAGAAGGAACACCTGTCGGAAAGCAGGTCGAGAAGCTGATGAGCGCTCGATGAGCACGCGGCGATGATCACCATAGGCTGAGGCCAGCCCGGAGCACGCTCTGCCCGGGCCGGGGTCCGGGAAGGGGTCCAGGGGACTGGGCCGAGAAGGAGCGTAGTGGCGAAGGTCCGGGTTTACGAACTCGCGAAGGAGTTCGGTGTCGAGAGCAAGGCCGTCATGGACCAGCTCAAGGAAATGGGCGAGTTCGTAAGGTCAGCTTCCTCGACGATAGAGGCGCCCGTGGTCCGGCGGCTCAAGGAGGCATTCTCTACCAGGTCGGCAGAACAGCCGGCTCAGGGATCCAGGTCCCGGTCCGCGGGGTCGCCGGCCGGGTCAGCTGCGCCGCGCGAAGGCGCGGCCCCGGCGGGTGCCAGGCCGCGGCCTAGCGCCACCCAGTACACGGCACCCCATGCTCGCGATGACCGCGCCGCCGCGGCGGCTTCCGGTGCGGCGCCTGCCGGTGCGGCGCCTGCCGGCGCGGTGGCTTCCGGTGCGGCGCCGGCCCCCAGGACTGCGCCCGACGGGACCGCCAACGGCTCCGCAGAGCGTGCGGCCGCGCCCGATGTGGCCGCCGCCAGCGGTACCTCGGCGGCTCCCGAAGCGGCGGCCCGGCCGCTGCCGCCGGTCCCGCCGTCGCCCGCGTCCCGGCCCGGCCCGGACCCGAGAATCGACCCGAGGACCCAGGGAACTCCGGGCGGTCCCGGTGCCCCGCGGGTGCCCGGGCCGCCGCGGACCCCGGCCACCCCCGCCGACTTCCGCAGTGCGGGGACGAGCCAGGCGGGCCAAGGAGGCCAGGGCGGCCAGGCCCGGCCCTCGGCTCCGCGTCCCGGCGCGCCGGGCGGCTCTTCTGGGCAGCGCCCCGGCGCCCCCGCAGGCCGTCCCGACCAGTCGGGCCAGGGCACCAGGCCGTCCGCGCCGAGGACCCAGGGACCTGGCGCTCCCCGCCCGGGGGCGCCCAGGTCAGGCGCACCCGGCCCGCGCCCGGGGGCCCCGCGTCCCGGCCCGAGGCCGGGCAACAACCCGTTCAGCTCGACCGCGACCGGCATGGGGTCGGCGCCTCCGGCTAGGCCCCAGGGCCCGGGCGCGCCTGGCCAGTCTGGTCGTCCCGGCCCTTCGGCGGGCGGTCCCGCCGGTCCCGCCGGTCCCGGCGGGCCGCGTCCGGCTGGCCGCGGTCCCGGCCGCCCCGGCATGTCCGATGGCGGGCCGCGTCCTGGCGGTCCCGGCGGGCCGCGTCCCGGCGGTCCCCGGCCGAGCCCGATGAACATGCCCTCCCGCCCGGCGCCGTCCGGCGCGGGCCGGAGCGGTCCCGGCGGCGGCCGCGGCGGTCCTGGTTCCGGGGCTGGCACCCGGCCCGGCGGGCCCGGCGGCGGCGGCGGTGGCCGCGGGCCCGGGGGCGGCGCCCCGCGGGCCGGAGGCGGGCCTGGTGCGGGCGCTCCCCGCACCGGGGCCGGCGGTGGTCCGCCGCGTCCGGGCGGCGGCCGTGGCCGCAGCGGCACCCAGGGTGCCTTCGGGCGCCCCGGCGGGCGTCCGTCCCGGGGCCGGAAGTCGAAGAAGCAGCGCCGTCAGGAATTCGACAACATGCAGGCGCCGACGATCGGCGGCGTCTCGGTTCCGCGCGGCAGCGGCCAGGTGGTCCGGCTGTCCCGGGGCGCGTCGCTGAGCGACTTCGCCGACAAGATCGGGGCTAACCCGGCGTCGCTGGTGCAGGTCATGCTGCTCCTTGGCGAGATGGTGACCGCCACTCAGTCGGTGAACGACGAGACTCTCCAGCTGCTCGGCGCCGAGCTCAACTACAACATCCAGGTCGTCTCGCCCGAGGAAGAGGACCGCGAGCTGCTCGAGTCGTTCGACATCGAGTTCGGCGAGGACGAAGGCGAAGAGGCCGACCTGGTGGCCCGGCCGCCGGTCGTCACGGTGATGGGTCACGTCGACCACGGCAAGACCAAGCTGCTCGACGCGATCAGGCACACCAACATGGTGGCCCGCGAGGCCGGCGGCATCACCCAGCACATCGGCGCGTACCAGGTGACCACCGAGGTGGACGGCGAAGAGCGCAAGATCACCTTCATCGACACCCCGGGTCACGAGGCGTTCACGGCCATGCGGGCCCGCGGCGCCGAGACCACCGACCTGGTGGTGCTCGTGGTGGCGGCCGACGACGGCGTGAAGCCGCAGACCACGGAGGCCCTGAACCACGCGCAGGCGGCGGGCGTGCCCATCGTCGTGGCCGTCAACAAGATCGACAAGGAGGGCGCCGACCCGCAGCGGGTGCGCGCCCAGCTGACCGAGTACGGGCTCGTCGCGGAGGAGTTCGGCGGCGACACCCAGTTCGTGGACGTGTCCGCCACCAAGCGGGCCGGCATCACCGAGCTGCTCGAGGCGATCATCCTGACCGCCGACGCATCCCTTGACCTGCGCGCTAACCCGAAGCAGGACGGGCAGGGCGTGGCCATCGAGGCGCACCTGGACAAGGGCCGCGGCCCGGTGGCCACCGTGCTGGTGCAGCGCGGCACGCTGCACGTCGGCGACTCGATCGTGTGCGGCGAGGCGTTCGGCCGGGTCCGGGCCATGCTGGATGAGAACAGCGAGCCCATCCCCGAGGCCCCGCCGTCCCGGCCGGTGCAGGTGCTCGGCCTGACCGCCGTGCCCGGCGCGGGCGACAACTTCCTGGTCGTCTCCGACGACCGGATGGCCCGGCAGATCGCTGAGCGGCGGGAGGCGCGCGAGCGCGTCGCCCAGTTCGCCCAGGGGCGGCGCCGGGTCACGCTCGAGGACCTGGAGTCGGCGTTCAAGGCCGGCGAGCGCGAGGAACTGCTGCTCATCATCAAGGGCGACGTGTCCGGTTCGGTGGAGGCCCTGGAGGACGCGCTGCTCCAGCTCGACGTGGGCGAAGAGGTCAGCCTGCGGGTGATCGGCCGCGGCGTCGGCGCGATCACGCAGGACGACGTCAACCTCGCCATCGCCTCGGAGGCGGTGATCATCGGCTTCAACGTCCGGCCGGCCGGCCGGGCCGGTGAGCTGGCCCAGCGCGAGGGCGTCGACATCCGCTACTACTCGATCATCTACCAGGCGATCGAGGAGGTCGAGGCCGCGCTCAAGGGCATGCTCAAGCCAGAGTTCGAGGAAGCGCAGCTCGGCACGGCGGAGATCAGGGAGGTCTTCCGGGTGCCGCGGGTGGGCAACGTCGCCGGGTGCATCGTGCGCTCGGGGACGATCCACCGCGGCAGCAAGGCCCGGCTGATCCGGGACGGCGTGGTGATCTCGGACAACCTGACGGTGGACTCCCTGCGCCGGTTCAAGGAGGACGCGACCGAGGTCCGCGAGGGCTACGAATGCGGTATCGGCATCGGCTACAACGACGTCAGGATCGGCGACACGATCGAGACCTTCGAGATGAGGGAGAAGCCAAGGACCTGACCAGGTACCCGGGCAGCTGCGGGGCGGTGACGTGTACGTCGCCGCGCTGACGCTGGACGTGCTGCTTGGCGACGTGCACTCGCTGAAGGCCAAGCGGGGCGTTGTCCGGCCGCTGGTCGCCGAGTTGCGCCGGTGCTATCCAGGTGTCGCGGTCGCCGAGACCGGGCACCTGGATCTGCACCGCCGCGCCGAGATAGGGGTGGCCGTCGTGTCCGCGACGGCCGCCAACGCGATGAGCGTGCTCGGCGAGTGCGAGCGGCTGGTGGCCCGGCATCCTGAGATCGAGCTGCTGTCGGCCCGGCAGCGGCTGTTCAACGAGGAGGAGTGACGGAGCATGGACGCCGCGAGGGCGCGCAAGCTGGCCGACCGGATCAGCCAGATCGTAGCGGAGATGCTGGAGCGCCGGATCAAGGACCCCCGGCTCGGCTTCGTGACCGTCACCGAAGCCCGGCTGACCAACGACCTGCGCGAGGCCACCGTGTTCTACACGGTGTACGGATCTGACCAGGAGCGGGCCGACACCGCGACCGCGCTGCACAGCGCCACCGGCATCATCAGGTCCGAGGTGGGCCGGCAGCTCGGCCTGCGGCACACCCCGTCGCTCGAGTTCGTCGCGGACATACTCCCGGACAGCGCCAAGCGGATCGAGGACCTGGTCACCCAGGCTATGCACGCCGACGCCGAACTCGCCCGCAGCCGCGAGGGCGCCGTTCCCGCTGGTGACCCCGATCCCTACCGCAAGCCCGCCGGCGACTCCGACGAAGAATGAGCGAGCCTCCGAGCGGCAAACAGAGCGGCCTGGTCATCGTGGATAAGGCCGGCGGCATGACCTCGCATGACGTCGTGGCGCGGGTCCGGCGGCTGGCCGGGACCAGGAAAGTGGGGCACGCCGGGACGCTGGACCCGATGGCGACCGGCGTCCTGGTGGTGGGCGTGGAGAAGGCCACCAGGCTGCTCGGGTACCTGACGCTGACCGAGAAGGAATATGCCGCCACGATCAGGCTCGGCCAGTCGACCAGCACCGACGACGCGGAGGGCGAGATCACCGGCGGCGCGCCGGCCACGGGCGTTTCCGCGGAAACGCTGTCTACGGCGGTAGCCGGCCTGGTCGGCGAGATCGAGCAGGTGCCGCCCGCGGTCAGCGCGATCAAGGTGGACGGGCAGCGCGCCTACCGGCTGACCAGGGCGGGCGCGGCGCCGGAGCTCAAGGCCAGGCCGGTGACGGTGTATGAGTTCACGGTCACCGCGGTGCGCCGCGAGGGCGACCTCGTCGACGTGGACGCCACCGTGCGCTGCTCGAGCGGCACCTACATCAGGGCCCTGGCGCGCGACCTCGGCGCCGCGCTGGGGACCGGCGGCCACCTGACCCGGCTGCGCCGCACCAGGGTGGGCGGGTACCGGGTGGAGGACGCCCGCACCCTGGAGCAGCTGGGTGACCGGTTCGAGGTGCTGCCGCTGGCCCTGGCGGCCGCGGCGGCCTTCCCGAGCCGGAACCTGAGCGCGGAGGAGGCCCGCCGGCTGGCCAACGGCGGCCGCCTGGCCGCGGTCGCCGGGGCTACCGCGGCTACCGCGGGCACCCCCGTCGCCCCGGGCCCGACAGCCGCCTACGCGCCCGACGGTACCCTGATCGCCCTGGTCACCGAGGAGTCGGGACAAGCGAGGCCGCTTGTCGTCTTCGCATGAGGCCTTAGGCTTGTTCTCTGGCGGCACTTGCGGCCTGGCGGCAAAGGAGGAACGGGGATCGTGTACCGCTGGTACGGCTTGGCCGAGGTGCCTTCCGACTGGGGTGCGTGCGTCGCGACGATCGGCGTGTTCGACGGCGTGCACCGCGGTCACCAGCGCATCATCGGGCGGGCCGGGGAGATCGCGCGCGCGAGGCACCTGCCGGTCGTGGTGATCACCTTCGATCCGCATCCGGACGAGGTCGTCCGGCCGGGTTCGCATCCGCCGTTCCTCACCACCTCGCGGCGGCGAGCCGAACTGCTGGCCGGCCTCGGCGCCGACGCGGTCTGCGTGCTCCCGTTCAACCTGGAATTCTCCCGGCTCAGCCCGGACGAGTTCGTCCGCGTGGCCCTGTCCGAACGGCTGCACGCCGCGGCCGTGGTGGTGGGGGAGAACTTCAGGTTCGGCCACAAGGCCGTGGGGGACGTGCCGCTGCTCGTTCAGCTGGGCGAGAAGTACGACTTCACCGCCGAGGGCGTGCCGCTGCTGGTGGCCGACGGCGTGACGATCTCCTCGTCCTACATCAGGGAGCAACTGGCCGCCGGTGACGTGGCCGCCGCCGCCAGCGCGCTGGGCCGCCCGCACCGGGTGGAGGGCGTCGTCGTCCGCGGTCACATGCGCGGCCGCGGGCTGGGCTTCCCGACCGCCAACCTGGAGACCCCGCCGCACACCGCCACTCCCGCCGACGGCGTCTACGCCGGCTGGCTGAGCAGCCTGGGCCTGGACGGCTCGGAGGCGAGCCGCTGGCCGGCCGCGATCTCGGTCGGCACCAACCCGACGTTCGGCATCGGCGACCGCACCGTCGAGGCGTACGCGCTCGACCGTGACGACCTGGACCTGTACGGCGCCCACGCCGCCATCGACTTCGCCGCCCGGCTCCGCGGCACCGAGCGGTTCGACTCCGTCGAGGCCCTGGTCACCCAGATGCGCGAGGACGTGATCCAGGCCCGGGCCCTCACCGCCAGCTGAGCACCGCCAGCTGAGCGGGCCTTCATGCGGTCGTCACGTTTCTCTCGTAACGTGCGTCCTGCTGCGCCTGCTCGGCCCGGTGGTGGTGATCCTCACCCTGGTGCTGCTGGCCAGCGGCGTGGGGCTGCTCCTGGTGAGCCCGTCCTGGATGTCGCTGCTGCTCAAGGTGCACAAGGCCAGCTTCGTGCTGTGGTTCGGCGCCATGACCGTCCACGTGCTCGGCCACCTGGGCGAGGTGCTCCGGCTGGCCCCGCGCGACTGGCTGCGCCGGACCCGCCGCGACGTCACCGGGGCCGGCCTGCGGCAGTGGCTGATCGCCGCCAGCCTGGTGGTCGGCGTCCTGCTCGGGTTCCTCCTGCTCAGCCGCGTCGGCCCCTGGCTGGCGTCCGTGCCGGGCGCCGGCCGGTAACCCGGCCCGCGCCCACGGTCACAGCGCCCACGGTCACAGCGAAGCGTAGAGCGCCCGCTCGAAGTCGTTGTACATCGTGACTGCCTCGGGCGTCACGAAGGGCAGGAAGTTGCTGTAGATGGAGCCGCAGACGCCAGTGGTGCGGTCCATCCAGAACTGCGTGTTGCATAGGCCAGCCCAGGCTCCGGACCAGGCGCGCCGCATGCCCGGGAGGTCAGAGGTGTTGAGCAGCAGCCCGTAGCCCCACTTGAAGCCGGGGCCGGGGTTGAACTCGCAGGTCGAGGCCGGGTCGGCGGTCGGCAGCTCGGCCGGGAAGTCCAGGTCGCCGATCTGGTTGCTGAAGGCCTCGTCGACCGTGGACGACCGAAGGATCCTGGTGCCGTCGAGTTCGCCGCCGCGCAGCAGGGCCCGCTGGAACTTGATGTAATCGCTCGGCGGCCCGTAGAGCCCGTGGCCGCCGGCCCAGTAGTCCGGCGCCTGGTTCAGCACCTCTCCGATGGACACCCAGGTGCCGTCCTCGCCCTTGACGTGCACCGGGGTCGAGTTCGGCCGCTGGTCGTCGTTCATCAGGAAGGTGGTCTGGTCCATGCCGAGCGGGCCGGTGATGCCCTGCTTGATGGCCACGTCCAGGCCGACGCCGGTGACCGCCTCCACCACCTTGCCGAGCCAGTCGATGTTGATCCCGTAGATGAACTGCTCGCCCGGATCGGCCAGCATCGGCGCGGTGAAGGAGGCGCGCGACCCCGCCACCACGTTCGGCACTCCGGTGATCTTCTCCCAGCGGACTAGTCGCTCGCTCCAGAACCAGTAGCCCAGGCCGCTGGTGTGTGTGATCAGGTTCCTGACGGTGGCCTGCCGGACCGGAGGCCGCAGCCTCGGAATATCCCCGTCCAAGCCGGTCATCACCTGGACCTCGGCGAACTCCGGGCAGTAGTCCGCGACCGGTGCGTCCAGGTCGAGATTGCCCTGCTCCACCTGCTGCAGCGCGGCCACGGTGCACGGCATCTTAGTCATCGACATGATCCGGAACAGCGTGTCCACCGTGACCGGGTCGCTCTCACCGACCGCCCTCGGCCCCGCCGCGCCCTGGTAGATTACCCCGTCGCGATCGGCCGCGATCGCGGCCACGTGCGGTACTCCGCCGGAGTCCACCGCGTCCCGCAGGACTTTGTCTATGGCCGTCCCGTCGATAGAAGCGCTCATGCGTGACCTCCTAGAGGTGGACATCGTCGTTCACGTCGTGTGCCGCGGCGGCATTTTCCCCTGGTTATCACGCCAGGGTCGATCCGTTCGTCTCATTCTGAGGTAATACGCCGGGAAGGACAGAAGCGCTGGCGCCGGTTCGCCATCTTCACCGACCCAGACGGCAACCAGGTCGGCCTCTGGGCCTAACCGCCTCACCCCAGGCAGCGCGCAGCCACCATACGCCTCACGCGCTCCTAGGTCGGGTTCCATGGCTGTGGCAACGTGCTGACTCATTCCATTAAGGTGCGGCAACCATGGAATGCCGCCCCCGCTGCCGACGCATCCCGGGGACGGAGCGTACGTTCTAGGCAACAGCGAGCAGTGCCTCGAGCGCGGAGCGCAGCGGAGCCAGGCGGTCGGCGGCGGCCGCGCGGGCGGCAGCGAGCGAGCGGCCGCCGAGGAGTTCCACGATCTCGATGTAGCACTTGATTTTCGGTTCGGTGCCGCTCGGGCGCAGTACCACCCGGCCGCCAGGAAGCCGGTAGATAAGCACGTCGGCCCGCGGCACCGCGGCCCCCGCCCCGCCGCCGCCCGCCGCGTCCTGGGCGAGGTCGGTGCGGCCGGACACCGGCTCGCCACCGAAGGCTTCCGGCGGCGCCGACCTGAGCCGGCTCATGACGTGCGCCTGGTCCGCGGTCCGCAGGGTCAGCTGGGAGGTCAGGTGCACGCCGTGCGCCCGCTCCAGGTCATCGTAGACGTCGAGAACCGAACGGCCCGCCGACTTCGCCGCTTCCGCCAGCCGGAGCATCGCCAGCGCGGCGCCGAAGCCGTCCTTGTCGCGCACCACGTCACCGACGGCGTAGCCGAGCGCCTCCTCGTAACCGAAGACGAACCGCGCCCCCGGCACGCCGTCGGCGGCCCGGGCGATCCACTTGAACCCGGTGAGGGTCTCGGCGTACCGGACGCCGGCCGCCGCCGCGATCTTGGCCAGCATCGTCGAGGAGACCACGGTGGAGGCCACCAGCAGCGCCTCCGGCGCCGCCTGGTCCGCCGTCCGCTCCAGCAGGCTGGCCCGGATCAGGCTGGCCCGGATCAGGTTGGCCCGGATCAGGCTGGCCCGGATCAGGCTGGCACCGAGCAGGGCGCCCACCTGGTCCCCGGTCAGCACCCGCCAGCCGGCGACTGGGTCAGGGACGGCCACGGCGAGCCGGTCCCCGTCCGGGTCGCTGGCGACCACCAGGTCGGCGCCGAGCCGGCGCGCGTCGGCCAGCGCCAGGTCCAGGGCGCCCGGCTCCTCGGGGTTGGGAAAGGCGACGGTCGGGAAGTCCGGGTCGGGCTCCGCCTGCGCGGCCACCATGTGCGGCGCCGCGAAGCCCGCCAGCCGCAGCGCCCGCAGCATGAGCTGGCCCGCCACGCCGTGCATCGGCGTGTAGACCACGCTCAGCCCGGGACCGGGACCAGCCGAGGGACCCGGGGACCCGGCCGCGGCGGCCACGACCGCGGTCAGGTACGCCTGAGCGATCTCGTCGCCGTGCCGGGTGATCAGCGGGCTCCCGGCCGCGGCCACCGGGATCTGCGCCAGCGGCCCGAGACCGGCGATGCGCTTCTCGATCTCGGCGTCGACGGGCGGGATGACCTGGGCGCCGTCGCTCAGGTAGAGCTTGTACCCGTTGTCGGCGGCCGGGTTGTGGCTGGCGGTGATCATCACCCCGGCCGCCGTGCCGAGGTGACGGACCGCGAACGCGAGCAGGGGAGTGGGGCAGGGCCGCGGCAGCATGTGCACCGCGATGCCCGCGCCCGCCAGCACCCCGGCCACCTCATCGGCGAACTCCGCCGACCGGTGCCGCGCGTCGCAGCCCACAGCCACGCCGTCCCGGTGACCCCCCTGAGCCCCGCCGCCCCGCTGAGTCCCGCTGTCCCGGCCCGCGGAACCCGGCCCGGCCAGCCAGCCGGCCACCGCCGCGGTCGCCGCCCTGACCACGGCCCGGTTCATCCGATTCGGCCCCGCGGCGACCGCGCCGCGCAGCCCCGCCGTCCCGAAGTGCAGCCGGTCCGCGAACCGGTCCCGCAATTCGGCGATCGCCTCCGCATCCTTGTCCGTGCCCGCGTCCGCGCCCGCGTTCGTGCCGGTGCCCGCGTTCGTGCCGGTGCCCGCCTCGGCATCGCTTTCCCCATCGGCGAAGGCCCGGTCGAGCAGCGCCCGCAACTCGGCCCGGTCGCCCGGGTCCGGGTCGTCCGCGATCCAGCCCTTCGCCGTGGCTCGCAGCTCAGCTTCAGCCGTCACTTTCCCCACTCATTTCAATCTGCCTCATCCCGTAGCCACCCTCGCTCAAGATCTGGATGAATTGAGGCTTATGGGTGAGGTTGGCGCCTTATCGGTGGATTCGAACAAATGCTCCACTAAACCATGCTTACCAGGGTTTTGTAGACAGTGTCATCGTATCCGTCCCGGCTGGGGCCCAGGATACCGGGGCTGACCTTCAGGGTGGCTTCGGTGATCGAAGCCGCCAGCCACGGCAGTCATGTGCTCGTCCGCAACACCCCGGGCAGGCCTGCGTGCTCAGCCTCTGATCTGGTTGAGGAGTTTGCGGCTGGCGAGCTGGTCGTCGTCGGCGAGGATGGCGGCGCGGACCAGGATGCGCCGCAGGATCTCATCGTCGTCCAGGGCGGGCAGTCCAGGGATCTCGTACGGGGCGGCGTTTTCGGTCTGCCGGATCCCACTCGTCGTGCGCCCGCAAGGCCTCCCTGTCGATGTCGCCTGGCCGCGGCCCCTTCCTGACGTCCTGCCGCAACCTGTCGTGCTCGCTCAGCATCGCGGTCAGGAGCTGACGGCCTTCGGCCAGCCGCTCTCGGGCCAGCTCATCCAGCACCAAGCCAGGTTCACCCGGCACCCCAGACATCCCTTCCACGGCAGGAGACTAAACGACCGCGAGCCCGGCACACAGGACCGACGCCAACAATCCCGCAGTTTCCTATAGCCCATGACCCCGCCAGGTTGCCGGGTGCCCGGCCGGCGATGCCGGCGCGCCGCCTGACATTCCGGCGGGCTGCGTCGTCGTACTGCTGAGAAGAACACGCCATCCAGCGGACCACCGGCTCAGGCTGTGACCCGCAAGAACGGCAAGGAGATGACGATGGACGCCCGTTTCGATTACCTCGGCAGCCCCCTGGCGCTGAAGTTCGTCAAGCACATCAACTCGGCGGGGGCCGTTGTGCGTGATTCGGCCCTGCCGGACGCGACGCAGGAGCTGGTGAAGCTCCGGGCCAGCCAGATCAACGGCTGCGGCTTCTGCACCGACATGCACACCAAGGACGCCCTGCACGCGGGGGAAAGCCAGCAGCGGCTGAACCTGGTCGCGGCATGGCGGGAGGCGAAGGTCTTCACCGAGGCCGAGCGGGCCGCCCTGGAGCTCGCCGAACAGGGCACCCGCATCGCCGACGCCGCCGGCGGGGTCACCGACGAGGCCTGGGCGAACGCGGCCAAGCATTACGACGATGACCAGCTCGCCGCGCTGGTGTCGGTCATCGCCCTCATCAACGCCTACAACCGCATGAACGTCATCATCCAGCAGCCCGCCGGCGACTACCAGCCCGGCCAGTTCGGATAACCATCGGCCCGCACGGGACAGGGACGGGTAGACGATGAACGTCTGAGCGAGCTGGGCGGAGGATGCCGTGGGGTCGAGCGCTGCTTCCGGGCAAGCGCGCCCGTCGGCTTGGCGGGGCCGTAGCACCACGGTCCGTTCGGATCATCTGAATTACCCGAACGAGCCGGGTTCCACGCCCCGGTTACCCTGCCCGCTGTCCGCCGCGAGGCAGTCAGAATGGCGGGGGCAAGGGATGCGAGGCGGAGGCCTGGCGTGGACTGCCTCCCGCGCCGGGCGCTGGTATCGCCCTGTGTCCGGACAGAGCAGGGTCCCCCTCGGACGAGGCACCGGGACTGGAAATCCGGCACGCCCGCTCTGCCCGCATCTGCAACTATTGGCTGGACGGCAAAGACAACTTCGCCGCGGACCAGGAAGCCGCGTCCCCTGGTGGCGCTAGCGCCGATGGTAGTAAGCGCCCGGTCAGAAAGGCCACATTGCCCGGATGAGTGGAACCCGGTCTTGGGTTTGCGGGAGGTGCATGTCCGATGTTGGCCAGCGTGAGGCTGGGCGAGAAGTCAGCTGCTGCATGCGCGGTGACCACCTGGCGGGATCAGCTGTACCTTGCCTGGACCGGAACCGACATGCACATCAACGTGGCGTCGTCAGCAGATGGCCGCGAGATCATGGGCAAGCAGCGGCTGGCCGAGGTGAGCTGCAAGCGCGTCACGAAAAGCTCGTCGGGCACGAACCAGTCATCGACGACGGAGACGGTCGCATTGGCCCCCGCGCTGGCCGGGTCCGGTCCGCGGCTGTGCCTTGCGTGGACGGGCAGCGACGGAGCTCTCAACGTGCTTGACGCTGGGCGTCCCGATTACTCCCGTCCGGTGACCTTCAAAGAACGAACCGCAGAGTCGCCGTCGCTCACGACAACCGAGCCTGGCGACCTCGCGGTCGCGTGGACGGGCACTGACCGCCACGTCAACCTGCTCACCGTGGCTGAGGACTCCCCCGGGGCGCCGCTGCGCACGGGAGGCGCCAAGAGTCGGCTCGACGAGGCGAAGAGCGATAACGCGCCCGCGGTATGCCGCCACGAGGGCCGCCTGATCCTGGCCTGGACCGGCTCCGACCGCCGCATCAACCTCCTGACCGTGGCCGGATACGGGCCCGGCCCGCCCGTGCGGCTGGAGGAGGCCAAGAGCTACGGCGCGCCCGCGCTGTGCAGCCACCAGGGCCGCCTGATCCTGGCCTGGACCGGCTCCGACCGCCGCATCAATCTGGCATCCGTGCAGTAGGTGGGCTCCCTGTCCACGCGGAAGGCAGGTACCTGACGTTCCCGGTGGCCAGGTCGAGGCTGGCCAGCTGCACGGACCGGCATCCGTTTACCACCGAGGCCCGCAAGTAGCTAAGCGCCTTGTCCTTATCGCGCAGCCCCGGCATCGCGCGGTGGAATCCCAGGAAGGCATCCTGAAAACACATCCTCGGCCGTCGCCTGGTCCCCGGTCAGCAGCAGGGCCAGGCGGATCAGGGCAAGGCCGTGGCGCGGTAAAGGCTGACGACGACATCACCCGCCGTCTGCCCGTCTCGCGGCCCGGCTACTGGATCCGTGTGCTTTATGGTCACACGCCACCCGCTTCCCGGCGGCGCGCGTCATCCGGTGCTCTCATCACCGCTCTGCGCCGTCGCGTCCTGCCTGGCTGGCTGGGCGAGCCGTCCTAGTCGCTGCACACCTATATGACGCGGCCGGATGCGAAATGCTGAGTGCGGGGTGCTCATTTTTTATAGGTTCGGCCAGGTGCCGCGGCAGGGCCAGCGCATCGCCCCAAAGGTGACCTGCGGCTATTGCGTGAGCCCGCTGGGCGGGCTGCGATGCTAGGTGGCGAGGAAGTCCAGGGTCCGCTTGTTGATGTCGGTGGGGCGCTGCACCATCAGGAAGTGCCCGACGCCATCGATCAGCTCGGACTGGGATCCGGGGCCGCAGTGATCCGGTACCCGGCTGACCTGTTCCTGGGTCATGCCGTGGCAGCCGTCCTGGGTGCCGTGCAGGTACAAGGTGGGCTGGGTGATGTCGCGGCCCCAGGCTGCGGCCTGCTCGGCGGCCCATTCCGGTGAGCCGAACCGAGTGGGGTCGAACTGTCCCCAGTAGTAGCCCAGGGCGGCCTGGAAGTGCGCGGGGTCGCGGATGCACTCCTTGACTTTGGGGAGGTCCTCGGCGGCGTCGTAGCCGGGGGACCAGTCGGCCCAGATCCTGTCGATGAACGCGAAGTCATCGGCCGAGATCACCTGCTCGCAGACCCGCTGCATCTGGAAGTACCAGAAGTAGAACGAGCGCTTGATCTGGTCGTAAGTGATGATGTTCTCGCCGAAGATCGCGAACGGCGGGATGTTGAGGATGACGCAGCGCCGCCACCGCCCGGGTTCCTTGCCGGCCGCCCCCCAGGCCCCGACCGCGCCCCAGTCGTGCGCGATCAGGACCGCGTCGGCGTCGCCGCCGAGCGCCTCGTGCAGCGCGATCTGGTCGGCGACCATCGTGCTGGAGTGCACGTGGTGGCGGTCATCGGGAAGCTGGGTCGGCGCGAACCCGCGGTTGAACGGGGCCACCGCCCGGTACCCGGCGTCAGCCAGCGCCGGGAGCAGATAGCGGTAGCTGTAAGGCGAGTCAGGGAAACCGTGCACGCACAGCGCCAGCGGGCCGTCGCCTTGCGTCAGGTACTCGAACGTCAGCTGGTTGGCCCGGACGGTGCCCCTGTTGAAGTCTTGCACGATACTGCTCCCTTCGGTCGGCTCGACTGGCGCGTACTCGATCGGGTCGAAGCTCGGGAGGAGCAGCAGCCAGCGGCCCAGGATGGAATCGGATCTGGCTATACCCAGGCAAGCCTCCGACCGGTGAAAAAGTCAATGGCGGGCAGCCCCCCAATCGCAGCGCGTCATACGAATTCCTGTCTCTCAGCGCCCGATCGCCTAATCTAGATCAGCCCTGCTTTCCAGAACCGGTCGTCATCCTGGCTGCCGCCGGCCACGGGACCCTGGCCACGGGCGGTACCGGGCAGCCGGGATCCGGCCTGCCTCATCCGCAGGGCGACGGCCACCAAGATGAGCACGCCGCCCACGGCGGGCAAGACGGGCAGGACGGAGTCGTCGCCCGGCAGCCGGTAGATCTGCCAGACTCGGAGGGCGTTCAGCAGCAGGCTGACGTCCACCAGCGCGACCAGTGTCAGCAGAGCGCGGGCGTACGCGGGCAGGAACCTGCGGTAGCGGCGGCTTCCCGGCTCACGCCGCGGTGGCCGGTTTGGCGCCGTAACGCCGGAATGTCAGCCCTGGCGTCCGGGGTGTCCTCGCCGGGCGAGCCGTACGAACCGGCCAGTTTCCGCTCGATCGCGTCGAAGCGCTCGCAGAACTCCTGCGCCAAGGCCGTGCCCCCGGCCGCCTGGCGAACGATGCGGAGTTGTGTGTTGCGAGCTGGTCGCCAGGTACGAGGGTCACCGCGGCCGGTTCACAACGATTCGTTGTGAAAGACCAGCGGACCGTGCCGCAGATTGTCATGAGCATAAGGTTGCCGAGCAACAGTCACGCGACGACGCTACGAACAGCGAAGCAGCTTCACCCATGCCCGGCTCGGCTGGGAGATGGAGGACCTGCATCGCCGCGAGGGCGACCTGCCAGTCGTCGACGCCAACACCATGCGCCGGACGGTCTTCGCCGCGTCGCTCACTGGCCCGCATCCTCATGACCAGGGCGTCGCCGTCATTGAACGTGTCAGCCTCGCCCACGATCCCGCTGGGGTCGAGCGGATCCTGGACGCTCATGCCGTATGCTATCCGCCGCGGGATCAAGCCACGGTGCTAGAGCCCCTCCTCCCGGACCGACTAGCCGAGGACTTTATTGCCTTGGCCACTCCAGGGCATCTGTATGGCTATCCCGCCGACGCGTGGACAGGCACTTCGCTGCGCAAGCTCTTCAGCACCGGCCAGAGCGTTGGTACCGGTGAGAACGGCGATGGAGGCACGCCCTCGCGGCCATATGCCAAGCATGCGCTGACGATTCTGATCGAGACCGCCGCGCGCTGGGAACATGTCGCCAAGAACCACCTTGATCCGCTGTTGCGTGAGAACCCGCGCCTGGCCCTGTCAGCTGGGGGAGCTGCGCTTATCACGCTCGCCAGGATCGCGCACCTTGACCCAGCCGTGCTGGAAGCGATCGAACCACATCTGCCCCGGCAGGACATTGACCTTGATATGGGGATTGCGGCGCTCACCGAAAGGCTGACCGAGCACCACCTGGCCGCCGCCCCGGATCACGCGGAGCAAGGCCGGCTTCATCTGGCGCTGGGCATCCGCAAGGGCATCGCTGGCCTTGAGGATCAGGCCGTGGGAAGCCTGGAGCAAGCTGTGACGCTCTTCCGCAGGCTACCCGCCCCGGAAGCGGCCGCGACTCGGGCGGACCTCGCGTCAGCACTGCTCAATCTCGGGATCTCCTACCTGCATCTGGGACGGAACGAGGCCGCCGTCACCGTGCTGCAGGAAGCCGTCTCGCTCTACCAGCAGGCAGTTGCCGACGGAGAGGGACTCGCCACCAGCCTCGACATGCTCCAGGTCGCGATGTCCCGTTCAGGAGGACGGCACGAAGCGCTAGAACTCTCTCGCACCGTCATCGAAGCCTGGCGGCGCTACCCAGTGAAGGGTAATGAGGCGTCCGCGATGCGCGCCCGTGCGCTGCTGAACCACGGCAACCGGCTATCCGAGAAGGAGGGGACGGGCGCGGCTAGGCACGCAATGGCCGCGACGAAAGAAGCCGTGGGCATCTTCCGTCGCCTGGCGGCAGACGACCCGGGAGCCTACTCACCAGACCTGGCGCGAGCACTCGTGAACTGGTCGGATGACCTGCTCAAGGCAGGCCAGCGGAAGAAAGCGCTCGAAGCTATCACTGAAGCGGTCGCCCGCTACCGGGCTATGTCGGAGATGAATTCGGCCGCCTTCCAGACTGACTACGGGAAGGCGCTCTTCAGCCTCGCGGCGCTGCTGGGTAAGACACGTCGTTATCAGGAGGCCTACGACATCACAAGCGAGGCCCTGTCGGTATTCAATGGTGAGCACACCGACAACTCGGCTTCGAATGGGGCGATGCTGGCCCTTACCCAGACTGCCCTCGCGGCGCTGCTCATCGACTTGCGCAATCCCAGCTACGCGGCAGTAGGTGCCCGCGAGGCCACTACCCTGATCCGAAAGTACGGGCTGACAGGTTCACTGACTGATCGCGAGAGGATCGCTAAGGCCTTGGGGTTCCTTGCCATGAAGCTCGCCCTTGAAAAGATGTGGGATCAGGCGCTGGAAGCCGCAGGTCTGTGTGGCCAGATGTTCCGCGGTCTGGCGGCTGAAGACCGTTCCCTCGCAAAATATGCGGAACACGCAGCAGGGATCCCGATGGCCATACGGGCTGCTATGGCGGACCCCAGCCTCTATGGGATTATGCAGAAGGTATTCCGCGAATTGCCGGATCGTGACAATACAGTCGGCATTCCTTCGGGCAGGAAGAAACCCAAGCCAAAGAAGCGCAAGCGATAACTTCGCGTTCGGGACGATGAGCTACGGAGTCTCCCGTCTTGGCCATGCCGCCTTCACGCGGCAGCTACCTTGTCGACTTTGGGAGTGCCGCATCGTTGCTTGGACGCTGCGTCAGCGATCTGCTGAGCTGCGGTGAGGATGTCTTGGAGGGCAGTGGTTCTTCCGAGTCCGATCCGGATGCTGGAGCGTGCCGCTGACCGGCCGAGCCCGATCGCGGTGAGGACGTGGGAGGGGTCGGCCCGCCCGGTGTTGCAGGCGGAGCCGGTGGAGATGGCCAGGCCAGGGAGCTGCTCGATGAGCCGGCCGGCGTCGGTGCCCGGGATGGTGATGTTGAGGTTGCCGGGCAGCCGCCGGGTCAGTGAGCCGTTGACCTGGATATCTGGGAGTGCCTGGTGGAGTGCGGTAAGCAGCTGGCCACGCAGGCCGGCGATGCGGCGGGCGTCATCGTGGCGGTGTGCGGCCAGGAGGGCGGCGGCTTGGCCGAGGCCGACGATGCCGGGGACGTTGAGGGTGCCGGCCCGCAGGCCGTATTCTTGCCCGCCGCTGGTGAGCTGCGGGGCCGGGCGGATGGTGCCGCGCCGGATGTAGAGCGCGCCGGCGCCTTTGGGTCCGTAGATCTTGTGGCCGGAGAAAGAAGCCAGGTCGACGCCGAGGTGGTCGACGTTGAAGGCGGCCGAGCCGAGCGACTGGGCGGCGTCGGTGTGCAGCAGGACGCCGCGGTCGCGGGTGATCTGCCGGTGATGGCCAGGTGGTCGGCTTCGGTGGCGCCGGAGGTGAACACGATCTCGGTGTCGGCGGTGGCCCCGATCAGCTGCCGGAGTTGCCACCGCGCTGCGCGGACCGCGTCGGCGGCGGCGCGTCCGTAGGCGTGCGGGCTGGACGGGTTGCCGTAAGCGGTGGTCAGGTAGGGCAGCATCGCGTCCAGGACGCGCGGGTCGACCGGGGTGGTGGCCTGATGGTCCAGGTAGATGACCTGATCGGGGCTGGTGCTGGCGGTGGTCATGCGGGTCTCCCGGTGGCGTACTTGTGGCTGCCGTCGATGATGTCCCAGTAGACGCGGCGGTCGCCGAGGTCGGAGGTGGCGGTGGCCAGGCAGGTCCAGCCGCGGCGGGGGTGGCAGGCGCCGATCAGGAAGGCGTCTTCGAACCATCCGCGGACCCGGCTGGCGACGGCCGCCGCCACATCGCCTTGCCGCCACAAGTGATCGATGCGATGGTCCCGCAGCCATGCCTCGGCGGCTGCGGCCAGCTCGTCAGATGAGGTGGTCGTGCCATTGACGTGGCCGGTGTCGGTGAGGATGTCGGCGGCGATCCGGGTCAGCCGCCGCCTGCGCCGGTCCTGTTCGGCGTCCGGGCTGGTGTCAGCAGTCAGTTTCAGGTCGGACCACCACAGGTCCGGGTAGGCCGACCAGCCGGTCTCGGCGGTGACGGTGACCTGGGGCGGGATGCCGCCGCGGGTGAGGTCGGCGACGTCATAGCCGGGGCCGAGCACCTCCACGGTGAAGATCCCGCCCCTGCCGTCCCGGTCGCGGTCCATGCGCAGCAGCGCGGTGAGGCGGTTGGTGAAGCGGTTGGTCGGTTCCATCACGATGACCGCCCGGCCCACCTCCAGCAGCCCGGCGGCCTTCGAGGCGGCTTCGGCGAGCGGGAAGGTGTTGCCGCCCTTGTAGTAGCGGCGGGTCTCGGCCCCGCCGTCGGAGCGGATCATCAGCCGGTCCTGGCCGGTGGCGGCGGCCAGCGTGGCGATACCGATGGCGAGGGCCTGGTGGTCACGGCCCGGGGTGATCAAGACGGCGTCCAGGACAGGGAGCCCAAGGCGGCGCAGCTGGCACATCGTCGCCCATTTGGGGTAGCGGCGGTCGGCCGCGGCGAGCTCGGCTGCGGTCAGCGTGCTGAGCAAGCCTAGTGTGCTCGTGACCCGGGTGGTGTGCGGGTGGGTCATGCGGCCCTCGCCTGCATCGCGGCGCGGAGCATGGTGACTGTGAGGGCCTGGTTGGCGTCGAAGGGGTGATCGCGCCAGTCGAACCGGCCAGGCATCCCGTGCTGGGCGGCGCAGACCCAGCGGACGTACTGGCGCGCGAACCCGGCCGAGGGCCATAGCAGGTGCTCCCCGGGCTGCGGCGACAGGTAAAGGTAGGGACCATCGACCGCGCCTGGGAGGTCGCCCAGGGCCTCCAGCTGACGGCCTGGGCCGCCGGTGGCCTGGTAGGCGGCGGTGACCGCGCTGGGGTCTGGGACCGGGATCAGGTGCAGGTGGGCGTGGCTGCAGCAGCCGGCGCCCAGCTCGCAACCGCGCGGCCCGTGCTCGGCGACGATGGCTGGCCCGAACACGCCGCTGATCAGCGTCCGCATCTCCCGGTGTTGAGGAGTTCGAGGGTGAGGTGCCCATCCCAGCCGGGCATCACCCACGGGCTGGTGACGTGGATGGCCAGCCCGACCCGGGCCAGGTGCGACAAGCTGGCGATGGCTGCTGCGAACATCGCGCCGAGCCGTAGCGGCTGGCTGGCAGCGCACAGTGCTAGGCGGCCCGGTGCCAGGTCGAACTCGTCCCAATCGTGCAGCGGAGCAGCGTAGAGCGCGTTGATGCTGTCCTGGCTGGCGAGATCGATGACGTGCCCCGGGTCGGTGAGCGGCTGCAAGGGCGACCCGAGCCGCAGCAGCAGTGCGTCGCCTCTCAGCTCGCCCGGCCAAGCGATCCCGCCCCGCCCGATCTGCGTGGTGATCTCACTTACTGTCAGCATGTTCCGCCTCCACGTGACGACTCTCGTACCTTGATGTTCTGCTGGACAGCAATTAATGTCGAGATGTAAGAGCGGACATTCTGGATTAGTTCGGCGGGACCTGCGATCGGGTGCAATTCAGGTGCACCGCAGGACAACACCGACGCGATGACAGGTACCGGTGAGCGCAATGGCGGCATCTGAGCTGGCGGCGGGAGTGCGCGTCGAGGCGGCGGACTCACTGAACGGGCTGCTGGCCTGCCCGCCGATGCTGCTGGAGTTCACCTTCGACCAGCTCCGCACCCTGGTCGTGGTGCAGGAGGCGGGGTCGGCGAACGGCGCCGCCCGCATCCTGGGCCGCGAGCAGTCCAGCGTGCAGAAGCAGATCGACACCCTTAACCGCGGTTTCCAGCGGATGTGCGGGGAACTGCTGGTGATCAAGCAGAGCCGAGGCCAGCCGTTCCTGTTCACCCCGACCGGCGCCGCCATCGCCGGTCAGGCCCGCACCGTGCTGGCGGACTGGCAGGCGCGGGTGAACGATGCCCGCCGCCGGATCGGGAAGACGGTCGCGCTGGGCACCACCGAGTTCACCCTCCGGTTCGTGGGCCAGGTGTGGCAGCGGGTCGCCGAGGAGTTCGCCGCCCGGGAGATCGAGCTGAACATGGTGCATGTGCGCACCAAGGATTCCTTCGCCCGGCTGGAGGCCAAGGAGATCGACCTGCTGTGCGGCGGGTTCGCCTCCGCCGCCGGAGCCAGCGACATCCCCGGCGACTATGAGTTCCTGCAATGGCGGCGCGAGGGCCTGGTCCTGCTCACCAACTTGCCCAAGCGCGAACTGCCGGTCCCCGCGGTCGGTGTGGACCGCCTGCCCGGCGTGCCGCTGATCGTCCCGTCCACCGGCGGGGTGATCACCGACTTCCTGCGCCGCTGGTATGGCAGCGACTTCCGCAGCCGCCTGACCATCGTCGCGGCCATCGATGACATCTACTACGGGCTGGCTCTAATGCGCTCGGAGATGGCCCACGGGTGCATGCTGACCTCGGCCAGCATCGCACAGGCCGCGGTCGAGGACCGCCTGCCCGGCGGCCCCGGCCTGCGCACCGTCGGGCTCGGCCCCGATTTCAGCCCCATGATGGAACTGGTCACCGGCACCTTCGCCCGCCGCGGCGAGCGCGGCGCCTTCGACGCATCCCATCCGCTCAACCTGCTCTGGCAGGCCTTCGCCGACGAAGTCGCCTCCGGCGACCCCTACTCGCTATAGGCCAGCGGCCGGTGAGCCCGCGCCCTCCCCGGCAGTGGCTGGCCGGTTCCCGGACCAGATGATCCTGCCGGCGAAGCCGCCCCGCTCGTCAGCTTTGGCTGCCCGCAGCTTCTCCAGCTGCTGCGCGTCAGTGCCGGCCTGCTCAGCGAGGGCATACAGCACCTCAAGGATGTCGGCGAGTTCTTCCGGGTCGTTGTCGGAGGCGAGGAACTCGGCTACCTCTTCGGTCAGCTTGTCCCGCAGCCTCGCTGCGTACTCCTCGGCGCCGGCGACGTAGATGATGGGGTCCTGGCCCTTGGACCGGATAATCTGCGGGATCTTGTCGCGCACGAGCTTGCCCTGGCTCAACGGAGACCTCCGGCCGTCTGCGTTCCCTGCGACCCGGCAATCAGCACCGATTCAGGGATCGTAGACGCCCAGGGCCTGTGGATACCGGATAACACGCCGGCACGGGCCGGGAATCTCACACACCTCCGGTCCGCGGCCGGGCCGGGAGCCTCGTCACGTTCCCGGTGGCGGCCAGTTCCTCCCTGGCCTGGTGCAGTTCCAGCGACAGCTCGGCGATCACCTGCCGCAGCGCCGCCCCGGCGGCCCGCTCCGCGGCGAGCTCGGCCCTGGCCTCGGTGAGTTTCCCGGCGAGTTCCGCATTCCGGTCGGCCAGGTCGCGCATCGCCCCGGGCGTAGAGTCCTGGGCTTTGGCGCGGGCCTGGAACTCCGCGTGCCGTTCCGTGGTAGCCGCATGGGCAGTCGAGGTGACGTGCGGGCCGTTCGGCGGTTTCTGATGTGTCGGTGTGGAACCGGGTGACTTGCCATAGGTCCCGGACGGCGAGTACGACGTGGACGCGGCGGCTGCCCGCGATCGCGTCGAGGTAGTAGTCCTGCCTTTCTCCCCATGGCGTTGCCCACCAGGACTTCTCTCGTATTGCCTGGTCGGCGTCCAGTCGCGCGAGCCGGTGGTGTGCGGGGATTTCCTTCCTGGGCCATGGGTAGGCAAGTGGCCATCCGTCGGCTTCGGGGCTGGCCACGCTGGCGTGGCTGACTGTGCTGGAGCCGATGTCCATGATGACGACGGCGCCCTGGCAGGGCAGGCGCTGGGCGAGGGCGATCGCGCATACCACTTCGCTGGCTGCGCTCGCCTCGTACAGTTCCCGGATGTGAGCGGCTTCGGGTGCACGGCGATTGAGCAGGTACGGGGCTGCGGGCATCGGCGTCAGCGCGCGACCTCCTTCTGGCAAACGGAGCCGTATCACGACCTGGTTGGCCGGCCCGCAAATGTTCGGCGAACAGCCAGTACGCGTCGTGTCTGGCCGACATGCGGGGGCAGCGGCGTGCTTCAACGACGGAATTGCTGTGTAATGGACCCTGCGTGCGAGAGGGGCATTCAGATGTTACTGAACTCGACTGAGGAGCAGGTGGCGGCCTGTGACGTGTTCGCCAGCGGGGACGAGCTCGCGCTGATCGCCGGGGCGGGAGCCGGCAAGACGACCACCCTGGAGATGATGGGGCGGGCCGCCAGCAAGCGCAAGCGCGGGCTATATATGACGTTCAACAGGGCGACCGCGGATGACGCGCGGTCGCGGTTCCCCCGCAACGTGGAGTGCTCCACCGCGCACTCCCTCGCATGGCGCGCGACAGGGCAAGAATTCAAGGACCGGCTGAGTGCGCCCCGTATTCCGCCGAAGAAGATAGCACCTCTCCTCGGGATCACCAGGGACATGTACGCCGGGCCGAACAAGATTACGTGCGCGCACCAGGCGCGCCTGGTCATGGAGATGATCCGCGCGTTCTGCTATAGCAACGCCACCGAGGTGATGGCCCGCCACATGGAGGCGGTCAACGGCCTTAGCCCGCAAGAGCAGGAGGAGACCGCTCGCCTGCTCCTACCGTTCGCCATGAAGGCGTGGGACGACATCTGCTCCCCGTCCGGAAAGCTCCCGTTCAAGCATGACCATTACCTGAAGATGTGGGCGCTGACCAGGCCCCGGCTGCGTGGTGACTTCATCCTCCTGGATGAGGCGCAGGACACCAACCCGGTGGTGGAGGAGATCTTCCTCGCCCAGGACGCGCAGCGGGTGTGCGTGGGAGACCCAGCCCAGCAGATCTACGCGTGGCGGTCCGCCAGGGACGTGATGACCGGGTTCCCCGCGCGGCACCTGCACCTGACCCAGTCGTTCCGGTTCGGGCCCCGGATCGCCGAGACAGCGAACCGGTGGCTTGAGCACGCCGGGTCCGACCTGCGCCTGACCGGGGTCGGTTCCGCCGCCTCGCGTATCGGCGAGGTGATACACGCCGACGCGGTACTGTGCCGGACCAACTCCGATGTCATGACCGAGGTTTTCCGGTTCCTCGAAGTCGGCATCCCGGTCGCGATGGCCGGCGGTGGCGAGGCCCTGCGCAAGATTGCCAAGGCGGCACAGGACCTGAAGGCGGGTCGGCGCACCAATCACCCGGAGCTGTTCCTGTTCTCGGACTGGGGCGAGGTGCAGGACTACGCAGAAAACGACACGGCAGGGCAGGACCTGCGTTCGCTCGTCCAGCTCGTCGACGCCCACGGGCCGGAGGCGATCATCCACGCCGTCGAGCGGCTGTCGGAAGAGCGCCAGGCCCAGGTGACCGTGTCGACCGCCCACAAGGCGAAGGGCAGGGAATGGTCCCGGGTACGCATCGGGCCGGGATTCAGGCGGCCACCCGCCGACGACGACGGACGGCAGCGTCTGCTGAACCCGGCCGAGGCCCGGCTAATCTACGTCGCGGTCACCCGTGCCCGCGACCTCCTCGACCTCGAGGGCGTCGACTGGGCAGACAAGTACGAGGAAGCCGTCGGGGAACCGGCCTCCCAAATCAACCTGAGTCTCACCAGCCAGCTGAAGTTCGGGAAGTCGCCCGTGTCGTTGTTCATGGGCGAACATCTGCCGGAACCGCATCGCGCGGTGCGTGACTTCCAGCGGCGGATACTCGGATGTCCCCAGCCGGTCCAGCCCGGGAACGTCAAGTATCCCGCGTGGTCGGCTCTAGGGCACGCCATCGACTACCGGTTGCGGTTGTTCCTCGGCTGGCCGCCCGGTGACCCTGTCCACGTTGGCGTCGAGGCTGTCGGCGGCAGGGAGCCGCTGCGCGGGGCACCCGCTCCAGCGGTGCGGACGGCACTGGGCGCCGTCGGCCGGGAGCTGCTCAGCGTGCTGGACGACTACCTTGCCGGACGGGTGCGCTTGACCGAGGATCAAGTTTGCCAGCTGTGCTTCGTGGCGGCGAGCTTCGAAGACGTGTACCGGGCCGGGGAGGTCAGGCGGCCCAGCATGCTGGCGGACGCGGCGCCGTCCACGAGCCTGCGGGAGATGGCGGCCGCGGTCCCCGAGTACGTGCCGGGCGACCTGAAGAGGCAGTTCGCTCTCGCGCTGCCGGCTTTCGAGCGCCTCCGCGCACTGCCGCCGGAGCAGGTCATCTGCGGGCCGGTGTTCACGGGGAGCGCGGACATCGGCGGGGCGGACGCGGACTTCATCCTCGGTGGGCTACTGCTGGACTGCAAGTCGACCGTGACCCCGTACAAGCTGGGGACCGCGGAGATCTACCAGCTCGCGGGATACCTCCTGCTGGACTACGACGACCAGTACGGGATCCGCCGGGTCGGGCTGTACTTGTCACGGCAGGGCAAGGGCATCACCTGGGACGTGGGGGAGTTCCTCAGCAAACTCGGGGCGAGGGAACCGCTGCCCGTGCTCCGTCGACGGTTCCGTGATCACCTCCGTGAACATCAAGGCGCCGAAGGGATTCAGCACCGTCGTTATGCGGAAAATGACAGCGGCTCGGACGCGCGTCGGCTAGCGGAGCTGATGACGCGGGGCAAATGGAACTGCGGATTCTGAAATCGTTCACAAGGACCAGACGGGCAGGATCACCAGGAAACGCAGAGCCCAGAGAACGTTTCCCTCTCCCGGGCTTTCCAGATGTCAAGGTCGCGAAGTACCAGTTAGGACCGGCTGCGCCACGACCCAGGTCCGGAACTGCTCGTAGCTGAGCTTCCGGCCGGCGCGCCCCGGTGAGGGCCAGCAGGCCGGCGGTTGTCATGACGCGCTCGTTTCTCCGGGTGAGGAGCTTCGGCCTGCTGTCCTGCCCTCGGCAGCCTGGCGAGGCACCCCGCCGGATACGGGGGGAGGGGGATCCGGCGGGGCGCACTCCGGCGCATTCCCGGTGCTGCCCAGACGGCATGGCACCGGAGGGAGCCAGTCAGATAATGGGCGATGAACCTGATCTTCACCTGGAATCTACCTGCAGGTAACCTGATTGTCCGTTACAGGAAACCTGACTACTTGCTGTAGCGAATGTGAGTCAGGAGAGAGTGCGGCAGAGATTTTCGGCGGTGGCGTGGATAAGCTGGATGTTGATCGTTCCCGTGCCGCTGACGGTCACCTCGGACTGGCCAGATATGACCCACTCACCTGCTGGGAATCCGGTATTGCCTGTATGGATCCTGACTGCGATGTGGCTGGCGATAAAGGCGTCCAGCCCGCCGTCAGGGCCGTAGCGGAACCAGGCGTAGCCCGACAGGTCACGCACTACGGAGTCTCCGGTGCTCGTGTTGGCGTAACGGATGAACAGCGGGCCACGGAACTCCTGGAGCCGCGGGTCGCCGTTGGGATACCGCGCCAGCGTGCGGTACTGCTCCTGGTCATAGACGATTGTCGCGGCCACGCCGAAACTGCATACGGCACCGGGCGCATCGGTCCACGGTGCCGTCCGGTACGGCTGCCACGGAACCGTACTGGCGGTGGCGGCACTGGCCGCCGTAGTCACGCCGAGGGTAGTGACGAGGAGCACTGCGGCACCGGTGATCATGCGGCGGAGTCTCACTTTCGCACCTCCTGGGTAACGGTTGCCTTCGCAGCGTGCATGGTGCCCGCACCAGATGCGATCCTTTAGGCGACAGCCGAAAAGTCCCCTGACGGGGTGGGCAGACGTGATCAGAGTCCACTTGACGGCCCAGGATCTGCTGCGTACCAGGTTCGCCAGTCACCCAGCGCCGCTGATCGAGGTAGGGCATGCGCTGGCTGCGGGTCGGGGAGCACCCCGACGGCTCCACCGTAATCGTCTACCCGGCGCTGACCCCACTCCCATTGATCGACGAGGCGGTCGGCGACCCGGCCGGCGCATTGCTCGGACGCACTCGCGCCGCCGTGCTGCGCCTCACCGCCCGCGAGCACACCACCACGGAGCTGGCGAGCGAGCTCGGAGTCAGCGCCGCCACCGTGTCGGGGCACACCAAAACGCTGCGGGATGCCGGCCTGATCGTCACCACCCGTGCCGGGAAAGCGGTGCTGCACTCGCTCACCCCGCTTGGCGGCAGGCTGCTCGAGGGTGCTGCACCAGCCGGCCGTGACCCGAGCCGTGGCCAGGACCGAGGCCAGGCCTGCCAGCCAAACCAGGACGGCTCCGGGCCGGGCTGAGACCCGGGAGGCTGGGCCAGCGCCGGGTCCCAGCGATTGAGCGGAATCCAGCGGCACCCCCCAGATCGGGACGTCCGGCGTTGCCCGCGCTGTTAGCGTCGCCGGGTGCAACGGTTCGGCGGGTGTGACGCGTCTTCTGGGTAGGCCCGAGGTGGTGGCATGGATCTCGATGATGTGCTGACGGAGCTGGTCGCGCATTCCGGTGATCGGCTGCTGCGGGTGGCTTATCAGCTGACCCACGATCGCGCGGCGGCGCAGGATCTGGTGCAGGAAGCGCTGCTGCGCGTCTACGGGTCGGTACGCCGTCGCGGCCGCACACCGGAGGACTGGTACGCCTACCTACGCCGTGCGGTGATCAACGAGTATGTCCGCACCCGCAGGCTACGCAGCAGCACCGAGGTCGTGACCGACATGGTGCCCGAACGGCCGGTGGCCGGGTGTCCGGAAGACCGGACCGCCGATCAGGCGCAGCTGTGGACCGCGCTCGGAGCGCTGAGCGAGCGGCAGCGCGCGGTGCTGGTGCTGCGTTACTACGAGGGCCTGGCCGACCGCGAGATCGCGACCCTGCTCGGCTACCGGGAGGCGAGTGTGCGCAGCCTCGCCAGGCGGGGGCTTGCCGCCATGCGGCCGCTGGTGGTGGCCATCAGCACCGAGGAGGAGGATCGGACGTGAGCAAGATCGAGGACGATATCAGCCGGGTGATGGCCGCGCATGATGATGAGGCGCCGCGGGCGCCGGATCTGCTCCGCTCCCTCGAACAGGCGTCCCTGCCCCGGCGGCGCCGGACCGGCTGGTACGTGCCCTTCGCCGCCGCGGCCGCCGTCGTCGCCGTGGTGGTGGGCAGCGTCTGGGTCGGCGGGCTTCTCGGTGGCCACCAGCAGACACCCGGGACGGTCCTCGGGGGAACCGGCCGGGTTCCACCGCTGTCCTGCCCGGCGAGCTACGCCGGTCAGGCCCCGTGGGTGCCGGCCAAATCGGCGGCCGTCGACGGCCGCTCGCGCCTGGTACCGCAAAGGACGCCCAGCTCGGCGCTGATCTGTGCCTATTCCGGTAGCAACACCGCCAGGCGGCAGGCCGGGTGGGCGCTGTCGGGGCGGCGGTCGCTGGCCGGCGGCCTCGCCGGGCTCGCCGGTCAGCTCACCTGGCAGCCGCGCCGCCTCCCCGGTCAGCAGACACCCTGCACGGCCATCGGCGGGCCGCAGACCAACTACCTCATCGGCCTGACCTACCCCGGCGGTGCGACGATCTGGGTCGCCGCCACCGACGAGCCCAATGAATGCGTCAACACCTCCAACGGCGAGTTCACCAGCTTCGGCATCGTCGGTCCCGACGTGAGCACGGCGTTCGCCTCCGGCCAGTGGCCCGCCCCGCAGCCGGCCTCTTGCACCCGGCCCCGCCAGGACCTCGGCCGGCTCGGCCAGGACATGGCGATGGTTCCCGCGGGCTCGACGTCCCTGACCATCTGCGCACCCAAGGCCCGCACGCTCGCCTCCGGCTACCAGCTCCTGGTCTCGGCGCTCAACCGGCTGCCGACCCGCCCCTCGACCCGTAGCTGTTCCCCCTCACCCGGGCCCTCCGCACCGGAATACCGGCTCCTGTTCTCCTACCCCGAGGGCCCGGCGGTCTCGGTCCTCATCACCAGCGGATGTCACCCGGAGATCGACAATCTCGACCTGCAGTCGAACAGCGCGAGCAGCATCCTGCCGGTCATCCAGCAGCTACTGAAACCGAAATAGGCGGCACCGCGGGGCGCCGTTCACTGGGACAGCATCGGTTATGCCGAGCGAGGCACGCACAGGTCAGCCCGGAGACGGCGCGATGATCACGCCGATCCGCCGGTAGTCGAAGCCCGCGGATCACAAGCACGGGGGAGAATCTCGCCGTGACCACGGCAATGGGTGTTAGATCACCGGTCAAGTAGCCACCTGCCTTGGCCGGCGAGCCGTTTTGTCATCTTTTACGGGGCTGTGTCCGGTGCCTAAACCGGGACATCGCCACCGCGTGCTCGGGTGTGACGATGTCGCTGTCGCCGATGATCAGCAGGATGGGGACGTTGATCGCGGAGATGGCCCGCGGGGTGATCTCGGGCCGTTCCATCGCCTGGACCTTGGCGAGCAGGGCGGGCCAGTTACCCAGGTCGGGGTCAGCGCCCGGTGTTCCTACTCGTAGAACATCTTCAGGCCGTTGATGTCGGCGTACACGCCCTGGCCTCCTACTCGATCCCGGCCAGGACCGCGGAAACCCGGCCGAGGACTTCATCGACACTCTTCGTGACCATGGCGTGCATGGACTCATCGACGTCGAAGGCGTAGGCGATCTGCGTAGTGTCGTCCGGGGCGGAAGTCAGCGTGATGGCGGTGACCGCATCGCCGGGAACCGTCATCACCAGGCGATCCGGCTCGGACACCTCGTCGTAGCGTCCGGTCAGCGCGATCTGGTCTCCATCGGAGGAGATGACGGTCGCCTGCCAGGATCCCCCGGTCCGCACGTCAAGCACCGCCGTCCCCGGCTTGGCGGGCAGCCAGCCCTCAAAGTGGCTGGGCTGCGTGAGGACCTGCCAGACCCTGTCACGCGGGGCCTTCAGGGTGCGGGTGACGGCGAACTCGCTCATCGGGATCCTTCCTGTCGTCGGCCTGACCGGGCCGCGCCCAAGATCAGGGCGCATGAGTTAAAGGTCAGGGGTACACCTCGACCCTGACAGGAATGGGTCCTGTTGATAAGGTCCAGTCCGTTAGATAAATCCAGGACCAATTCTGCCGGGCGACGGCATCGCCACCGCGGCGGCCGACGTTACGGGAGGGCGGGTAACGCCACCCGTTCGGCATGAAATTTAAGCCTTGACGTACGGGATGCCCTCGGCCTTGGGCGGACGGACCTTGCCGACGAGCCCGGCCACCACGATGATCGTCACCACGTACGGGGTCATCAGCAGCAGGTTGGACTGGATGGGCACGTTCATGGTGGACAGGATCGACTGCAGCTGGGTGGAGAAGCCGAACAGCAGCGCCGCCCCGATCCCGCCGAACGGCGTGTACCGCCCGAAGATCATCGCCGCGAGCGCGATGTATCCCTCGCCGGCGGACATGCCCTTGGTGAACGTCCCGACCGAGCCGACCGTCAGGTAGGCGCCGCCGATGCCGGCCAGCAGCCCGGAAAAGATGACGTTGCGGTACCGGGTGGCGAACACCCGGATGCCCACGGTGTCCGCCGCGACGGGGTGCTCGCCGACCGCCCGGGTGCGCAGCCCCCACCGGGTAGCGAACAGGCCCACCTGGACCAGGGCCAGCGCCAGGTAGGTCAGGTAGAGGAAGATCGTCGCGTCGAAGAACACCGGGCCGATGATCGGGATGTCGGCGAGCAGCGGGATCTTGATGGCGTTGAAGGTGGACGCGGAGTTCAGCGTGTTGGCGTAGGGCACCATGAGGTCGTCGTACAGGTACCCGGTGAGGCCGATGATCAGAGTGTTCAGCACCACGCCGAGGATGATCTGGTCCACGGTGTAGCCGATGGCGAACACCGCGAGCAGCGCGCCGACCAGGCAGCCGGCCGCCGCGCCGCTGATCAGGCCGAGCCAGAGGTTTCCGCTGGCGCTCGCCACCATGGCGGCGGTGAACGCGCCGAGCAGCAACTGGCCCTCGATGCCGATGTTCACCACGCCCGACCGGGAGCAGATCACGCCGGTGAGCGCGCCCAGCATGATCGGGATGGACTGGTTGAGCGTCCCCTCCAGCAGGTTCACCACGTTGAACGCGGTGGTCTGGCCGGCGCCCGCCCAGCACAGCAGCGCGACCACGAACAAGAACACCACGACGGCGATGCTCACCCGCCGCCATGTGGTGCTCAGTGGCAGCACGGCGCGCAGCACCCCGAGCGCCAGCGACACCGCGCCGCACACGTAGCAGGTGATGGCGGCGGGCAGGGCGAGGTTCGGCACCGACACCTTGGCGAACGACTGGGAGAACGCGAAGGTCACGTCGCCGCTGTGGGAGAACAGGCCGAGCACGAAGATGTCAAGCAACCCGAACACCCCGAACGCCGCCGGTCCCAGCCAGCGGCGCCAGGGACTGACCGGGGCGGCCTCGGCCCTTACTACCGGGACGTGTTCGGTGATCATGCGTTCCACCCCTTGGACAGCACCTGGCCGACGCCCGCCGCCCTGGTCGCGCGCAGCCGGTAAATGGTCCGGATCAGCGGCGGCGCCGCGACGAACAGCACGATCAGCGCCTGCAGGATCTCCACGATGTCCACTGGGGTGCTGGTGGCCGCCTGCATCAGCGGCGCGCCTGCGTGCAGCGCGCCGAACAGCAGCGCCGCGAGCACCACCCCGAGCGGCCGGCCCCGGCCCAGCAGCGCGACCGTGATCGCGTCGATGCCGTAGGTCCCGAAGCTCTGGAAGTTGATGCTGAAGTCGGTGCCCTGGATGACCGTCGAGCCCGCCAGGCCGGCCAGCCCTCCGGCGATCAGCATGACCAGCACCCAGGTTCGTTCCACGTTCATGCCTGCCACCCGGGCGGCGCTCGGGTTCTTGCCGATGCTGCGGAACTCGAAGCCGGTCTTGGTCCGGTAGAGCAGCCACCACACGCCGAACGCGCACGCCAGCGCGACCAGGAACCCCGCGTTGACCCGCAGGTGCGAGCCGAAGAGCAGCGGGAGGTGCGCGTTCCCGGCGATGAACGGGCTGATCAGGTCGGTCCGGCCGGGCCGCTGCAGGACGTTGCCGAGCAGGAAGGCAAGCAGGTACGCCATGATGTAGTTGAGCATGATCGTGACGATGACCTCGTGCGCGCCCGTCCTGGCCTTGAGCTCGCCGACCACCCAGCCGATGATTGCTCCGCCGACGAAGCCGCCGATCACGCAGACGATCACGTGCACGGCGAACGGCAGGCTGACCCCGTACCCGAGGTAGGTGGCGAGGATCGCGCCCCCGATGAACTGGCCCTGCGCGCCGATGTTGAACATGCCGGCCTGGTAGGCCAGGGCGACCGCCAGCCCGGCCAGCAGTAGCGGCGTGGCCTGGACGCAGGTCTCCGACAGCGGGTTGAAGACGGCGGACAGGTACCCGTCGTGCACCGCCGTGGCGAAGGACGCCTGCTGGAACAGCGCGGCCACCGTGTGCGGGTTGAAGATCGAGCCCTCGAACAGCGCCACGTAGGCGCCGATGGCCGTGTCCCAGGCCTGTGCGATCGCGGCGCCCGGCGCGGAGAAGAAGTTTCCCCAGGCGTGCAGGACTTTCGTATTGGTGAACGCGTTCAGCAGGCCGCCTATCACCATGGCGGTGAAAATGGCCAGGAAGGTCACCGTGACCGAATTGCCCTCGAGGATTGATTCCCGAAGGACCTGGCCGAACGACCCGCGGCTGGCCTCGCCGTTTTCTTCCTGCTTCGGCACGGTGGCCGGACCCGGAGAGCCCGGAGAGCCCGGAGACCCTGAAGAGCCCGGAGAGCCCGGAGAGCCCGGAGAGCCCGGAGAGCCCGGAGAGCCCGGAGAGCCCGGAGAGCCCGGAGAGCCCGGAGAGCCCGGAGAGCCCNNNNGAGCCCGGAGAGCCCGGAGAGCCCGGAGAGCCCGGAGAGCCCGGAGAGCCCGGCGGCGCCTGCTCGCTCATGAGCTCTCTCCCGCTCCCGACGGTGCTGTTCCTTCCGAACCCGCCATCAGCAGGCCGAGTTCCTCCACCGGCACCGAGGGCGGCCGGAAGCCGGTTATCCGGCCCTCGTAGATGACCGCGATCCGGTCCGCGAGCGCGTAGATCTCGTCCAGTTCGGAGGAGACGATGAGCACGGCGACGCCGTGGTCGCGCTGCTGCACGATGCGCCGGTGCACGAACTCGATCGAGCCGACGTCCAGGCCCCGGGTCGGCTGGCTGGCCACCAGCACCTTGTGCTCGCGCCCGAGCTCCCTGGCCAGGATGACCTTCTGCTGGTTGCCGCCGGACAGCGTGCCCACCGGCGTGTCCGCGGAGGTGGTGCGGACGTCGAACTCCTGCACCCGCTCGGCCGCGTTTCTGGCGATGGCGGCCAGGTCCAGGTTGATACCCGAGGAGAACGGCGGCCGGTCGTAGGAATCGAGGATCATGTTGTCGGCCACCGAGAAGTCGCCGATCAGCCCGTCTTCCTGCCGGTCCTCGGGGATGTAGGCGACCCCGGCGTGCAGCCGCTGCCGGGGGGTGCTGTGGGTGAGGTCGCGGCCGTTCAGCCGGACGTGCCCGGACACCGCGGGCCGCAGCCCGAGCAGCGCCTCGCACAGCTCGGTCTGCCCGTTGCCCTGCACGCCCGCCAGGCCGAGGATCTCGCCCGCGCGGACCTGGAACGACATCTCGTTCACCCAGACCCGGCCGGTCTCGTCCGCGACGGTCAGGTCCTCGACGGCGAGCACCACCTTACCGGGCTTGGCCGTCTCCTTGCTGACCTTCAGCTGCACGCTCCGGCCGACCATCATCGCGGCGAGCTCGTCCTCGGTGGCGGACGGCGGTTTCTCGCCGGCGACCGCGCCGCGGCGCAGCACGGTGATCGTGTCCGCGATTGCCTGGACTTCCTTGAGCTTGTGCGAGATGAAGACGATGGACGTGCCGCCGTCCCTCAGCTGCCTGATGATGCGGAACAGGTCTTGCGTCTCGGCCGGGGTGAGCACCGCGGTCGGCTCGTCGAGGATCAGCACGGCCGCCTCCCTGACCAGCGCCTTGATGATCTCGACCCGTTGCTGGATGCCGACCGGGAGGTTCTCCACCAGGGCGTCGGGGTCGACCTCCAGCCCGTAGCGCCTGGAAAGCTCCCGCACGTCGCGGCGGGCCCTACGGCGGTCGAGCAGGCCGGACGGGCGGGTTTCCTCCCTGCCGAGGGTGACGTTCTCCGCGACGGTGAACACCGGCACGAGCATGAAGTGCTGATGCACCATCCCGATGCCGGCCGCGATGGCGTCCTTCGGCGTGGCGAAGCGGGCCGTCTTCCCGTCGAGCAGGATCTCGCCCTCGTCGGGCTGCAGCAGCCCGTACAGGACGTTCATCAGGGTCGTCTTGCCGGCGCCGTTCTCGCCGAGCAGGGCGTGCACCTGGCCCGGCGACACGGAGAGATCGATCCGGTCGTTGGCCACCAGCGAACCGAACCGCTTGGTGATGCCCTTCAGCTCAAGTTCCACGTCGACCCTTAAGAGCCCTTAGTCCGCTAGTTCCGAGTGCCGATGTGCCAGCGAGGTGTGCCAGCGAGGTGTGGCAGCGGCACGGCGTCATGCCGCACCGCTGCCACAGTCATCCTTACCCAGAACCTACGCCGGGCTCTTGGTCGCTACCTTGATCGAGCCGCTGGTGATGCCGGCTCCGACCTGCTGCAGTTCGGTCTGCAGGGCAGTCGGGACCTTGCCGGCGAAGTCGTGGAACGGGGCCAGCGTGACCCCGCCGTTGGCCAGCGTGCCGACGTAGTTGCCGCCCTTGAACGTGCCGCCTGCCGCGGTCAGCACCGCGTTCTTCACCGCCGTCACGATGCCCTTCTCCACGCTGGTGATGAAGTACTTGCAGTACTGCGGCGCGCTGGTGCAGCCGTCGACGTCCACCCACATCATGTTCACCTTCTGGCTGCCGGCCGCGTTGTTCGCCTGCTGGACCGCCTTGGCGGCGCCGAGCCCGACGTTGCCCGCGACCGGGAAGATGATGTCCGCGCCCTCGCTGATGAACGTCTGCGTCAGCGCCTGGCCCTTGGTCTGGTTGACGAAGTCGCCGGTGAACGAGCCGACCTGGGTCGTCTCGTTCCAGCCGAGCACCTGCACGTGCGTGCCGTGCTTGGAGTTGTAGTACTGCACGCCGTCATAGAAGCCGTCCATGTAGATGGTCACGGTCGGCAGCTTCTGCCCGCCGAACGTCGCGACCTTGCCGGTCTTGGTCATGCCCGCGGCCAGGTAGCCGCCGAGGAAGCCGTCCTGCGCCGTGTTGAAGAGCAGCGCGTCCACGTTGCTCAGCGGCGGAGCGTAGGCGAAGTCCACGATCGCGAACTTCTGGCTCGGATGTGCCTTGGCGGCGGCCTGCGTCGCGTCGCCCATCAGGAACCCGACGGTGACGATGATGTTGCACTTCTGGCTGATGAACGTGTTGATGTTCGGCACGTAGTCGGCCTGCGTCGTCGACTGCAGGTACTTGACGGTGACGTTGCTGTTGGCGCTCGCGGCCGCCTGCATGCCCGCCCACGCGGAGGCGTTGAACGACCTGTCGTCGATCCCGCCGGTGTCGGTGACCATGCAGCCGAGGAACTTGCCCGTGGTCGCCGCCGAGCCGCCCGGCGAACTCGCTGCGGTGCTGCCGCCGGGCGAGGCCGAGGTGTGGCTGCTGCCGCACGCGGCGATGACCACCGTCGCGGACACGGCCAGCGCCGCCGTGGCCCATGCGCTATGTTTCACGCTTACCTCCACTGGGCCAGCGCGCCACAGCGCCCGGCCTCGCATTCATCCTTGGGTTGTCCCGCAGGCTATGCCTGGTGGTCTTCGCTGGGAAGGGGACATGCGGCTATCTGGCCTGCTCGTTGCCGAATCGGAACCCGATCATGATGGCACTCCTGGCCTGCCAGACATACATCCGGGGTCTGCGCCCGGGGTCTTTGGTGCCTTCATACAAGGCCGCGTGGCCTACAGGCTGGCCAGGTCCTGCGCGGGCGCAGAGTACTCCGAGGCGGTGTTGTTGGGCGCCGGCACGCCCGGGAAGTCGAGCACGACGGTCAGCCCGCCGCCGGGTGTCCCGGCCAGCCGGGCGGTGCCGCCGTTCGAGGTGACCAGGCGGTGCACGATGGCCAGGCCGAGTCCGGTGCCGTTCGGGTTCGAGGTGGTGAACCGCAGGAAGGCGCGGTCCCGGTCCTCGGCGCTCATGCCCGGGCCGTCGTCGGTCACGGTGATCTGCGAGCCGGCCGTGGTGGCCGTCGTCGTCACCGTGACGTGACCGCCGGCGTCCAGCGCGTCGAGCGCGTTGGCGATCAGGTTGTCCAGGACCTGCTCTAGGTGGCCCTCGCCCATCCAGGCCAGCACCGGCGGGCGCGGCCTGGCTCTGCCCTCTTCCGGGCCCTCTTCCGGCGCCTCGAGCGTGATGCCCCGGTCGTCGGCCACCGGGTGCCAGGCCACGACCCGCTCCCTGGCCACCTCGGCCACGTCCACCGTGGTGGGCACCGGCACGACGTTCTCCGCGCGGGCCACCGCGAGCAGGCCGTCCACCAGCCGGGACAGCCGGGCCAGCTCCTCGAGCGCGCCGGCCAGCTCGTGCCCGGTCGCGGGGTCGGACTGGGCGGTGTCCGCGGCGAGCAGGTCGAGCCGCAGCCGCAGCGCGGCCAGCGGGGTGCGCAGCTGATGCGACACGTCCGCGATCACGGCCCGGTTCCCGTGCACCAGGGCCTCGAGCCGCCCGGCCATGGTGTTGAACGTCGTCGCCAGGCGGCGCAACTCCGGGGGCCCGGAATCGACCACGGCCCGGATGGCCAGGTCACCGTCCGCCAGCCGGCCCGCCGCGCCGTCCAGCCTGGCCAGCGGCCTGTTCACCCACCGGGCCAGGCCGAACGCCAGCAGTGCCGCGCAAATCGTCGCCACGACGGCGATCGTCCCGAGGATGACCCAAAGCGCCACGATGGCGTTCTTGAGGGATGCCGAGGACCTGGCCAGGATCACCGTGCCCACCAGTACCCCGGCGCTGCTGTACACGGGCGCCGCCGCGACCACCCACGATCCTGTGGTCTCGGTGACTGGCTGGCCCGTCTGGCGCGCCGGGTCCGAGGTCCCGGCCTGCTCGTCCGCCTGGTCGGCGAGCTGCCTCCAGTTTCTGGCCGGCATGCTCCCCTTTTCCGCGGCCTGGATTTGCTGGATCTGCGGTCGGCCACCGGGGTTCATGATGTGCCGGCTCCGCAGGATCAGCAGGCGGTCGCCGGCCTGCTGCACCTCGGTGAGGACGGCGACCAGCGGGGCATAGCCTCGTGCCTTGACGGAACCGCTCTTTGCGATGGCCTCCAGGCGGGTCTGGGCGATCGCGGCGTCGGTGCGCGCCATGCCCGCCGTGGCCTGGATGAAGGACGTCCGGTCGTGCGCGGCCGCGTCGAGGGTCAGCGGCACCACCGCGCCCACCAGCACCGTGGCGGTGAAGGCCAGCAGGACCAGCAGGATCCGCCTGGTCATGGCGCGCCGTCCTGATCCGCGAGCCGGAAGCCGTGCCCGTAGACCGTTTCGATGAGGCCGGGGTCCCCGAGCTTCTTCCGCAGCGCCGCCATGTGCACGTCGAGCACCTTGGTCGGGCCGTACCAGTGCTCGTCCCAGGCGCGCTCGAGCATCTCCTGGCGGCTGACCACCCGGCCCGGGTCACTGGCCAGGCACTCCAGGATGGCGAACTCCTTGGGCGTCACGGCGATGTGGTTTCCGCCCACCGTGACCTTGTGCGTGCGCAGGTCGACGGTGAGCGGGCCGTGCTGCAGCACCTGGCCGGCCGGCTGGCGGCTGCGGCGGAGCACGGCCCTGATCCTGGCCAGCAGCTCCTGCAGCCCGAACGGCTTGATCAGGTAGTCGTCGGCTCCCTCGTCGAGGGCCAGCACGCGGTCGGATTCCTCGCCCCGCGCGGTCACGATGATGATGGCCGCGTCGCAGGCCTGGCGGAGCCGCCGGCAGACCTCCACGCCGTCGATGTCGGGCAGGCCGAGGTCGAGCAGCACCACGTCGGGCACCGGCCAGTCGAGCGCCGCCTTGCCGGTGGTGACGCTGCCGGTTTCGTAGCCGGCCCGGGTCAGCCCGCGGACCAGCTGAGTGGCGATGCCTGGGTCGTCTTCCACCACGAGGACCCGGCCGAGACGTGCGTTCACGGCCTCCACGTTAAGCACGAAACCGGCATGCTCCTAACCCGGCGCAGATCTTAACCACATCTGAACTTCTTCCGGTGTGGGTCCTAGCAAGTCGTTGGGCATGCTTGGTAGCAGAGTTCCTTAGCTCTTAGCGCGGCCAGCCTCCCTGCGGCGGCCGCGCAGGACATGAGGAGGGTCCGTTCGGATAAGGCAACCCTGCAGCCTTATCCGAGCGGACCCTAGTCCTTTAAAGTCTCTTAGGTGATCATCGACTGGTCAGGACTTCGGGCCGCCGCCGTGGCCGCGGCGCAGCGGGCCTACGCTCCTTACTCCGGGCTCCGGGTCGGTGCGGCCGGCCAGGCTGGCGACGGGCAGGTCGTCACCGGCTGCAACGTGGAGAACGCCTCCTACGGGCTGACCTTGTGCGCCGAATGCGGCCTGGTCAGTGCCTTCCACGCGGCCGGCGTCGCTGCCCTGCACGCAACCGGCGCTGAAGGGCGGCTGCTTGCCGTGGCCGTCGTCGCGGGCGACGGCGAGCCGCTGCTGCCCTGCGGCCGCTGCCGGCAGCTGCTGCTCGAGGCCGGCGGCGGGGACCTGCTGGTCGACACCGCGGACGGCCCGGTCGAGCTCAAGGTCCTGCTCCCGGCCGCCTTCACCGCTACCGATCTGGCCGGCCGCCGGGAGGTGCGGTGACCGACGCGGCCACCTTGATCCGGGCCAAACGGGACGGGCGCCGGCTCGCCGACGGCGACATCAGGTGGCTGTTCGAGGCGTACGCCCGGCACGAGGTCGCGGACGAGCAGATGTCCGCGCTGCTGATGGCGATCTTCTTCCGCGGTCTTGACGGCGCGGAGCTGCGGGCCTGGACCGCGGCCATGATCGCCTCCGGGGACCGGCTCGACCTGTCCTCGATCGCCAGGCCGACCGTGGACAAGCACTCGACCGGCGGGGTGGGCGACAAGGTCAGCCTGATCCTCGCGCCACTGGTCGCGGCCTGCGGCGCCGCCGTGCCGCAGCTGTCGGGGCGTGGCCTCGGGCACACCGGCGGCACCTTGGACAAGCTCGAGTCGATCCCCGGTTTCCGCGCCGGGCTGACCCCGGACGAGACGCTCGCCGTGCTGGCCAGGGCCGGGTGCGTGATCTGCGCCGCCGGGGCCGGCCTGGCCCCCGCGGACCGCAGGCTCTACGCGCTGCGCGACGTCACAGGGACGGTCGAGTCCATCCCGCTCATCGCCAGCTCGATCATGTCCAAGAAGATCGCCGAGGGAACCAGCGCGCTCGTCCTGGACGTCAAGGTCGGCAGCGGCGCGTTCATGAAGAGCCGGGAGGCGGCCCGCGAGCTCGCCGAGACGATGGTCGCCCTCGGCGAGGAACATGGCGTGCGGACCAGGGCGCTGCTGACTCAGATGGATGTGCCGCTGGGACGCGCCGTCGGCAACGCCGTGGAGGTGGCGGAGGCCCTCCAGGCATTGCATGGAGACGGGCCTGCTGACCTGATGGAGGTCACCCTCGCGCTGGCCAGGCAGATGCTCACGCTGGCCGGCCTCGACGCCGATCCCGCCGCCGCCATCGCGGATGGCCGGGCGCTGGCCGCGTACCGGGAGATGGTCCGCGCGCAAGGCGGCGACCCGGGCGCCCCGCTGCCCCGGGCGGCGCACACCCAGGTGCTGCCGGCTCCCGCGTCCGGCTGGCTGGCCGGCCTGGACGCGCTGGCGGTGGGCACCGCGGCCTGGCGGCTCGGGGCCGGCCGGGCCCGCAAGGAAGACGACGTCAGCGCGGCCGCGGGCGTCATCTGCCTGGCCAAACCGGGCGACCGGGTGCAGGCCGGCCAGCCCGTGCTGGAGCTCCGTGCCGACGAGGCGGACCGCTTCGGCCCGGCTCTGGCCGCCCTGGACGGTTCCGTCACGATCAGTGATCAAGCAATTGCTCTGCGACACATACCCCCGGTCATCGAGTACGTCCCTGCCACGTAGCACAATGGTGGGGTGCTAACACTTGCCGAGATCCGGACAGCTCCGAAGGTGCTGCTGCACGATCATCTGGACGGCGGCCTGCGCCCGCGGACCATTCTCGAACTGGCCCGCCGGACGGGTTACACCGACCTGCCCGGTGACAACGTAGAAGAGCTGACCCAGCGGCTTACCGAGGGCGCGCACCGCGGTCACCTGGAAATCTACCTGGACGCGTTCCGGCACACGGTCGCGGTCATGCAGACCCCCTATGCGCTGCGGCGGGTGGCCGCGGAGTGCGCCGAGGACCTGGCCGCCGACGGGGTGGTCTACGCCGAGGTCCGGTTCGCGCCCGAGCTGCACACGGAGCGCGGGCTCAGCCTGGACGAGGTGGTCGAGGCGGTGCTCGACGGTTTCCGCGAGGGCTGCGAGGGGCGGGGAATTAAGGTGTATGCCCTGCTCACCGCCATGCGAACGGCGGCCAGGTCGCTGGAGATAGCCGAGCTCGCGGTCCGCTACCGAGATATGGGCGTGGTCGGATTCGACATCGCGGGCGCCGAGGCGGGCTGGCCGCCGAGCAGGCACCTGGACGCGTTCCAGTACATCAAGCGGGAGAACTTCCACATCACCATCCACGCGGGCGAGGCGTTCGGCCTGCCGTCGATCTGGGAGGCGGTCCAGTGGTGCGGCACCGAACGGCTGGGCCACGGGGTCCGCATCGCGGACGACATCCAGATCAGCCGGCAAGGCAGCGTCCGGCTCGGCCGGCTGGCCGCCTATGTCCGCGACCGCCGGATTCCGCTGGAGATGTGCCCGACGTCGAACGTCCAGACCGGCGCGGCGCCGTCGATCGCGCTGCACCCGCTGCGGGTGCTCCGTCAGCTTGCGTTCCGGGTCACGGTGAATACCGACAACCGGCTGATGAGCCAGGTCACGCTCAGCTCGGAATTCCACCGGCTGGTCGAGGAGTTCGGCTATGGCTGGTCCGACGTCGAATGGCTGACGATAAACGCGATGAAGAGCGCGTTCGCCGGTTTTGACGAGCGGCTGCACCTCATCAATACCGTCATCAAGCCGGGTTTCGCCACCGCTCGGGCGATGAGCGACTCCGTGGTTCCCATCACCATGCGGAGTTCCCGCCGCCCGGGATAGAAGCGAATAATCATACCGAACGGGTATTGGTTTCTCTCCATCCTCACCCGCCACAAACGATGGCAAGGCGCTGTCATTGCCGGAACGATTCGGCATGATAGAGGCTGGGTGAGGGAGGGTCGAGATGGGGTCGCAGCCGGGACGAGATGCGCTGCGCAGGTGGGATCCGGAGCGAATCGGGCCGTACGCGGTGCTCGGCCGCCTCGGCTCGGGGTCCATGGGCCAGGTCTTCCTGGGACGTTCGGCGGCCGGACGGCTGGTCGCGGTCAAGACGATCAGGGTCGAGCTGGCCGAGGAGGCCGGCTTCCGCACCCGGTTCGCGCAGGAGGTGGCGGCGGCCAGGAAGGTGAGCGGCGTGTTCACCGCCGCGGTGGTCGAGGCGGACCCGGAGGCTGACCTGCCCTGGCTGGCCACGGCGTACGTCCCGGCGCCCTCGCTGTCCCGGCTGGTGCTGGCCTGCGGCCCGCTGCCGGTGACCGGCGTGCGGTGGCTGGCCGCCGGGTGCGCGGAGGCGCTGGCGTCGATCCACGGGGCCGGGCTGGTGCACCGGGACCTGAAGCCGTCGAACGTGCTGGTCGCGCCCGACGGGCCGCGGGTGATCGACTTCGGCGTGGCCCGGGCGGCCGAACGGATGGGCCGCACCACCTCGCGCGGAGCGGTCGGCACCCCCGCGTACATGGCGCCCGAGCAGGCCAGGGACACCCATGAGGCGTCGGTGGCCAGCGACGTGTACTCGCTCGGCGCGACGCTGCTGTTCGCGGCCACCGGGCACCCGCCCTACTCCGGCGCGACGGTCATGGACGCGCTGGCCCGGCTGGCGACCGAGGAACCCGACCTGTCCGGCCTGCCCGGCGAGCTCACCGAGCTCATCGGCGCCTGCATGCACCGCGTGCCGCGGCTGCGGCCGACCTCGTCGGCGATGCTAGTCCAGCTCGGCGACTTCACCGTGGCCCAGGGCGGCCCGGACGAGGAGCACTCCTACCTGCCGGACAAGGCGATGGCCCTGATAGCGGAGTATCAGCGCAGCCCTCAGCTGGGCATACTCGGCGAGACCGGCGATGACGCCACCTCCGCCTCCTACACCGAACTTCCCGCCTCCTACAAGCCCGTCCCCCGGCGCAGGCCCGATCACGACCGGTCGCCTACCGCGGTTCCGCCCGGGTCCGGCTGGCGGCGGTGGCTGCGAGAGCACATGGCCTGGGCCGGATGGGCCTCCGTCGGGGCGGCCCTGGTCGTGGTCGGCGTCATCCTCGGCACCGCGCTGAGCAGCTCGAGCACCCCGAACCCTCAGCAGTCGTCCAGTTCGGCGGGCCTGCCCCCGGGCGGCCCGCCGTCGGCGCCGAAGACCGTGTGCGGTTCGTCCGTCCAGGCCGGCGGCGGGCCCGCCCTCTGCATGGTGAGCCAAAGCCGGGGTACCACCGATACCGCGTGGGTGGTCAAGGGCAGCGGCTTCACGCCGCGAACACCGGTCACGGTCACGCTGAGCTGGAATAGCCCGCCGCAGGTAGTGCCCGCGCAGACGTTCATCCGCACCGCCCGGGTCAAGCCGGTCACCGGTCGGGACGGGTCCCTGCGCCTGAACATCAACCAGCTCTTCCCCGCGGCGCTCCGGCTCGGGCTGTTCTACGTCGAGGTGACCGGATCGGGCGGCAGCCAGGCCACCACCACGTTCATCGTGATACCAGCCGGGGCTTAGCCCTGGGTCCACCACAGGTCTTCCTGGCGGGAGCGCCAGGCGGGGTCGTCCAGCCGGCTCAGGTCGGCGGAGGTGATGATGCCGTGCTCGATCAGGATCCGGACGGCCACCTCGTCCGAGAGCCGGACGTCGGCCGCGGCCAGCCCGCGGTCGGCGATCTTCCGCCGGAGCACCTTGATGTGCTCGGCCACCCGGGCCGAGAGCAGGTCGCGGTACTCCGGATCGGCCTCGAACCGTTCCAGCTCGTGATAGGCGCCGGTGACCTCCAGGGCGCCGCGGGCGATTTCCGGCGTGCGCGGCAGCGGCCTGGTCGCGCTCGGATCGATCAGCCACGGGCGGCACCAGATCAGCGCGACGAGGAAGAGCTTCGTCATCGGGTCCAGGTAGAACGGCAGCAGCGTCCCGTCGCCAGCTCGCCCGGCGGCCTCCGTCTGGCCAGCCGCGTTGGCGGCATAAACCTCATCGGTCCACTCGCCCTCGTCGGCCGGCCCGGTTGCGGCCTGCTCGGCTCCCTCGGCCCAGCCAGCCCGGCGGCCTGGCTGACCTGACAGCGCTGCCTCCTCGTACTGGCCCGTGACCGTAACGACCAGCGACTGCCCGTCGTCGAGCATGGCGCGCGAGCCGACCAGGGCCGTGCCCCAGTGCACGAACCAGCCGTTGGCGGGCGCGCCGTCGTGCTCCATCCGGGGCAGCCTGACCTGGTAGCCGTCGCCCTCGACGTACAGCGCGTGGGTGCGGCTGATGTTGGCGATCCAGGCGCCGGACGCCATCGCGGTCACCTGGCCCGCCCGCCGGGACAGTCCCCGGCCGGCCGCGACGATCAGGTCAACCCCGGGCCCCCGGCCGAACACCAGCCGGGTGCCCTCGGCGACCAGCATCTTCTGGCCTGACGCCGTGCTGACGTGCGAGCTCAGTGGCATGGTGCGGTCCCGGCAATCTGGCACAACATCGGTTTCCTGCCTGCGGTGTGGCGCTGACAGAGCGCGATCTGGTTAGTCTAGGCCGGATTCTCTTCCGCTAGCGGATCTGGGGTAACCCCGGACTCGGGGGTATCCCCAAGTAGACGCCCCTGATTAGCTGCAGTTGGCAGGGTGCTGGGCTCGGCGGTGGGGCATCGCCCACTGTGGATGTGGGGGGGCCAGTCCTAGAGCGATGGCGGTGCCCGGTGGTACCGCACTGGAGCCCAGTGCCCTGCCCGTAAAGACGGAGCCGGTAAAGACGGAGCCGGTCAGCTAGATCTGGCCGAACAGGCGATCGCCGGCGTCCCCGAGGCCCGGCACGATGTACCCCCGGTCGTTCAGCCGCTCGTCGACGGCGGCGGTCACCACCCGTACCTCGTCGCCGGCGAAGGCCGCCTCGACGTGCCGCAGGCCCTCGGGCGCGGCGAGCAGGCAGACCGCGGTCACCGACGCCGCGCCGCGGTTGGTGAGCATGCTGATGACGGTGGCGAGCGTGCCTCCGGTGGCCAGCATCGGGTCGAGCACGAACGTGTCCCGCGCGGTCAGGTCGGCGGGCAGCCGGTCCGCGTAGGTCGACGCTACCAGCGACTCCTCGTCCCGGCGCAGCCCGACGAAGCCGACGTCGGCCATCGGCAGCAGCCGGGTCATGCCATCGAGCATGCCGATGCCGGCCCGCAGCACGGGCACGATGAGCGGCACCGGCCGGGCCAGCTTCACGCCGCTGGCCGTGCCCACCGGCGTCTCGACCGCCACCGGCTGGACCCGCATCTCACGAGTTGCCTCGTAGGCGAGCAAGGTCACCAGTTCGGCCGTCAGGCTGCGGAAGGTCGCGGTGTCGCTGGCGGCGTCGCGCAGCGCGGTGAGCTTGTGGGTGACCAGGGGATGGTCGATGACGAGCGTACGCATAGGAAGCTAGTGTGGCACTGTCGTCCTAACGTGGCACAGTCATCCGCTCGATGACGCGTCGGGCCTGGCCGGGCGAATCCGCAGACGGACGTGTCAGGCGTCGGGGCGGGCGCGGACCGACGCGCGGGAGCTGGCCAGGTCGAGCTCGATACGCCGGGCGGTGGCGAGCAGCGGCTGCAGCAGTTCCTCGACGATGCTGTTCAGCGTCCGCCGGCCGGCGTGGGTGGAGACGTTGATGGCGGCCATGACCTGGCCGTCGGCGTCGCGGATCGGGGCCGCGATCGACCGCAGCCCCTCCTCGAGCTCCTGGTCGACCAGGGCCCAGCCCTGAGCCCTGATCTTCCGCAGCTCGCGCCGGAGCGCGGTCGCGCTGGTGATGGTGTGCCCGGTCAGGCCGCGCAACCTGGCCGATTCCAGGTACTCGTCGAGCCGTTCGTCGGACTGGGCGGCCAGCAGGACCCGGCCCATCGAGGTCGCGTAGGCCGGGAACCTGGTCCCGACGCTGATCGTCACGGTCATGATCCGCTTGGTCGGGACGCGGGCGATGTAGATGACGTCGTTCCCGTCGAGCTCGGACACTGACGAAGACTCGTGCACCTGCTCGACCAGCTGCTCCAGGTGCGGCATGGCCACCTCGGGCAGGGTCAGGCTGGACAGGTACGCGTAGCCGAGCTCGAGGATCTTGGGCCGCAGCGTGAACCTGCTCCCGTCGCTGCGCATGTAACCGAGCTGGACCAGCGTGCGCAGGAACCTCCGGGCGGCGGCCCGGCTCAGGCCGGTGCTCGCGGCCACCTCGCTCAGCGTCAGCTTCGGGTGCTCGGCGTCGAAGGCCCGGATCACGGACAGGCCGCGCTCGAGCGACTGGACGAAGTCCCCGTCATGACTTTGATCCTGGTTGTCAGTCAAGAAGGGCCTCCTGGCTCGGTCGATGACATCATAGACCCGGGCCCTCCGTGTTCGCTTTATGAACTATCGTTCGTCCTACGTACGGTTAACCTTGGAAGTGAGATGACAGCCAGCTCACGCATTCAAGTCGGGCGCACTCAAGTCGGCATCGTCGGCGCCGGCCCGGCCGGCCTGCTGCTCTCGCACCTGCTGGCGCTGCGTGGCATCGACTCCATCGTGGTGGAGAACCGCAGCCGGGCCTACTGCGAGGCGCGGCAGCGGGCCGGCCTGCTCGAGGCCGGCACGGTCGAGTTGCTCCGCGCCGTCGGCCTCGGCCAGCGGCTGGACGCCGAGGGCCTCGAACACGGCGGGATCTACCTGCAGTTCGAGGGCGAGCGGCACCACCTCGACTTCCGCGCCCTGACCGGCGGCCGCTGGGTGACGATCTACGCCCAGACCGAGATCGTCAAGGACCTGATCCGGGCCAGGCTCGCGGCCGGGGCCATGATCGAGTTCGAGGTGTCGGACACCGAGGTCGGCGAGCTCGATACCGACCAGCCCGTGCTCCGCTTCACCGACGCCGCGGGAACCAGGCACGAAGTCACCTGCGACGCGCTCGCTGGCTGTGACGGGTTCCACGGCATCTGCCGCGATTCGATGCCGCCCGGCCTGGTGACGGTGGCCGAGCGCGGGTACCCGTACTCCTGGCTCGGCATCCTGGCCACCGTGCCGCCGTCCACGGACGAGCTCATCTACGCCCGGCACGAGGACGGCTTCGCGCTGCACACGATGCGCACACCCCAGGTCAGCCGGCTGTATCTGCAGGTGCCGGCCGACGAGGAGATCGAGCGGTGGCCCGATGACCGGATCTGGGCCGAGCTGCGGCACCGCCTCGGCGTGCCGGGATGGGACCTGAAGGAAGGCCCGGTCACGGAGAAGGCCATCTCGCCGATGCGCAGCTTCGTCGCCTCGCCCATGCACTACCGGCGGCTGTTCCTGGCGGGTGACGCGGCGCACATCGTGCCGCCCACCGGGGCCAAGGGCCTCAACCTGGCCCTCGCCGACGTGACCGCCCTGGCCAAGGCGCTGACCAGCCTGCTCAAGGACGGGCAGGCCCGGCCGGCCGAGACGTACTCGGATGCCTGCCTGAGCCGGGTCTGGCGTGCCACCCACTTCTCCTGGTGGATGACGTCGATGCTGCACGTGGACCCGCACGCAGACCAGTTCGGGGCCGCGCTGCAGCTCTCCCAGCTGCGCTACGTCATCTCGTCCCGGGCGGCCGCCACCACGCTGGCCGAGAACTACACCGGGTACTTTCCCCTGACCTGGGCCCCGTTACCCAAGTTGGCTGAGTTACCCAAGTTGGCTGAGTTACCCAAGTTGGCTGAGTTACCCGAGTTACCCGAGGCCCAGGTGGTGCCGCGGGCGCAGGGCCCGGGCGAGCAGGGCGGACAGCGCCGCCGCGACCCCGGTCTCGGTCAGCGACAGCGGCGCGCTGAAGCTGCGTTCGGTGCCGAGCAGGTGCAGAGCCCAGAGCCGGTGCCGCAGCGCGTAGAGCTCGGTGCGCACGGCGCTGGCCAGCCCGGTGCTGTGCAACCGTCCAGGTCCGGAGCTGGCGGCCCAGCCCTCCACGCCGTGGATGTCGGTCAGCAGCCTGGTCAGCTCGTCGTACCCGGTCGGCCCGTTGGTCAAGATGAGCATCAGCGCGGCTTCGCGCACCGCGACAGGGAAGTCCGGCTGCGGGCCGTCGTCCGGGCCGATCAGCGCCGCGGTGCCGATGTGCCATCGGGCGGCGGGGTCCGCCGTCATGAGCTTGCCCGTCTTGGTGAGCACCAGGCTGGTGCGGCTGCGCCGGATGGCGCCCATCTCGCTCTGCGCCATGCCGCGCAGCGTGTGCAGCGGGAACACGTCGAGTTCCTGGCGGAGCGTGCCGACGAGCTGGTCGCGCCAGCCGAACGTGTCGACCGCCTCGGTGACGAGGGCGGGCGCGATGTAGTGCCTGGCGGTGAGCCGCAGGCCCTGGCTGGCGTGACCGAGCAGCCAACCCAGCGTGGGCAGCGGGTCGTCCGGGACGGCAGGCGGCTCGAGCAGGCGCGGGATGAGGGCGCGGGCCAGCCGCGACCGCTCACCCGGCCGGCCGTGCGCCCACGCGTCGATCCGTTCGGCGCTGATCCGGCTCAGCCAGCTGTCGTTCCCGGGCGCGCCGTCGTGGGCCTGGCCCGTTTCTGTGCCGTTGTCCAGGTCTTCCGCTGGGCGGCCGGTCAGCCAGCGGTTGACGATCTCCACCCGCTTGATGCGCCAGCCGCGCGCGCCCACGCTCAGCTCGCCGGAGGCGAAGGCCAGTTCCAGCGCGGCCGCGCAGGCGTCGTAGGCGGCGCGCTCCTGCGATCCCATGACCGAACCCCAGGCCAGCAGTTCGGTGTCCGGCGGCGCCGCGTTCGACTCCTCGATGGCCTCGGTGTAGGCGGCGATCCCTTCCTCGTGGCCGGTAGCGTAGGCGGTGATGATCTTCTCGGTGCCAGGCGAGGAACACACTCCGGCGTACCGGTCCAGGCCTGCCAGCAGGAACAGGCGGCCCAGGGCCTTCGCCACGCCGACCCGGCCAGGAGTGGACATCGGCCACTTCACCGGGAGCGCGTACCAGAGGAACTCCTGCAGGCGCAGCAGCGAGATCGTCTCAAGCCCCTCGTCGCCGGTCAGCCAGGCCAGGGCAGCCCGCGCGTCGCCGGCTGCTTCCGGGTCCTCCCGCGTCAGGGTCTCGAGCGCCTGGCTCTCTGTCATCATGCGGATAGTCTGCCGCAGGCCCGATGCGTGAGGCTAGTGCACGTTACTTTGCACAGTCCAACATCACCGGCCGACATCACCGGCGCAGCGGCACGTCCGGCATCATGGTCAGGTGCCCGGAATATATGACGAGCCCGAGTTCTACGAGGCCGCATGCGCCTACCGTGACGTTCCGGCCGAGGTGAACGCGCTGCTGCGGTGGTCAGGTAAGCACCGCGGGCCGGATTCCGGCCTGCCGCGTTCGGTTCTCGAGCTCGCCGCCGGCCCGGCGGAGCACGCGCGCAACCTGGCGCGGGGCGGGCTGGAGGCCACCGCGCTCGATCTGAGCCCGGCGATGTGCGCGCGGGCCCGTGACCTGGCGGCGGCGAGCGGGACCCGGCTGACCGTGGTCCAGGCCGACATGCGGGACTTCAGCCTTCCCGGCCGCTTCGACCTGGCCGTCACGATGCTCAACTCGCTGTGCCACCTGCTCATCCTCGAGGACATGCTGCGCCATCTGGCCGCGGTGGGGCGCCACCTGGACCGGGACGGCCTGTACATCATGGAGCTCGCGCATCCCGCGGACTTCTTCGGCGCCGAGCGCCGGACCAGCAGCGAATGGAGCAGCGAAACCGGCGACGGCACGGTCAGCGTGCGCTGGGGCGCGCAAGACCTGATCGATCCGGTCACGCAGGTCACCAGGGAGCACGTCAGCGTCACCTATCACAGGCGCGGCGGCCCGGTGCGGACGGTCACCGATGTCGTGCCGAACCGGTTCTGGACCGCGACCGAGCTGACCGCCGCCATCAGGCTGGTCGGCGGCTTCACCGTCGCGGCCAGCTACGGCGACTTCGAGACCGACCTGCCCGTCGACGCGCCCGACGCGTGGCGGATGATCCTGGTCTTGGCTCGCGAGTAGCACGCAACTGCGGCAACAGGGAGCACGTGGCCGCCCACCGTGAGCGGCTCTACCGTGATCGGCTGGCCTCCCGGGGCGCCTGATCCCCGTCCGCCATGCCGTGCCTTAGGTAGCGGTCCAGGATGGCCTCGACGACCTGGGTGAGCGAACTGCCCTCGTCGGCCGCCGCCCGGTGTGCCGAGGCGCGCAGCGTGTGGTCGATCTTGATCGTCAGGTGCGGCCGGAAGCCGGTCACGCTGGCCACCCGCCGCTGCGGGAACGGCGGCGGCGGCTCGCAGCCCACCACGTGTTCCCTGAGCCCGGCCGGAGCCCGGCGGTGGACCCGGGCCTGCACCGCCTGCCGGCTGATGCCGAGAGCCTCGGCGAGCGGGCGCAGCGGCCAGCCCGCTTCGTTCAGCGCGGCCAGCGTCGCGGACAGCAGCTCGCTGCGCCCAGAGGAGCGGAGCTCGCGCAGCCGCGCGGCGACCCGCTCGGGCAGTCGGGGGGGTACGGGGGGGCGGATAGCCCCCCCGTGCTCGGGGGGTTCCGGGGGGTCGTCCCCCCGGGCCAACACTGTCTGCACGTACTGACGCAGCCCGTGCGTCACCACCTCGGACATCGTCCGGCCATCGCGGGCCAGGCGCGCCCTGAGCCGCTGCCGTCGCTCCTGGTCCAGCCGGAAGGTCAGCAGCCGCCTGGAGCCCTGCGCGTTCATCTCGCCGCGGCGAGCGCCCGCTCGGGCACCGGGCCGGGATCCATGGCCATCACCGGCTGCTCGGCCTGGACCAGGTCCAGGTAGCGCCGCGCCTCGGCCGCGCGCCGGCGGCGGCTCCAGCCGAGCAGCCGGCCCATGATCAGGCTCACGTCGCCCGCCGCCCCGGCGCCTGCGTCGGCCGACTCGATGAACAGCCGCGTCCGCCGCATGAGCACGTCCTCCACGTGCAGGGCGCTCTCGTGGGTGACCGCGTAGGCGACCTCCGCCCGCAGGTACGGGTGGCCCTCCGCGAGCGGGCGGGCCAGCCCGGCGTCGGCCCGGATCAGGTTGAGCACTT
>WNGJ01000147.1_pt1 | contig 56204 bp, 52 predicted proteins | sample 5400611 | NCBI WGS metagenome assembly WNGJ01 (sample SAMN13153375, study PRJNA577476) | soil metagenome | isolation source: 40 cm soil or saprolite under Garry oak tree replicate 1 | place: USA:California | collected 2016-06-15 | reverse complement strand
GATGCAGACCCATCTGGGCCAGCACTTCCTTGATCTCGTTCAGCGACTTGCGGCCGAAGTTCGGGGTGCGGAGCATTTCCGCTTCCGACTTCTGCACGAGGTCGCCGATATAGACGATGTTGTCGTTCTTCAGGCAGTTCGCCGAACGCACCGACAGCTCCAATTCGTCGACCTTCTTGAGGAACGCCGGGTTGAAGGCGAGATCGGGGATGATCTCCTGCGTGACTTCCTTGCGCGGCTCTTCGAAGTTGACGAACACGTTGAGCTGGTCCTGCAGGATGCGCGCGGCGTAGGCCACCGCGTCCTCCGGCGAGATCGCGCCGTTGGTCTCGATCGCCATGGTCAGCTTGTCGTAGTCGAGGATCTGGCCCTCGCGGGTGTTCTCGACCTTGTAGGAGACCTTGCGCACGGGCGAGAACAGGCTGTCGACCGGGATCAGGCCGATCGGCGCGTCCTCGGGCCGGTTGCGCTCGGCGGCGACATAGCCCTTGCCGGTCGCGACCGTGAATTCCATGCGGATTTCCGCGCCGTCATCCAGCGTGCAGAGCTGCAGGTCCGGATTGAGCACCACGACGTCGCCGACGGTCTGGATGTCGCCGGCGGTGACCGCGCCCGGCCCCTGCTTCTTAACGACCATGCGCTTGGGGCCTTCGCCCTGCATCTTGATCGAGATGTCCTTGATGTTCAGCACGATGTCGGTGACGTCCTCGCGAACGCCCCCGATCGAGGAGAACTCGTGCAGCACGCCGTCGATATGCACCGACTGCACGGCCGCGCCCTGCAGCGAGGACAGAAGGATACGGCGCAGCGCGTTGCCGAGCGTCTGGCCGAAGCCGCGCTCGAGGGGCTCTGCGACAAGAGTAGCAAAGCGCGTCGCGTCGGAGCCCGGCGCGACATGGAGCTTGTTCGGGCGGATAAGTTCTTGCCAATTTTTCTGGATCGTCACTGTTTCACCCTCAGGCCAGCCAATTGTCTGGTCTCAATTGCTGGCGTTTGAGATCGCGGATCAGTCCGCAGTACAAATTCCCAAAGATCGTCTTCCAAAGACCGTCGCAGGCAGGCCTTCCCCTCCGGCGACGTCGAACGTCAAACCCGCCGCCGCTTGCGCGGACGGCAGCCATTGTGCGGGATCGTCGTCACGTCGCGGATCGAGGTGACGGTGAAGCCCGCGGCCTGCAGCGCGCGCAGGGCCGATTCGCGGCCCGAACCGGGACCGGCGACCTCGACTTCCAGCGTCCGCATGCCGTGTTCCTGCGCCTTCTTGGAAACGTCCTCCGCCGCGACCTGCGCGGCATAGGGTGTCGATTTGCGCGACCCCTTGAACCCCATCGTTCCCGCCGACGACCAGGCGATGGTGTTGCCCTGCGCATCGGTGATGGTGATGGTGGTGTTGTTGAAAGATGAATTCACATGCGCGACGCCGGAGGCGATGTTCTTGCGCTCGCGACGACGGATGCGGGTGGCTTCCTTGCCCATTCCAAAAACCTTCCTGTGATCTCAGCGCCGCCGTAATGCCAGCGGCTACACCTCAAAACGCGAGTAGCGAATGGCGAGTGGCGAATTGACCATTCGCTACTGCCTACTCGCTATTCGCCAATTTACTTTTTCTTGCCGGCGATCGACTTGGCCGGTCCTTTGCGCGTGCGCGCGTTGGTGTGGGTGCGCTGACCGCGCACCGGCAGGCCGCGGCGATGACGCAAGCCCCGATAGCAGCCGAGATCCATCAACCGCTTGATGTTGATGCCGGTCTCGCGACGAAGATCGCCCTCGACGACGTAGTCGCGGTCGATCACTTCGCGGATCTGCAGCACTTCCTGGTCGCTCAACTGGCTGACCCGGCGATCCTCGGGGATCTTGACCTTTTCAATGATCTCGGCCGCGCTCCTTTGGCCGATGCCATGGATGTATTGAAGCGCGATCAGCACGCGCTTGTTGGTGGGAATGTTCACGCCGGCAATACGGGCCACGAATTTCTCTCCTGTCGCCGATCCCTCACGGGAGCGGGCTTTTTACGTCCTGTTATCTCGGGCAGGTGTCCGCAAACGCGAACACGACGCCCTCCCCCTTGATCTCTTGGGGCCCGGCATCGTCATAAAACTATCCGACTTGGATGCGCCGCTTATTAATGGATTCAACCCGCTTTCGTCAACCGCTGGCGAGCCTCGCAAACCCGAAATTCGCCTGAATTCTCAAGGTGCCCGCGAAATCTCATAACAGGCTCAAAATGCGGCGCAAGCCTTTGATTTTGATGCACTTTTCGTCGAAAACCACTGCAGGCGCCGCCGCGAAGACGCAGCGGAGACCCGGTCAGCCCGTCAGCTCAGGCTCAAGAGCGCGATAGGGCTGGGTTGAATCATCATCCAAGTGCGGGGCAAGGCCTTTTCCGGGTCATGCTCGAGCCCGCTTCTTCGCAACCTTCTTGGGCGCTTTCCGGACGACCGACTTGGTGGCCTTCTTCGCCCCTCGTGCGGGCCGCTTCGCGGCCGTCCGGGCGGACTTGGCCGCGGACTTAGCGGAGGACTTGGCAACGGTCTTGGCAACGGTCTTGGCAGCCTTCTTGGCGGCGGGACGGGCTTTGGCCGCCGATCTTCCTATGCCTGAGCTGGCGCCGCCCCGCGCGGCGGTCTTGGCGTCCCCGGCGGCGGTCTTGGCGCTTCGCTTGGCTGGAGCAGCCTTCTTGGAAGACTTGCTCTCCACCGCGCCGATCGCGGTCAGGATGCGGTTGATCTCGCGCGTGACCTCCTCGATCGTCATCATGCCATCGACCGTCAGCAACTTGCGCCGCTCGGAATAATAGTGGATCAGCGGCTCGGTCTGCGACCGGTAGGCGGCCAGTCGCTTGGTCAGCACTTCCGGGGTGTCGTCGACGCGCACCTCCTCGCCACGCGCCCGCATCTCCGCGGCGCGGGTCTCGACGCGCTGCAGCAGCGCGCTTTCGTTGACGCGCAGCTCGATGACGGCGTCAAGCTTCAGGTGCTTCTTCTTGAGGAGCTCATCGAGCGCTTCGGCCTGCGGAACCGTGCGTGGGAATCCGTCGAGGATGAAGCCCTTGGCTGCATCGGGCTGGTCGATCCGGTCGGAAATGATGCCGATCACGATATCGTCCGGCACCAGGCCACCGCTCGCCATGATGGGCTTGGCCTGCAGCCCGACCGGCGTCTGCGCCTCAACCGCCGCACGCAGCATTTCGCCGGTGGACAGCTGAACGATGCCGTGGCGATGCACAAGCCGTTGCGCCTGGGTCCCCTTGCCCGACCCCGGCGGTCCCAGAAGAATCAATCTCATTGATATTCGCCCCCCGGCGCACGGTGAGCGAAAACCCGCACACCACCGTTGTTGTTTTCAAACCGCGGCGCCCGCCACTTGCCCATGATCTTTTCGGAAAACCGGTACCCACTCCGCTATCCAAGTGCGGGGCAGACTTTTTCCGGATCATGCTCTAGCGGCGGCGCCCCCTCAATTTCGACTTCCTGATCAGCCCTTCATATTGATGGGCGAGTAGATAACCCTGAACCTGCGCCACCGTATCCATGGTCACGCTGACCACGATCAACAGCGAGGTGCCGCCAAAGTAAAACGGGACCGCGGCATAGGAAATGAGAATTTCGGGGATCAGGCACACAATCGCCAGATAAATCGCGCCGATCACTGTGATGCGCGACAGCACATAGTCGATATATTCGGCGGTGCGCTCGCCCGGACGAATGCCCGGGACGAAGCCGCCGTGCTTCTTGAGGTTGTCGGCGGTCTCGGTCGGGTTGAACACGATCGCGGTATAGAAGAACGCGAAAAACACGATCATCGCCAGATAGAAGATCAGGAACAGCGGCCGGCCGTGGCCGAGCTGGGTGGTGATCCATTGAAACCACTCAGGCCCCTTGCCGGCATTGAAGTTGGCCACCGTGGTCGGCAGCAACAAGAGCGAGGAGGCGAAGATCGGCGGAATCACGCCCGAGGTATTGAGCTTCAGCGGCAAGTGCGAGGACTGGCCCTCGAACATCTTGTTGCCGACCTGGCGCTTCGGATACTGGATCAGGAGCCGGCGCTGCGCGCGCTCCATGAATACGATGAAGGCGATCACAGCGACCGCCATCACGATCACGATCAGGATCAGCCCGGTGGACAGCGCGCCCTGGCGGCCGAGCTCGAGCATGTTGGCGAGCGCGGACGGCAATTCCGCGACGATGCCGGACATGATGATCAGCGAGATGCCGTTGCCGATGCCGCGCGAGGTGATCTGCTCACCGAGCCACATCAGAAACATGGTGCCGCCGGTCAGGGTGATCGCGGTCGAGAGACGGAAGAACAGGCCGGGATCGCTGACGACATTGCCGGCGCCCTCCAGCCCCACCGCGATACCGTAGGACTGGAACGCGGCAAGCAGCACCGTGAGATAGCGGGTGTACTGGTTCAGCGTCTTGCGGCCGGCCTCGCCTTCCTTTTTCAGCGCTTCGAGCTGCGGGGAAACCGTGGTCAGGAGCTGAATGATGATCGATGCCGAGATGTAGGGCATGATGTTCAGCGCGAAGATCGCCATGCGGTGGATGCCGCCGCCCGAGAACATGTTGAACATGCCGAGAATGCCGCCGGCCTGGGTTTTGAAGACCTGCTCCCAGATGTTGGGGTCGATGCCGGGCAGTGGAATGTAGGTCCCGAGCCGGTAAACCAGGAGCGCGCCGAGCGTGAACCAGATGCGCTTCTTCAGTTCGTCGGCCTTGGCAAGCGCGCCGAAATTGAGGTTTGCCGCCAGTTGTTCCGCTGCTGAGACCATGTTTGGCTTTCTCCCGCCGTCCCTAGAACACGACGATTTCGGGACGAACCGTCATCGCGCTCCAGCTAGTTGTTTGAGCATGATCTTTATCGGAAAACCGGTACCCACTTTTCCGGGTCATGCTCGGGCGCCGTCATTTCGGCCAAATGGCCGGAAATCGGGCAGACGCCGGACATTATTTGGTGCTCGGCTCCGATAAGTCCATCGCAAAGCTTAAGCGGATCGTCCGTGGGGGCGGACGATGACGCAGATGTTACGCCGCCTCGCCTTCGTCCTTCTTCGCAGGCGCGAGGATCTTCACCGTGCCGCCGGCCTTCTCGACCGCCGCGATCGCGGACTTCGATGCGCCGTGAACCTCGATGCTCACCTTCGCCTTGATCTCGCCGCGGCCGAGCAGCCGCACGCCATCCCTGGCGCGGCGCAGCACGCGCGACTTCACCAGCGCCTCGGCGTTGATGGTGGCGCCGGCATCGAGCAGCTTGGCGTCAATCGCCTGCTGAAGTCGGTCGAGATTGATCTCGACGAAATCCAGCCGGAAGATGTTGTTGAAGCCGCGCTTGGGCAGGCGGCGATGCAGCGGCATCTGGCCGCCTTCGAAGCCCTTGATGCGCACGCCGGAGCGCGCGGTCTGGCCCTTGCCGCCGCGGCCGGAGGTCTTGCCCTTGCCTGAACCGATGCCGCGACCGACGCGCATGCGTTTTTTGCGCGAGCCGGCATTGTCGGCGATATCGCTGAGCTTCATGGTTAGCTTCCTCTATCTTGGCGCGTGATCTTGGCCGAAAACCGGTTCCCACCCCGCTATCCAGGTGTGGGGCAGGCTTTTCGGGATCATGCGCCCCTTACTTCCCGTCGACGATGCGGACGAGGTGGTGGACTTTTTCGATCATGCCGCGAACTGCCGGTGTATCCGGCAGCTCGGTAACCCGGCCGATCTTGTTGAGCTTCAGCCCGATCAGGGTCGAACGCTGCGAGTGATGCCGGCGGATCGGACTGCCGGTCTGCTCGATCTTGATCGTCTTTGCGGCGTTGGCCATCGTCTTGAACTCCGAAAAGCGCGGGAAAATCGAAAATCGCGCGAGTGGTTAGTCGGCGGCCGCTTCCGCATCGCCGCCGACACGGCGGGCCTGCAGCGTGGACACCTTGATGTTGCGGCGCGCCGCGACCGAGCGCGGCGAATCCTGGTGCTTCAGCGCGTCGAAGGTCGCCCGCACCATGTTGTAGGGGTTGGACGAGCCGATCGACTTCGCCACCACATCCTGGATGCCGAGCGTCTCGAACACCGCGCGCATCGGACCGCCGGCGATGATGCCAGTACCAGCCGGCGCCGCGCGCAGGTACACCCGCCCGGCGCCATGACGGCCGGCGATGTCGTGATGCAGCGTGCGGCCTTCGCGCAGCGCGACCCGCGTCAGGTTGCGCTTGGCCGACTCGGTCGCCTTCCGGATCGCCTCCGGCACCTCGCGCGCCTTGCCGTGGCCGAACCCGACCCGGCCCTTCTGGTCGCCGATCACGACCAGCGCCGCAAAGCCGAAGCGCTTGCCGCCCTTGACGACCTTCGCCACGCGATTGATGTGCACGAGCTTGTCGACGAACTCGCTGTCGCGCTCCTCGCGGTCCCTGTTCCGGTCGCGTCCGCGGTGTTCGCGTTCACCTGCCATGGTGTTTTCCAATCTTTGCGAGGCCGGAGGCCTCTTCCGTAACGTTTAAAACTAGAAACTCAATCCGCTCGCGCGCGCGGCATCCGCCAGGGCCTTGACGCGGCCGTGATAGAGATAGCCGCCGCGATCGAACACCACTTCCTTGACGCCGTTCTTCACCGCGCGCTCCGCCAGCAATTTGCCGACGGCCTTGGCCGCGTCGATATTGGCGCCGGTGTTGCCGCTCGCACGCATTTCCTTTTCCAGCGAAGAGGCAGACGCGAGCGTCTCCCCCTTCTGGTCGTCGATAACTTGCGCATAGATGTGCTTCGACGAGCGGAACACCGACAGCCGCGGACGGCCGCCGGCAGAACGGCGCAGCGCGTTCCTCACGCGTTGCTTGCGCCGGGCATTGGTAACCTTGAGGGACATGACCGGCTCCGTTACTTCTTCTTGCCTTCCTTGCGGAAGATGAATTCGCCAACATACTTCACGCCCTTGCCCTTATAGGGCTCCGGCGGACGGTAGGCGCGGATTTCGGCGGCGACTTGCCCCACGCGCTGGATATCGTTGCCGGAGATGGTGATCTCGGTCGGTTTTGGAACCACGATCGAGATACCCTCCGGTATGGGATAGACCACATCGTGGCTGTAGCCGAGCGCGAGCTGCAGGTTCTTGCCCTGCATCGTGGCGCGGTAACCGACGCCGGTGATTTCGAGCTTCCTCTCAAAACCCTTGGTGACGCCGTCGACGAGGTTCGCGATCTGCGCCCGCGCCGTGCCGTAAAGCGCCCGCGCGCGATTGGTCTCGACCCGCGGCGCGACGCTCACCACGCCCTTGTCGAACTTCACCTCGACGTCGTCATGCACGACGAACTGAAGCTGGCCCTTCGGGCCCTTCATCTTGACGGTCTGGCCCTCGACGGTCGCCGTAACACCCGAGGGGATCGTCACCGGCCTTTTGCCGATACGTGACATGGCTCAATTCCTTATCCGTAGCATTTTCCGGCGAAGTGGATACCCGGTTCGCCGTAGAAAATGCGTCATATTAAAACCTTGTGCGCATTCTTGTCGCAAAACCGGTTCCCACTTTTGCGGAATGCGCACTAGAACACCGTGAAGAGAACTTCACCGCCCACATTCGCGTCGCGCGCTTCGTGGTCGGCCATGATTCCCTTCGGCGTCGACAACACCGAAATGCCGAGGCCGTTATTGACCCGCGGCAGGTTCTTCACCGAGGTGTAGACCCGCCGGCCCGGCTTGGAGACCCGCTCGATCTCGCGGATCACCGGTTCGCCATCGAAATATTTCAGCTCGATCTCGAGCTCGCTGCGGCCCGACGAATGCTCGACGCTGGCATAACCGCGGATATAGCCCTCCGTCTTCAAGACTTCGAGCACGCTGGCGCGCATCCTCGAGCCCGGCGAGGACACCTTGGACTTCGAGCGCATCTGCGCGTTGCGGATGCGGGTGATCAAATCGCTGATTGGATCGTGCGTTGACATGGCTTTACGACCCTCCTCTTACCAGCTCGACTTCACGAGGCCCGGAACCAGGCCCTTGGAGCCGAGTTCACGCAGCGCGATGCGGCTGAGCTTGTTCTTGCGATAGTTCGAGCGCGGCCTGCCAGTCAGCTCGCAACGGTTGCGGATCCGCGTTGCCGACGAATTGCGCGGCATCTCGGCAAGCTTCAGCGTCGCCGCGAAGCGCTCCTCCATCGGCTTGGTCTTGTCGGCGATGATCGCCTTCAGCTTCGCTCGCTGGGGGGCGGCATTCTTGGCCATCCGCTTGCGCCGGTTGTTCTTCTCGATTGAACTCTTCTTTGCCATGCTTGGCTCCTGGGTTTCCGCGTTTGAGAGGCTTTTCAGCGTCTCACTGCCGGAACGGGAAATTGAATGCGGTCAACAGGGCGCGCGCCTCGTCGTCGTTGGGTGCCGTGGTGCACACCGTGATGTCCATGCCCCATGTCTCCCCGGCCTTGTCGAAATCGATCTCCGGGAAAATGATGTGCTCCTTGATGCCGAGCGAATAGTTGCCGCGGCCGTCAAAACTCTTCGGATTGAGCCCGCGGAAGTCGCGCACGCGCGGCAGCGCGACGGTCACGAGCCGATCGATGAACTCGTACATCTTCGTCTTGCGCAGCGTGACCTTGCAGCCGATCGGCTGGTTCTCGCGCAGCTTGAAGGTCGCAATCGCAACCCGCGAATAGGTCACAACCGCCTTCTGGCCCGCGATCAGCGAGAGATCGGCGGCCGCCGTCTCCGCCTTCTTGCGGTCGTTGACGGCCTCGCCGATGCCCATGTTGAGCACGACCTTGTCCAGCCGCGGCACCTGCATGACATTGGCGTAACCGAACTTTTCGGTCAGCTGGCCACGAATCGTCTTGTCGTATTCCGCGCGCAGGCGCGGCACATAAACGGTCTCAGCCATCGATCTCTGCTCCCGAGCTCTTGGCGACGCGGACTTTCTTGCCGTCCGCGTGAATCTTGAATCCGATGCGGGTGGGTTTGCCGTCCTTGCCGACATAGGCGAGGTTGGACAAATCGATCGACGACTCCTTGGAGATGATGCCGCCCTCCTGGGCCCCGGTCTGCTTCTGGTGGCGCCGCACCATGTTGATGCCGCGAACCAGCGCCCTGCCCTCGGCGGGATGCACCTCGAACACTTCGCCAGTCCGGCCCTTGTCGCGGCCGCTCAGCACCATGACCTTGTCACCTTTGCGAATCTTGGCCGCCATCACAGCACCTCCGGCGCCAGCGAGATGATCTTCATGTGGTTCTTGGCGCGCAGCTCGCGCGGCACCGGCCCGAAGATGCGGGTGCCGACCGGCTCCGACTGGTTGTTGATCAGGACGGCGGCGTTGCGGTCGAAACGGATCACCGAACCGTCGGGCCGGCGGATGTCCTTGCGGACCCGCACCACGACGGCCTTCATCACGTCGCCCTTCTTCACCTTGCCGCGCGGAATCGCTTCCTTGATCGACACGACAATGATGTCGCCCACGGTGGCATAGCGGCGCTTGGAGCCCCCGAGCACCTTGATACACATGACACGGCGTGCGCCTGAATTGTCGGCCACGTCGAGGTTGGTCTGCATCTGAATCATTGATGCACCTCGTCCTCTTTATCTGGCGCGCAAAGATTTGCGCTTGAATGTCTTGAAGCTGGTCCGGCGACGCTGGCCAGCCTCAGGCGGATTTGCCCTCAGGCGGATTTCTTGTGTTCGCCCCGGACGACGGTCCAGCGCTTCAACTTGGAGATCGGCTTGCTTTCCTCGATCCACACGGTGTCGCCCGGCTTGAACTGACTGTCCTCGTCGTGCGCGTGGTAGTTCTTGGAACGGCGGATCGTCTTCTTGTAGATCGGATGGGTGAAGCGGCGATCGACGCGCACCACCACCGTCTTGGCTTGCTTGTCGCTGACGACCACGCCCTGAAGGGTACGTTTCGGCATCGGTAAAGTCCCTTACTTCTTCTTGGCGCGCGCTTGCGCGGCAATGGTCTTGATGCGGGCAATGTCGCGGCGGGCCTCACGCATCCGCGAGGTATTCTCCAGCTGCCCGGTGGCGCGCTGGAAACGCAGGTTGAAACGCTCCTTCTTCAGATTGAGGACGGCGTCGTCCATCTGATCGGGGCTCATCGCGCGGATATCGGCGGTCTTCATCTCGGCCATGACCATTACTCCGCAATGCGTTCGACGAAACGCGTCTTGATCGGAAGCTTGGCGGCGGCGAGCGAGAGCGCTTCCCGCGCGGTCTGCACGGCGACGCCGTCGATCTCGAAAATCATCCGGCCGGGCTTCACCCGCGCCACCCACAGTTCCGGCGTCCCCTTGCCGGAGCCCATGCGGACTTCGGCGGGCTTCTTCGACACCGGCACGTCGGGGAAAACCCGGATCCAGACCCGGCCGGCGCGCTTCATGTGGCGGGTCAGCGCGCGGCGGGCGGCTTCGATCTGGCGCGCGGTGACGCGATCGGGCTCCATCGCCTTCAGGCCGAACTGGCCGAACGACAACGTCGCGCCCGAAGACGCAACGCCGTGGATGCGGCCCTTATGCGCCTTCCGGAACTTCGTTTTCTTTGGTTGCATCATGGCTTTAAGCCCTCAAACCTTGTCTCGCGCCTGATCAGGCGGCATCGCGGCGGGGCCGCCCAGTGTCGCCCTCGGCCATCTTCTTGTCCTGCGCCATCGGATCGTGCTCGAGGATTTCGCCCTTGAAGATCCAGACCTTGACGCCGCAGGTGCCGAAGGTGGTGAACGCCGTCGCAACGCCGTAATCGATATCGGCGCGCAACGTGTGCAGCGGCACCCGCCCTTCGCGGTACCACTCCATGCGCGCGATTTCCGCGCCGCCCAGCCGGCCCGAGCAGTTGATCCGAATGCCCTCCGCGCCGAGCCGCATCGCCGACTGCACCGCGCGCTTCATGGCGCGGCGGAACGCGACGCGACGTTCGAGCTGCTGCGCGATCGATTCGGCGACCAGGGTGGCGTCGAGCTCGGGTTTGCGGATTTCGACGATGTTGATGACGACGTCGGAGGCGGTGATGTCGGCGACCTTCTTGCGCAGCTTGTCGATGTCGGCGCCCTTCTTGCCGATCACGACGCCAGGACGCGCCGAATGGATCGTCACCCGGCACTTCTTGTGCGGACGCTCGATCACGATGCGCGCGACCGCCGCCTGCTTCAATTCCTTGTGCAGGATCTCGCGGATCTTGACGTCCTCGTGCAGCAGCTTGCCGTACTCGGCCTTGCCGGCGAACCAGCGGGAATCCCAGGTGCGGTTGATGCCGAGACGCAGCCCGATCGGATTGATCTTTTGACCCATCGTATTCTCCCGGCGCCTTACGCGCTCGCCTCGACCTGACGAACCACGATCGTCAGCTGAGAAAAAGGTTTGAAAATGCGGCCCGAGCGGCCGCGGCCGCGCGGCGCGAAACGCTTCATGACGATACCGTTGCCGACGAATGCCTGCGCGACGACGAGTTCGTCGACATCGAGATCGTGGTTGTTCTCGGCGTTGGCGATCGCCGATTCCAGGCACTTCTTGACGTCGACCGCGATCCGCTTGCGCGAGAACTGCAGGTCGGCGAGCGCAGCGGCCGCCTTCCGGCCGCGGATCAACTGCGCGACCAGGTTCAGCTTCTGCGGGCTCACGCGCAGCATCCGGGCGACCGCCTTGGCCTCGTTGTCCGGGAGGCTCCGTTCGCGCTTTGGTTTGCTCATCGCTTAATCCTCAAACCTAATTCTCAAGCCTAACCTCAGGCTTTCTTGGCTTTCTTGTCGCCCGAATGGCCGTGGAAGGTCCGGGTCGGCGAGAACTCGCCGAACTTGTGACCGACCATTTCCTCGTTGACCGAGACCGGCACGTGCTTCTGGCCGTTGTAGACGCCGAACACGAGGCCGACGAATTGCGGCAGGATGGTCGAGCGGCGGCTCCAGATCTTGATGACGTCATGTCGGCCGGACGCGCGTGCGGCATCTGCCTTCTTGAGCAGCGAGCCTTCGACGAACGGGCCTTTCCAGACTGAACGAACCATGTCCGGCGTTCCTTACTTCTTCCGCTTGTGGCGGCTTAGGAGAATGAATTTGTTGGTCGACTTGTTGGTGCGGGTCTTCTTGCCCTTGGTCGGCTTGCCCCACGGCGTGACCGGGTGACGTCCGCCCGATGTGCGGCCTTCGCCGCCGCCATGCGGGTGATCGATCGGGTTCATGGAGACGCCGCGGTTGTGCGGCCTGCGGCCGAGCCAGCGCTTGCGGCCCGCCTTGCCGATCGAGATGTTCATGTGATCGGGGTTCGACACCGCGCCGATGGTGCCGCGGCAGCGGCCGTGCACGAGACGCTGCTCGCCCGAGTTCAGGCGCAGAATGACGTAATCCTGGTCGCGACCGACGAGCTGGGCATAGGTGCCGGCGGAACGCGCGAGCTGGCCGCCCTTGCCGATCTTGGTCTCGATATTGTGGACGATGGTGCCGATCGGCATGTTGCCGAGCGGCATGACATTGCCCGGCTTCACGTCGACATAGTTGCCGGCGACGATGGTATCGCCGACCGCCAGCCGCTGCGGCGCGAGAATGTAGGCCTGCTCGCCGTCCTGATACTTGATCAAGGCGATGAAGCCGGTGCGGTTCGGATCGTATTCGAGCCGCTCCACAGTTGCCGGCACGTCGACCTTGCCGCGCTTGAAGTCGACGATGCGGTAGGCCTGCTTGTGACCGCCGCCGCGGAAGCGCACGGTGATCCGGCCGGTGTTGTTGCGGCCGCCGTTCGACTGCTTGCCCTCGGTCAACGACTTGACCGGCTTGCCCTTGTAGAGCGCCGAACGATCGACCATCACCAGCTGGCGCTGGCCTGGCGTCGTGGGATTGTAAGTCTTCAATGCCATCGCTGTGTGCCCTTAGAGTCCGGTGGTCACGTCGATGCGGTGACCCTCTTCGAGGGTCACGATTGCGCGCTTGACGTCCGACTGCGAACCGAAATTGCCGCGGAACACCTTGGTCTTGCCCTTGCGCACCAGCGTGTTCACGCGCTTGACCTTGACGTCGAACAGTTTCTCGACGGCTTCCTTGATCTGCGGCTTGGTGGCCTTGCTGGATACCTTGAACAGAACCTTATTGTGCTCGGACGCGAGCGTGGCCTTTTCGGTCACGACCGGCGAGACGATGATATCGTAATGGCGCGGATCGATGGTCTTCATTTGAAGCGCGCCTCCAGCGCATCGATCGCCGCCTTGGTCAAAACCAGCTTCTGGCGACGCAGAATGTCGTAGACGTTGATGCCCTGAATCGGCAGCACGTCCATGTTCGGGATGTTGCGCGCCGCGGAGGCAAAGCCGTCGTGCAGCTCGGCGCCGTCGATGATCAGCGCGTTGGTCAGCCCAAGACCGGAGAAGTGTCCGATCAGGGCCCTGGTCTTGGCGGCTTCCAGCTTCGCCGTCTCGATGACGACGAGGTCGCCATCCTTGGCCTTGGCGGAGAGTGCATGCTTCAGCGCAAGCGCGCGGACCTTCTTCGGCAGATCGGTCGCGTGCGAGCGGACCACCGGGCCGAAGGCTCTGCCGCCGCCGCGGAACTGCGGCACGCGTGCGGAGCCGTGACGGGCACCGCCGGTCCCCTTCTGCTTGTACATCTTCTTGCCGGTACGCCAGATTTCGGCGCGGCCCTTGGCCTTGTGCGTGCCGGCCTGGCGCTTGTTGAGCTGCCATTGCACGCAACGGGCAATGATGTCCTGCCGCGGTTCAAGGCCGAAAATCTCGTCCGAGAGTTGGACGGAGCCGGCGGCCTTGCCTTCGAGGGTTGTGACTTTCAGTTCCATCTCACGCGCCCTCCTTCTCGGCCGGCGCTTCCGCAGCCTGCTCGCCGCCCGCGACCTTGAACTTGCCGGGCTTCGGCGCTTCCTTCGGCAGCGGCTTCTTCACGGCGTCCCGCACCGCGATCCAACCGCCCTTGGAGCCGGGAACGGCGCCTTCGACCAGGATCAGGCCGCGTTCGACATCGGTCTGCACCACACGCAGATTGAGCGTGGTGATGCGGTCGACACCCATATGACCGGCCATCTTCTTGTTCTTCCAGGTCTTGCCGGGGTCCTGCCGGCCGCCGGTCGAACCGATCGAACGGTGCGAGACCGACACGCCGTGGGTGGCGCGCAGGCCGCCGAAATTCCAGCGCTTCATGCCGCCGGCAAAGCCCTTGCCGATCGAGGTGCCGGTGACATCGACAAATTGGCCGACCACGAAATGGTCGGCCTGGATCTCAGCCCCCACCGGAATCAGCGCGTCCTCGGAGACGCGGAACTCCGCGACCTTGCGCTTCGGCTCAACCTTGGCGACCGCGAACTGGCCGCGCTCGGCCTTCGGCATGTACACGGTCTTGCGGGAGCCGGAACCGAGCTGCAGCGCGACATAACCGTTCTTCTCGGTCGTGCGGTGGCCCAGCACCTGGCAATTGCCCAGCTTCAGCACGGTCACGGGGATATGTTCGCCGGCCTCCGTAAAGACCCGCGTCATCCCGACCTTCTGTGCGATCACTCCGGAGCGCATCGGTGTGCTTCCTGTTCTTTCTGTCCCGAAGGACTAGCTAATCTTCTTTGTGAGCTGACCCGATCCGAAAACCGGCGCCCACTTTTCGGGGTCAGCTCAGAGCTTGATCTCGACGTCGACGCCGGCGGCCAGATCGAGCTTCATGAGCGCATCGACGGTCTGCGGGGTCGGATCGACAATATCGAGCAGGCGCTTGTGCGTGCGCATCTCGAACTGCTCGCGGCTCTTCTTGTCGACATGCGGCGAACGGTTGACGGTGAATTTCTCGATGCGGGTCGGCAGCGGAATGGGTCCGCGAACCTGCGCACCGGTACGTTTCGCCGTGTTCACGATCTCACGCGTGGACGTATCGAGAATCCGATGGTCGAACGCCTTCAGGCGTATGCGAATATTTTGGCCGTTCATTGCCGGAGTCTTTCTTTAGTGAGTGGCGAGTAGCAAGACGGCGAATAGCGAATAGCGAGTGGCGAATAGTGGGAGGCTCCCCGACACGCCGCTTCCATTCCTATGTATTCGCTACTCGCCACTCCCTATTCGCTCTCTTCTATTCGCTTGCTTATTCGATGATGGCGGAAACGACGCCCGAACCGACGGTGCGGCCACCTTCGCGGATCGCGAAGCGCAGCTTCTCCTCCATCGCGATCGGCACGATCAGGTGCACTTCCATCGCGATGTTGTCGCCCGGCATCACCATCTCGGTGCCTTCGGGCAGATGCACGACACCGGTCACGTCGGTGGTGCGGAAGTAGAACTGCGGCCGATAGTTGGTAAAGAACGGCGTGTGGCGACCGCCCTCTTCCTTGGTCAGGATGTAGGCCTCAGCCTTGAACTTGGTGTGCGGCTTGACCGAACCCGGCTTGCACAGCACCTGACCGCGCTCGACTTCCTCGCGCTTGGTACCACGCAGCAGCGCGCCGATGTTGTCGCCGGCCTGGCCCTGATCGAGCAGCTTGCGGAACATTTCGACGCCGGTGACGATGGTCTTCTGGGTGTCGCGCAGGCCGACGATCTCGATTTCCTCGCCGACCTTGATCACGCCGCGCTCGACACGGCCGGTCACCACAGTACCGCGGCCCGAGATCGAGAACACGTCTTCCACCGGCATCAGGAACGGCTGGTCGATCGGACGCGCCGGCTGCGGAATGCTTTCGTCGACAGCCTTCATCAGCTCGAGGACCGCGTCGTGACCGAGCTTCTTGTCCTTGTCTTCGAGGGCGGCAAGCGCCGAGCCCTTGATGATCGGGATCTTGTCCCCGGGGAAGTCGTACTTCGAGAGCAACTCACGGACTTCGAGCTCGACGAGCTCGAGCAGCTCCGGATCGTCGACCATGTCGCACTTGTTGAGGAACACGACGATCGCGGGTACGCCGACCTGACGGGCGAGCAGGATGTGCTCGCGGGTCTGCGGCATCGGGCCGTCGGCCGCCGACACCACCAGGATCGCGCCGTCCATCTGCGCCGCGCCCGTGATCATGTTCTTCACATAGTCGGCGTGGCCGGGGCAATCGACGTGGGCGTAGTGCCGCTTCTGGGTCTCGTACTCGACATGCGCGGTCGAAATCGTGATGCCGCGCGCCTTCTCTTCCGGCGCCTTGTCGATCTGGTCGTACGCCGTGAACGTCGCACCACCGGTTTCGGCCAGGATCTTGGTGATCGCCGCCGTCAGCGACGTCTTGCCGTGGTCGACGTGACCGATCGTTCCGATGTTGCAGTGGGGCTTGTTACGTTCAAACTTTGCTTTGGCCATTTGACTCTCCGTTCAATCGTTGACTGCCGTCAACGACAATCAGGCAAACTTCTTTTGGACTTCCGCCGACACGTTCGCCGGCGCTTCCGCGTAATGGTCGAACTGCATCGTAAAGGTTGCGCGACCCTGGCTCATCGAGCGCAGGTTATTCACGTAACCGAACATGTTCATGAGCGGCACCATCGCGTTGATGACGTTGGCGTTGCCGCGCATGTCTTGACCCTGGATCTGGCCGCGCCGCGAATTCAGATCTCCGATGACGGAGCCGGTGTAATCCTCCGGCGTCACCACCTCGACCTTCATGATCGGCTCTAGCAGGACCGACTTGCCCTTCTGCAGTGCCTCGCGGAATGCCGCGCGCGATGCGATTTCGAAGGCCAGCGCCGAGGAGTCGACGTCATGATATTTGCCGTCGACCAGTTGCACCTTCACGTCCACCACCGGGAAGCCCGCGACGACGCCAGAGCCCATCACGCTGTTGAGACCCTTTTCGACGCCGGGGATGTACTCCTTCGGCACCGCGCCGCCGACGATCTTGGACTCGAACTCGTAACCCTTGCCGGGTTCGTTCGGCTCGACCACGATCGACACTTCCGCGAACTGGCCGGTACCGCCGGTCTGCTTCTTGTGCGTGTACTTCACTTCGGCGCGCCTGGTGACGCGCTCGCGGAACGCCACCTGCGGCGCGCCGATATTGGCATCGACCTTGTAGGTGCGCTTCAAGATGTCGACCTTGATGTCGAGATGAAGCTCGCCCATGCCCTTCAGAATGGTCTGGCCGGACTCCTGGTCGGTCGACACCCGGAACGACGGATCTTCCGCCGCAAGCTTCGCTAGAGCGACGCCGAGCTTCTCCTGGTCGGCCTTCGACTTCGGCTCGATCGCGATCTCGATCACCGGCTCCGGGAATTCCATTTTTTCGAGGATCACCGGCTTGTTCGGATCGCACAGCGTATCGCCGGTGCGCGCTTCCTTCAGGCCCGCAAGGGCCACGATGTCGCCGGCATAGGCTTCCTTGATGTCTTCGCGGTTGTTCGCATGCATCAACAGCATGCGGCCGATGCGCTCTTTCTTGTCGCGGGTCGAATTGATCACGCCGGTGCCGCTCTGCAGGATGCCCGAATAGATGCGGCAGAAGGTGATGGTGCCGACGAACGGGTCGTCCATGATCTTGAACGCCAGCAGAGCCAGCGGCTCCTTGTCGTCGGCCTTGCGCAGCACTTCGTTGCCATCGTCGTCGGTGCCCTTGATCGCGGGCACGTCGATCGGCGACGGCAGATAGTCTACGACCGCGTCAAGCAAGGGCTGCACGCCCTTGTTCTTGAACGCCGAGCCACACAGCACCGGATAGAACGCGCCGGTCAGCACCGCCTTGCGGATCAGGCGCTTCAACGTGGCTTCATCCGGCTCCTTGCCGTCGAGAAAGGCGGCCAAAGCGTCATCGTCGAGCTCGACGGCGGCTTCCACCATTTTCTCGCGATATTCCTTGGCCTGGTCAACGAGGTCGGCCGGGATGTCGACATAGTCGAACTTGGCACCGAGCGACTCGTCGTTCCAGATGATGCCCTTCATCTTTACGAGGTCGACGAGACCCTTGAAGTTGTTCTCGGCGCCGATCGGAAGCTGGATCGCGATCGGCTTGGCGCCGAGGCGGTCGACGATGTCGGCGAGACATTTGAAGAAGTCGGCGCCGGTCTTGTCCATCTTGTTGGCGAAGACGATGCGCGGAACCCGGTACTTGTCGCCCTGGCGCCAGACGGTCTCGGTCTGGGGCTCGACGCCCTGGTTGGAGTCGAGCACGCAGACGGCGCCGTCGAGCACGCGCAAGGACCGTTCGACTTCGATGGTGAAGTCGACGTGGCCGGGCGTGTCGATGATGTTCAACCGCTTGCCGTTCCAGAACGCGGTCGTCGCGGCGGACGTAATGGTGATGCCGCGCTCCTGCTCCTGCTCCATCCAGTCCATCGTCGCGGCACCTTCGTGCACTTCGCCGATCTTGTGGCTCTTGCCGGTGTAGTAGAGGATGCGCTCGGTGGTCGTGGTCTTGCCGGCGTCGATATGCGCCATGATACCGAAGTTACGGTAGTCCTCGATGGCATGTTGGCGGGGCATGGGGTTATTCCTTCGATTCCGTTCGTTTCGCCGTTACCAGCGATAGTGCGAGAAGGCGCGGTTGGCTTCCGCCATCCGGTGCACGTCTTCGCGCTTCTTGACGGCGTTCCCCCTGTTGTTCGACGCGTCGAGCAGCTCGGCCGAGAGCCGCTCCGTCATCGTCTTTTCATTGCGCTCGCGCGCGGCCGAAATGATCCAGCGGATGCCGAGCGCCTGACGGCGCACCGTGCGAACCTCGACCGGAACCTGGTAGGTGGCGCCGCCGACGCGGCGGGAGCGCACCTCGATGGTCGGCATGACGTTCTCAAGCGCCTGCTCGAAAATCCCGAGCGGGTTCTGCTTGGTCTTGGTCTCGATCATACCGAGCGCGCCGTAGACGATGCCTTCGGCGACCGACTTCTTCCCGGCATACATTACCGAGTTCATGAACTTCGTGATGACGATGTTTCCGAACTTCGGGTCCGGATGCACTTCACGCTTTTCAGCAGAATGGCGACGCGACATCTGATTCTTTCCCGATTATTTGGGCCGCTTCGCGCCGTACTTCGAACGGCGCTGCTTGCGATTCTTGACGCCCTGGGTATCCAGCACGCCACGGAGGATGTGGTAGCGCACGCCCGGCAGGTCCTTGACGCGGCCGCCGCGGATCATGACCACCGAGTGCTCCTGCAGGTTATGGCCCTCACCCGGGATGTAGCCGATCACCTCGAAGCCGTTGGTCAGACGGACCTTGGCGACCTTGCGCAGCGCCGAGTTCGGCTTCTTCGGGGTCGTGGTGTAGACGCGCGTGCAGACGCCCCGCTTCTGCGGCGACTGCTGCAGCGCGGGCACCTTCTTGCGCGACTTCTGTACCGTACGCGGACTTGCGATCAGCTGGTTGATCGTCGGCATCTTGGCCTTCACCCTTTAACGTTCGCGCGGAAACCTGACATCGGCTCCGCAAATTCCTTTTCGGGGGTACCCTCCCCGCCGGGCCGCCTCGCGCGAAAAGACCCGCGCAAAGCGAAAACGCGCCGACCGCTCATCACTGAGCGGAAAGCGCTTCGACGCCACAGAGGACCGCGGTGACGACCGAGCAGCGTTCGCTGTCCGGCCCGCAACCGAGGTCATGCATCCGAGTTCACTCTCAAGAGGACGCGCTCAAGAGAACTAAAATCGTCCTGGCATTGCCTAGCTATATTCGACAGCGTTTGAGCGGCATTCGTCGAGGGTGGTGCCCATCCAGGCTTCGAAAACAAGCTCGAAAAACAAGCCTGGAGGGTGATCCGTTCCGACGCTGGCGTTGCTCACCGCCTGTCGTTAAGTTCGCGCCTTTTATAAGTGGCGGATAACCAAGTCAAGGCGAAACGACGATTTGAGGACAATCAAGGAAAGGCCTCTGCCGCTTGGCTAATCCGTCTCTTCGACCGCCGCGCATGGCCAACAACAGATAAGGTGCGAGAGGGGATTTTGCCAGCCGCCTCACATTTTACCCGGGTATTATAGCATGCCATCGAGCTAAGGCTTTATTTGCGTTTCCCGGCGCAATGATTTGGGTCCTCCGAGCCTGGAGCCCCCGGCCATGAAATATACCGACATTGCCATCATCGGCGGCGGCCTCGCCGGTTCGACCGCCGCAGCGATGCTCGGGCGCGCGAGAATCGCGGCCATCCTGGTCGATCCGCACCCGGTTTATCCGGCCGATTTTCGCGTCGAAAAGCTCTCTGGCGACGAGCAGATCGAGCGGCTCCGCAAGAGCGGCCTTGCGGACGCGGTCTTTCGCAAGGCCGCGCAGACAAACGAAAACTGGATCGCGCGATCGGGCGTTCTGCTCGACAAGGCGCCGCGCGAGCAGATCGGAATCCTCTACGACGCGCTGGTCAACGCCATCCGGGCTGAAATCCCCAACGAGGTGGAAAAGATCTTTGCCAAAGCAGTGTCGATTTCGACGGTCGGGGATCGGCAGAAGGTCGTGCTGTCCAACGACGAGACGATCTCCGCGCGGCTTGTGGTGCTCGCCAACGGGTTGAACGTCGGCCTGCGCCAGACGCTCGGCATCGAGCGCCACATCACGAGCCCCTGCCACTCCATCTCGATCGGATTCGATATTTTCCCGGTCAGCCGGCCCGCCTTCGCGTTTCCGGCGCTGACCTATTTCTCGGAACGGCCGAGCGACCGCATCCCCTACCTCACGCTGTTTCCCGTCGGCAGCAAGATGCGGGCGAATCTGTTCGTCTATCGTGGCGCGGACGATCCCTGGCTGCGCGAGTTCCGCCTTGCGCCGGTCAAGACCCTGAACGCCGCGCTGCCAAGGCTCAACCGCATCACCGGCGCGTTCGCGATTCCCGGCGCGATCAAGATTCGTCCCGCCGATCTCTACATCAACACCGGCCACCTTCGGCCGGGCGTCGTCCTGGTTGGAGATGCCTTCGAGTCCACCTGCCCCGTCACAGGCACAGGCACCGACAAGGTCTTCACCGACGTCGAGCGGCTCTGCAACGTCCATATTCCCGTCTGGCTCGCGACCGAAGGCATGGGCGAGAGCAAGATCGCCGCCTTTTACGACGATCCGGTCAAGAAGGCCTGCGACGAATGGTCGATCGCCAAGGCCCATCATTTCCGCTCGGTGTCGATCGACAGCGATATGTACTGGCGGGCCCAGCGCTGGGCGCGTTTTTTCGCCTGGCTTGCACGAGGCCTGTTGCGCCGGCTCATTCACACCTGGGCCTCTCGGGGCACCAGCGCGAGCAAGCCGATGATTCCCACGGCCGCGAACAGCGCGCCGAAATAGAACACAGCGGCGTGGCCGACCCGATCCCACAGCAATCCGGCCGCGACGCTCGCCACGAGTTGCAACAAGCCGACCGTGGTCGAGTACCAGCCGACCCCGCTCGCCCGCAGCTGTTGCGGCACGAGGTCTGATGCCAAGGCCTTTCCGACGGCGCGAAAAGCACCTTGATGAAGTCCGTAAAGGACAAACAGCGCGCCGATCAGAACGACATTCCGCGTCAGCGCGAAACCGAGATAGGCGACGAAGAACACGGCGAATGAGGCTAGCAGAATGTTGCGGCGGCCCCATCGGTCGGACAAAGAACCCGCCGGGTAGGAGATCAGCGCGGCGACCAGATTGAACGCGGCGTAGATCAGGATCGTGGTCTCGAGCGAGATGCCGGCCTCCCGGGTTCGCAGAATCAGGAATGCGTTGCTGGAGTTGCCGGCGACGAACAGGGCGGTCGCCAGAAGATAATTCCAGTAGCGCCTTGGAAACTGGCCCAGATTGACGTCGATCTTCGACTTCGCCGCGACTGCGACCCGCTTTTCCGTCACCAGCAGCACCATGAGAAAGGCGAGCAGTCCCGGGATGATCGCGAGATAGAAAATGCTGCGGAGATCAAGCTGCAGCCCATAAAGCAGGAACAACGCCACCAGGGGGCCGAGACAGGCTCCGGCGTTGTCGCCAAGGCCTTCCAGCCCGAACGCCCTGCCCCTGTCGCGCTCGTCCACCGACGAGGCCACCAGCGCGTCACGCGGCGCGGAGCGCATGCCGGCGCCGAGGCGATCCAGCAACCGTGCCCCCAATAAGGCCGGCCATACCGTCGCAAGCCCCATCAAAGGCTTTGCGAAAGCGGCCAGCAGATAGCCAATGAGTGCGACCGGCTTTCGCCTCTGCAGCCGGTCCGAAATCGTGCCCGAAAATCCCTGCACGATATTTTGCGCGGCCTGCGCCGATCCGTCGACGATTCCAACGATACTGCCGCTGGCATGGAGCACCTGCGTCAGAAAGACCGGCAGCACGGGGTAGAGCATCTCGGTCGAGATATCCGCAAACAGGCTGGAGAGAGCGAGCAGGAATGTATTGCGCGAGAGCCCGGCGAAATAGCGTTGCCTGAGGGGACCAGACACGAGCGGCGTCCTATGCCGAAACGCGAGCATGATTCCGAGCCCGAGAAAGCGGCGAATGAACGACGGTCTCGTCATGGCCTCCCTCTCGCGCGCGAAGCGCTTTGGCGGCGGCGATCACGCGTAGTCGAACAGCGCCATGAATCCGAAATCCATATGCAGCTGCTGGTGACAGTGAAACAGGGCCGGCCCCGGATTGTCGGCAACGAAATCGAATTCCGCGTCCTGAAAGCCGCCGAGCATCACCACATCCTTGATGACGCCCGCCGCCGGTTTTCCGCCGACCCGCACTAGCTCGAAGCTGTGCCGGTGCAGGTGCAGCGGATGGATGTCGTCGCTGGCATTTCGGAATTTCAGCCGGTAGCGCCGTCCCTGATGAATCCGGACCATCGGCCTCATCGTGTCCATCGAAAAGGCTTCGCCGTTGAGCGTCCACTGATTGAAGCCATCGATTGCGGCATTGTGCTTGACGATCACAAATTCGATCGTCTCGTCGGGCGCCGCGGGCGCGTCATTCGGCCTGCTGAACAGGCCGTAGTCCCAGCGGAACGGTTTTGGCTTGATCCACTGCGGTTTGCCCTTCTGGCCGGCATATTCGACGACGATCCCCATCCCGCGCTGACGATCATCGTCGGAGAGATCGCCCATGATCCAGACGCCGGGATGCTTCATGTCAACAACGGCGGAAACGCGCTCGGCGGTGCCGAGCCAGAGCAACGGCACTTCGGCCTCGGTTGGCACCGGATTGCCGTCGAGCGCTACGATCCTGAACGTGTGTCCGGGAAGCGCGAGGCTGCGGATTTCGCCGGCGCTGGCGTTGAGCACATGAAACAGCACCCGCTCCCCCTGCTTCACGCGGATCGGCTCGCCATGGCCGAGCATCCTGCCGTTGATGGCGAAGAGATCGTAGCCGACCTCGAACCCCCTGCTCTTGTCGTTCGCTGCCTCGTCCGCCGCCTTGCCCATGTCCTGCAGCGCCTTGACCGGCGCGCCGGCCAGCGCATCCATCGCCATGTCGCCGCCGCGACTGAAACTGGGCGCGAACTCCTTCAGCACCAGGAAGATCTCCCGGTCGTAGCCGCCGGGATTGCTTCGCGGCTCGATGTAGACCGGGCCGGCCTGACCGGTATAGGTGCCGCGGTTCAGGTCGCTGCCCGCTACGACATGCGTGTGATAGTAGCGAAAGCCGGAAGGTTTCGGCGTGAACGAAATCCGCCGCATGCCGTGCGCCGGCACGAATGGCGAGCCCTCCTCGGCGGCGCCGTCCACCTCGCTTGGAATCATCTGCCCGTGCCAGTGCACCAGTTCGGGCGTGTCGGTGTCGTTATAGAGGTCGACGACGACGGGCTGCCCTTCCCGAAATCGCAGCAGCGGTCCTGGAAACTGGCCGTTGTAGAGCGCCGTCGAGACGATGTGATCGGGTGCGAGCTCCACTAGGCCATTGGCGATCCGCAAGGTGGCGTCAGCCTTCCCGGCGCTGACCGCCTCTTCGGCTCGCGCGAGCCGGGGCAGCACGCCGGCCAGCGACATCAGGGCGGCACTCCCGAGCATGGCGCGGCGATCGATTGGCATGGTCTTCCCCGAAGTGCGGAGTTCCGCCTCCGGCAAACGGTCACGGATATCGGCGGCCGATATCGTGGAACGCCCCGATCCCCGGTTCCGTTCCTCAGGCGGCGTCAGTCTTCGTCGTCTTCGTTGTCACCGTCCGCCTGATCGGTCCTGCTCGGCTTGTGGCCCTGGTCGTCCCAGAGCTTGCGATAGACGCCGTTCTTGGCGAGCAGCTCCGCATGCGAGCCGCGTTCGATCGCCCGGCCGCCGGAGATCACGATGATCTCGTCCATCTCCACCACCGAGGTCAGCCGATGGGTGGACCAGATCATGGTCCTGTCCTTGGCGACCTTGAGCAGCGTGCGGTTGATCGCGGCCTCCGTGGTCTGATCGAGCGCTGAGGTCGCCTCATCCAAGAGCAAGACCGACGGATTTCGGATGATCGCGCGCGCAATCGCGACGCGCTGGCGCTGCCCGCCCGACAGCGTATCGCCGCGCTCGCCGACCAGGGTGTCGTATTTCTGCGGCAGGCTCATGATGTAGCGGTGGATCTCGGCCTTGCGCGCGGCTTCCTCGACCTCCTCGTCGGTCGCCCCTTCCTTGCCGAGCCTGATGTTTTCGCGGATCGACATGTTGAACAGCATGTTCTCCTGGAACACCACCGCCATGCTTCTGCGCAGCGATCCACGCGTCACTTTGCGGATATCCACGCCATCGATGGTGAGGCGGCCCTCATCGGGAACGTAAAGCCGCAGAATCAGGTTGAGCAGCGTGCTCTTGCCGGATCCGCTCGGGCCGACGATGGCGATGCGCTTGCCGACATCGAGCCTGAGACTGAGATTGTCGAGCACCGGCGTCGAACTGCCCTCGTACTTGAAGCTGACATGCTCGAAGGTGATGTCGTGGGTGATGCGCGGCAGGTCCGGCGCGCCCGGGCGATCGGCGCCGCGGGTGGGTTCGTCCAGCATTTCCTGAATGTGGCGCACCGCCGCGGCCGACGAGATCGACACCGGGATGAAGTGCATCACATGGGCGATGTTGTAGGACACCTCCCAGAACGCGCTTTCAAAGGTCACGAAGGTCCCGATCGTGATCTGGCCCTTGGTCGCGAGATAGGCGCCGATCGCGAGCACCACGAGATGCAACAGCAGCACGGCGATCGTGACCGTGCGCTCGACCATCGTCGACAGGAACATCGCGGCGGCGATCTTGTCGCGCGCGTCGTCGTTGCGCATGTTGAACCAGCCGAAAGCCCGGCGCTGCAGGGTGAACGCCTTGATCACCGCTTGCGCCGCGATGTTTTCCTGCACCATGCCGAGCAGCGCCGATTCGTTGAGCTTCTGCTCGTAGTTGGCCTGCACCGCCTTCGGCGTCAGGATGCGCGGGCCGATCAGCGTGATCGGAAACACCAGAAGCGCCACCACCGCGAGCTGCCAGTTCAAGAACAGCATCAGGACGATGCCGGCGATCAGTTCAAGGAACGGCAGCGCGGCGCTATTGGCAAAGCTCTTGACCGATCCCTCGAAAGCCGAGAGGTCGACGGAAAACCGCGACAGGATCTCGCCGCGCTTGGTGCGCGCGAAATAGGCCGAGGGCAGATTCTGCACGTGCTCGAACAGGCGTTTGCGCACGTCGGAAATCAGAAACGCCGCCAGCCTCGCGTCCCATCGTTCGTACCAGACCGCGACGATCGAGGTGAAGATCCCCGCCGCCGCCAGCACGCCGAGGATCTTGTAGAGCGCCTCGAAATCCTCCTCGCCCAGCGCGTCGTCGATCAAAAATTTCAGGCTGAGCGGCATGATGACATTGAACAGCGTCTCGACGACGATGCCGAGGGCGACGAATGTCAGTATTTTCTTGTAGTTGGCGAGATACGGTTTGACGAACCCCCAGATCGTCGCCAGCGCGCCGGCGGCTTCCTTGGCCGTGAAGACGACGAAATCCTCTTCATCGTCGTCGTCCTCGACGTCGAGCTCGTGGTCCTCCTCGTCATCCTCGTTCCCGGAGGGCGGCGACGCGGCCGGATTGTCGCCGACGACGCGCATGGCCGCGGCGGCTTTCGCGGCAAGCTGCTTGTCCAGTTCCGCTGCAGCCGCACTGTCCGCGGAGCCCGGTGTCTTTTCGTCATCCGACGGGAGAGGCTTTGCCGCCATTAAACCAACCAATGCTGCTCGGCCGGCACGACCGCAACATGCAGCATCCCGGCCCTCACACTCACATCCCGTTATAGCGGGGCCCGTCAGGAATGTTAGAGCCTGAACGTCACCGCTCGAAAGAATAGGACGCCTGGTTGAATTTAATCTTCGTCGGCAACCTTGTCGAAAAATGAGTAGCGCAGGCTGTCGGAGTCCGCGTACCAGCGCCCCGGCCCCTTGTTGGCGGCGAGCGTCGCCGCCCACACCGCGTCGGTGCAGTCGCGTCGATGCATCGACAGGTCGAAGCCGTTGCCGAAGAACAATTCCGACCATTCCCACCAGGTGCCGAGCTTCTTCACCCCGCGCAGCAGGTCGTAGCGGTCGATCAGCGCCGGCGCCATGTCTGACGTGACCGAGCCGAACACCACGCCCGTCCTGGTCACCCGGTTCAATTCGCGCACCGCGCGGACGACCTTTCTTTCCGCGACATGGCACAGGCTGGTCTCGAACACGAAGTCGAACTCGCCGTCCTTGAAAGGCATATCGACGATCGAACCGAGCTTGTTGAACTTCTTCAGCGCCTTCGGCGTCTTGGCGTGGATGCCGCGGTTGTTCTCGATGCCCCACGCATCCACTCCCCGCTCGCGCAGCGCGCCCACCAGCTCGCCGCTGGCGGAACCGGCCACCAAGAGCTTGTAACTGCTGGTCAGTTCCTTGGTCAGTTCCTTGGTCAGTTCCTTGGGCCGGTTCCAGACGATCCTGATCAGTTCCATCAGATAGTCCGGATCGGTGAAGTGGCTCCAGACCTCACAATACGGACCGAGCCCGCGGTAATCTTCGAAATAATCGCGGTCGATCTTGTCCGACAACGGCTCGTTGGTCTGCGCGCGGACGCGGCGCAGCCGCATCGTCTCGGTCAGGATGATGTCGGTGGCGGCGTCGGAGGAATCGAGCAGTCCGTTCAAGGTCGAGTCGAACAGATAATCGCCGACCACGACGAAGCCGGGATGCTGCTTCGGCTCCGGCCGGTGATTGGTCATGACGTCGCGCGCCGGCAGGCCACCCGGCAGCGCGTTGACCGACGACAGCCAACGATGAATCTTGCCCTCGATGAAGTGAGCACGGGCGTTGCCGAGCGACGCCGGCAACGATTTCAGCGCCGCGGCAATCAGTTCCTGATCGCTGAGATTGGCGAAGGCCAGCGCGTCGGCACCGGCGATCAGCCAGTTCAGCACGCCGTGCCTGCCGACGTCGTGACGCGAGCCTTCATTGTAAACGCAGCAGCCACCGAAGGCTTCCGACATGAACCACGAGCCTGGAATCTTCTCGCCCCAGAACGGTTCGTCGAACAGGATCGAAACGCGAAGATAATGCGCAGGCCGATCGAAATAGGCGACGTGCTTCACCATCGACTTGCGCAGCGCCTCGCCGTTCCAGCCCATGGTCGAAAGCCAGGAGTGCGGCAGGCACATCAGCACGAGATCGAAGTCCCGCGTTTCCGGCCCCTTGCCGTTCATCATGTTGAGCTGATAACGGCCGGCCTCGGTCTTGCCCACCTTGAGAACGCGGTGATTGAGCTGGATGTCGGCATCGACCTCGGACAACAGGCAGTCGACCAATTGCTCGTTGCCGTTCTGGATCGAGTACAGGCCGATATAGCCCTCGATATCCATCACAAAATTCTTCAGCGCATTGAGCCCGTTGGTGTTGTGGCTCTCGGTCGCGATGTCGGAACGCGCCATCACCTTGAGGAAGCGTTTCGCAGTCGAATCTTCGACCTCGCGGTCGAGCAGCTCCTCGCAGGTGATGAAAGCCCAGGGATGCTCGTTATCGTGCGCGCCGACGCCTTCATAATATTCGATCGGAGACACCATTTCGGCGCAGCGGTTGCGGAAGGCTTCGATCGCCTCGGCCGTCTTCGCCCCATATTTGCGCCGCATGCCCGGAACGTCGTTCAACAGCTCGCCATCAAGCAGCACCTGCTCGGCATCCATCGGGATCGTCTGCAGGCCGAAATGCTGGATCAGCTCGCGCAGCGGATCGGGCCCCGTCATCGAGTAGTCATAAATCTCGGCGACGCCGGCCTCATACATCGCGGGCGCCGAATCGAATTTGCGCGTGAGAATCTTTCCGCCGAGCCGGTCGGACGCCTCAAAAATGGTGACGCGGCAGAGTTCGCCAAGCTTCCTCTTCAGATACCAAGCACTCATCAGCCCACCGGGGCCGCCACCTACGATTGCAAGATCAAGCATGATTGTTCCGTGTCTCCGGCTGGCCCGCTTGGAACCGCCGGTCTAACTTGCCTCAGGAAAAGCACTTTTCACTCTGAAGGAAAGATGAACAAAATGCGTTCCCGCACTGCAGCAAACAAATAAAGCGCCAAAAGACCGACGAAAGCCGGTCGTTTTCGAGAGTACCGTGTCTTACGGGTGACGTGTTCCGTCGTTCACGGCGCCGGACGCGTCGTTCGGCGGGTGGCCAGAGCCACGACAGGAATCGCCAGCAGAAGTTGCGGGTCGCAAATGGCGATCTTGAAGTGGCGGTCCTGCCATCCCTCTGACCATGATTGCGGTCGTGACCATCGCGACCCCGGTCACAGGCCGGGCAGCGCAGTGGCGCGACCGTACCCCCCAAAAATTAAAAACCACCGGCAGGGCATTGCCGGTGGTTTTGGAGGTTTATCATAAAGGTAGAGGTCGTCTCCTTGAGACTGAGCTGCCAGCAAACGATTTGCCCGGCTACCTGAGACACACAATACATAACCAATTTAGCTGAGTAAATAAGATTATTGAGTAATTGGCCTGTTTCTGTCCATCGTTGCAGTTGCGCATCACTTCGCGCCGGCAAGCCAATGAAAAAGCCCCGGACGATTTCCCGTCCGGGGCTCTCCCGTCAAAGCGTCAGACGATTGCGATCAGAAGTTACGCTGCGCGCGAACGTTGAACGAGACCGTGTCCTGGTCCTTGAACTGGTAGACCGCGGTCGGCTTCGGAGCCGCGGGCGTCAAAGTCGCGGAGCCAGTGAAGTTCTGGTCGAGGCGAGTGTACATGACTTCGGCCGAGAACGTCAGGTTCTTGACGGGGGTCCAGCGGGTGATGCCACCAATCTGGAACACCGCGAAGTCGGGGTTGCAGCTGTAGTCCGCCGAGGTGTTCACCCCGACCGTCAACTTGTTGCCGGCATTGTACGCGGCGCAGTAGGAGGCCTTCGCCGTGCCATCGTAGCGAACCCACGATGCGCTGCCGAACAAGCTGGATGACCAATAGGGATCCCAGTTGTGGTTATAGGCGCCGCGAATACCCCAGGATTCCGTCAGATGCAGCGCGCCGTCACCGCCAGCGGCGACCGGCGAGTAGATCGCGTCGGTGGTCGCACCGAAGCCAATGCTCTGATAGGCGCCGGCACCGCTGCCGCTGAACATCGCGAAGCTCGGCGAAGCGCCCGAAGTGGCGATCACGTTCTTCGTGTCACCTTTCGCGTAGCTCGCGTCGATCTTGATGTCGTCGCCGGGACCGGTCGGGATGTTCTTGATGTTCAACGCCGCCATCACCGAACCGCCCCACTTGGTCTCGGGGTGGCCAGAGATTTCCGACGTCGCAAGCGGAGCTGCAGTGGTCGCAGTCAGGGAGTTGTACGAAGCGTCAACTTCATGCGCGGCGGCCGAAATCTGGAACAGACCCCAGGCCTGGTCGATGCGGATGTTGCCGACGACGTCGGGCGAGTGCACGCCGGCGTAAGCATTGCCGGTGGTACCGGTGGCGTTGATGCCGGTCGTCAGGTTGAAGACGGACGTGCGGTTGAACACGGTCGGATCGTCGACGCCGATGGTGCCGGACACGCCGTTGCCGAACTGCGCGGTGTACTGGATGTTGTTCACACCGGTGACGGTGTCGTGGCCGCCGAGCAGGTTGGACGAGTTGTTGCCCGGATAACCGTGCCAAGGCGTGGCGTAGGCGGAGGCCGACTTACCGAAGGTGAAGCCAGCGAACTGCAGGAACGCAAACTCAACCGCGGTGTAACCGCCGCCCGCCGAGTTCAGCAGGTTGCCGTTGTTGCCCAGGTTGGTGTTGAGCGAGTTCGGGTTGAACGTACCGCCGCCGAGCGTATCGAACTGGAAGTCGGCCTGACCGAAGGTGCGGACCACGCCGTATTCGCTGGCGGTACGCGTATCGACCGTGAACGCCAGACGCGAACGGGTCGAGAAGTAATCGTGGTAGCGGTTGCCCTGGCCGGCATCACCATTCCAGGACGGCTGGTCCTGGACGCCGGCGGCATTGAACGTTGTGTCGACGCGCAGATAGCCGCCGAACTTGATGCAGGTATCGGTGCCCGGGATATAGAAGAATCCCGCACCATACAGGGAGCAGACCCTCACGTACTCGACCGCTTTGGCCTTGACGGGAAGATCAGCAGCCTGCGCCCCAGTCATGGCGACGAGACCCGCCGCTGAGCCGAGGACAAGGCTCTTAACCATCTTCATTTCGCTAAACCTCCAAGTTGCTCTCTAGGCAAAGGCACCGGATCCCCGGGGGTTTCCCCCAAGGGCAGGCTCCCTTGAATGACCGCTCAGTCGTTTCGCGCTTTCGGATACCCCCCGCATCAGCGCGGGACTTGAGCGAACTACCTAGCGGGACGATCCAGGACCCCCAGCCGTCATTCGCGAATATGCATGCGTAAATTTGATAAGCAAAATAGTTTATTTGATCAGTATTTAGATTGACAGATGATGTCTCCTTTTTGCAACGGGCGTATCGCGACGGAACTTTCTTCCGCCACCCGCCTTTAGACGTTCCTTAGGATATTCCCGCCACGGCGCGAGATTATTGAGTTGGTCAACGATCTTTTCTTCTTGTTTTGGATAAGAAACCGATCAAGATGTCCTCGGGAGCAATAATGAAGAGGGCGCGGGACCGGCGGGTCCTGCGAAAGCGTGGTCGCTTGGGCAAAACCGCCACCAGGAATCAAGACACTATCAGGCGATTCACATGGGTGATCGCTTCGATAAGCGTGCACCTTGAGGAGCTTCGCTACTTCTGGGCGAAGACGCTGGGCATCAGCGGTCCCCAGTGGATGATTCTCATGGCTCTGGCGGACATCGACCAGAACGACGGCGTGCCGGTGAACGTGGTGTCGAAGAAGCTGCACGTCGATTCGTCGTTCATCACCACGCAATCGAAGCTTCTGGAAAAGAAGGGCTTCCTGCGCCGCAAGACCTCGGCCGAGGACGCCAGGATCGTTCAGATGTCGCTGACCGACAAGACTTACAAGCATCTGGCGGGCCTAGCCTCGCAGCAGGAAGCCTTGAACGACTTTATCTTCGCGGAGTTCAACGACCAGCAGCTTGATGAGTTCACCAATAAGCTGTCGGCCCTGAAGAATCGTCTCGAGAAAGCGTGCTTGAAGGTGGTCGTCGACACCTGAGCGCCGGGGATGCGGCTTACCGCCCGCCGGATGGCGTTCACGCCGCGCCAGCTCATTTCCGACTTTGCCCCTGGCGAGGCGCAGCCAGCCGTCCGGCTACGGGCTCTCTCCGAGACGGGCAGCAATCCAGTCAAAGATGAACTCGTTGGCGAGCGTCGGGTTGTCCGCGTGTCCCTGCACCGCCGCGGTTTCCTCACAAGTGAAGATCCTGAGGGTCACGTCGCGGCCGCCGGCTTGCAGCTCGTCGTATAGTTCTCTCACGCGCTCCGCCTTGAGCCAGCTACGCTCTCCCGTGGAAATCAGCACGGGGCATTTGATGTTTCGAGCAACCCTGCTGAGCCGAGCCCGACCGACGACATCCGAATCGCGATGTCCCAGGCGGTCTCTCAGAAACGCCCGCTCATGCAAATCCCAGATGCCGCCGTCGCAAACCGCCGCGGCGAACCGGTCATCGAAAGCTATTCCTCGCGCCACAAAGGACGAGCCCCATCCATCCGCGAGGATGGCGATTCGATGCTCCGCGACATCGTCCCTTGCCGCCAGGTAGTCCGTGATATGCCCGATCGTCATTTCCAGATCGGGACGGCCGACAACCTCCTCGAATCGTGAATCCGGCTCTGACCCGAAAAGGTCCACCGCAAGCAAAGCGATTCCGCGGTCGGCCGCATAGCGCGCCACCTTGAACAGATACTCTTCTTTTCGAAGGCCGGGTTCGCCGATGCAGATGACGGCCGGCGTGCGAGCGGAAGCCGCCGGAGCCGGCAGAAAATAACCCTCCAGCGGATAGCCGCCGGGCCAGGGTATCGAAACGATCTCGCCGCGCGGGGTCCTGTGCCGAAGATAGCGGCCGGCGCATTCGCGCATGCCTTCGACCGCCGCCTGATGATTCCGGTCGGCGAGATCGAAAGGCGCCGCCGCGGCTTGGTAGTAGCCGATCGCACGAAGCCAGTTGCTTCTCGCCGTCAGCAGATGACCCCCGCCGAGCGCGTCATTGCCGCGCTTGAAACTAGCATCAGCGGTCTTCTTCCACTCCCGGTACCAGGACTGATCGTCGGAAAAATCGATTCGGCTTGCGGTGGTGAAGCACTCGGCGACGGTGGCCCCACCTTCCTGCGATGCGCCAAGCAGACGCGTGAACTCGATCGACAGATCCTCGCGCCCGGGCCAATAGGCCCAGCGCTGAAGGTCGACTTCAAGTCCCATGCAGTGGATGTTCAAAGCATTTCCCTACCAGATGACTTTCTCGATCAAGCACGACTTTATCGATCAAGCGCGGCGCGGAAGGCAACTATGGCTGACGCATAGCCGCCCGGCTTGTCGAGAGAACCGAAGACTCATCCACGCTTTCGAACGGCCATGATCGAAGCGCATCGGCGGCGCGTTCATCGGCCCGCCGACACGCGTGGCAAACCCAACTCAGGGAAATACACGATAGCATCGCGGGCCTTTGGCCATGATGGTCGGTGCAACGATCCGAACGCGCTGGGCTTTTTCGGCCATCACATCTCTTATCTTTACATTGTAAATTAGGGAGTCACCGGTCAAGCAAAACTTTTGCGACATGCATTTCCAAGCAGACACAAGCGCGAGAATTTGGCGGCGCCGACCGCGCTGTCGCACCTCATCACTCGCCAAACACGAATTATTGACGACAACTCGCGCTTGATGATGCGTTTTTCGATTACGCAACCGACACAGAGCACGACGACTTCAAGATGAACCGTTATCGCGACCACCGATTCGAGTCGTCATTCGACAGTATGCTTTCTAAATCGCGCTCCAGTTTATTTTGTTTGAGCATGATCTCCGCGCGGACGCTGCGCGTTTGACAGCCATAGCAAACCCGCATGTCCACCCCGCTATCCAAGTGCGGAGCAGGCTTTTTCCGGATCATGCTCCAACGCGTTGGAAGAAACGGCGTACAGGGTCGCGCCCGATTTCAGCCTTAGGCGGTCCGAAAAGTCATCAGACTTTCACCAAAGAAAAGGCCGGCACGAGGCCGGCCTTTTCCGTTGTTTGCGATTTGGCGCCGATCATTCCGCCGGAGGCAGTGCCAACGGCTCGACTTCCGGAGCCGCCGGCACGATCGCCGCCTGCTTCTCGCGCTCGTCGAGAATGAGCTTGTCGCGCTTCACTGCGACTTCGCGAATCTTGGCCATCGAGGCGCCGGTGCCCGCCGGGATAAGCCGGCCGACAATGACGTTCTCCTTCAGACCTTCCAGCGGATCGACCTTGCCGTTGACGGCGGCTTCGGTGAGCACGCGGGTGGTCTCCTGGAACGAGGCCGCCGAGAAGAAGGAGCGGGTCTGCAGGCTTGCCTTGGTGATACCGAGCAGAACCGGTGTCCCCGTGGCGGGCTTCTTGCCCTCCTCCTTTGCCTTGACGTTGAGCTGATCGAACTCGATCTTGTCGACTTGCTCGCCCGAGATCATGTCGGTCTCGCCCTGGTCGGTGATCTCCACCTTCTGCAGCATCTGACGGACAATCACCTCGATGTGCTTGTCGTTGATGAGCACGCCCTGCAGCCGGTAGACCTCCTGGATTTCGTTGACCAGATAGGCGGCGAGTTCCTCGATGCCCTTGATCGCCAGGATGTCGTGCGGCGCCGGATTGCCTTCGACGATGAAGTCGCCCTTTTCGACGATGTCGCCGTCCTGCAAGTGGATGTGCTTGCCCTTCGGAATCAGGTACTCGCGCGTCTCCTCGGTCTTGTCCATGGGCTCGATCGAGATGCGGCGCTTGTTCTTGTAGTCGCGGCCGAAGCGGATCGTGCCCGCGATTTCCGCGATGATCGCGGCGTCCTTCGGCTTGCGGGCCTCGAACAGTTCCGCAACCCGCGGCAGACCGCCGGTGATGTCGCGCGTCTTGGCGCTTTCGGTCGAGATACGCGCCAGGATATCGCCGGACTTGACCTTGCCGCCCACGTCCACCGACAGGATGGCGTCGACCGACAGCATGTAGCGGGCATCGCCGCCACGCGCGAGCTTCAGGATCTTGCCGTCCTTGCCCTTGACCACGATCGCCGGACGCAAATCCGCCCCGCCTCGCGACGAGCGCCAATCGATGACGACGCGCTTGGCGATACCGGTGGATTCGTCGAGCGTCTCGGAGATCGACTGCCCTTCAACCAGATCCTCGAAGGCGATGGTGCCCTCGGCCTCCGAAAGCACCGGGCGGGTGTAGGGATCCCACTCGGCGATGCGCTGACCGCGCTTGACCGTATCGCCTTCGTCGACGTGCATGCGCGCGCCGTACTGGATGCGATGGGTCGCACGCTCGGTGCCGTCGGCATCGACGATCGCAACCACCATGTTGCGGACCATCGCGACCAGGTGGCCTTCGCTGTTCCTGGCGATGGCCTTGTTCTTGATGGTGACCCTGCCCTCGAAGTTCGATTCCACGAACGACTGCTCGTTGATCTGCGCCGCGCCGCCGATGTGGAACGTGCGCATCGTCAACTGCGTGCCCGGCTCGCCGATCGACTGTGCGGCGATGACGCCGACCGCCTCGCCGTGATTGACCGGCGTGCCGCGGGCCAGATCGCGGCCGTAGCACTTGCCGCAGATGCCGTTGACGAGTTCGCAGGTCAGCGCCGAGCGGATCTTCACCTCCTGGATGCCGGCCTGATGGATGGCATCCACGTGGACTTCTTCCATCAAGGTGCCGCGCTTGACCACAACCTTGTTGCTCGCGGGATCGCGCACGTCGTCGCACGCCGTGCGGCCGAGGATACGCGAGCCGAGCGAGGCGACCACCGTGCCGGCATCGATAATGGCGCGCATCTTGATGCCGAGCTTGGTGCCGCAGTCGTCCTGCGTGATGATGCAGTCCTGCGCCACGTCGACCAGGCGGCGGGTCAGGTAGCCGGAGTTCGCGGTCTTCAACGCGGTGTCCGCGAGACCCTTGCGGGCACCGTGGGTCGAGTTGAAATATTCGAGCACCGTCAACCCTTCCTTGAAGTTGGAAATGATCGGCGTCTCGATGATCTCGCCCGACGGTTTCGCCATCAGGCCGCGCATGCCGGCGAGCTGACGCATCTGCGCCGGCGAGCCGCGCGCACCGGAATGCGCCATCATGTAGATCGAGTTGATGTCGGCATCCGCGCCCTTGGCGTTCTTCTTGGTCGCGGAGATTTCCTTCATCATCTCCTTGGCGATCTCTTCAGTCGCCTTCGACCAGGCGTCGACAACCTTGTTGTACTTCTCGCCATGGGTGATCAGACCGTCGTTGTACTGCTGCTCGAAATCCTTCGCCAGCGTACGCGTGGTATCGACGATCTTCCACTTGCCGTGCGGCACCACCATGTCGTCCTTGCCGAACGAGATGCCGGCCTTAAAGGCGTTGTAGAAGCCGAGCGCCATGATGCGGTCGCAGAAGATCACCGTCTCCTTCTGGCCGCAGTGACGGTAGACCTGGTCGATCACGCCGGAGATTTCGCGCTTGGTCATCAGCTTGTTGATGATGTCATAGGAAATCTTCGCGTGCTTCGGCAGCACGTTGCCGAGCATCACCCGGCCCGCGGTGGTCTCGATCCAGCGCCTGGCCTGCTTGCCCTCCTCGTCCGTGCCGTACCAGCGGTACTTGATCTTGGTATGGAGATGGATGACCTTGGAGTGCAGCGCGTGCTCAAGCTCGGCCATGTCGCCGAAGATCTTGCCCTCGCCAGGCAGGCCTTCGCGCATGATCGAGAGATAATAGAGGCCGAGCACGATATCCTGCGACGGCACGATGATCGGCTGACCGTTCGCCGGGTGCAGGATGTTGTTGGTCGACATCATCAGGACGCGCGCTTCCAACTGCGCTTCCAGCGACAGCGGCACGTGCACGGCCATCTGGTCGCCGTCGAAGTCGGCGTTGAAGGCCGCGCAGACCAGCGGATGGAGCTGGATCGCCTTGCCCTCGATCAAGACCGGCTCGAACGCCTGGATGCCCAACCGATGCAGCGTCGGCGCACGGTTCAAGAGCACCGGATGCTCGCGGATCACCTCGTCCAGGATGTCCCAGACCTCGGGACGCTCCTTTTCGACCAGCTTCTTGGCCTGCTTCACCGTGGTGGACAGGCCCTTCGCGTCAAGCCGCGAGTAGATGAACGGCTTGAACAGCTCCAGCGCCATCTTCTTCGGCAGGCCGCACTGATGCAGGCGCAGTTCGGGACCGACCACGATCACCGAACGGCCGGAATAGTCGACGCGCTTGCCGAGCAGGTTCTGACGGAAACGGCCCTGCTTGCCCTTCAGCATGTCGGCGAGCGACTTCAGCGGGCGCTTGTTGGCGCCGGTGATGACGCGGCCGCGGCGGCCGTTGTCGAACAACGCGTCGACCGCCTCCTGCAGCATGCGCTTTTCGTTGCGGATGATGATGTCGGGCGCGCGCAGTTCCATCAGCCGCTTCAAGCGGTTGTTGCGGTTGATGACGCGGCGGTAGAGATCGTTCAGGTCCGAGGTCGCAAAGCGGCCGCCATCGAGCGGCACCAACGGCCGCAGGTCCGGCGGAATCACCGGCACCACGGTCAGGATCATCCATTCCGGCTTGTTGCCGGAGTGGCGGAACGCCTCGACGATCTTCAGCCGCTTGGCGAGCTTCTTGTGCTTGATGTCGGAATCGGTCTCGGCCATCTCGGCGCGCAGCATCGTTTCGAGCTTTTCGAGCTCGAGCCCCTTCAACAATTCGCGGATCGCCTCCGCGCCGATCATGGCGGTGAAGGAATCCTGGCCGTACTCGTCCTGCGCCTTCAGGTATTCGTCTTCCGACAAGAGCTGACGGTCCTTGAGCGCGGTCAGGCCGGGCTCAAGCACGACGTAATATTCGAAATACAGGATTCGCTCGAGATCCTTCAGCGTCATGTCGAGCAGAAGGCCGATGCGAGACGGCAGCGACTTCAAAAACCAGATATGCGCGACGGGCGCTGCCAGTTCGATATGGCCCATGCGCTCGCGCCGGACCCGCGACAGCGTCACTTCCACCGAGCACTTTTCGCAGATGATGCCCTTGTACTTCATCCGCTTGTATTTGCCGCACAGGCACTCGTAGTCCTTGATCGGCCCAAAAATCCGCGCGCAGAACAGACCGTCGCGCTCGGGCTTGAAGGTGCGGTAATTGATGGTCTCCGGCTTCTTGATCTCGCCATACGACCATGACAGAATCTTCTCAGGGGACGCGATCGAGATCCGGATCTGGTCAAAGACCTGAGCCGGCGTCGTCGGATTGAAAAGATTCATAATCTCTTGATTCATCGTCTTCTCCTTCGCCGGTACCCCGTGCCCCGGATGCGATGCCGCGCGCACGCGGCGCCTCGCCAATCCGTGACCTCATGGGGCCGCTGAAAATTTCAAATGGTCCCGGGGGGCGCGGCACAGCAGGTCCGCTGCGCCGTACCCGGAACACGCATTTTTCTACTCCGCCGCCTCGGACGTCGACGCCGGCCCCATCTTGGAATTGTGCAGGTCGACGTTGAGACCAAGCGAGCGCATTTCCTTGACCAGCACGTTGAACGATTCCGGAATACCCGCCTCGAACGTGTCGTCGCCGCGCACGATCGCCTCGTACACCTTGGTACGGCCGGCGACGTCGTCCGACTTCACGGTCAGCATTTCCTGCAGCGTGTATGCCGCGCCATAGGCCTCCAGCGCCCACACCTCCATTTCGCCGAAGCGCTGGCCGCCGAACTGCGCCTTGCCGCCCAGCGGTTGCTGAGTGACCAGCGAGTACGGACCGATCGAACGCGCGTGGATCTTGTCGTCGACGAGATGGTGCAGCTTGAGCATGTAGATGTAGCCGACCGTCACCTTGCGATCGAAGGCGTCACCGGTCCGGCCGTCATAGACGGTCGATTGCCCGGACGCATCGAGGCCGGCGAGCTTCAGCATCTCCTCGATATCGGCCTCCTTGGCGCCGTCGAACACCGGCGTCGCGATCGGCACGCCGTGGCTCAGATTACGGCCGAGCTCGATCAACTCGCTGTCGTTGAGCGATTTGATCGTCTCGTCGTCGCCGTAGATCTTCTTCAAGGTCTCCTTCAGCAGCTTGGCATCCTGCCTGCCGTAATAGGCATCGACCGCCTGGCCGATGCGCTTGCCGAGGCCGGCGCAGGCCCAGCCGAGATGCGTCTCCAGGATCTGGCCGACGTTCATGCGCGAGGGCACGCCGAGCGGGTTGAGCACGATATCGGCATGCGTCCCGTCCTCCAGGAACGGCATGTCCTCGACCGGCACGATCTTGGACACCACGCCCTTGTTGCCGTGACGGCCCGCCATCTTGTCGCCGGGCTGGATCTTGCGCTTCACCGCGACGAAGACCTTGACCATCTTCATCACGCCCGGCGGCAATTCGTCGCCGCGCTGCAGCTTCTCGACTTTGTCAAGGAAGCGCTGTTCAAGGCCCTTCTTCGACTCGTCGTACTGCTTCCGCATCGCCTCGATTTCGGCCATCAGCTTGTCGTTGGGGGATGCGAACATCCACCATTGCGACTTCGGATACTCTTCCAGGACGGCCCTGGTGATCTTGGTATCCTTCTTGAAGCCCTTCGGTCCCGCGATGCCCTGGCGGTTCTCCAGGAGCTCGGCGAGGCGGCTATAGACGTTGCGATCCAGGATCGCCTGCTCGTCGTCGCGGTCCTTGGCCAGACGTTCGATCTCTTCCCGCTCGATCGCCAGCGCACGCTCGTCCTTGTCGACGCCGTGGCGGTTGAACACGCGGACTTCCACGATCGTGCCCTGCACGCCCGGCGGCACCCGCAGCGAGGTGTCGCGGACGTCGGAGGCCTTTTCGCCGAAGATCGCGCGCAGCAGCTTCTCTTCCGGCGTCATCGGGCTTTCGCCCTTCGGCGTGATCTTGCCGACCAGGATGTCGCCGGCGCGTACTTCCGCGCCGATATAGACGATGCCAGCCTCGTCGAGGTTCTTCAGCGCTTCTTCCGAGACGTTCGGAATGTCGCGGGTGATTTCCTCAGGGCCGAGCTTGGTGTCGCGGGCCATCACCTCGAACTCCTCGATATGGATCGAGGTGAAGACGTCGTCCTTCACGATCCGCTCGGACAGCAGGATCGAGTCTTCGAAGTTGTAGCCGTTCCACGGCATGAACGCGACCAGCACGTTGCGGCCGAGCGCGAGCTCGCCGAGATCGGTCGAGGGACCGTCGGCGATGATATCGCCCTTCTTGACGACGTCGCCGACCTTCACCAGCGGACGCTGATTGATGCAGGTCGACTGGTTGGAGCGCTGGTACTTCATCAGCCGGTAGATATCGACGCCGGACTTGGTCGGATCGAGATCCTCCGTGGCGCGGATCACGACGCGGGTGGCGTCGATCTGGTCGATCACGCCGGAACGGCGCGCCGCGATCGCAGCACCGGAGTCGCGGGCGACCACGCCCTCCATGCCGGTGCCGACGAACGGCGCTTCGGCGCGAACCAGCGGCACCGCCTGGCGCTGCATGTTCGAGCCCATCAGTGCACGGTTGGCGTCGTCGTTCTCCAGGAACGGAATCAGCGCCGCCGCCACCGAGACGAGCTGCTTTGGCGACACGTCCATGTAGTCGACCTTGTCCGGCGTCAGCGGCATCACGTCGCGCGTGCCGCCCGCGCGGCAGATCACGAGGTCTTCCGTAAAGCGGCCGCGATTGTCGATCGGCACATTGGCCTGGGCGACCGAATAGCGCCCCTCCTCCATCGCCGAGAGATAGACCACCTCTTCGGTGACGCGGCCGTCCTTGACCTTCCGGTAAGGCGTTTCGACAAAGCCGTATTTGTTGACGCGCGCGAAGGTCGCGAGCGAATTGATCAGGCCGATGTTCGGGCCTTCCGGCGTCTCGATCGGGCAGATGCGGCCATAATGCGTCGGATGCACGTCGCGGACCTCGAAGCCCGCGCGTTCGCGCGTCAAGCCGCCCGGCCCAAGCGCCGAGAGACGGCGCTTGTGGGTGATTTCCGACAGCGGATTGGTCTGGTCCATGAACTGCGACAATTGCGAGGAACCGAAGAACTCGCGCACCGCGGCTGCCGCGGGCTTGGCGTTGATCAGATCCTGCGGCATCACCGTGTCGATATCGACGCTCGACATGCGCTCCTTGATCGCGCGCTCCATGCGCAACAGGCCGATGCGATACTGGTTCTCCATCAACTCGCCGACCGAGCGCACACGGCGGTTGCCGAGATGGTCGATGTCGTCGATCTCGCCCTTGCCGTCGCGCAGGTCCACCAGCGTCTTGATGACGGAGAGGATGTCTTCCTTGCGCAGCGTGCGGTGCGTGTCGGGCGCATCGAGATCAAGGCGCATGTTCATCTTGACGCGGCCGACCGCGGACAGGTCGTAGCGCTCGGCGTCGAAGAACAGCGACTGGAACATCGCCTGCGCCGAGTCCACCGTCGGCGGCTCGCCCGGACGCATCACGCGGTAGATGTCGAACAGCGCGTCCTCGCGCGACATGTTCTTGTCGGCATGCAGCGTGTTGCGGATATAGGCGCCGACATTGACGTGGTCGATGTCGAGCATCGGCAGGTCCTTGTAGCCCTGCTCGTTCAGCGCCTTCAGAAGCTTCTCGGTGATCTCCTCGCCGGCCTCGGCATAGATCTCGCCGGTCTTCGGATTGACGAGATCTTCGGCGACATAGTTGCCGACCAACTCTTCGTCCGACAGGCGCAGTGCCTTCAGCCCCTTTTCCTGGAGCTGGCGCGCGGCGCGCACGGTGAGCTTCTTGCCGGCTTCCAGCACGACCTTGCCGGTGTCGGCGTCGATCAGGTCGTTGATCGTCGAGTAGCCGCGGAACCGCGTGGCGTCGAACGGCACGCGCCAGCCTTCCTTGGTGCGCTTGTAGGTGATCTTCTTGTAGAAGGTCGACAGGATGGTCTCGCCGTCGAGCCCGAGCGCGAACATCAGCGAGGTCACCGGAATCTTGCGGCGGCGGTCGATGCGCGCGAACACGATGTCCTTGGCGTCGAATTCGATGTCGAGCCAGGAGCCGCGATACGGAATGACGCGCGCCGCGAACAGCAGCTTGCCGGAGGAATGGGTCTTGCCCTTGTCATGGTCGAAGAACACGCCGGGCGAGCGGTGCATCTGCGAGACGATGACGCGCTCGGTGCCGTTGACCACGAAGGTGCCGTTCATCGTCATGAGCGGGATGTCGCCCATGTAGACGTCCTGCTCCTTGATGTCCTTGACCGACTTCGCGCCGGTTTCCTCGTCGATATCGAACACGATGAGCCGCAGCGTCACCTTCAGCGGCGCGGCAAAGGTCATGCCGCGCTGGCGGCACTCGTCGACGTCGTATTTCGGCGACTCGAATTCGTAGCGGACGAACTCAAGCATCGATGTGCCCGAGAAATCCGAGATCGGGAACACCGAGCGGAATACCGCCTGCAGGCCCTCGTCGAGCCGGCCGCCTTGCGGCTCGTCGACCATCAGGAACTGGTCATAGGACGCCTTCTGAACCTCGATGAGGTTCGGCATCTCGGCGACTTCCTTGATGTGTCCGAAGAACTTGCGGACGCGTTTGCGGCCGGTGAATGTCTGCTGCGCCATCGTGGCCTCTCATTTCGTCGCCCTTCAAGGGGGCGCCCCTTCCAAAGCGCGATTGCCGTCACGCCCGGATTGTATTTCGATCCATTTCGAAAGCCGGAGGAGCGCTTCAGGGCCCGTTAAGTCCTGAATTTGTTCTTCAGACTTTTAAAACGCAAAACGACGTGCGGGGCGCAGATGCGCACCCGCCCGTCAGATCCATCTCTTCACGGACTGCAAAAGCCCGAAATTGCCTAATCTCCCAACGGCTTGTGGAGAGACACGCCACCGCTCCCACCGCTCGCCGCGCTTTCGTGCTGCCGTCCCGATATGGGATGACAATCGTGAAAAATCGAGAGGAAAGCCCCCGAATCCCCACACATCTCCGTGTTCTACGCGCTTTGGGGCGACCCTTTGCACGCCTTTTGCTTTGCCTTCGCGTGGCCGGGCAAAAGCGCGAAGCGCGTCTTCACCCAAATTCCCCGGCCATCCTCGTCTTTGGTCGATGTCCCCGGATTGCGCCGCGCTCGTCCGGGATATTTCGCCAATTCCACCCCTCCCATCGTGGCCGGGCTTGACCCGACCATCCATGTCCTTGGAGGCGATCCCCGGATCGCGCTCCGCTTTCGCTTCGCTGGTCCGGGGATGGAACCGAAGCAAGCTGCGCTTACTTCAATTCCACCTTCGCGCCAGCCTTTTCGAGCTGGGCCTTGAGCTTGTCGGCCTCGTCCTTGTTGACGCCTTCCTTGACCGGCTTGGGCGCGCCCTCGACGAGGTCCTTGGCTTCCTTCAGGCCGAGGCCCGTGATGGCGCGGACTTCCTTGATGACCTCGATCTTCTTGTCGCCGGCGGCGGCCAGAACGACCGTGAATTCGGTCTTCTCTTCCACCGGAGCGGCGGCAGCGCCACCGCCTGCGGGGCCGGCCACTGCGACGGCAGCGGCAGCGGACACGCCCCACTTCTCTTCCAAGAGCTTTGCGAGCTCGGCCGCTTCGAGCACCGTGAGGCTCGAGAGGTCGTCGACGATTTTCTGCAAGTCAGCCATTGATCTGTTTCCTTGAAAAGTTTGGTTCGAACCAGGTTTTGAGTTTTGCGAAGGGTGTCAGGCCGCTTCGCCCTTTGAGGCATGAGCCTGAATGACGCGTGCGAGCTTGGCCGCGGGCGCGTTCGCGAGCTGGGCGAGCTTGGTCGCCGGCGCCACGATCAGGCCGACAATCTTGCCACGCAGTTCGTCGAGCGACGGCAGTGAGGCAAGCGCCTTCACGCTGTCGACATTCAGGACGGTTTTACCCATCGAGCCGCCGAGAATGACGAACTTTTCGTTCGCCTTGGCGAATTCGACGGCAACCTTTGGCGCCGCGACCGGATCTTTGGAAATTGCGATCACGGTCGGCCCCTTCAACAGGGAGCCGATGGCAGCGACGTCAGTGCCTTCAAGAGCGATTTTGGCGAGACGGTTCTTCGAGACCTTCACCGACGCGCCCGCCTGCTTCATCTGCATGCGCAGCTTCTGCATCTGGACAACGGTGAGGCCGGAATAGTGAGCGACGACCGCAACTCCCGTGGTCTTGAAGACCGCGTTGAGCTGTTCGACCGCCTCTTTTTTTGCCGCTCGTTCCACAGCAAGCTCTCTCCGGTTGGCGGCCTTTACCTTGAGGCAGGGACCGCCGGGTTGCACCCATCGTCCCACCCAAAACCTGACCTCAAGGCACAGCCTCAAGACATGTCGGGCAAGACGACAATTCAGTAGCCTGCCCTCCCAAACCACATGGCCGGGGAATGTCGAGGTTCGAACCAAACAAGCCTTCCGCCGCCAAAGGCAGCGCAAAGCGAAATCCGGTCTTCACCCGTCTATGCAGGCCATACGATTAAGCCATTGAAGAAACTTAATGTTTCGTCGCTGGCGCCTGCAGTCTCGGACAGGATCGAGGCCGTCCGGCAAGCCGGAAGACCCCTGCCGCACTCCACCAAAACGACGCGGTTTTCCCTTCCCTTTGAGCAACCCATGCGGATGTCCTCAAACGGAATGGCTCTCCTGTCGGTCTGGGCTTTAGGAATGCGCACACGAACGCGCGAGCAACCGCCAGCACGTCCGGAGGCGGGTGTTTAGCGGGTCTCGTTCCGCTTGCCAAGAGCAAAATTCGGGCCGTTCCGACTGGCACCCCGAAAAATTCTTCACCCCTGTCACGGGCCGTCTGCCCAGCTCGTCTGAAGCGCAGGAGGTTCACATGCGGCGCTGGTTAGCAGGAATTTTGGCGGTATTTGACGTCTTAAACGGGCTGGTGATGCTGCTTGCCGGTTCCGTCTGGTGGGCGCACGTCGCCGGCGCGCGTGAAACCGGCCCCTTCAACCCACATTTCGTCCAGGATGTCGGCGCGGCGTTTCTGGTGTCAGGCCTTGCGCTCGGCGCCCGGGCGTGGCGGCCGGCCTACTGGCCGGCAGCGGTGGCCGGGGCTGGCTTCCTGGCGGCGCACGCCTTGATCCATCTCGCGATGATCGTAACCGGGCACGACCACCATGCGCTCGACGACCTGTTGGCGGTCATCGTTCCGGCGGCGCTCGCCGTCTATTCCGCCTTCCCGAACCCAAAAGAACGACAATCCGGAGAACGACAACATGCGTAGCTTTTTTGCCCGCCGCTGGCTGCGCGCGGCCAGCAAGCGTTACGGTTATGACACGAGCTATCTCGACTATATGCTGAAGCAGTCGCCGGCCGCCTTCTTCAGATTCACCCCCGTCGCCAAAGCCGCGGCCCATCGCGAGGTGGTTCCGGTCGATGCAAGCTTTGCCGCCAAGATCACCGGCGCGATGGCCGAGGATTGCGGGCCGTGCGTTCAATTGACCGTCGACATGGCGCTTGCGGTCGGCATGGCGAAGGACCAGATCGAGGCCGTGGTGCGCCGCGACACGGGCGCGATGAACGCATCGACCAAGCTCGGCTTCCAGTTTGCCGACGCTATCGTGTCCGGCTCGGCGGACGCAGAAGGACATCGCGAAGCCGTTCGCTCCCGTTGGGGCGAAAAAGGCGTGATCGATCTCGCCATGGCGCTGCAAATGGGACGTCTGTTCCCGATGCTCAAAGCCGCGCTGGGATATGCAAGGGAGTGCCGCCGCGTGACCGTGGACGGGCAGCAAGTCGATGTCATCAAGCAGGCCGCATGACGCCGACCCGCTGGCGCCGCATCGCGGGCGGCTGCTCGGCCTTGCCTATCGCATGCTCGGCAGCCGCAGCGACGCCGAGGACGTGGTGCAGGACGCCTATCTTCGCTTCGCCGGCGTGCCGGATGTCCGGAACACTGAGGCTTTCCTCGTCACCATCGTCACGCGGCTTTGCCTCGACCGGCTGAAAAGCGCGAGGGCGCAGCGGGAGGTCTATGTCGGCCCCTGGCTTCCGGAACCGGTGTTCGACGCCGATGGCCTTTCGGCGGACGCGGCAACCGAGCTTGCGGACGATCTTTCTTTCGCGCTGCTATTGGCGCTGGACAGGCTGTCGCCGCTGGAGCGCGCCGCGTTTCTGCTCCACGACGTCTTCGACCGGCCGTTTTCCGAAGTGGCGCAAATGCTGGACCGCTCCGAGGCGGCGTGCCGGCAGTTCGCCGCGCGCGCCCGGCGGGGTCTGCGCTACGAACGCCCGGCGCCTTCAGCTCCTCCTGAAAATCACGCGCGGTTGCTGAGCGCCTTCGGCGAAGCCGTGACAAGCGGCGATATCTCGCATCTCGCGAGCCTGCTGCGCGAAGATGCCGTCGCGATCAGCGACGGCGGCGGCCGGAAACCCGCGGCACTGAAGCCGATCATCGGAGCCGAAAAGATCGCGCGCCTGTTCATCGGCCTTGCCGCCAAGAATGCCGGCCGAGACATTCGCATCGTGCCGACTGTCGTCAACGGCAGCATCGGCGCGCTGCTTTACATGGATGGCGAGATCGACCACACCCTGAGCATGGCCATCGACGGCGAGAAGATCGCCGCGATCTATCTCGTGCGCAACCCGGACAAGCTCCGCCACGTGTCGGTCGCAAGCCAAAAAGCACCGAATGGGCCGCTCACCTGACGGCATAAGCCAGCGGTTGGCCTGCGAAAAACGCCTCCAAATTCGCGATCACGCAGTCCTGCATGGCGGTGTGCGATTCGAGCGTATGGCCGCCGATATGCGGCGTCAGCACGACGTTTGGAAACGCCGTCAGCGCATCGGGCGCGTGCGGCTCCTTGGCGTAGACATCGAGACCGGCGCCGGCGATGGTCTTGTCGGCGAGCGCCTTGACCAGCGCGTCCTGGTCGATCACCGAGCCGCGCGCGATGTTGACGACATGGCCGCCCTCGCCGAGCTTCTTCAGAATATCGGCGTTGACGACATGATGGGTGTCGGCGCCGGCGCGGACCGCGATCATCAGGACGCTGCACCATTCCGCGAGCGCTTCGAGGCTCGGAAAATATCGATACGGCACGTCGTCGTGCCGGCTGCGGCTGAAATAACCGACGTCGGCCTCGAACGCCGCGACGCGGGCCGCGATCTTGCGGCCGATCTCGCCCATGCCATAGACGCCGATCTTGCGGCCGGGCATGCCTGCCTGCGGACGCATCATCGGCGACGGTTTTGCTGCGCCCCAATCGCCGCTTCGCACGTAATTATCGGCGACCAACAGCCGCCGCGTCGCGGTCAGCATCAAGATGACGGCGATATCAGCGACCGAGGAGGCGTTGGCGCCGGGACTATGGCCGACGGCGATCTTGCGTTGAGCGGCAGCTTCGAGATCGACGCCGTCATAGCCGGTGCCGTAGCAGACGATCGCGCCCAGCGACGGCAATTTATCCATCATGTCGCCGCGAAGCGGCGTTCCTCCCGCCGTAATCATGGCGCGAATGCCGGACAGCTGATCGGCGGGAAAGACGTCGTGCGGCGGCTTGCCGGCGGCATCCAGCAGATCGAAGCGCTCACCGATGCGTTGCATCAGCGCCTTGGGGAAGCGCGAATAGACGAGAACCTTCTCTTGCATCGGGTGACTTCCTGCCAGCTTGGCCTTCATGACTGCGCAATGCATTGCGCGCGCATTTGTGACTTTACTTCAACGCCCTCGAACCGTGTACCATATGTCCGCATGCGGACATGCGCGTTTGGGAGGACAGTCAAATGCCGATGGGCCGATCGTTTCTCAGCCGGCGCGCGACGCTGACCGCCCTCGCCGGCGCGCCCGCCATCATCGCATCCGCCCCGCGCGCGTTCGCGGAGACGACCACCACCTCGCCGGCGGTCACGCAGACGCCGGCGTGCACGCTGACCCCGGCGGCGATTTCCGGCCCCTATTATTTCGATCCAAAGCTCGAACGCCGCGATATCACCGAGGGACATCCCGGCGCCCCCATGCGGATACGCTTCGTCGTGATGGACGCGGCCAATTGCATGCCCGTCGCGGGCGCGCGCATCGATGTCTGGCAGACGCGGGCCGACGGCTACTATTCCGGTTATCCCGGCCAGGGCGACAAGCAGAATGTCGATACGTCAGGCGGCACCTTCATGCGCGGCACCCAGATCGCGGATGCGCGCGGCGAAGTGCTGTTTCACAGCGTCTATCCCGCCTGGTATCGGGGGCGCACCCCGCACGTCCACTTCAAGATCTTGATCGAAGACAAGGACATGCTCACCGGTCAGATGTATTTCCCCGATGCGCTCAGCCAGTACATCTTCGCCAATGTCGGCGCCTACCAGCGCAAGGCGATGCGCACCGTCTTCAACAACAACGACGAGTTCGCGCGGTCGGATACGACCCGCGGCGGCTTCTGCGACATCAAGGAAGAAGCCGATTATTATTTGGCGACACTGATCATCGGCGTCAGCCGCACCACTGCCACGACGCTCGATCGCTCGCCGCCGCCGCCCGCCCAGGCCCACGCGATCGTGCCGGGCGTAGCACCTGCGAAGCAGAAGAACAGCTAGGGGCGCTTGTCACCGACGTTGTTCCCGTCTATTGAACTTCGCAACATCAAGAGTTGAGCTGACGCTCGACGCCAACCTGCTCCCGAGCAAGGTGGCATCCCCGGTCAAAGGGGAGATGCGGCCGATCCGGCAACAAACGGGGTAGTGCCGCGCTTGCGTCAGCCTTGCCTTGATGGCGGAGACCTGATGAACCAGAGGCGGTGCATATGACGAGCGATCCCCAGCAATTCGCAAGCGATAATTATGCCGGGATTTGTCCGGAAGCCTGGGCGGCGATGGCCAAGGCGAACCAGGGGCACGCCCCGGCCTATGGCGATGACGAGTGGACGTCGCGGGCGGCGGATGCTTTTCGAAAGCAGTTCGAGACCGGATGCGAGGTGTTCTTTGCGTTCAATGGCACGGCGGCCAACTCGCTCGCCTTGGCGTCGCTCTGCCAATCCTATCACAGCGTGATCTGTTCGGACACAGCCCATGTCGAGAACGACGAATGCGGAGCTCCGGAGTTCTTCTCCAACGGTTCGAAGCTGCTCGTGGCGCGATCTGCGGGCGGCAAACTGACGCCGGATGCAATCCACGCCATCGCGACCAATCGAAGCGACATCCACTTTCCGAAACCGCGCGCGGTGACGGTTACGCAGCCGACCGAGACCGGACAGGTCTACAGCCTCGACGAATTGCGGGCGATTTCGGCATGCTGCCGGGAGCTCGGCCTCAGTCTCCACATGGACGGTGCGCGTTTCGCCAACGCCTGCGCCAGTCTTGGATGTAGCCCGGCCGACATGACGTGGCGCGCAGGCGTCGACGTGCTGTGTTTTGGCGGCACCAAGAACGGAATGGCCGCCGGCGAAGCCATCCTTTTCTTCGACCCCAAGCTTGCCGAGGATTTCGATTATCGTTGCAAGCAGGCCGGCCAGTTGGCCTCGAAGATGCGTTTTCTATCCGCGCCTTGGGTGGGCCTGCTCGAAACCGGGGCATGGCTGCGCAATGCGGCGCACGGAAATGCCTGTGCCGCGCGCCTTTCGGGGCAGATCGGCGGATTGCCTGGGCTGGAAATCATGTTTCCGGTTCAAGCCAACGCGGTGTTCGTACGCATGCCGGATGCCAAGTTTGCCGCGCTCCGCGAGCGGGGCTGGCGCTTCTACACGTTTATCGGCGGGGCAGCCCGATTCATGTTCGCCTGGGATGCCTTGCCGCAGCGGGTGGACGAGCTGGCCGCGGACATGGCGCAAATTCTAGCGGATTGAAGCCGGCCAAACGAAAGGGGCGAAACGGTTGTCGCCGTTCCGCCCCTTCTGTCAGCCATTTGATAGCAGGCTCAGCCGAGCAAGGTGCCCGGCTCGACCTTCACGCCCGGTCCCATGGTGGAGGACACCGCGACGCGCTGGATATAGGTGCCCTTGGCGCCCGTGGGCTTGGCCTTGGAGACAGCATCCGCCAGCGCCTTGATGTTGGCGACCAGCTTGTCCTCGGAGAACGACGCCTTGCCGACGCCGGCCTGCACGATGCCGGCCTTCTCGACACGGAATTCGACCGAGCCGCCCTTGGCGCCCTTCACGGCGGAGGTGACATCCATGGTCACCGTGCCGATCTTCGGGTTCGGCATCATGCCGCGCGGGCCGAGCACCTTACCAAGACGGCCGACCAGCGGCATCATGTCGGGGGTGGCGATGCAGCGATCGAAATCGATGTTGCCGCCCTGCACCTTCTCGACGAGGTCCTCGGCGCCGACGACGTCCGCGCCCGCAGCCTTAGCCTCTTCCGCCTTGGCGCCGCGCGCGAACACGCCGACCCGCAAGGTGCGGCCGGTGCCGTTCGGCAGGCTGACCACGCCACGGACCATCTGGTCGGCGTGACGCGGATCGACGCCGAGATTGATCGCGATCTCGATGGTCTCGTCGAACTTCGACTTGGCGCGCTCCTTGACCATCTTGATGGCATCCGCGAGCGGATAGAGCTTTTCGCGGTCGACGCCCTCGCGGGCCTTCTTCAAACGTTTTCCGATTGCCATGGCCCGTTACCCCGCAACTTCCAGACCCATCGAACGGGCGGAGCCCTCGACCATCTTCATGGCCGATTCGATGGTATCGCAATTGAGATCCTTCATCTTCTTCTCGGCGATCTCGCGCACCTGCTCCTTTGTCACCTTGCCGGCCTTGTCACGGCCCGGCGCCTTCGAGCCGGACTGAATTTTCGCGGCCTGCTTGAGAAAGAACGACATCGGGGGCGTCTTCATCTCGAAGGTGAACGAACGGTCCGCATAGATGGTGATGACCACCGGGATCGGAGTGTTCTTTTCTTCCTTCTGCGTCTGCGCGTTGAACGCCTTGCAGAATTCCATGATGTTGAGACCGCGCTGACCAAGCGCGGGACCGATCGGGGGCGACGGATTCGCAGCTCCCGCCGGCACCTGCAATTTCAGGTATCCGGTCACTTTCTTTGCCATTTCTCACTCCTGTTGTGCCAGCACAAAGCCGGCGGTTTCAGGTTCGTGGTTCGGATCGAAGGGGTTGGCGACCGCCCTCTTCCTCCCACGGCCTCAGTAACGCGAAGACGCGCTTCGCGCTTTAACCGATCAGACCTTCTCGACCTGAGCGAATTCCAGTTCGACCGGCGTCGCGCGGCCGAAGATCGACACCGCGACCTTCACGCGCGAGCGCGCCTCGTCGATTTCCTCGACCACACCGGAGAACGACGCGAACGGGCCATCCGCCACGCGCACATTCTCGCCGATCTCGAACGACACCGACGCCTTCGGCCGCTCCACGCCTTCCTGCACCTGGTGCAGGATGCGCATCGCCTCGGCTTCCGAAATCGGCATCGGCTTGTTTTCCGCGCCCAGGAAGCCCGTCACTTTCGGCGTGTTCTTGATGAGGTGGAAGGCTTCGTCCGTCAGCTTCATCTTCACCAGCACATAGCCGGGAAAGAACTTGCGTTCGGCGTCGATCTTGCGGCCGCGGCGGACCTCGGTGACCTTTTCGGTCGGCACCAGTACCTGTTCGAACAAATCCTCAAGTCCGCGCTGCTTGGCCTGCTCGCGGATCGATTCCGCCACCTTCTTCTCGAAATTCGAATAGGCGTGAACGATATACCAGCGCTTATCCATGGTCTGAGTTGCAGCCGTTGCCATCAGTGGATGCCCAGCAGAATAGTAACCAGATTGCGGATGATCTGATCCGCGGCGAAAAAGAAGATCGACGCCAGCCCGACCATCACGAACACCATGATGGTGGTGATCGTGGTCTCGCGGCGGGTCGGCCAGGTGACCTTGGCGGTCTCCGAGCGCACTTCCTGTAAGAATTTGAACGGGCTGAAAGCCATCGTTGGTTGTCCGGGTCCCGTCTTGAAGACGAATGACTAATTTTAAGGAATCCGAACAGCCATCATTTCGCCCAACCCTCTTTTTCGGAAGGATGAGCCGCCAAGCGGGCTCGATTGTTCGGGGGGATTTCAGGGCCGCGCCGGATATCCGCGTCTCGACGGGCCGGCTGCAGGTGGCGGGTATGTACTGCGGGAGAGGCAAAAGGTCAAGGCAGCGCCCGCAGCCCTTAGGGCTTCATTAACCTTGCCAGGGCAACCTCGCCATGCCGGGGCTGGGCGCATCATCAAAGGAGAATCCCCATGCCAAATCTGGAAGAGTCTATTCGCGAACGTGCCTACCACCTCTGGATCGCCGACGGTCAACCCGAGGGCCAGGCGGACCTGTATTGGCTGAACGCTCAACGCGAGGTTCTCACGACCTCCGTTGAAAGCTTAGCTGCCGCCACAACCGCCGACACGGTTGCGAGCAAGCCGGCGAAGAAGGCGAGAGTTTCCCGCTTCCGCAGGAACAAGGCCCAGGCTGTATAGGTCCATGCTGGTCTCGTCACGCGGGTGCCGGACCCGTGACGACGACGCCGCCATAACCGGACGGGGCAGCTCGACTTCCCCGTTGCCGTCAGGCCGCCTGGGCCAATTTCCAGGCCACATCTTTGAGGAAGAACTGCACTTTTAGGAAGAATTGCACCTTGAGGAAGAACTGCCAACTGATTGATTTCGCTGGCAGGAGTGGTAGGGCTCGAACCTACGACCCCCGGTTTTGGAGACCGGTGCTCTACCAATTGAGCTACACTCCTACGGGATCGAAGCATCGCTGCCGATCCGGGCCGTTTGAAGCATAGGCGGCGCCCCATTTGCAAGGGCGATGCGACCAAACGCCCTGTTCAAGCCGCGCCTTCTGGGTCAAACTTCGACTTCGCGCCCAACGGCAAGAACTTCGCGCCCAACAGCAAGAACAATGGGAGAGACCATGAACGCGCACCCCGCCACCCAACCAATATCCGCCCCGCAAACACCGCCCCTCCCCCACGCCAAGCCGGAATCGCTCGGGCTGTCGCACCTCCGGCTGCAGCGGATGTCGGACGCCTTCAAGCGCGAGGTCGACAAGGGAACCCTGCCGGGCGCGACCGTCATGGTCGCCCGCAAAGGCCAGATCGGCTGGTTCGACGCGATCGGCCGGCAGAGCCCGGCCGCGAGCGCGCCGATGGCGAAAGACACGATCTTTCGCATCTACTCGATGACCAAGCCGATCGTCTCGGTCGGCATCATGATGCTGCTGGAGGAAGGTCATTTCCTGCTCTCCGACCCCGTCGCCAAATTCATCCCGGAATTCGCGGAGCAGAAGGTCGGCGTCGAGCATAACGGCAGGCTGGAGCTTGTGCCCATCAAGCGGCCGATGACGGTCCAGGACCTGTTGCGGCACACCTCGGGCATCACCTACGACCACACCGGCAACAGCCTGGTGCAGCAGCTTTATCAGCAGTCGCGGCTGCGCAGCCGCAAGATCACCAATGCCGAGCACGCGGCGATGGTAGCTAGCCTGCCGCTGATCTGCCAGCCCGGCGCGGAATGGAACTACAGCCGCTCCACCGACATCCTCGGCCGCATCATCGAGGTCGTCAGCGGCAAGACGCTCGGCGCCTTCCTGACCGAGCGGATTTTGGCGCCGCTGCAGATGGCGGAGACCGCCTTCCACACGGCTGAAGAGAATGCCGGCCGGCTCGCGGAACCGTTCCCGACCGATCCCTGGAACGGCGAGAAAGTGCAGCTCTTCAACATGCTGGAGCAGCCGGCGATGGAATCCGGCGGCGGCGGATTGGTCTCGACCACCATGGACTATGCCCGCTTCTGCCAGATGCTGCTCAATGGCGGCACGCTGGACGGCACCAGGATCATCGGCCGCAAGACGCTGGACCTGATGGCCTCCGATCATCTCGGCCCCGAGGTGGAGGTCCAGGGCACGCTCGTGCCGGCCGGCCACAGCTTCGGCCTCGGCTTCGCCGTGCGCACCCAAGCGGGCATCGCGCCGTTTATGGGCTCGGTCGGGCAATTTTTCTGGAGCGGCATGGCCGGAACCTTCTTCTGGATCGATCCTCAGGAAGATCTATTCGCGGTGTTCATGATGCAGGGCCCAGGCCAGCGTGAATATATCCGCTCGCTGCTGCGGAATTCGGTGTACGCGGCGGTGGAGTGAGGCGTCCCGCAAAATAAATTGCGTCGTCCCGGCCAAGCGAAGCGCGAGCCGGGACCCATAACACCGGCTTTTGTGTTGCGAAGAGCGTCTACCACCGTGCGTTCTCGATAGATCACGCGGTATAGGTCCCGGCGTTCGCCGGGACGACGAAAAATATCAACTGATCGTCGCGCCGCCATCGATCACCATGGTCTGGCCGGTCATGAAGTCGCCGGCGGCGGAGCCCAGGAAGACCGCGGCGCCGGCGATCTCGTCGGGGATGCCGATCCGCAGCAATGGCGAGCGCGATGTCGAGGCCTTCAGCGTCTCCGGATTGTCCCACAACGCCTTGGCGAAGTCGGTCTTGATCAGGCCGGGCGCGATGCAGTTCACGCGGACATTATGCTTGCCGTATTCGCAGGCCAGATTGCGCGCGAGCTGCATGTCGGCCGCCTTCGAGATCGCGTAGGCGCCGAGCACGGTCGAGCCCTTCAAGCCCCCGATCGAGGAGACGATGATGATCGAGCCGTCCTTGCGCGCGATCATCTGCGGCACGACCATGCTGACGACCCAGTTGTTGGCGACGATGTTGTTGTCCAGGATTTTTCGGAACTGGTCGTCGGAGATGCCGCCGAGCGGGCCGTAATAGGGGTTCGACGCCGCGTTGCAGACCAGCACGTCGATCTTGCCGAAGGTGCGGGTGCCCTCGTCGACGAGATGCTGAAGGTTTTCCTTGGAGGAAATATTGGCCGCGATCGAGGCCGCCGTCCCTTTGCCGAACTTGTCGTTGATCTCCTTCGTCACCTGGTCGCAGACGTCCTGTTTGCGCGAGGAGATCACCACGTTGGCGCCGTGCTCGGCCATCCGCTCGGCGATGGCGCGGCCGATGCCGCGGGTCGAGCCGGTGATGACGGCGACTTTTCCCTTCATGTCGAACAAGGTCATGTTTCTCTCCCCGATATGATTTTGATTTTCGCTCACAAGCTAAGCAGCGTTTCCCACATTCGACAACCACGCTTCATGCGAGCTTGGTCTCCGGCACGACTTCCGGCCCGGCCGGCTGATGCATCGCCGCGTGCCTTGCGTCCGCGATCCAGGGCTGCTGGTTGACCATGGGAAGCCGCCAGTTGGAGCGACCCGCGCTTGCGAAATGATCGAGCCGCGTCACCGAGCAATTGTCGATGTCGAAGGCGAGGCCTTTTTCGGGTTGACCGCCGAGCGCAAGCCCGACGGCGGCCTTGATCGTTCCGCCATGGGCCACGGCGATCACATCCTTGCCAGCCTCGTCGACGTTGATCCGGTGGATCGTGCCACATACACGGTTATAGAGGTCCATGAAGCTCTCGCCGCCGGGTGGGGGTTCGCCGATGTCGGCAAACCAGTGGCTGCCGACCGGCCGGCTGGCGACGAATGCAGCGCGATTCATACCCTGCCACTCTCCGAGATGCTGTTCGGCGAAAGCCGTTTCCCAGGTCATGTTCGCAGGTCTTGGAAAGCCCGCGGCCCAAATCGCGTTCGCGGTCTGATGCGTGCGCATCAGATTGCTCGAATACCAGACGGAGTTGCGCGGCAGGATCTTGGCGACAGCCTCGAACACTTCGCGATCAGAGGTGTCGCAGGCGATATCCTTCTGGCCGTAGATATTGCCGCCATCGTCGCGCACCGGCGCGTGGCGCACCCACCACCACCGCGTCGAGACGACTTCCGATTTGTCTGGATTGGACATCATGAAAACCCTTCAATACTGTTTGACGTCGATGTACGTGAGAGCGCGTATGGTCTCAAGTGACTAGAACGTCGAGGAAGCAACTTGGGCGTTTGAAACTGTGTTCGAAATTCCGCGAAACGGCAAACAAGAAAGATATCAAGGGAGAAGCGCATGGGCCGCCTCGAAGGCAAATCCGTCATCATCACCGGCGCCGGCAGCGGCATCGGGCGCGCGGCATCGCTTCTGTTCACCAGGGAAGGCGCCAAGCTGATCGCGGTCGACCGCACCGAGGGCGTGAAAGAGACCGTCGACCAGGTCAAGAAAGCCGGCGGCACCGCGGAGGCCGTGACGGCCGATGCCGGTTCGGAGAAGGACGTCATCGCCTTCATCGACAAGGCGCTCTCGGCCTATGGCAAATTGGACGCGATCTGGGCCAATGCCGGCGTCTCTGGCGGGCTGGTGCCGCTGGCCGAGCAGACCGTGGAGCACTGGCAGGAAGTTCTGCGCGTCAATTTGATCGGCCCGTTTCTGGCGGTCAAATATTCCACGCCGCATATGATCAAGCAGCAATCCGGCGCGATCGTCTGCACCGCGTCGGTCGCGGGCCTGAAGGCCGGCGCCAGCGGCCATCCTTATGCTGCGAGCAAGGCCGGCGTCATCAGCCTCGTCCAGACAACCGCCTATTCGCTGTCCGGCACCGGCGTGCGCATCAATGCGGTCTGTCCCGGCCTGATCGAGACCGGCATGACCAAGCCGGTGTTCGACCGCGCCAAGGAGCGCGGCACCCAAGACAAGATCGGCCAGCTCAATCCGCTGAAGCGCGCCGGCCAGCCGCATGAGCTGGCGGCGATGGGCCTGTTCCTCACCAGCGACGAGGCCTCTTACGTCAATGGTCAGGCGTTCCCGGTCGATGGCGGCCTCACCGCCTCGATGCCGTATACGGGGAAACCGGTTTGAGGCCTCGTCATTGCGAGGAGCGAAGCGACGAAGCAATCTAGACTGTCGCCTCGGAGGCATTCTGGATTGCTTCGCTCCGCTCGCAATGACGCAGGTGGCGACAACTGCGCTCCTGAGCTGAATTTCAAATGGCTGGGAGGACATAAGTCCACATTCCCGCAGCGCGGATCGCGCCCGAGTGGTTACCGGAAAACACCCTCGAAACCAAGAGGGCGCAGGGAATGCCGGATGCGCGTTGCACCCGAGGCCGCGTGTGCAACAAAAAAAGCACACGCGTTAGCAACCACAGGTACACCGCATCAACCGGCATTCCCTGCACAATGGTTTTAACGGTTTCCTTCGTGAT
>WNGJ01001437.1_pt1 | contig 56271 bp, 58 predicted proteins | sample 5400611 | NCBI WGS metagenome assembly WNGJ01 (sample SAMN13153375, study PRJNA577476) | soil metagenome | isolation source: 40 cm soil or saprolite under Garry oak tree replicate 1 | place: USA:California | collected 2016-06-15 | reverse complement strand
CTCGGCGCTCGCGACCCACATCTGGCGCAACACCGCCGCCGGCAATCTCGGAGGCTGGCAGGTGGCGCGCGCGCTCGAGCTGATCGTGGTGTTGATGGGTGCCGTCGGCACACCCGGCGGCACCGCGCCGAACGCGTGGAACAAGGCCGTGCCGGCGCCGCCGATGATGCCGCCACCCGGCAAGATCTGGAGCGAGCTCCTCATGCCGCGCGAGTATCCGCTCGCGTTCTTCGAGATGAGCTTCCTCCTGCCGCACTTCTTGCGCGAGGGCCGCGGCAAGCTCGCGATGTACTTCACGCGCGTCTACAACCCGGTGTGGACGAACCCCGATGGGATGTCGTGGATCGAGGCGCTCACCGACGAAACCAAGGTCGAGCGCCACGCGTGCCTGACGCCGATCTGGAGCGAGACGGCGTGGTTCGCCGACTACGTGCTGCCGATGGGCCACGCCTCCGAGCGCCACGACCTCATGTCGCAGGAGACCCACGCCGCGCGCTGGATCGGCTTCCGCCAGCCGGTGCTGCGGGTCGCCCTGGAGAAGACGGGCAAGCGCTTCGACCTCACGTGGCAGGCGCACGAGGCCGCGGGCCTCGGGCAGGTGTGGGAGGAGGACGAGTTCTGGATCGAACTCTCCTGGCGGATCGATCCGGACGGCTCGCTCGGCATCCGGAAGTACTTCGAGTCGCCGTATCGCCCGGGCGAGAAGCTCCGCATCGAGGAGCAGTACCGCTGGATCTTCGAGAACAGCGTGCCCGGCCTGCCGGAAGCCGCGGCGAAGGAGAAGCTGACGCCGCTCCAGTACATGCGCAAGTACGGCGCGTTCCTGGTCGAGGATGGCGTCTACCGGACTCACGAGCAAGCGCTCGGAGCGAAAGACCTCGACGGCGCGACTATCGACCCGGTCACGAACGTGGTCGCGAAGGCCGGCCAGGCGGTCGGCGTCGAGATCGACGGTCGGCGCCATCTCGGATTCCCGACGCCTTCGCGCAAGCTCGAGTTCTTCTCCAAGACCTTGAAGGCGTGGAAGTGGCCGGAGCAGGCGGTGCCCAACTACATCCGGAGCCACGTCCACTGGGCGAACCTCGACCGGGCGAAGGGCGAGATGGTGCTGCTGCCGACGTTCAGGTTGCCGACCCTCATCCACACGCGCTCGGGCAACGCGAAGTGGCTCTACGAGATCTCACACACGAACCCGTTGTGGGTCCATCCCGAGGATGCGGCGCGGCTGGGTGTCGCGACGGGCGAGCTCTTGAAGATCGCGACCCGCATCGGTCACTTCGTCGACAAGGCGTGGGTCACCGAGTCGGTGCGCCCGGGCGTGGTGGCCTGCTCGCATCATCTCGGCCGCTGGCGCCTGCACGAGGACGCGGGCGGCGAGCGGTGGTCGACGGCGCTCGTCGATCTCAGCCAGCTCGAGCCCGGCAAGTGGCGCATGCGCCAGCTTCACGGACCGCGCCCGTTCTCGAGCGACGATCCCGATTCGTCGCGGATCTGGTGGCGCGAGGCCGGCGTGCATCAGAATCTGACGTTCCCCGTCCAGCCCGATCCGGTCAGCGGGCAGCACTGCTGGCATCAGAAGGTGACGGTGTCGCGGCCCGGCGCCGACGACCGCTATGGCGACGTCTTCGTCGATACCGAGAAGTCGTTCGAGGTCTACCGCGAGTGGCTGGCGCTCGCCCGCCCGGCCCCCGGCCCTGACAACCTGCGGCGTCCGCTCTGGCTCCCGCGCGCGTTCAAGCCCGACGCTTCGGCGTATCGTCTGGACGGCGGGTGACGACTCGTCCTGCCGTGAAATCCTATTCGATCACCTGGTCGGCCTGGAGCAACAGCGTTTTGGGAATCGTCAACCCGAGGGCCTTCGCCGTCTTGAGGTTGATGACGAGCTCGAACCTCGTGGACTCTTCGATCGGCAAATCGCCGGGATTGGCGCCCTTCAGCACCCTGTCGACGTATCGTGCCGCTCGCCGGAATGTGTCGGTCAAGCTCGGGGCATAGGAGATGAGACCCCCGGCTTCGACGTCGGCCTTCAGTGCGAACATGGTCGGGATGCGCTGTTTGGTCGCGAACTCGATGATGATCGGCCGATATGCCGTCGTAAGCGCGCTGGCAACGGTGATCAACGCGTCGGGACGCTTTTGCGCCATCACCGCGAAGCCCTTGGGGACGTCGTTCGGGTCGCTCACTTCCAGGGACTGAAGCGTCACTCGCAACTTGCGGGCCGCGGACTGCGCTTCTTGCCACTGCCGCTTTGCGCCTTCGTTGGTCGGAGTCCAGAGGATGGCAACGCGGGAAAGCTTGGGAATCGCCTCCTTGAGCAGCTCCAGTCGTTTTCCGGTCAGCCCTTCCACCGACCAGCCGGGCCCCGTGATATTCCCGCCCGGACGCGCGAGGCTCTTGACGAGCCCTTCTTCGACCGGATCGGTGAGCGATGGGACGATGATGGGGATCGTCTTCGTGGCCGCTCTCGCGGCGTCGACAGTTCCCGGTACGGCGACGATGACGTCGACCTTGAGGTCGACCAGCTCGGCCGCCAGATCGGGCAGCAGCTCACGATTCCACGCCGCCGATCGGTACTCGATGACGATGTTCCGGCCCGCGACGTAGCCGAGCTCCCTCAAGCCGTCGAGGAACGCGGCGCGTTCCGCCGAAGGCGGGTCGGCGAGCGGCGAAATGACGAGATACCCGATCCGCGGAACCTTGTCCGCGCGCTGCCCCTCGGCGCCGGGCGCGCCGACGATCACGAGCGCAAGAGCGATGAGCGTCAGCCCTCGGACGACGGTGCGGAGGGTCACCTGATTCCCGGCACGCTCATCGGCTTGCCGTTGTCGAACGCGGTGAGGTAGAGCTCGAGGTCGGCGTACTCGGGTGCGTCGGCCGCCAGGTAGTTCGTCCCCAGCGGCAGCATGCAGAACTGGAACCGCGTCCGAACGCTCCAGATCCTTCGCGGGATCGTGAACCACAGGGGGAAGTGCCTGGTCATTCCTGTCTGGGCGACACTCAAGACCCGCGCGCCGGCGTACCGGCCCGCCCCGCGATCCGTATCATGACAGTCGGCGCAAGCGTGGTTCCGCTGCCCGACCCGCTGATAATAGAGAGCGCGACCGCGTTCGTAAGCGGCCCGCGCCTCCGGGCTCGTCACGTCGACGTTCACTGGCATTCCGTTCGACTGCATCTTGATGAGGATGGTCATGGCGAGATGAGCCGGGCTCTGGGCCAGCATCTCGTTGCCAGTCCTCTCCGAAACATGGACGGTGAGGTAGTCCTCGATAGACATCACGCGCCGGTACGCCGGGAGATACTTCGGGTATTGGGTTGCTACTCCCTTCATCGTCTTCTCCAGGCCGCCCTCGTGGCAATCGGCGCACGCCTTGCCCGATGGCCCTTTCGCAGACCACACGGCCAGGCCGTTCTCCGCCAGGAGGATCGCCGGGTTGTTAGCCGGGTCGAGGTTGTCGCCCCAATAGAGAGCGACGCGCGGACGGGTGTGGGGGTTCCGAGCGGGGTCCTTCTCCGGCGGCGGGACGAATGGCGGGCTTCCCTTCAGGGTCTGGAGAAACGCAACGATGTGCACCGTCTCCTCGGGCGACAGGATGCCGCTCGTCCCCCAGGGCGGCATGGTCGGATTTGGCAGGAACAGGCGGGCGTCCCAGACGAAGTCGAAGAGGTACTGGTCCGGTAGACGCCGGTCGCCGATGACCGAGAGATCGGGACCGACGCTGCCGGCAGGCCAGACGTCGTCCCCAGGGATCAGGTGGCAACCCGTGCAAGGGGCTTTGTCGCGCGCCATGAAGAGCTCTCGCCCTCGCCTGGGGTCGCCCTTGACGACGGGCATGGAAATCCGGTTCGGCGGTGGGAATTTCCTGGTGTCGTCGTGGGCGTAGGTAGGCCACTGCTCGAAGTTCGCCGTGATGGCGCTAAACGCGTCGTCCTTGTAGCGGATCTGGACTCGCTTGCCGTCGACCTCTTTGACCTCTCCCTTGGCTTCGGGAATAGCCCGTGACGTCCAGCGTGGAGGGGCCGAAGCCTGGTGCTTCTCGGCTCCTGGCACGCAGCCGAGCACCATGAGGGCCCCGAAGGCGAGGGCGCTGGGCACGAGCGACAGGCGACGCCATCTAGAGCGGCTCACGGGGAGTTGTCCAAAGGCCTGCCTTGGGCGCATAGTGTCTCGGAGCTCGGGAGACGTTTAGAGACTCTGGGACGGTGGAGGGCTCTTGTCAAGATGGAGAACGACCATGACTGACGACCACGGGTTGACCCGGCGAATGGTGCTGATCTCACTGGGTGCCTTCAGCGTCGTCGCCGCCGGTGGACTTGCCGCAGCGCCGGGGACGGCGCACGGGCAGACGCTGGGCCAGAACGAGAGTGTCGAGGAGGCGCTGAAGCGTCTCTTCGGCGGCAAGACTATCAAGGACGGTTCCGCGGCCATCAAGCTCGACGTCCCGCTCATCGCGGAGAACGGCGCGGTCGTCCCGGTCTCCGTCACCGTCGACTCGCCGATGACGCCCACGAGCTGGGTGAAGCAGATCTACGTCGTCGCCGACAAGAACCGTATCCCTGTCGTCACGCGCGTGACGCTGGCGCCCGAGGCCGGCCGCGCGTTCATGGGGGCGAACATCCGGCTCGGCGAGAGCGGCGACGTCCGCGCGATCGTCGAGCAGAGCGACGGCACGCTGCTCCAGGTCAAGCGCGAAGTGAAGGTCACCGTCGGCGGCTGCGGGGGTTAGCCATGTCAGACATCGGCAAGGTCCGGCTTCGCGTTCCCCCGAGTATCAAGTCCGGTGACGTCGTCCAGGTACGTTCGCTCGTGATCCATCCGATGGAGCGGATCGAGCGCGACCCGCAGGGCAAGATCATCCAGAAGAACTACAACTACATCAACAAGGTCATCGTGACCTACCTCGGCAAGACCGTCGCGACCTTCGACACGACCCAGAGTGTGGCCGAGAATCCGTTCTTCTCCTTCACCTTCAAGGCGACCGACCCGGGCCAGCTCAAGGTTCAGTTCCTCGACACCACGGGTGGCCGTTACGAGGGCGTCGCCGACATCAAGTTCTCGTGAACACCTCGCGATGAGGCGCGCGACGGCGCGCCGCGCGCTGCGCTGGACAGCGCTCGCGGCGCTGAGCGCCGGCTGCGCGGGGACGGCGCCCGATGTGGCCGACTATCGCGGCGTCCCCCGGTGGCCGTCGCGCGCGATCCCGGAAGCGCGTGGCGATCTCCGCACCTTACCCGACGGCAAGCGTGCGGCCGTTCGCTATCCGGGCTGGCCGACGCGCGACTTCGATCGCTACACGACCTACGCCTACGACGACCAGCGACCCGGGCCGCCCGTTCAGCGCGTGACGCTGCCATCGGGAATCGCGGGCGACGCCCAGAAGGGGCGCGCGCTCTTCCTGAGCCGAAGCAAGGGGCCCTGCGTGGCCTGCCATCTGGTTCCCGGCGACGACGTCTGGCCCGCCGGAAGCGCGGGTCCCGATCAATCCACGATCGGCGACCGCCGGCTTCCCGATCAATATCTCTACCAGGTCGTCTGGGACGCGCGCGTGTTCTTCCCGAACACCGTGATGCCGCCGTGGGGAACCGCCGGCCTGTTCAGCGCCGAGGAGATCGTCCACATCGTCGCCTATCTCCAGACGCTCAAGGGGCCGGTGGCGCCCGAGAAGGACCGCGACCGCAACCCCTTCACGCGCCCCAAGCCCGCGGGCTTCGGCGACAACCTCGATCCGACCAACAACCCCGCGGTGGTCCTCGCCGAGGACGCCGAGGCGTTGTGGGCCGCGCGCGGAGCGTCAGGCAAGGCGTGCGCCGATTGCCACGAGGGCGGCGCCGGCCGTGCGCTGCGCGGCGCGGCGACGCGCTATCCGAAGTTCGTGAAGGCGTACGGGCGCGTGATGAGCGTCGAGGACTTCCTCGAGGTGCACGGGCCGGAGACGACGGGCCTCCCGCTGGCGGCCGAGTCTGCCGACAACCTGAGCATGACGATGCTCGTCAAGCGGGCGTCGAACGGCCTACCCGTGAGCGTCGACGTCCTGAGCCCCGAGGCGCGCGCGGCCCTCGCGCGGGGCAAGGCAACCTTCCACCGCCGCGTGGGCGAGCGGAACCACTCGTGCGCCGATTGCCATACCCCGGAGGCGGCGGCCGAAAAGTTCCTGGGCGGTCGGGTGCTGGCCGACGTGCGAGCCGGCCTGACGCGGCACTTCCCGACCTGGCGGACCGACCGAGCCGAAGTGTGGGACATGCGCAAGCGCTTCCAGTGGTGCATGACCCCCCTTGGGATGAACATGCTCGCGGCGGATTCGATCGAGTACGCGGAGCTCGAACTCTATCTGACCTCGTTCGACAACGGCAAGCCGCTCAGCGTGCCCGGCATCCGCCACTAGAGCATGGACGTCTCGCGGCGCGACCTTTTCAAGCTGCTCGCGGTTGCGGCGGGCGCGGGGCTCGCGCCGCGCAGTCTCGAGGGCGCCGACGGTCCGGCGCGGCTCCTGGCCTTCGAGCCGCTCGGCAACGTCACCTTGCTCCACATCACCGACGCGCACGCGACGCTTCGACCCATGTTCTACCGCGAGCCCGATTCGGTCGTCGGCGTCGGCTCCGAGCGAGGCCGGCCGCCGTTTCTCACGGGCGCCGAGCTCCTCCGCGCGTACCGCGTCGCGCCCGGCTCGGTGGAGGCGTACGCGTACACGTACCTCGATTTTCCCGCGCTGGCGGCACGCTATGGCCGGATGGGCGGCTACGCCCATCTCGCCACGCTCGTCAGACGCGTCCGGGACGAGCGCGGAGGGCGCACGCTCCTCCTCGACGGAGGCGACACGATCCAGGGCTCGGCGACCGCCCTCTGGAGCCGCGGCGAGGACATGGTGCGGGTGTCGAACCAGCTCGGCGTGGACGTCTTCACGCCGCACTGGGAGTTCGCGTACGGCCTCGACCGCGTCAAGGAGCTCTTCGGCGATCGCGAGCAGAAGGGGCTCTTCGGCGGCGACTTCGTCGCGCACAACGTGACGGAGCTCAATTGGGCGGACCGGCCGTTCCACCCCTACACGATTCGGGAAGTCGGCGGTGTGCGCGTGGGCGTCATCGGCCAGGCGTTCCCGTACACTCCCGTCTCCCACCCCCGGCGCTTCGTCCCCGACCTTACGTTCGGCATCCGGGAAGACGGCGTCCAGGCGCTGGTCAACGAGCTCCGGGACGAAAAGAAGGTCGACCTGGTCGTTTTGCTCTCGCACAACGGCGTCGCCGTCGACTTGAAGCTCGCCGGGCGGGTCCAGGGCCTCGACGTCGTGCTCGGCGGCCACACCCACGACGCGCTGCCGCAGCCGATCCTCGTGGGCCGCACGCTCGTCGTGAACTCCGGCTCACACGGCAAGTTCTTGAGCCGGCTGGATCTGGACGTCCAGCGCGGGCGCGTCGGCGGCTATCGCTATCGCCTGATGCCTGTCCTGGCCCAGGACATCCCCGCGGATCCGGACATGGCACGGATGATCGAGGAGATTCGGCATCCGCACGAGGCGAAGCTGGGCGAGCGCCTGGCGGTGTCCGAGTCACTGCTCTATCGGCGCGGCAACTTCAATGGCACGTTCGACGAGCTGATCCTCGACGCGCTCCTTCGTCGCGCCGACGCACAGATCGCGTTCTCGCCGGGCTTTCGGTGGGGGATCACGATCGTCCCCGGGCAGGAGATCACCCTGGAGGACGTGTACGCTCACACTGCCCTGACCTACCCCAACACCTGGGTGCGGGAGATGACCGGGCGCGAGATCCACCAGCTGATGGAGGACGTCGCCGACAATCTCTTCCACCCCGATCCGTACTATCGTCAGGGCGGCGACATGGTTCGGCTGGGTGGGCTGACCTACACGATCGCCCCGGCGAAGCAGGTCGGCCGGCGCATTCGGGACATCCGCGTGGCTGGTCGCTCCCTCGAGCCCACCCGGAGCTACAAGGCAACCGGCTGGGCGAGCCTCGCCGAGGTCGACGGCCCGCCGGCGTGGGACGTCGTGGCCGATCACCTTCGAAGCCTCGGTCGTGTGAAGCTCGCGCCGCGCGCGCGTGTGCGGGTCGTGTGAGCAACACGTTCGGATCGCGTGAGCAAGAGAGGAGCAGGACGATGCGGCGCGCTCGCTGGTGGGTCGCGGTCGTGGTGGGCGGAATGCTCGTGTGGTCACCGGGTGTCGAGTCATCGCACGCGCCGGATCACCCGCGGAAGCACAAGATCGTCTATCACCTGAACGAAGGCGGCGTCGAGAAGGCGCGGGCCGTGCTCGTCAACATCGAAAACCACGTCAGCGTCGTGGGCTGGAAGAACATCGAGGCGCTCGAGCTGGTGGTCCACGGCCCGGCGCTGCGCACCTTTCTCGCGCGGGACATCGATCCCGACGTGCGGGGCAAGCTCGAGACCTTGCTGGCCGGCGGCCTCCGGTTCGGCGCCTGCCAGATCACGCTGACGCGCCAGAAGATCGACGCGAAGGACTTGATCGAGGGTGTGACGGCGGTGCCGAGCGGAGTGGTGCGGGTGATGGAGCTCCAGGAGGCGGGCTACGCGTACGTCAAGCCGTAGGGTGGCACTGGCGCTCGCGCTGACCGGGCTCTCGCTGCTGCCTGCCGCCGCGGCGGACGATGCGCTCGACGATCTGCTCTCAGCGTTCCAGATGACGCCGCTCGGGGATCAGCTCCCGGCGCCGTTCACGCTCGAATCGCTCGACGGCAAGCGCGTCTCGCTCGCCGACGCGCGCGGTCGGGCCGTCTTCCTCTACTTCTGGGACAGCACCTGACCGTACTGCGCGAGGGAGTTGCCCTCGACGATCGAGCGAGTCCATCGAGAGCTCCGAGACCAGGGGCTGATCGTGCTGGCGATCAATCTGGGCGAGAAGCGTGACCTGATCGCGGCGTGGGTGAAGAGCCACGGTGTGACGTCCACCGTCCTGCTCGACCCGACGGGCGAGGTGGCGAAGAATTACGGAATAAACTACACGCCGACCGTCTTCCTCGTCGATCGCGATGGCCGGCTGGTCGGCAAGGCGATCGGCGAGAGGCCGTGGACGGGCGAGCAGGGGCGGGCGCTGCTGCGCCTGCTGCTGGAGCGCCGGAGCTAACGACGCCGGCGCGGCGGGGTGCCGGCCTCGCTCAAGGCCGAACGCAGCGCCTGCAGCAGCGCCCGCGCGGCCGGCGAGAGCGGGCGAGGACGCGGATGGATCACGTCGAGACTCCGGCTGATCGGCTCGGCGTCCACGATCTCGATCGCCACCAGGCTCCGTCGGCGTAGCTCGCGCACGACGGCCAGGTGCGGGAGGAACGCGAGCCCCATCCCGCGCTCGACCATCCGCTTGGCCGTCTCGATCGTCTCGACCTCGAGCGCCACGTTCGGGACGAGCCCCGCCCGCCGGAAGAGGCCCTGGGTCAAGGTCCAATCGCTCGAGCCCCGGTCGAAGAAGATCAGCGGCCGGTCGGCGATCTCTTCCAGGCGCGCGCGGCGCTCGCGCGTGGGCCACGCGGTCGAGCGGCCGACCAGGACGAGCGGATCGTCGCGGAGGCTCACCGTCTCGACCTCGGGATGGTGGAGCGACCGCGCCAGCCCGATCTCAGCGTCCCCGCGCAGCACCATCTCCAGCACCTCTTTCGAGTGCCCGGAGCGGACCGTGATCATCACCGCCGGGTGCGCCGTCTGGAATCGCTTGAGGACGTCGGGCAGGAGATAGGTGCAGATCGACAGCACCGCCGCGATCTGGATCGCGCCGCCGCTGGCGGGGCGAATGTCGTGCACCGCCTGGCGCGCGAGCGCCACCGATTGCAAGAGCTGCTCGGCGTGCGGCCGGAGCGCTCGCCCGGCCGCCGAGAGCGCGAGCCCGTGGCCCTGTCGGCCGCGCTCGAAGAGCCGCACGCTCAGCGAATCTTCCAGCGCGCGGATGCGCGCGCTGACCGCGGGCTGGGTCAGCCGGAGCGCCGCGGCGGCCCGGCGAAATCCGCCGAACGTGCCGACGGCGAGGAACGCTTCGACCTGAGGAATGTCCATGCATGCCGCCTCCGGTAGATACCTGAGTGATAAATATAATTTATCCAGGGTATAAAAACAATCACGTTGATTTGTTACACCGACGACCGCACTCTTGAACGTACCGGGCCGGAACACGCGGAACGCGAACGCGAGAGGAGGCGGCGATGTCGACGACGTGCGAGTGCGGAGTGACGCTCGAGCAGCCGGGCCGGACGGCGCGCTGCCAGGAGTGCGACGTGGCGGCCTGCCCGAGCTGCGTGATCTACGTGGAGACCGTCACCTATTGCCGATGGTGCGCGACAGTGCTCGCGCGCCACCGTGTTGCCTGAGGAGGGGGTCGATGCCGGAGAGCAAAGGACGACAGTTCCGACGCCTGTTGAAGGAAGAGCCCTATCTGTTCACGGGCGGCGTCTACGAGCCGCTCGGCGCGCAGATCGCCGAGCGCGTGGGTATGAAGTCGATCTACCTGAGCGGTTATTCGATGGCCCTGCACAATGCGTGGCCGGACATGGGCTTTCTCACGCAGACCGAAGTGGCGCGGATCGCATCGATGGTGGCCTCCGCCACGAGCCTGCCGGTCATCGCCGATGCCGACGACGGCTACGGCAATGCGCTCTCCACGATCCGGACCGTCCAGGAGTTCATCAAGACGGGTGTCGCCGGGATCCACCTGGAAGACCAGCGGTTCCCGAAGCGCTGCGGTCACATCGCCGGCAAGACCGTCGTGAGCCTCGAGGAGGCGCTCGGCAAGTACCGCGCCGCCCTCGACACGCGTGATCGCCTCGATCCCGACTTCGTCATCATCGCCCGGACGGACGCCTACGGTGCCGTCGGCGGGAACCTCGAAGAAGCGATCCGCCGCGGCCGCGCGTACGCCGACGCCGGCGTCGACAGCGTGTGGTGCGAGCTCTCGAATGCCTCGCGCGAGCCCGCGGTGGCCTTCGCCAAGGCGATGCGCGAGACGCATCCGGACCTGCCGCTGTCGTTCAACTACTCGTCGTCCTTTCGCTGGCACCAGGATCCGAACCCCTTCACGTTCAAGGAGCTGGGCGAGCTCGGCTACAAGTTCATCTTCATCACGCTCTTTGCCTCCCACGCGGCCACGTACGCCACCTGGAACGCGATGGAGGAGCTGGTGCGTGACGAGGAGCAGGCGCAGTGGATGCTCGAGAAGGCCAAGGTGGGCCACCCGACCGAGAGCCATCACGTGATGGCGCGCGTCTCCTACTACCAGGAGCTCGAGAAGAAGTACATCCCGGGCACCGAGGACCGGATCAAGTCCTCGGCCGGCTTCGACGACCACCGGATGCACTGACTAAAGATCGGGGGGAGCGACGCCGCTCCCCCCGTAACCGTTTGTGAACTGATCGTACCCTTCTCGGGGCGGTTCGAGCGCAAGGCGTAACCGCCTTACCGTATCGGTCGGACCGACGCCCCGGTGTCCTCGGCCGAGGCGTTGGGTCGTGGTCATCGACGCGCCGCCAGCGGAAGCGCCAGTGGTCGCGAGCGCCACACCGGATGCGAACGATGAGTCGACGACGGCGCCGGGCGCTCGCGACTGGGCGTGGGCCGATCTGATGCGGCGCGCGTTCGATGTGGACGTGCTGGCATGCCCGCGGTGCGGTGGATGCTTGCGCTTGATTGCCACGGTCGAAGAGATCCGCGCGGCGGCGATCGGGGCGTGAGCGTTGATCCATGCGCCGCATTCGCCGACCGCTGTCCGCTCGTGTCTTGGTTGCATCCCCTGGTGGAAGGTTCGCGACATGCGGCAGAAAATCCCTTGACAGGCTCGTTTGCCGCGCGTATCCGAGGGGCGCAAGTGCTGTATCCGGTGGCGGAAGGGCTGAGACGGCATGTAGGCTTGCCCACACCCCACCGCACCGGCCGACACCGCAGCACTCCGCGGCGCACTTATTGCGAACAGACTAACCGCCGAGGGCAGCACAGCGCGCCCTGAAGGAGGTCCCAATGCCTTCCCACCACACGGTGCTGATGCTTACCGCAGTGCTGATCTCGATGATCACGCCATGGGTCGCGACCGCCTTCCCCACCAGTCAAGGCACCGACAGCCTCGCGGCTTGTCAGCGGCCTGCAAGGCGCGACGGGAAGCACGGTTGGTCCAGGCGGGGACCTCTATGTCACCGAGGCGCTCACCGGGACGATCTCGCGCGTCGACCCGAAGACAGGCGAGATCGAGACATTCGCGACCGGACTTCCAACTCGGGTCGGGCGAATCGGCGGTGCCATGGACGTCGCGTTCATCGGCCAGACGGCCTACGTGCTCGTGACGCTCGTTGGACCTGACGTGGGCGGATCCGGCATTGTCGGGATCTACCGCATGGACGGCCCCAACAGCTTCACGGTGATCGCCGACATTGGAGCCTTTGCGGTCCAAAACCCACCGACCACGCCGTTTTTCGTCCCCACCGGCGTCCAGTACGCGCTCGAAGTCTACCGCGCGGGTTTCCTGGTCACCGACGGGCACCACAACCGGGTCCTGCACGTCACCCTCGACGGCGAAGTTACCGAGTTCGCGACGTTCGACAATATCGTCCCGACAGGACTCGCGGTGTCGGGCAACACGGTATATATGGCTCAGGCGGGCCCAGTCCCGCACCTGCCTGAGAACGGCAAGGTCGTGGCGATTGATCCGAAGGCCGTGGCGGTTGATCCGACAGCGCCGGCCATCCACGTAGCGTCTGGCGCGCGACTACTCGTCGACGTGGAATTTGGTCGTGGCCGTCAGCTCTACGCGTTGGCGCAAGGCGTCTTCGAGGGCCCACGCGATGGTTTTCCCGCGATCCCGAACACCGGCTCGCTAGTGCAGGTCAATGCGAACGGCACATTTACCGTCGTCCTGGAAGGGCTGGACCGGCCTACCTCACTTGACTTCATCGGGAACACGGCGTACGTCGTGAACTTGGCCGGGGAGATCTGGAAAATCGAAAACGTCGGAACGCCTCCGTTCGGCGTGCCGAAATAGCCCCGGCGCTCGAACAAACGCCTCGCCTTCGGGGGCGAGTCGAGTTCCGTCGGCGTCTGAGCGAACGCCCCGGTGCAGTCCCGGCCGGGGCGTTCGTCTGTGGCGTCTCGTGCTACCCGAGAGTTCCAGCCTACCGCGTCGAGTGTTTACAGTCTACGACGGGCAGATTCCACTCGTAGAGCTTCCCGTAACCGAGCGCGCAGGCAAAAGCGAGGCGGCCAACACCAAGTAGGACGAGCTAGAATAGGGCCACTGTGATCGACCGCGTCGAGACCGACATCCTGATCCTCGGCGCGGGCGGCGCCGGGCTTTGCGCCGCGCTCCACGCCGCCGATCGCTCACCGAGCCTTTCGGTCACCGTCGTCGTGAAGGGATTGCTGGGTCGCGCCGGCTGCACGCGGATGGTGCAGGGCGGCTACAACGCCGTGCTCACCGAGCCCGACTCGCTCGACGCGCACTTCCTCGACACGCTCGCCGGCGGTGGCTGGATCAACGATCAGGAGCTCGTGTGGACCCTCGTCGTGGAGGCGCCGGGGCGGGTGCTCGAGCTCGAGTCACGCTACGGCTGCCTCTTCGACCGAACGTCCGAGGGACGGATCCATCAGAAGCCGTTCGCCGGGCAGACGCACGATCGGACGATCCACAAGGGCGACCTCACCGGGATCGAGATCATGAATCGCCTGTCCGAGCAGGTGCTCAGGCGCGACAACGTCCAGGCTCTCGAGGAGTGCCGCGCCGTCGAGCTCCTGCTGGACGGCGCGGGACGCTGCGCGGGCGCGCTAGTGCTCGACGTCCGGACCGGCCGCTTCGTCGTCGTGACCGCGCGCGCGACCTTGCTGGCGATGGGTGGCGGCCCGACCATGTACAAGGTGGTCGCGTGCTCGGCGGACAAGGCCGCCGACGGGATCGCGCTCGCGTATCGCGCCGGGCTCCCGCTCCGCGACATGGAGATGATCCAGTTCCACCCCACGGGCCTCGTGATCCCCGATTCCCTGATGACCGGCGCGCTCCTCGAGGAAGGGCTGCGGGGCGCTGGTGGACACCTTCGCAACGGGCGCGGCGAACGATACATGGAGCGCTACGACCCGGCCCGGATGGAGCGCTCCACACGCGACCTCGTGGCACGCGCCTCGTTCCTGGAGGTGACGGAAGGGCGGGGGACACCGAACGATGGGGTGTGGATCGACGTGTCCCATCTCGGCGCCGAGGTCGTCGAGCGAAACTTCCGCGGGATGGTGCGTCGGTGCCGCGACTTCGGCCGCGACCTCGCGCGCGGGCCGGTCGAGGTGGGCCCGACGACGCACTTCATGATGGGCGGCGTCGTCGTCGACACCGCCTGCCGAACCGCGATCGAGGGGCTCTTCGCGGCCGGGGAGGACACGGGCGGCGTGCACGGTGCCAACCGCCTCGGCGGCAACGGCGTGGCCGAGTCGACCGTGTACGGCGGTATCGCCGGCGACGTGATCGCGGACTTCGTCGCCGGCTGCGCGATGCCGGACAACCGCGGGGGTTGGGTCGGGGAGATCATCGAGCGACTCACGGCGCCGCTCGAGCGTCGAGGCGGCGATCTCTACGCGCTGCAGCGCCAGCTGCGCGAAGTCATGTGGGATCGCGCGGGGCTCGTCCGCGACAGTGACGGTTTGAAGAACGCCGTGGCGACCGCGGAGCGGATCGCCGAGGAGCTCGGGCGCGTCGGCGTCCCCGGCGGCGCAGCGTTCAACCTGGCGTGGCAGGACTGGTTGAACCTGACGAGCCAGACGGCCGTTGCCGGCCTGATCGCCACCAGCGCGCTGGCCCGGACCGAGAGCCGCGGCGCTCACTACCGGAGCGATTTCCCCGCGCCGTCGACCGCGCCGCTCTACACGGTGCGCGTGCAGTCTCGCGCGGGCGAGACCTCGGTGTGGACGGAGCCGGTCGCGCTCACCCGGGCGACGCCCGGCGCGGCGCGTGTCTCGTCGATGGTAGAAATAGGCGACTGAGGAGGATACGGCCATGGCATTCGACGCCGAGGCGTTCGTGGATCGATTCAACACCGTGTGGAACGGGCACGACATCGAGGGGATCCTCGCGATGATGACCGACGACGTGATCTTCGAGGCGTCGTTCGGCAAGGACCCCTGGGGCTCGCGCGTCGTCGGTAAGCCGGCGGTCCGCGAGTTCCTCGAGGAGATGTTCGAGCGGGTTGCGGACATTCGCTGGGACGAGATCCGGCACTTCGCGTGCCCCGAGCTCGCCGTGGTCGAGTGGCTGACGACTGGCACGCCGCGCGGCTCGACGCGCTTCGAGGTGCAGGGCTGCGACCTCCTGACCCTGCACAACGGGAAGATCGCGGCAAAGCGCTCGTACCGCAAGGGACAGCTCTAGCTCGCGATCGGGCCGGGGCCGTGAGCCGCGTCCTCAAGCGCGAGTGGACCACCGCCGAGGGCTGGCGCGACACGAAGGCCGGCATGTGGGCGTGGCTCATCCAGCGCGCCGCGGCCGTCGCGCTCCTGCTCGTGATCGTGCTCCATCTCGCGAATCCGTTCCGCCGCGGCGTGCAGGCCGCGCTCCTGGCGCTCGTGCTCGTGCACGCGCTGCTCGGCGTCCGCGCGATCCTTCTGGATTTCGGCCTCGCCCATCGCTGGCACCGAGCCCTGTTCGCGCTCGCGCTGATCCTCGCGATCGCGGTCTTCGGCGTGGTCTGGGCGTGGAGGTGGTACTGAGCGGGCCGGCTACATCGGGCGCGACGACACGATCGCGGCGTAGAGCGTGGTCTGACGGTAGAAGTGCTTCAGCACGTAGTGCTCGTTGATGTCGTGCTGCTGGTTGTTGCTGTTGGCCGCCGGGATCCACAGGCACGGGATGCCCAGGACGTCGGAGAACACGTGCAGCGGCAACGTCCCGCCGAGGATCGGCAGGGCCACCGGTTCCTCCCCGCCGTGCTCTTCCAGCAAGCGTAGAAGCCAGCCGAACTCCGGGCGCGCGGGCGAGGTGTAGCTGGCGGGCTGGCCGTCGGCCTCGACCGAGAAGGTGATGCCCGGCGTCCGGCTCTGATGGTCGGCGACCGCACGCTGGACGATGTCGCGCATCGCGGCCAGCGGCGTGTCGGGCGTCAGCCGCACGTCCAGACGGGCGTGGACTGTGCGCGGGATGATGGTTCGGCGTAAGGTCAACGAGGCGCCGTCGGATATGAAGCTGTTGATGTTCACCGTGGGACGCAGGAACGGTGTCCAGACCGCCTTGTCCTCCCACTTCGCGAAGACCTCGGTCGCCTCGCGCCGGAAGGCTTCGTGCTCGGCCGACCATACTCGCACACGCTCCTCGATGTCGGCGATCAGCCGGGCGAGGGGAAGAACCGGATTCGGCACGATGTTGCCGTAATTGCCGGAGTGGACCGAGGCCTGCTGGCCGTTGTCGGCGACGATGTTCACAGTGAGGAGGCCGCGTACGCCCATCACGAGCGTCGGCACGTTCTGCTGCTTGGGACCGTCCGAGCCGATCAGCACGTCGGCGGCGAGCTTCGAGCGATGCTCCCGCGCGATCGCTTCCAGGCTCGGGCTGCCGTGCTCCTCCTCGCCGTCGAGGATGATCTTGACCTTCCAGCAGGCCGTTCCGGCTCGAACCGCGTCCATCGCGCCGAGGATGTTCGAGAGGTGCTGGCCCTTGTTATCGGCGCCGCCGCGCGCCACCAGCACCAGGTCTTCCAGCGCCTCGTCGCCGACCAAGCGCGGCTCGACCGCGCGCCCCTCGAGAAAGTAGGCCGGCACGAACGGCTCGCACTGAACGCCCTGCCACTTCCAGCGCGCCACGTCGCCGGTGGGCTGGACATCGTAGTGTCCATAGAGCAGCAAGGTCGGCGCCCCCGTGGGCCCCGGCAGCTCGCCGTAGAGAGCGGGGGTGCCGCGGCCTTCGGGGGGCGCCAGCTCCGTGAGCTCGAGGCCGAGGCCGCGCCAGAGACCGCGGACGGCTTCGATCATCTCCGGCGTCACTTGGCGACTGATCGTCGGGATGCGCAGGTAGCGGTCGAGCAGCTCGAGCCGGTCGTGGCGGGACGGCATGAAAGTGGCGGTAGTATAGCGCCGCGATGGCGTCGTCAGTCACGCTCCGCGTTTTTCGCTGGGCACCAGACCAGCCCGAGCACGTTCAGGAATACCGGGTCGCCGCCGCGGCCGACACGACCGTGCTCGACGCCCTCGTCGAGGTCCAGCGCGCGCAGGACCCGACGCTCGCCTTCCGCTACGCCTGTCGGGTCGGAATGTGCGGCTCGTGCGCGATGGTGGTGAACGGCCGCGAGCGCTGGGCCTGCCGCACGCGGCTCGAATCGCTCGGCCCGGGGCCGGTCAGCATCCGTCCGCTCTATCACTTCCCGCTGCTGCGCGACCTCGTCGTCGACATGGCGCCGTTCGCGGCGAAGCTTCGCCACGTGAACGCGGCCCTCACGCCGAGCGAGGGAGCCCCGACGTATGCTCGCGTGTCCAGCGCTTCCTCGGAGCGCCGCGAAATCGACCTGGCGATCGAGTGCATCGGCTGTGGGATGTGCCTGTCGGCGTGCTCGATGGTCGGGCACAACGAGCGATTCCCCGGGCCGGCGGCGCTCAACCGGGCGCTCACGCTCGAGCTCGATCACCGCGACGCCGGGCGCGACGGGCGCCGACGCATTCTTCTCGGTGGCGATGCGCTGGCGCGCTGCCACGGCCAGGGCAACTGCACCGAGGTCTGCCCGATGGGCCTCTCGCCCGCCGACTCGATCCGGCGGCTGCGTCGGCTCACGGTTCTCAGGATGTTCGGTCTGTCCCGTTGATCCACCTGGCCGGCCTGACCTCGCCCGAAGCCGAGAAGCTCGCGCGAGATCCTCGCGTGGTCGTCCTCCTGCCGCTTGGCGCGATCGAGCAGCACGGTCCGCACCTGCCGTTGCTGGTCGACTGGCGAGGCGCCGAGGAGCTGGCGCGCAGGATCGCGCCGCATCTTCGCCGCGCCGGATGGCGTCCGATTCTCGCGCCCTCGATTCCGTATGGTGTCAGCACCCTGGCGATCGGCTGGCCGGGCACCGTCTCGCTCTCGATGCCAACGCTGCGCCGGCTCATCGTCGAAGTGGTCAACGGGCTCGCCGGCCACGGCTTTCGTCGATTCGTCCTGACGAACTATCAAGCCGACCCGGATCACTTGAAGGCGATCGCCGCCGCGCGGCGAGAGCTCGGCCGCCGCCGCCGACTGCGCGTGCTCGTCGCGGGTTTCGAGCCGGGGAAGCGACCGCCGACGCCGATGGTGAATGGCCGGGTCCAGGCGCTCATGCGTAGCCCGAATCCAGGTGCGGAGTGGCACTCCGGCGAGCTCGAGACGGCTCTCATGCTGTCGGTCGATCGAAAGCTCGTACGCGAGCGAATCGCCCGCCGGCTGGCGCCGGCCTGGTGTGATTTCCGCCGCGCGCTTGCCCGTGGGGCGCGCAACTTTCGCGAGCTCGGCCCCGGCGGCGCGGGCTACTTCGGCTGGCCCCGGGTGGCACGTGCACGGACGGGCCGCGCCGTGATGGCGCTGCGTGGCCGGCTGATCGCTCGACGGCTCCTCAAAACGCTCGGGAAATCGCCGCGTTCTTGACCCTGTCGGCGCGGCGCGTTAGAGTGATGCGTCATTGAAATCGACCAGATCGGCGGCAAATGCTCGCTGTTGGCCTCATGATCGGGCACATCGGGTGGTTCGGAGCCTGCTCGGCGGCACCCGCCGCGCTTTGGAGACAAGAACTGATGGCCAGCAAGGTGGAGATCCCGCAGGACGACAAGATCACGATCGAGGCGAACCGCTAGTGGCGTCCGGCAGGCCGAAGATCACGGTCGTCGGCGCCGGCAACGTCGGCGCCTCCGTCGCCCAGTACGTGGTCGAGAAGGAGCTGGGTGATGTCGTCCTGGTGGATGTGATCGAGGGCGTCCCGCAGGGCAAGTCGCTGGACCTGGCGCAGGCCGGACCAATCCACCGGTACGATTCCACGCTCATCGGCTCCAACGGCTACGACGAGACGGCCGATTCCGACATCGTCGTGATCACCGCGGGGCTCGCCCGCAAGCCGGGAATGACCCGCGACGATCTGCTCTTCAAGAATGCCGAGATCGTCGGCGGGGTCGTCGAGAAGATCGTCGCCCTCTCGCGCAATGCGATCCTGATCCTCGTCACCAATCCGCTCGACGCGATGGTGCAGCTCGCCTGGAAGAAGTCGGGCTTTCCGAGCAAGCGAGTGGTCGGTATGGCGGGCATCCTCGACTCGGCGCGGTTCCGCCAGTTCATCGCCCGCGAGCTGAACGTGTCGGTCGAGAACGTCACCGCGTTCGTGCTGGGCGGCCACGGCGACACGATGGTCCCCCTGCCGCGCTACTCGACGGTCGCGGGTATTCCGATCACCGAGCTCCTGTCGAAGGAGAAGATCGACGCGCTCGTGCAGCGCACGGCCAACGGCGGCGCGGAGATCGTCGCGCTCCTGAAGACCGGCAGCGCGTACTACGCGCCGGCGGCCTCCGCCGTCGAGATGGTCGAGGCGATCCTGAAGGACAAGAAGAAGATCCTGCCGTGTGCGGCCTACCTCGAGGGGCAGTACGGGGTCACCGGTCTCTACGTCGGCGTGCCCGTGAAGCTCGGCCGCTCGGGCGTCGAACAGGTCATCGAGATCAAGCTGACGCCCGACGAGCAGGCCGCGTTCAAGAAATCGGCCGATGCGGTGCGGGAGCTCGTCGACAAGCTGAAGCTCTAGTCCAGGGAGTCACGCGGATGGCGAAGCGAGCGAAGGCGAGGCAAAAGAAGAAGTCCGCCGCCCGGAGGCCACCCGCGCGGGTCAGCTCGCTGCAGGACCCGTTCGGCAACCAGTGGAGCTTCGCCACCCACAAAGAAGATGTGCCGCCCAAGGAGATGGCGCGGCGCGCTCAGGCCGCGATGGCGAACATGCCGGGAGCCGCATCGTGAGAGACGTTCACGTCAGCGCGATCGTCGACGCGGTCAAGAAGCTGTGCATCGGCGCCAACCTGGAGCTCGAGCCCGACATGCTGCGCGCCTTCGACCGGGCACTGACCACCGAGCGCTCCCCGGCCGGCAAGCAGGTGCTGCAGATCCTGAAGGACAACGCGCAGATGGCCCGGGACCGGCGCATCCCGTACTGCCAGGACACCGGGTTCGTGGTGTGCTTCGTCGAGCTCGGCCAGGACGTGCACGTGACCGGCGGCGCGCTCGACGACGCGATCAACGAAGGCGTGCGCCAGGGCTACAAAGAGGGCTATCTGCGCGCCTCGATCGTGCGGTCGCCGTTCGACCGCGTGAACACCGGCGACAACACGCCGGCGGTGATCCATGTCGACGTGGTGCCGGGCGCCGAGCTCAAGCTCGCGATCATGGCCAAGGGTGGCGGCTGCGAAAACCGTTCGAAGTACACGATGCTGACCCCGGCCGCGGGCATCGAGGGCGTGAAGGACTTCATCATCGATTGCGTGAAGATGGCGGGCCCGGACGCGTGCCCGCCGCTCATCCTGGGCGTGGGCGTCGGCGGCACGTTCGAGAAGGCTGCGATCCTGTCGAAGAAGGCGCTGTTCCGCGAGGTCGGCTCCGCGAACCCGGATTCCACGCTCGACGCGCTCGAGAAGGAGCTGCTCGCGCGCGCCAATCGGCTCGGCATCGGCCCGCAGGGCTATGGCGGCGACACGACCTCGCTCGGCATCCACGTGCTCACGTATCCCTGCCACATCACGTCGCTGCCGGTGGCGGTGACAATCGAGTGCCACGCGCATCGTCACAAGGAGGCTACGCTGTAACATGCCGACCGATCCGGGCAAGATCATTTGGACGGATATCGACGAAGCGCCCGCGCTGGCGACCTACTCGCTGCTGCCGATCATCAGGAAATACACTGACGGAACCGGCATCACCATCGAGACGGCGGATATCTCCCTGGCCGGGAGAATTCTCGCCAATTTCCCCGAAGACCTGACCCCAGCCCAGCGGGTACCCGACTGGCTGACGCAGCTGGGCGAGCTCGCGAAGCGGCCCGAAGCCAACATCGTCAAGCTGCCGAACATCAGCGCGTCGGTCCCGCAGCTCAAGGCCGCGATCCGAGAGCTGCAGGGGCACGGCTATCGGGTTCCGGACTACCCAGAAAATCCGGCGGGCCCGGCGGAGCAGGCGATCAAGACGCGCTACGCGAAGGTCCTGGGAAGCGCCGTGAACCCCGTGCTGCGGGAAGGAAACTCCGACCGTCGGGCCGCCGCCGCGGTAAAGGAATACGCGAAGAAGCACCCGCACAAGCTGGGCCCGTGGAAGCCGGATTCGAAGGCGCACGTGGCCACCATGAACCGCGGCGACTTCGCGACCAACGAGAAATCGGTGACCGTCCCCGAGGCGACCATCGTCCGGATCGAATTCACCGACAAGCACGGCGCCCTCACGGTCCTGAAGGACAAGATCGCCCTCAAGGCCGGCGAGGTGATCGACGGCACCTTCATGAGCAGCGCGGCGCTGATGAGCTTCCTCGAAGCTCAGATCGAGGAGGCCAAGAAGCAGGGCGTGCTGTTCTCCATCCACCTCAAGGCCACGATGATGAAGGTCTCCGATCCGATCATCTTCGGCTATGCGGTGAGGACGTTCTTCCGGGACGTCTTCGACAAGCACGCGGCCGTCTTCAAAGAGATCGGCGTCGATCCGAACAACGGCCTGGGCGATCTCTACGCGGCGATCAAGCGGCTGCCACCGGCCAAACAGGCCGAGATCGAAGCGGACATCCAGGCGTCCTACGCCAAGCGGCCGGGTCTGGCGATGGTCAACTTCGACAAGGAGATCACCAACCTGCACGTGCCGAGCGACGTGATCATCGACGCCTCGATCCCGCCGATGATCCGCGACTCAGGGCAGATGTGGGGACCGGACGGCAAGCTCCGCGAAGCGAAGGCGGTCGTCCCGGACCACAGCTACGCGCCGCTCTATCACGAGGCCATCGAGCACTGTAAGCAGCACGGCGCGTTCGACCCGAGGACCATGGGCACCGTGCCGAATGTTGGGTTGATGGCTCAGCAGGCCGAAGAGTACGGGTCCCACGACAAGACCTTCCAGATCGCGGCGGCCGGTACGGTTCGTATCGTCGACGCACAGGGCAAGACCCTGATCGAGCACGCCGTGGAAGCTGGCGACATCTGGCGGGCCTGCCAGGTGAAGGATGCGCCGATCCGCGATTGGGTGAAGCTCGCCGTGACCCGGGCGAGGATCACCGGCGCGCCGGCGGTGTTCTGGCTCGACAAGAATCGGGCCCACGACGCGCAGCTCATCGAAAAGGTGACCCGGTACCTTCGAGACCACGACACCAGCGGGCTCGACATCCGCATCATGTCCGTCGGCGAAGCCGCGCGCTTCTCGCTGGAGCGGATGAGAGCCGGCCAGGACACGATCTCGGTGACCGGTAACGTTCTGCGCGACTACAACACGGACCTGTTCCCGATCCTCGAGCTCGGCACCAGCGCGAAGATGCTCTCGATCGTGCCGCTCATGGACGGCGGCGCCCTGTTCGAGACCGGCGCGGGCGGTTCGGCCCCCAAGCACGTCGAGCAGTTCCTGGAAGAGGGACATCTCCGGTGGGATTCCCTCGGCGAGTTCCTCGCCCTGGCGGAGTCGCTCGATCACATGGCCCGCGTGTCCAACAACGCCAACGCGAAGGTGTTCGCCGAGGCACTCCACAAGGCCAACACCAAGTTCCTGGACAGCGACAAGTCGCCGTCCCGCAAGGTGGGCGAGCTCGACACGCGCGGCAGCCACTTCTACCTCGCCATGTACTGGGCGGAGGCGCTGGCGGCACAGACCCAGGACAAGGAGCTTCAGGCACGCTTCGCCAAGGTGGCGAGGGAACTCGCGACGAACGAGGCCAAGATCCTCGCCGAGCTGAAGGCCGCGCAGGGAAGACCGGTCGAGCTCGGCGGTTACTTCCGGCCCAATCCCGAGCTGGCGTCGAAGGCGATGCGTCCGAGCGCGACGCTCAATGCCATCGTGGACGCCGTCTCCTGACGATGAGCGTCACGGCCGCGGCCGACGGGATCAAAGAGGTGACGACGCCGCTCAGCGACGCCGACGTCGAATCACTGAAGACCGGTGATCGCGTGCGGATCACCGGCGTGGTCTACACGGCGCGCGACGCGGCGCACGGGCGGCTGTGGCCGCTGATCCAGGAGGGCCGGCCGCTGCCGATCGACGTGCGCGGCCAGATCATCTACTACACCGGACCGTCGCCCGCGCCGCCGGGCGAGGTGGAAGGGCGTGCGCTCGCAGCCGGTCAAGGACGCCTTCAAGCAGTACAAGGGCGTCTACTTCGGCGCGATCGGCGGCGCCGGCGCGGTGCTGTCACGGTTCGTGAAGCGCGTCGAGATCGTGGCCTACGAGGACCTCGGCACGGAAGCGATCCGCCGGCTCGAGGTCGAGGGGTTTCCAGCCATCGTGGTCAACGACTGCCACGGCGGGGACCTCTATCAGGACGGCATGAAGGCCTATGCACGGGAGGACCCATGAGCAGCCGGGTGATCGGGCAATCGCGGCCCCCCATCGCGGCGCCGCATCTGAGAACGGATCCGTGGTGGGCGCTGCCGATCACGGTCGTGATCGTGCTCGGGTCGTTCCTGATCTACTCGACGTGGGCGGCGTTCCAGAACGCGCACTACTTCGCGGCGCCCTATCTGTCGCCGTTTTATTCGCCGTGTCTCTATCGGTCGTGCCTGCATCCGAGCTTCGCCTTCGGGCTCTCCGACATCCACCTGCCCATCATCGGGCTGCTCTCGCCCGCGTTTCTGATCCTCGCCGGGCCGGGCCTGTTCCGCCTGACCTGCTACTACTACCGCAAGGCGTACTACCGCTCGTTCTGGCTGTCGCCTCCGGCCTGCGCGGTGCCCGACGTGAAGCGCAGCTACAGCGGTGAGACGAAGTTTCCGCTGATCCTCCAGGCCTTCCATCGCTACACGTGGTATCTGGCGGTGCTCTTCATCGTGATGCTGACCTGGGACGCGATCCTCGCGTTCCGGTTCCCGAGCGGATTCGGAATCGGCGTGGGGACGCTCGTCATGTGGATCAACGTGATCTGCCTGGCCGCTTACACCTTCTCGTGCCATTCCTGCCGTCACGTCTGCGGGGGCCACGTCAATTCGTTCTCGAAGGCGCCCGGGCGCTATCGCGCCTGGCATTTCGTGACGCGCCTGAACGAGCGCCACCCCATGTACGCCTGGCTCTCGCTCTTCAGCGTCGGCTTGACCGACGTCTACATCCGGCTCGTCTCGATGGGCATCATTCGAGACCTGAGGATCATCTGATGGCGAATCCGGACTACGAGACACACGAGCACGACGTTCTGGTGATCGGGGCCGGCGGCGCCGGGCTGCGCGCTGCGATCGAGGCCGCGGCGCAGGGCGTGTCGGTGGGGCTGGTCTGCAAGTCGCTCCTGGGCAAGGCGCACACGGTCATGGCCGAGGGAGGGATCGCCGCGTCCCTCGGCAACGTCTGGCCCGAGGACAACTGGCAGGTCCACTTCCGCGACACGATGCGCGGCGGCAAGATGCTGAACAACTGGCGGATGGCGCAGCTGCACGCCCAGGAAGCGCCCGAGCGTGTGCTCGAGCTGGAGCGCTGGGGCGCCTTGTTCGACCGCACCAAAGACGGACGCATCCTCCAGCGCGACTTCGGCGGCCATCGCTATGCGCGCCTGGCCCACGTCGGCGACCGGACCGGCCTCGAGATGATCCGGACGCTCCAGTACCACGGCATCCACCAGGGCATCGACGTCTACATGGAGTGCAAGGTCGAGCGGCTCTTGAAGGACGGCGACCGCGTGTGCGGCGCCTTCGGGTACTGGCGCAACACCGGCAAGCTCGTCCTTTTCAAGGCCAAGGCCGTCGTGCTCGCCACCGGCGGTGTCGGCAAGGCGTGGAAGGTCACGTCGAACTCGTGGGAATACACCGGCGACGGCCAGTCCCTCGCGCTCTGGGCGGGCGCCGACCTGATCGACATGGAGTTCGTCCAGTTCCACCCGACCGGGATGGTCTGGCCGCCGTCGGTGCGCGGCATCCTGGTCACCGAGGGCGTGCGCGGCGACGGCGGGACGTTGAAGAACACCAAGGGCGAGCGCTTCATGTTCAATTACATCCCGGAGTTCTTCAAGGGCGAGACGGCTGACAACGAGGCCGAAGCCGACCGCTGGTACACGGACAAGAAGAACAACCGGCGCACGCCCGATCTGCTCCCGCGCGACGAGGTCGCGCGCGCGATCAACGCCGAGATCAAGGGCGGGCGCGGGACGCCGCACGGCGGCGTCTTCCTCGACATCTGCACGCGTCGGCCGGCCGATTACATCCGAAAGCGCCTGCCGTCGATGTATCACCAGTTCAAGGAGCTGGCCGGCGTCGATATCACGAAGGAGCCCATGGAGGTCGGGCCGACCTGCCACTACATCATGGGCGGCGTCCGCGTCGACGCGGACACGACGGCGGCGACCGTGAAGGGCCTCTACGCCGCGGGCGAGGTGGCCGGCGGCATGCACGGCTCGAACCGGCTCGGCGGCAACTCGCTCTCCGACCTCCTGGTGTTCGGCCGTCGCGCCGGCCTCTACGCCGCGCTCTACGCCAAGGACTTCGGCGGCTCGCTGACGGTCGAGTCGAGCCAGGTCGAGTCGCTCGCCCGCGAGATGCTCGAGCCGTTCACGCGCACCGGCGGCGAGAACCCGTACGCCATCCAGGCCGACCTGCAGGAGACGATGCAAAGCTTGGTCGGCCTGATCCGAACCGAGCACGAGCTCCGGGAAGCCTTGAAGCGGATCGAGTCATTCAAGCACCGCGCATCGCGCACGCACGTCGACGGCGGGCGCACCTACAACCCGGGCTGGCACATGACGCTCGATCTGGCCTCGCTGCTCACCGTGGCCGAGTGCTGCACCCTGGCCGCGCTCGAGCGGCGGGAGAGTCGCGGCGGCCACACGCGCGACGATCATCCGTACACCGACGATTCGTGGGGCAAGATCAACGTGGTCATCCGCCAGAGGCAGGGGGCGCTGGCCCTCAGCCGCGAGCCGCTGCCGGAGATGCCGGCCGAGCTCAGGGCGCTCTTCCAGGAGAGGAAGTAGCGATGGCCCAGTTCACGATGCGGGTGTTCCGCGGCGACGTCTCGGGCGGCGCGTTCAAGGACTATCGCGTCGAGCCCGAAGAGGGCATGGTCGTCCTCGACGTGATCCACAGGATCCAGGCGACCCAGGCCAACGACCTTGCCTGTCGCTGGAACTGCAAGGCCGGCAAGTGCGGCTCGTGCAGCGCCGAGATCAACGGTAAGCCCCGGCTCATGTGCATGACGCGGATGGACCTGTTCCAACCGGGCGACACGGTTACGGTGGCGCCGATCCGGACCTTCCCGTTGATCCGCGATCTCGTCACCGACGTGTCCTTCAACTACGAAAAGGCCAAGCAGGTGCCGCCGCTGCGCCTCAAGCCGCCGGAGGCCGACGGCACCTACCGGATGATGCAGGAGGACATCGATCGCATCCAGGAGTTCCACAAGTGCATCGAGTGCTTCCTGTGCCAGGACGTGTGCCACGTGATTCGCGACCACGACGACAAGAAGCGCGCGTTCTCCGGGCCGCGCTTCTTCATCAAGATCGCGAGCCTCGACATGCATCCGCTGGACACGCGTGACCGCGCGAGCTTCATCGAGCAGGACTCGGGGGTCGGCCTCTGCAACATCACCAAGTGCTGCACCGAGGTCTGCCCCGAGCACATCCACATCACCGACAACGGGATCATCCCGCTCAAGGAGCGCGCCGCCGACGCGCTCGACCCCATCGTGTGGCTCCTCAAGAAGTTCAGGGGCCCGAAGAGCCGGCAGGCCTGATCTCGCGTCCGTGAAAATCCACGAGTACCAGGCCAAGGCCCTGCTGCGCGAGTTCGGCGTGCCGGTTCCGGCGGGCGACGTCGCCACGACGCCGGCGGAGGCGCGCGCCGCCGCGACCCGTCTGGGCGGTCGGATCGTCGTGAAGGCGCAGGTGCACGCCGGGGGCCGCGGCAAGGCCGGCGGCATCAAGCTGGCGGACGACGCGGAGGGTGCCGACCGCGCGGCCCGGCAGATCCTCGGCATGAGGCTGAAGACCCCGCAGACGCCGCCGGACGGCATCCTGGTGCGCTCGGTGCTCGTCGAGGAGGCCTCGGCGGTCGAGCGCGAGCTGTATCTCTCGATCACGCTCGACCGCGCGCGGGCGACCCACGTCGTCATGGCCTCCCAGGCCGGCGGCATGGAGATCGAGGAAGTGGCGGCGCGGACGCCGGAGCGGATCGTCCGCGAGTGGGTGCACCCGGCGCTCGGCATCCAGGACTACCAGGCGCGCCGTCTCGCCTATGGGCTCGGGCTCGCCGGCGATCCGTTCAAACAGGCGGTCGCCCTCATCCGGAGCCTCTTCGGGCTCTATCTCGCGCGTGACTGCTCGCTGGTCGAGATCAACCCGCTGGTGGCCACGAAGGACGGCCGCGTGCTGGCCCTCGACGCCAAGCTCAACTTCGACGACAACGCGCTCGGCCGCCACCAGGAGATCGTCGCGCTGCGCGACATCAACGAGGAGGATCCGCTCGACGTCGAGGCGTCGAAATACGGCCTGAACTACATCAAGCTCGATGGCAACGTGGGCTGCATGGTCAACGGCGCCGGGCTGGCCATGGCCACGATGGACATCGTGAAGCTCGCCGGCGGCGAGCCCGCCAATTTCCTCGACGTGGGCGGCGGCGCCTCGCCCGAGCAGATCGAGAACGCGTTCCGGATCCTCTCGTCCGATCCCAGCGTGAAGGCGGTGTTCATCAACGTGTTCGGCGGCATCCTGCGCTGCGACCGGCTGGCCGCCGGCGTGATCGCCGCCGTACGGAAGCTCGGCCTTCGCCTGCCGGTCGTGGTGCGGATGGAAGGGACCAACGTGGAGCTGGGCAAACAGATGCTCGCCGAGTCCGGCCTGGCGTTGACCAACGCCGACGACATGGGCGATGGCGCGAAGAAGGCGGTGGCCCTCGCGCGGGGCTAGCCGGTGGCTACCGCTCCTTCTCCTTCTGGCTTGCGCGGTCGCGAGCATCGGCTGCCGGCGGGGCGACGAGCGAGCCTACGAAGAGGCCGTCGCGACGATGTCGATGGTGAAGGCCAAGGCGTTCTTCGAGAAGTACCCGCAGAGCCCGTACCGGGATCGGCTCGTCGAGGACATGATCCGGTGGTGCCGGCGTGAGGATACCGACGCGTGCTATGAGATCATCGTTCAGACGATGCCGACCGACCACCGCCGCTATCGGGAAATCGCGGACCTCGTCGAACAGCGTCGCGCCGACAAGCGGCGGAAGCGCTGAATGAGCATCCTCGTCGATCGGGCCACCCGCGTGGTCGTGCAGGGCATCACGGGCCGCGAGGGCGCGTTCCACGCCGCGCGGTGCAAGGAGTACGGCACGACCGTCGTCGGCGGCGTGACGCCGGGCAAGGGCGGCACGACGCACGAGGGGTTCCCGGTCTGGAACACCGTCGCCGAAGCCGTGGCGAGCGAGGGCGCGACCTGCGCGCTGATCTTCGTGCCGCCGCCGGCGGCGGCCGACGCAATCATGGAAGCGGCCGCGGCGGAGATCCCGCTGGTCGTCTGCATCACCGAAGGGATCCCGATCACCGACATGGTGCGGGCAAAGCACTTTTTGGGGGGAACAAAGAGCCGTTTGATCGGGCCGAACTGCCCGGGCGTCATCACGCCGGACCAGGCCAAGATCGGGATCATGCCCGGCCACATCCACAAGTCGGGTCCGGTCGGCGTGGTCTCGCGCAGCGGCACCCTGACCTACGAGGTCGTCGGTCAGCTCACCGGCCGCGGGATCGGCCAATCGACGTGCGTCGGGATCGGCGGTGATCCCGTCAACGGCACGAGCTTCGTCGACGTCCTGCGCCTGTTCAACGACGATCCGGAGACGCGCGCGATCATGATGATCGGCGAGATCGGCGGCACCGCCGAGGAAGAGGCGGCCGCGTTCGTGAAGGCCAAGGTGAAGAAACCGGTCGTCGCGTTCATCTGCGGGCAGACCGCGCCGCCCGGGCGCCGCATGGGCCACGCCGGCGCGATCATCGCGGGCGGCAAGGGGACCGCCGCTGAGAAAATGAACGCACTCGAGGACGCCGGGGCGACCCTGGTGAAGAGTCCCGCCGACATGGGAGCCACGATGGCGAAGGTGATCGGACGATGAGCGCGCAGCGCACCCTCGCCATCGTCAAACCCGACGCGGTGGCCAAGCGAGTGGTCGGCAAGATCGTGACGCGGATCGAGGAGGGCGGCTTCACGATCCTCGCCGCCAAGCTCGCGCACCTGTCGCTCGCCGAGGCGCGCGGCTTCTACTATGTCCACCGCGAGCGGCCCTTCTATCAGAGTCTCTGCGCGTTCATGACCGACGGGCCGTGCCTCTTGATGGTGCTCGAGGGAAACAACGCGATCCAGCGCTGGCGCGATCTCATGGGCGCCACCGATCCGGCCAAGGCCGCGGCGGGAACGATCCGCAGAGACTTCGCCTCGTCGATCGAGGCCAACGCGGTGCATGGCTCGGATTCGCCGGAGTCGGCGGCGATCGAGGTCCCGTACTTCTTCTCGAGCCTCGAGCTCTACCCGCGGTAGCGCGGGACCCGTCCGTCCGGAGGGACGCGCATGACCTACGCGACGTTGAAGTACGAGCTCAGCGACTCCATCGCCACCATCACGATCAATCGCCCGGAGAAGAACAACGCGATCTCGATGGAGATGCGTGCCGACTTCCGCGCCCGCCGACGAGCTCTACGGGAACGAGGGCGTCCGCGTCGCGGTGTTCACGGGGACCGGCAAGACCTTCTGCGTGGGCGCCGACGTCTCGACGTTCGAGACTGACTGGAACACGCCGGTGTTCCGCGCGAACACGCGGCTCCTCACCAGCTTCTTCAACGACCTCGAGGCGCTCGAGAAGCCGCTGATCGCGGCGATCAACGGCACCTGCGTCGGCGGCGGCCTCGAGCTGGCGCTGGCGTGCGACCTCCGGATCACCGCGCGCTCGGCGCGGTTCGGCCTGCCCGAGAACAACCTCGGGCTGATCCCGGGCATCGGCGGGTGCTCGCGTCTGGTCAAGCTCGTCGGGTTCGGGCGCGCCAAGGAGCTCGTGCTGACCGGTGAGATCATCACCGCCGACGAGGCGCTGCGCTGCGGGCTCGTCAACCGCGTCGTGGAGGACGGCGAGCTCACCAGCGAAGCGCGCGCGCTCGCCTCGCGGCTGGCCGCCAAGGCGCCGCAGGCGCTCGGCCTGGCCAAGCGGGTGATCCAGAGCTGCGTGAGCGCCGATCTGCATACCGCCCGGACGCTGGAGAGCTTCGGGCAGTCGATCCTGATCAAGACCGAGGATCATCGGGAGGGCGTGAAGGCCTTCCGAGAAAAGCGCCGGCCTCGCTTCGAGGGGCGCTGAGCGTATGATCGCCACGAGATGAGGATCGCGAAGGTCCTCGTAGCAAATCGGGGCGAGATCGCGGTGCGGGTGATCCGCGCCTGCCGCGAGCAGTCCATCGCGTCGGTCGCCGTGTTCTCCGAGGCCGACCGCGAGGCCTTGCACGTCCAGATGGCCGACGAGGCGTACCCGATCGGTCCGCCCGCGCCGAACGAGAGCTACCTCGCCATCGACAAGCTCGTGCGGGTCGCGAAGGCCGCCGGCGCCGACGCGGTCCATCCCGGGTACGGATTCCTCGCCGAGAACGCCGCGTTCGCCGAGGCCTGCGCCGTGGCCGGGCTCGTCTTCATCGGACCGCCGCCGCAGGCGATCCGCGCGCTTGGCGACAAGACCGCGGCACGCCGGATCGCGCGGGAGCTCGGCGTGCCGACCGTCCCGGGGACCTTCGAGCCCGTGGCCGGCGAGGCCGCCGTCCGCGCGGCCGCCCTTGAGATCGGGTATCCGCTCATGATCAAAGCCAGCATGGGCGGCGGCGGCAAGGGCATGCGCGCCGTTCACGCCGAGAGCGAGCTCATCGCCGCGCTCGGCCTGGCGCAGAGCGAGGCGGCGTACTCGTTCGGCGACGGCGCCGTCTATCTCGAGCGTCTCCTGCTGGAGCCGCGCCACATCGAGGTGCAGGTGCTGGCCGACGCGCACGGCCACGTCGTCCATCTCGGCGAGCGCGAGTGCTCGATCCAGCGGCGGCACCAGAAGCTCGTCGAGGAGTCGCCCTCGCCGTTCGTGGACGGGGCGATGCGCGGGCAGCTAGGCGAAGCGGCGTGCCGGATCGCGAAGGCGGCGGGCTACGTCAACGCGGGCACGGTCGAGTTCCTCGTCGACGCCGATCGGAACTTCTACTTCCTCGAGATGAACACGCGGCTGCAGGTCGAGCACCCCGTGACGGAGATGGTGACCGGCATCGACCTCGTCCGCGAGCAGCTCCGGCTCGCCGCCGGCGAGCCGCTCGCGTTCGCGCAGGCGGACGTGAGCCTGCGCGGCGCCGCGATCGAGTGCCGGATCAACGCTGAGGATCCGTTCGGCGGCTGGATGCCGTCGCCGGGCACGATCACCGGGCTGCGCGCCGCCACCGGGCCGTGGGTGCGGGACGATTCCGGCGTCTACGAGGGCTACGCGGTGCCGCGCTTCTACGACACCTTGCTCGCCAAGCTCATCGTGTGGGGCGCCGACCGCCCGGCCGCCATCCAGCGGATGGCGCGCGCGCTCGGCGAGTACAAGGTGGTCGGGATCCTCACGACGATCCCGGTGCTCGCCCAGATCCTGGGCCACGACGATTTCCGCGCCGGGCGGCTCTCGACGGGCTTTCTCGACCGGGTGCTGCCGACGTTCGAAGCCGAGCGAAACCGCGCCCGATCCGTCGCCGTGATCGCGGCGGTGCTCGCCGAGTACGAGCGCCTGGGCCGTCGCACGATCGTCGAGGCTCCGCCGCCCTCGCCGGACGACTGGCGAACCGGACGGCATCCCGGGTGGCGATCGTGAAGTTTGCGGTGACCGTCGGCGAGACGACCGAGATGGTCGAGGTGAGCGGTGAGGCGGGACACTATCGGCTGACGATCGGGTCGGAGGTCTGGGAGGTCGACGGCCGACTCACCGCCCAGGGCATCTACTCGCTGCTCATCGGCGGCGTATCCTATGTGGCCGACGTCTGGGACGAAGACGGCGCGTGCGTCGTGGACATCGGCGCCGAGCGCTACGTCATCCACGTCGAGGAGCAGACCCGCTACATCATCCGCACCAAGGGCGGCGCCGGCGGTGGACCGGGCGGGCGCACGCTGGTGGCGCCGTTGCCCGGCCGGATCGTCAAGGTCAGCGTCAAGCCGGGCGATCGCGTCGAGAAGGGCGCCACGCTCCTGGTGATCGAGGCGATGAAGATGGAGAACGAGTTCAAGGCGGGCGCCTCGGGCACGATCGCCGAGGTGCGGGTCGCGCCCGGCCAGGCGGTGAACGGCGGCGACGTCCTGATCGTGATCCGCTGAGCTGCGGCTCAGTGATGGAGGATCTTCGACAGAAACTGTTGGGCGCGCTCCGAGCGAGGCGTCCGGAAGAAGTCGTCCTTCTTGTCGTCCTCCACGATCTGGCCCTGGTCCATGAAGATCACCCGGTGCGCCACGCGGCTGGCGAACCCCATCTCGTGGGTGACGACCATCATGGTCATGCCCTCGCGCGCCAGCTCGGTCATGACGTCGAGCACCTCGTTGATCATCTCCGGGTCGAGCGCCGAGGTCGGCTCGTCGAAGAGCATCGCGAGCGGGTCCATCGCGAGCGCGCGCGCGATCGCGACCCGCTGCTGCTGGCCGCCCGACAGCTGCCCCGGGTATTTCACCGCGTGCGGCGTGAGCCCGACGCGCTCGAGGAGCTTCATCGAGCGGGTCTTGGCCTCGTCGCGCGAGCGCCCGAGGACACGGACCTGGCCGAGGCTGATGTTGTCGACGACGCTCATGTGCGGGAAGAGCTCGAAGTGCTGGAAGACCATGCCGATCTGCGCGCGGAGCCGGGTGAGGTTGGTCTTCGGGTCGCCGACCGAGACGCCATTGACGAGGACCTCGCCGCCCTGGAACGGCTCGAGCCCGTTGACCGTTTTGATCAGGGTGCTCTTGCCGGAGCCCGAGGGGCCGCACACGACGACGACCTCGCCTTTGTCCACGGCGGTCGAGCAGCCCTTGAGGACCTGCACCGGTCCGTACCACTTGCTGACGTCCCGCATCTCGATCATCGCCATGACGGTGCCCTCCCGGGGCTCCGAGTGATCAGCGGCTCGGTACGGCCAGCCGGAGCTGGAGCCGCTTCACGAGGCTCGACAGGCCGAAGCTGATCGCGAAATAGACGACTGCGACGAACAGGTACATCTCGACCAGGCGGCCGTCTCGCTGGGCGACCTTCGAGGCGGCGCCGAGGAAATCGGTGATCGAGAGCACGTAGACGAGCGAGGTGTCCTGGAACAGGATGATGGTCTGCGTGAGCAGCACCGGCAGCATGTTCCGGAACGCCTGCGGCAGCACGATCTGCCCCATCGTCTGCCAGTAGGAGAGGCCGAGTGCGTACCCGGCCCACATCTGCCCGCGCGGGATCGACTGGATCCCGGCCCGCATGATCTCGCAGTAGTAGGCGGCCTCGAACATCATGAACGTGACCAGCGAGGACAGGAACGCGCCGACCTGGATCGGGCGCGTCGCGCCGAGCAGCCAGCCGCCGATCCAGGGCACGAGGAAGTAGAACCAGAAGATCACGAGCACGAGCGGCGTCGAGCGCATGACGTTCACGTAGGTACTGGCGGCGGTCGAGAGCGCGCGGTAGCTCGCCAGCCGCATCATCGCCAGCAAGGTGCCGAAGACGATCCCGCCCACCATCGCCAGCGCGGTGAGCGTGAGCGTGAAGGTCATGCCCTCCCGGAACAAGTAGGGCGCGGTGCGCCGGATGACGTCCCAGTCGAAGCCGGTGAGCACGCTCAGTGTCCCGCCTGCGGCATCGATTGGCCCGGACCGATCAGCCCGGGCACCGCCAGCCGCTTCTCGAGCCAGCGCATCCCCATCACGACGATCAGGTTGAGGACCATGTAGATGAGCGTGGCGGCCGTGAATGCCTCGAAAACCTGGAAGCTGAACTCCTGGATCGAGCGCGCGCTGGCCGTCAGCTCGACTAGTCCGATCGTCAGGGCCACGGCGCTGTTCTTGATGACGTTCAGGAACTCGGAGGTGAGGGGAGGCATGACGATCCGGAGTGCCATCGGCAGTAGCACGAAGCGGTACGTCTGCGGTAGGGTCAGCCCGAGCGCGATGCCGGCCATGCCCTGGCCACGTGCCAGGGACTGGATCCCGGCGCGCGTCTGCTCGGCCACGCGGGCCGAGGTGTAGAGGCTCAGGCACACGACCGCGGTGTAGAACGCCGAGCGTGGCAGCTGCTTCAACCAGACCCCGACGGACGCCGGCAAAAGCTCGGGCACCACGAAGAACCACAGGAACATCTGGACCAGGAGCGGCACGTTGCGGAACAGCTCGACCCACGCGTCGCCGAGGAGTCGGAGCCAGCGGACGGGCGTGGTCCGCACCACGCCCACGATCGTGCCCAGGATCAGCGCGATCACCCACGCCGCCAGGGCGGTCGCCAGGGTCCAGCCGAGCCCCGCGACGAGGGTGTCGAGATAGGTGCCACGCCCGTCCGGCGAGAGCTGCCAGAAGATGCCCCAGTTCCAGTTGTACTTCACCGGGTCAGCTCTCCGACCGGGCGGGCGGGGCGCCCACGGGCGAACCGGCTACTTGTAGTCGTTCGGATCGCCGGAGTCCGTGGGCTTGGCCACGACGCGCTTGAAGACGTCGCTCATCGGCACGTTCAGGTTGACGCCCCTCGGCGGGACCGGCGACAGGAACCACTTGGCGTAGATCCTGTTGATCTCGCCCGACTTGTAGACGTTCGCTATCGCCCCGTCGACCACCTTCTTGAAGGACGGGTCGTCCTTGCGCAGCATGATGCCGTAGGGCTCGACGGAGAGCGCGTCTGTTGAGATCACCCACTCCGCCGGCGCCTTGGAGCTCGCCACGAGGCTGTAGAGGAGGATGTCATCCATGAAGAAGGCCACGGCGCGGCCGGACTCCACCATGAGAAACGCTTCGGCGTGGTCCTTCGCGGGCAGAATCGTGATCCCGAGGTTCTGCTGACCGTTCAGCTCGGTGATCTGCTTGATGTTGGTCGTGCCCGAGGTCGACACGACGGTCTTGCCCTTCAGGTCGTTGAGGGTCTTGAGGTTCGCGGCCTTCTTGCTGACGAAGCGATTCGCGGTCACGAAATGGGTGATCGTGAACGCCACCTGCTTCTGCCGCTCGAGGTTGTTGGTGGTCGAGCCGCACTCGAGATCGATCGTGCCGTTCGCCATCAGCGGGATCCGGGTCGCCGAGGTGACCGGATTCAGCTTGACTTGAAGATTGGGCATCTTGAGCTCGGCCTTGACCGCGTCGACGATCTTGCCGCACAGGTCCATCGCATAGCCGACCGCCGCCTGCTTGTCGTCGAAGTACGAGAACGGGATCGACGCGTCGCGATGCCCGAGCGTGATCGTATTCGTGTCCTTGATCTTCTTGAGGGTGCCCTCCTGGGCGCTCGCCGGCGGCCCGGCCAGGACCAGGGCGCTGAGGGTGACGAGCCCGACAGAAAGGATACGTCTGACGTTGTCCATGGTGTCGTGTCTCCTCCTGCGTGTTTTTCCACAGATCCAGCGGTTCTTCAAGGGGTCCACTATAGACCATGTCCCGCGTTCACACCGTCGGACCCCGTGGGCGCGGCTGTCGGCCGGCGCCCGTCGGGGGCTTGGCGGGACTATTTGATGGCGCCGGCGGTGAGGCCGGAGACGTAGTAGTCGAGGAAGAAGACGTAGAGGACGACGATCGGCACGGACGCCAGCACCGCGCCGGCCATCAGCGAGCCCCAGTAGTAGATGTCGCCGCGGATCAGCTCGCTCGTGACGCCCACGCTTGCCGTGATCTGGTCCGACGAGGACGTGAACGTGAGCGCGTAGATGAACTCGTTCCACGAGAGCGTGAACGCGAAGAGCGCCGCGCACACCAGGCCGGGCACCGCGATCGGCAGCACGATCCGCCAGAGCGCCTGGATGCGCGTGGCGCCGTCCACCATGGCGCACTCTTCGACCTCCTTGGGCACCGTGCGAAAGTACCCCATGAGGAGCCACGTGCAGAAGGGGACGAGGAACGTCGGGTAGGTGACGACGAGCGCCCACTTCGAGTCGCCGAGGCCGAGCCAATTCACGACCTGCGCGAGCGGTAAGAACAGGAGTGAAGTCGGGACCAGATAGGTGACGAAGATACCCGTGCCGAGACTTCCGACGGCGAAGAACTGGAGCCGCGCGAGCGCGTATGCCGCGACCGTCGCGATGACGAGCGAGACGGAGGTCGAGATCATGGTGACCAGGAGGCTGTTCTTCGTCCACGTGAGGAAGGCGGTCTCCCACAGGAGCTTCGTGTAGTGCTCGAGGGTCGGTCCCTGGCTGATCAGGAGCGGCACGGCGTTCCGGTCGTAGAGCTCCTTGTTCTGCTTCAACGACGTCAACACCATGTGGTAGAAGGGAAACAGCGCGAAGACGAGGAACGGCACCAGCAACAGGTGCATTGCGATCCGCCGCGTGAGCTTCCGGCGCGTCATCAGTAGGCCTGCTTTCGCACGAAGCGGAGCTGAGCCCACACCACCAGCATCAGCACCGGAAAGAGATAGAGCGAGATCGCCGCGCCCTCGCCGATCCGGCCCGTCTCGAGCCCGACCTGGCGCGCCAGCGTCGCGAAGAGGTGGGTCGAGTTGATCGGGCCACCGTGGGTGAGCACGAAGACGATGTTGAAGTCGCTGAAAGTGAAGATCGTGGAGAACAGGACCACGATGGCCAGCACGGGCTTGAGCAGCGGCAGCGTGACGTGCCAGAAACGGGCGAAGGCCCCCGCCCCGTCGGCCTCCGCGGCCTCATAGAGCTCGCGCGGGATCGCGACCAGCCCCGCCAGGATCGTGATGACGAAGAACGGCAGACCGCGCCAGATGTTGACGACGACGACCGCCGTCATCGCGTAGTACTTCTGGCCGAGCCAGTTCGGCCCGGGCGGATCCATGAGGCCGAGGGTCAGGCCCGTCCAGTTCACCACGCTGTAGAGCGAGTTGAACATCCACCACCAGCCGAGCGTCGACAGGGCGGTCGGGATCACCCAGGGGAGCAGCACGGCGCCGCGGATCAGCCGCTTGAACCAGAGCTGCTGGTCGAGCAGCAGGGCCAGAGAAATCCCCAGGACGAGCTTGGCGCCGACCGCCGCTCCGCAGAAGACGAACGCGTTCTGGAAGGTCTGCCGGAACGCGTCGCTCTGCCAGAGGTTGATGAAATTGCGGATGCCGATGAAGTGGCTCGGGCGCCCGATGAAGGCGTTCGAGACGGAGAAGTAGAGGGCCATGCAGAAGGGGTAGGCCACGAGGAGCAGCAGGAGCACGAGCGCCGGGCTCACAAAGATCGGGCCCAGCCATTGCTCGCGGTCCAGCAGCTCCCCGACGCGCGTCCGCAGCGACGAGCTGCGGGACGCCGTCGCGACGCCGACGCTGCCGATCGCCATGTCAGCTCACCCCGCCATGACTTTCTTCATCTCGTTCTCGGCCCACGCGAGCGCGTCCTTCGTCGACGTGCCCGTCACCGCCTTGGCGATCATGTTGGGCATGATGAACGAGTTGGTAATGAGCTGCACCTTGTCGCTGGGCGGCGCCGGCCAGCCGTAGCAGTGATACTGCACACCCTCGGCTCGGAGGCCGGCGTACTTCGGGTCGGTCTTGAGCACGGGGTGGTCCTGGAGCTTGTCGTAGACCGGGAGATTGAAGGCGTCCGCCGACATGATGAACTCGTCATAGGTCTCGCGCTTGCCGAGGAGATAGCGGATGAACTCCTTAGCCGGCTCGGCGTTCCTGGAGAACTTCCAGATGCCGATGTGCCGCGGCACGTCCGTCTCGTGGCGGCCGGCGGGCCCGCCGGGCGTCCGGTGGTGGTTGATCGTGTCCGCGGTCGGGAGCTTCATCTGCTTGGCCACGATGTACGCGCTCACCGGGTTGTGGATCCAGCCGGCCTTGCCCTGCTGGATCGCCTGGTTGTTGCTCGCGTCGTCCCAGGAGAGGACCTCGGGCTCCATGCAGTCGCGGAACATCTTCTTGTACCACTCGACCATCAGGGCGGTCTGCGGGCTGTTGATCCGGACGGTCTTGCCGTCCTTGTCGACTTCGAGGCCGCCGAAGGACCAGAGCACCGGGCCCGCGGTGGAGATGCTGTCGTAGTTCTGGCTGATGGGGATGCCGACCGGGTTCCCCATCTTCTTCAGCTCCTTGCCGACGGTGTAGAGGTCCTCCCAGGTGTCGGGGATCTTGAGGCTGGCCTTCTTGAAGAGGTCTTCCCGATAGGTCGCGACGAACATGGCGTGGTACTGCGGCACGGCGCGCCACGTCCCTTGGACGCGCGCGGTCTCCGCGGCCGACGAGAGCACCTTGCCGTACTTCTTCTCGAGGTCCGCGACCAAGTCTCCGAGATCGATGAGCTGGCCCTCGTAGAGCCACGGGAAGTGCATGCGCATCTCGACCAGATCATGGCCGGCCTGCGACTGGACCTCCGAGGCGTACTTCGCGGCTTGCTGGGCCGCGGCGATGTGGTCGATCCGGAGCTTGATCCCTGTGTCTTTCGTGAAGCGCTGGCCGATCTCGGCCAGCTTCTTGTCCATGAGCGGCGCGAAGTTGTTCCAGCAGAGGTACGAGATCTCCCGCTGCTGCCCAAGCGCGGGCGGTATGCCGGTGGCGAGGATTCCCGCGAGGCCCGCCCCGGTTGTGGTCGTCAGGAATCGGCGTCGGGTCAGTGAGGACATGCCTTCTCCTTGTGCCTTCAGGGGGTCGTGTCTGCCGGCCTCGCCGAGGCCGGCTCGTCTTCACGGCTGTCGATGGTGCGGGGGAACCGCTCGTCCAATCCCGCGTACCGCGAGGTCATGTGGCTCGTCATATTACCGCAACTCACGGTGTCCAGTTCTTGTAGCGCTCGCGGAGCACCTTCTTGTCGAACTTGCCGACGCTCGTCTTGGGCACGGCGTCGATGATCTCTACCGCGTCGGGCAGCGCCCACCTGGCAAGCTGGGGGCGCAGGAACTCGATGATCTCGAAGCGTGGGGTCAGCGTGATCGTCCTCCTGGAGCCACCTCGCCGAGATCTTCCGACGTGGCGCAGCGAAAGCCGACAAAATGGTGGCCGGCGGCCGCGCCGCGACGATCGTAGGAGCGGCGCCGCGTCAGGCCGAGCGAGTCGGCCGGGTCGTCGTGGCTCGCTCCCCGGACCACCACGCGGCCGCTCGCGCCGGTGTACGGCTCCCGGTCGCCGTCGGTCCTATAAGGATAAGGCGTGAGCGTCCACTCTCGCAGGTTGCCGAGCATATCCTCGACCTTGTAGGGGCTCGCGCCGTCTGGCCGGCTCTCGGTCGACTCGGTTGCGTTGTAGGCGCGGCCGAAGACCGCGAGGTGCGGTGCCGGCGCGGCGAGGCCCCAGGGATAGAGCCGCCGGTCGTCGCCGCGCGCGGCCTTTTCCCATTCGGCCTCGCTGGGCAGGCGCCGGCCTTTCCAGACGCAGTAGTCGCGCGCCCCGAACCACGAGACTTCCACCACCGGATGGCGCTCGAATCCCGCATCGGCGACCCACCGGCCCTGGACGCGGTGAATCCGCGCGTCCTCGTCGTCCTCGTCGTAACGGCGCTCGCTGCCGGGCGGTCTGAGGCCGGTGGCGTTCAGGAACAGGGCGAACTCGGCGTTCGTCACCTTGTGGCGCTCGATCCAGAAGTCGCGGACGTAGACGCGATGCTGGGGCGCCTCGTCCGATGGCCCGTCGTCGCGTCCCATCCAGAAGGCGCCGGCCTGGACCAGCATGATCCCGTCCGCCCAAGCCGCCGCCGGAAGCGCCGACAGTACGGCGGCCATGAGGATCACGACGGAGCGGCCCACGGGGATCATGGTATCGTGAGTGGCGGCATGCGCTCCCGCTGGAACGACGCCGAGGCGAGCCAGCTCAACGGCCTCGATCTCCTCGTCTACGCGTCGCGGCTCGTCGGCGCCGAAACCTCGCTGGTCATCTGGGGCGGCGGCAACACCTCGATCAAGACCCGCGAACGCGATCATCGTGGTCGGGACATCCCCGTCCTCCGGGTGAAGGGAAGCGGGTCCGACCTCAAGTCGGTCCAGCGCAAGGACTTCCCGGGCGTGCGCATGGACGACATCGCGGCCCTCCTCGACCGCGACGAGATGAGCGACGAGGAGATGGTGAGCTATCTCGCCCACGCCCTGCAGGAGCCGGGCGGCGTGCGCCCGTCGATCGAGACCTTGCTGCACGGGTTTCTCTCGGCTCCGGCGATCGTCCACACGCATGCCGACGCCGTCGTGTCGCTGACCAACAACGACCGCGCGCACGACGTGATCCAGGGCGTGTACGGCAAGGACGTCATCTCGCTCGCGTATCGCCGCCCCGGCTTCCGCATCTCGCGCGACGTGGCCCACGCGATCGCCGACCGGCCCGAGGCCAAGGCGCTGCTGCTCGAACGGCACGGCACGATCACCTGGGGTGCGACCGTCCGCGAAGCGTACGAGGCCACGATCGAGCTCATCACTCGGGCCGAAGAGGCGATCGCCGAGAAGAAGAAGAGCCGGCGGGCCTTCGGCGGCGGCCGCCTCCCGGTGCTCGAGCCGGCGGCGCGGCGCCGGACGGCGCTCGCCGTCGCCCCGCGGCTGCGCGGCGCGTTGAGCCGGAGCCGGCGCGTCCTGGTCGGCTTCGACGATTCACCGGCGGTCACGGAGTTCGTGTCGTCGGCGGACGCCTCCCGCGTCTCGCAGATCGGTCCCGCGACCCCCGATCATACGATCTACGCCAAGCGGCTTCCGTGCTTCGTCGACGCGAACGGCGGCGAAGATTCTCCAGCCCTGTTCGGGGCGATCGAGCGATCGATCGAGGGCTTCGTCGCCGGCTACACGCGCTACTTCGAGGAGAACCGGTTCGAGGGCGCTCAGCTGGTCGACCCGCTCCCGCGGGTCGTGCTCGTACCCGGGCTCGGCATGTTCACCGCCGGCAAGGACCGGCGAACGGCCGGTATCGTCAACGACATCTATCACCACACGATCGGCGTGCTCGGCAACGCCGGCGCGTTCGGCCAGTACGTCTCGCTCTCGGCGAAGGACGCCTTCGACGTCGAGTACTGGCCGCTCGAGCTCTACAAGCTCACCCTGGCGCCCCCCGAGAAGGAGCTGGCGCGCCGGGTCGCGCTGGTGACCGGCGGCGGCTCCGGCATCGGGCGCGCCGTCGCGCGGCGTCTGGCCGCCGAAGGCGCCCACGTCGTCGTCGGCGATCTCGACGCCGCGAGCGCGCGAAGGACCGCCGACGAGATCGTCGCCGCGGTCGGCGCCGGGCGGGCGCTCGGCCTCGAGATGGACGTGACGCGCGAGGCGTCGGTGCGGGCGGCGTTCGAGGAGACCGTGCTCGCTTACGGAGGGCTCGACATTCTTGTGTCCAATGCCGGGATCGCGCACTCATCGCCGGTGGCCCGGATGGAGCTGGCCGACTGGGAGCGCTCGTTCGCGGTGAACTCGACCGGCCACTTCCTCGTGGCCCGCGAGGCGATGCGCCTGCTCACGGCTCAGGGGCTCGGTGGCGCGCTGGTCTTCGTCGCGACCAAGAACGTGATGTCCCCGGGCAAAGACTTCGCGGCCTACTCGGCCGCGAAGGCGGCCGAAGCCCAGCTCGCCAAGGTGCTGGCGCTGGAAGGCGCGCCCCACGGAATCCGCTCCAACATCGTGAACCCGGATGCCGTGTTCCAGGACTCGAAGCTCTGGTCGGAGGAGATCCGGCGGGAGCGGGCGGCGGCCCAGGGGATCTCGGTCGACCGGCTCGAGGACTTCTATCGCACGCGCAACCTGCTCGGCGTCGGCATCCTGCCGGAGGACGTCGCCGAGGCCGTGCTCTTCCTCGCTTCGGACCGCTCCGCCAAGACGACGGGCTGTACCGTGACGGTCGACGGCGGCGTCCGGGACGCGTTCCCGAGGTGATCTCGTGATTGGCTTCGGCGCCCAGCTGTCGCTGCATCCGCCCACCGAGCAGTTCGAGCTCGTTCAGCGCCTGGAAGCCGTCGGGTACGACTCGGTGTGGACGGGCGACCACATGTCGTTCCACAACCCGATCCACGAGTCGATCACGTTGCTGGCGTCCTACGCGCCCATCACGCGGCGGATCAAGCTTGGCGTCGGCGTCTATCTCCTGGCGCTCCGCTCGCCGGCGGTGGCGGCCAAGCAGGCGGCCACGCTCGACGTGCTCTCGGGTGGCCGGCTGGTATTCGGTGTCGGCGTCGGCGGGGAAAACCCGAAGGAGTTCGAGCTCTGCGGCGTGCCCCACAAGGAGCGCGGGGCGCGCGTGAACGAGGGCATCGACGTGGTGCGCACGCTCTGGCGCGACACGCCCGCCTCGTTCAACGGCCGGTTCACGCGATTCGAGTCGGTCTCGATCGACCCCAAGCCCGTCCAGCAGCTCCCGCCGATCTGGATCGGCGGACGCTCCGACGCGGCGCTGGCCCGCGCGGGCCGTCAGGGCGACGGCTGGATGTCGTACGTCGTGCAGGCCGACCGCTACGCGCAGAGCCTCGACAAGATCCGCGCCGCGGCGGCCGCCGTGGGCCGCTCGATGGACACGTTCACGGCGGCGCACCTGGTCTTCATCACGATCGGGCGCGACTTCGAGGCGGCCAAGCGCGCGTGGGTCGGCGTCCTCAGCAAGCGGTACGCGCAGGACTTCGAGCCACTCGCCAAGCGCTACGGCGTCATCGGGACGCCCGAGCAGTGCGCCGAGCAGCTCGAGCGGTTTCGCGCCGCCGGTTGCAACTACTTCGTCATGAGCGCGATCGGCGATCCGCGAGACGAGCGCGCCCAGCTCGAGACGATCGCCGCCGAGATTCTCCCGCGATTCAGGTCGCGCTGAGAGGGCGGCGGACGGCGATGGTCATCTGATCGCGGCGTGAAGATCACGTTTCTGTGCCCGCACCTCCGCATCGCCGGCGGGGTGCGCGCGATCCTCACGTACGCTGACCGCCTCACCGCCCAGGGCCATCAGGTCGCCGTCGTGGTGTCGGCCAAGAGCCGCGGCCGCGCCTTGTGGCGATCTCTCATCCACGCCGGCCCCGACTGGATTCCAGGCTTCCGGGCCAAGGTCGTGTGGGTCGACCGATGGCGTCCGAGCGCGTTGCCCGACGGCGACGCGCTCGTCGCGACGGCGTGGCAGTCCGCCGCCGCCGTGGCCGACGCGCCGGCGCGGTGCGGGCGCAAGTTCTACTTCGTGCAGCACTACGAGAGCCTCTATCACGGTCAGGCGGAGACGGTCGACGCGACCTACCGCCTTCCGCTCCGGAAGATCGTGATCTCCACGTGGCTCCGCGACGTCATGCGCGAGCGCTTCGCCAGCGAGGCGGACGTGCTGGTCACGCCGGTCGATCCGATGCTGTTCCACGCCGTTCCCGTCACGGTCGCCACCTCGCGCCCACGCGTCTTGATGCTTCACCACGACTACGCCTGGAAGGGGACCGCCGACGGCTTCGAGAGCGTGGCGCGCGTCAGGCGGCGCGTCCCGGGGCTCCACCTCGTGGGGTTCGGGGTCACGGCCCCAAAGGGTCCGGCGGGCTACGACGAGTTTCACGCCGATCCACCCCAAGACAAGCTCGCCGCGCTCTACAGCGGCTGCGAGATCTATCTGTGCCCGTCGTGGGACGAGGGGCTTGGCATGCCGCCGATGGAGGCAATGGCCTGCGGCGCGGCCCTCGTCACCTACGACAACGGCGGCTGCCGCGACTACGCGCTCGACGGCGCGACGGCGCTGGTCGCGCGGCGGCGTGACGTGGGCGATCTCGCGGCCAAGCTCGAACGGCTCGCCGCCGATGCCGAGCTCAGGGCGCGTATCGCGACCGCGGGCTCGGCGTTCATCCGGGACACGTTCGATTGGGGGCGGGCGGTCGGCCGCATGGAGGAGATCTTCCGTTGACGGCGGCGCTGCCGACCGTCGAGGCTCCGTGCGCGGTCTGCGGCGACAGCGCCGCCGACCCGGTTTGGGCGACAGAGGATCGCGCCTTCGCCGTCCCCGGTCACTACACCGTCGTGCGCTGTCGCGCGTGCGGCTTTCTCTACCAGCGACCGCGCGTGCGCGACGAGCATCTGGCCGCGTGCTACCCCGATCACTATCCGCGGCATCAGGAACCGTCGCCGCGCCTGCCGCTGAAGGGCTCGAAGGGCCGCCAGCGCGCCGCGCGGTGGGCGCTCGCCCACGGCCTCGGCTACGGGGAGTTCCGCGACGCGCGCGTGTCGCTCGCGACGCGGCTCCGGGCGCGACGAATGCTCTGGCGGATCCGGTGGAACTGTCCGCCGTGGATCGGCGCCGGCCGCTATCTCGATGTCGGGTGCGGCTCGGGCGGCTCGCTCGCGGTCGCGCGCGCGCTCGGCTGGCGAGTCGCCGGCATCGAGGTGGACGAGGCCGCGGCGGCGCGCGCGCGCCGTTTCACCGACGAGCTCCACGTCGGTGACATCCTCACCGCTCCGTTCGCCTCGGGTCGCTTCGACGTGGTGACGGCCTTCCACGTCCTCGAGCACGTGCCGGATCCGGTGGCCGTCGCGCGTCGTATGCTCGACTGGCTGACGCCGAGCGGGCTCTTGATCGTGGAGGTCCCGAACGCGGGCGGGCTCGGCGCGACGCTCTTCGGCCGCGCGTGGTCGGGCCTCGAGCTGCCGCGACATCTTTCGCACTTCACCCCGGAGACGCTCGAACGGGTGATCGACAAGGCGGGCGGCCGCATCGTCTGGATCTGGCATCAGGCGAAGCCGCGCACCTACCTCTGGAGCCTGTCGGCGCTCCTGCGCGATCGGGGCTGGGACGCGCTCGCGAGGCTGACGGAGTGGCGGCCGGTCTACGGCGTGTTGAAGCTCGGGCTGGAAGTGCTGGTCCCGCTCGCGCGCCTGGCGCGACGCGGGGAGGCGATCAGGATCGGCGCCGTCCGGAAGCGCCCGACGTAGCGTAGGCCGCGGGAGCCTCTTGGCGGGCGGAGAGATTGGCGAGCTCCCGCTCGAGATCGGCCAGACGCTTGGCCAGCCGGTCGCGCTCCTCGCGTAGCGACCGGGTCGCCGACTCGATGTGCGCGGCAAGGTGCCGGTCCCGGTCAGCCCGCTGTCGCGTGACGTCGTCCATGGCCCGATGAGGCGAGCAAGAGCGGTGCCGGGCCGTGGGTTCTTACGGAGCGCGGGCTTCCATGACGGAGACCGTGCGCTCTGACACGTACGACGCGACGATCGGTCAAGCTGTCACGCCGGAAATCCGGCGGAAAGCCGCGTGCTAGAATCGGTCGCGTCATGCCGATCTACGAGTATGACTGTCACGGCTGCGGCAGACGGGTGAGTCTCCTCGTGCTCCGTCCGTCAGCGGCGGAATCACCGAGCTGTCCTCGGTGCGGGAGCTCGGCGCTCTCCCGCCTGATGTCCCGGTTCGCGACCGTCAAATCGGAAGACGCGCGGCTCGACGCCCTCGCCGACTCGGCCAGCCTCGGCGACCTCGACGAGAACAACCCGTCGAGCGTCGCCCGATTCATGAAGAAGATGGGCCGCGAGCTCGGGGACGACCTCGGCGATGACTTCGAGTCGGCCATGGACGAAGCGATGGCGGAGGGCGAGGGCGACGCGGAAGGGGATGCTGAATCTCCGGGCGCCGGGGACGCATCTCCTGATGAGTAGCTTGTGAAAGTCTCGATCCGTGACCGGCTGGAAACGGTAGGGGCTCCTGCGTGGGACGGGCTCGTGGCGGCCTCCCGCCTGCGATCGCCGTTTCTCTCCTGGACGTGGCAATGCGAGTGGTCGCGCACGTTTGCCGACGGCCGCCGCCTCGAGATCCGGTGCGTTGAGGACGGCGGCGGAAACCTCGTGGCACTCCTGCCGCTCTACGAATCGTCGCCCGGCTCCCTGCAGATCATCGGGGGTGCCGACGTTTCCGACTATCTCGATCTGATTGCGGTCCAGGGGCGGGAGGAGGAGGCGTGGATGGCTCTCCTTCAGTCCCGGACGGCGGAGCAGGTCGAGTGGGCGTTGCACGCCGTGCCCGAGATGTCGCCCACGGTCAGCGCGCTGCCGCCGCTCGCGGCCGCTTGCGGTCTCGAAGCGTCCTCCGCGGTGGAAGAACGATGTCCCGTGCTCGCCCTGCCACCCTCCTGGGAATCCTACCTCGCCCGCCTCTCCGGAAAACACCGCCACGAGCTCCAGCGAAAGATGCGACGTCTCGAACGCGACGCACCCGATGCTCACGTCGCGTCCGTGAGCGCGCCCGCTGACATCGAGGCGCGGCTCGGAGACTTTCTCGCGCTCCACCGGAGCTCGCGCGTCGGCAAGGCGCGCTTCATGGACGACCGGATGGAGCGGTTCTTCCGGCGGGCGCTCCGGGCCTTCGCCGAGCGCGGGACCGCCCGACTCTGGTTCCTCGACACGGCCTCGGGCCCGATCGCGACCTTCGTCACGATCGAATGGGACGGCACGGTCGGCCTCTACAACTCGGGATTCGCGCCGGAGCGCGCCGCCCTCTCGCCCGGCGTGGTCCTGCTGGCGCAGGTGATCCGCGACGCGATCGCGCGCGGGAGAGAGAAGTTCGACTTCCTGCGCGGCGAGGAGCGCTACAAGTACGAGTTCGAGCCCGTCGCCGAAGCGGTCTACCAGGTGAGGATCCGGTGAACCTGCACGTCGCGATGCTGAGCGTGCACACGTGCCCGCTGGCCGCGCTGGGCGGCAAGGAAACGGGCGGGATGAACGTGTACGTCCGGGAGGTCTCTCGCGAGCTCGGCCGCATGGGCGTATCGGTCGACGTCTTCACGCGCTCGCAGAACCCGACGATTCCGCGCGTGGTGTCGCTCGGCGAGCGCGCCCGCGTCATCCACCTGCCGGCCGGCGACGAGGCGCCGATGGCCCGCGTGCGAGTTCACGGCCACCTCGACGAGTTCGTCGACGGGGTCGATGCGTGGCGGATCGCGAGATCGATCGACTACGACCTGATCCACGCCCACTACTGGCTCTCCGGCGTCGCCGCGCTCAGGCTGAAGGCGCGCTGGTCGGTGCCGGTCATGCAGATGTTCCACACGCTGGGCCGGCTGAAGAACCGGGTGGCTCGAACGGCCGCCGAGCAGGAGCCCGCGATTCGTCTGCACGAGGAGACCAGGATCGTGGGTGACTGCGACCGGATCGTGGCCGCCAACGTGGTGGAGCGCGCCGAGCTGCTGCGTGACTACGACGCCTCCGCCTCGCGGATCGCGACGATCCCGTGCGGCGTCGACACCGACCTGTTCGTGCCGGGCGATCGGGCCGAGGCGCGCGCCCGACTCGCGCTCGACGAGCGGCCGATGCTGCTCTGGGTCGGCCGCGTCGCGCCGATCAAGGGGCTCGACACCTTGCTCGACGCGGTCGCGCGGCTGCGGGTGAGCGGGCGGGCGGCCAGGCTGCTCATCGTCGGCGGCGACGCGGACGAGCCGATGAGCGAGCACGAGGTGTCCTTGCGTCGCCGCATCGAGCGCCTCGACCTGACCGACTCCGTGTGCTTCGTCGGGCCCCAGCCTCAGAGCGTGCTGCCCGTCTACTACGCCGCGGCGGACGTGACGGTCCTGCCGTCGTACTACGAGTCGTTCGGCATGGTTGCCCTCGAGGCGATGGCGTGCGGAAGCCCCGTCATCGCATCGCGCGTCGGCGGGCTGGTGACGACGGTCCGCGACGGCGTCACGGGATTTTTGGTTCCCGATGGCGATGTCGAGGCGTTGGCCGAACGCATCGGTGCGCTCGTGGGCGATCCGGACCTGCGCTGGCGGGTCGGTCGCGAGGGCGTGCGCTGGGCGGCGCAGCACCGATGGGCCTGCGTGGCCGAGGCCGTGTGCAAGGAGTACGCGTCGCTCGAGTCGCGAGCGGGCGCGCACCTGGCCTCGGGGCGCTGCCGAGACTGACGAGGCCTCCCGAGCCGCGAACGCGGCCGCCCCTCCCCCCGAAGTCCGTTGAAATGCTACACTGCCTGCGCAGTGGGCACCCTCCTCGAGGTTAGAAACCTCAAGACGCACTTCGTGACGCGCAGCGGCGTCGTGCGCGCGGTCGATGATGTTTCCTGGGACGTGGGCGAAAGCGAGACCGTCGCGCTCGTAGGGGAATCGGGCTGCGGCAAGAGCGTCAGCGCGCTGAGCATCATGCGGCTCGTCGCCGGGCCCGCGGGCCGGATCGTCGGTGGCCAGATCCTCTTCAAGGGCCGTGATCTCCTGGGGCTTTCCGAAGAGGCGATGCGCCACGTGCGGGGGCGCGAGATCGGCATGATTTTCCAGGAGCCGATGACCTCGCTGAACCCGGTGCTCACGATCGGGCGCCAGCTCACCGAGGGGCTCGAGATCCACCTGGGCCTCGCGCCGACCGAGGCGCGCCGGCGATCGGCCGAGCTGCTCGGCATGGTGGGAATTTCGGATCCCGAACGGCGCCTGCTCGCCGACGAGCCGACCACCGCGCTCGACGTGACGATCCAGGCCCAGATCCTCGAGCTCATGAAGGGCCTCTCGCGGCGCTTCGGCGTCGCCATGCTGATCATCACGCACAACCTGGGGGTCGTCGCCCGGTACGCCGACCGCGTCAATGTGATGTACGCCGGGAAGATCATCGAGCGCGGCACCGCGCGCGAGCTCTACGCCAACCCCCGGCACCCTTACACGCTCGGTCTGCTCCGCTCGGTGCCGCGCCTGGACGAGCCCCGGCGCGCGCGACTGGATCCGATCGAAGGCCAGCCGCCCGACCTCACGCGGCTGCCGAGCGGGTGCGCGTTCACGCCCCGGTGCGCCTTCAGCGTCGAGCGGTGCCGCGTCGAGATCCCGCCGCTGCGCGTGGTGAACGGCGGAGGGCACGTGAGCGCGTGCTGGGAAGCCGAGAAGCTCGGCCGTCAGCGGACGGCGGTGGGGACGTGAAGGACGACGCCCCGCTACTCGAGGTCCGCAACCTGGTGAAGCATTTCCAGGTCGGCGGTGGCCTCTTCGGGGGCCGAGCCGGCCTCGTCCGCGCCGTCGACGGCGTGAGCTTCGAGATCCGCCGGGGGGAGACCCTCGGGCTCGTCGGCGAGTCCGGGTGCGGCAAGACGACCACCGGACGCTGCATCCTGCAGCTCGAGCGGCCGACCAGCGGTCAGATCCTCTTCGAGGGCCGCGACCTCACGACGCTCGACGAGGACGCGCTGCGCCCGATCCGACGGAAGATGCAGGTGATCTTCCAGGATCCGTACAGCTCGCTCAATCCGAGGATGACGGTGGGCCAGATCATCGGGGAGCCGCTCGCCGTCCACGGGATCGTCGCCGACCGCGCCGAGCGCCCCAAGCGGGTGCGCGAGCTTCTCTCCCACGTGGGGCTCCTGGCGCAGCACGCCCAGCGGTATCCGCACCAGCTCTCGGGCGGCCAGCGCCAGCGGGTCGGGATCGCGCGCGCGCTCGCGGTCGAGCCCTCGCTGATCATCTGCGACGAGCCGGTGTCGGCGCTGGACGTGTCGATCCAGGCGCAGATCATCAACCTCCTCGAGGATCTGCAGGCGCAGTTCGGGTTGACCTACCTCTTCGTGGCCCACGACCTCTCGGTCGTCCGCCACATCTCGGACCGCGTCGTCGTCATGTACCTCGGCAAGATCGTCGAGATCACCGACCGGAAATCGCTCTACGATTCGCCGCTGCACCCGTACACGAAGGCGCTGCTCTCAGCGGTGCCGATTCCCGATCCGGCTCTCGAGGCCCAACGCGAACGAGTGGTCCTGGGCGGCGAGGTGCCGAGCCCCTTGAACCCGCCGTCGGGGTGCGTCTTTCATCCACGGTGCCCGATCGCCATCGACCGCTGCCGGGTCGAGGTACCCGACCTCCGAGAAATACGGCCGGCGCATCGGGCGGCCTGCCTGCTGGCTTGACTGGATACCGCGGCGTGCTCGATGCTGAAACCTCTCGCGCTCGGCGCTGGTTATCTAGCGAGACTTCTGGAGGAGCATTGATGCGACGCTACCTACATAGCCTCGGAATCGCCATCATCGCCGTGGCGCTCGCCATGCCGGCCGCGGCCCAGGATAAGCCCCGTTACGGTGGAGAGCTCGTGTTCGCGGTGCCATCCGAGCCGCCGTCCTACGACGCCCACCGCGAGGAGACCTTCGGGGTCATCCACCCGCTGGCTCCTCACTACAACACGCTGCTGCGGCCCGATCCCAACGATCCCAAGGCGTCCAGGATCGTCGGCGACCTCGCCGAGTCGTGGACGATCTCGAAGGACGGGCGCACCTACACGCTCAAGCTCCGGCGTGGCGTCAAGTTCCACGACGGCAGCGAGATGACCTCGAAGGACGCCAAGGCGAGCTACGACAAGATCATCTTCCCGCCGGCCGGTGTCGCCTCGGATCGCAAGGGCGAGTACCTCGACGTGGAAGCCGTGCAGGCGCCCGATCCCTACACGGTCGTGTTCCGCCTCAAGTGGACGTCGGGCTCGTTCCTGATGTCGCTGGCCTCGCCCTGGAACTGGATCTACAAGGCCGACATCCTGGCCAAGGACATGCGCTGGTACGAGACGAACGTGATGGGCACCGGCCCCTTCATCTTCGTCGAGCACGTGCGGGGCTCCCACTGGGTCGGCAAGCGGAACCCGAACTACTGGGACAAGGGCAAGCCGTATCTGGACGGCTATCGAGCGCTCTTCATCCGCGATTCGGCGGCCCAGGTGTCGGCCATCCGCGGCGAGCGCGCTCACATCCAGTTCCGCGGCTTCGCGCCGTCCGAGCGGGACAGCCTCGTGCAGGCGCTCGGCCCCAGGATCGCGGTGCAGGAGAGCCCGTGGAACTGCGTCATCCTGGTGGCGCTCAACCACGACAAGAAGCCCTTCGACGACAAGCGGGTCCGGAAGGCGCTCTCGCTGGCCCTCGACCGCTACCAGGGCGCGCAGGCCCTCTCGAAGATCGCGATCGTGAAGGAGCCGGCGGGCGTCCAGGTGCCCGGCATGCCGTTCGCGACGCCGCCGGCCGAGCTGGAAAAGCTGGCGGGCTACAGCCACGACATCAACAAGTCGCGTGCCGAGGCGCGGCGGCTCCTGAAGGAAGCGGGCGTCCCGGAGGGATTCTCGTTCACTTACAAGAACCGCGGCGTTCCGATGCCCTACGAGCCGCTGGGCGTGTGGCTCATCGATCAGTGGCGTCAGGTCGGTCTCACCGTGAAGCAAGAAGTGATCGAGGCCGCGAAATATTACGCGGAGCTTCGCGGCGGCAACTTCGAGGTCGCCGCCGACTTCCAGTGCGGCTACATCGTCGAGCCCGATCTCGACCTCTACAAGTTCCAGTCCAAGGACAAGAGCCCGGCAAACTACAGCCGCTACACCGACCGCATGCTCGACGAGCTCTACGAGAAGCAGGGCCGCGCGATCGACGTCGAGGAGCGCAAGAAGTACATCCGGGAGTTCGAACGACGGCTCCTCGACGACGAGGTCCACTACATCTACACGCTCCAGTGGCATCGGATCATTCCCCACAGCGCCAAGGTGAAGGGGTGGACCATCACCCCGAGCCACTACCTGAACCAGCAGCTCGACACCGTCTGGCTGACCGAGTGAGAGAACGATGAATCCTGTCCGCTTCGCCGGCTTCGCCGGCCTGGTGCTGGTCCTGCTCGTCGCCCGTGGCGTGGATGCGCAAGAGCGTCCGCGCTACGGCGGCGAGCTCGTCTACGTCGTCCCGACCGAGCCCGCGTCCTACGACGCTCACCGCGAAGGGACCTTCGCGCTCATTCATCCGCTGGCTCCCATCTACAGCACGCTGTTGCGGTTCGACCCGACCGATCGCACGGGCACCAAGGTCGTCGGCGATATCGCCGAATCCTGGACGATCGCCAAGGACGGCCGCACCTACACGTTCAAGCTCCGGCGCGGCGTGAAGTTCCACGACGGGAGCGATCTCACCTCGAAGGACGTCAAGGCGACCTACGACAAGATCGTCAACCCGCCCGCCGACGTGGTCTCGTTCCGCAAGGGCCAGTACACGGCGATCGAGGTGGTGGAGGCCCCCGACCCCACCACGGTCGTGTTCCGCCTGAAGTGGCCGGCGGCCTCGCTCATCACCGCGCTCGCGTCGCCGTTCAACTGGATCTACAAGGCGGACATTCTCGTCAAGGACATGCACTGGTACGAGACGCATGTGATGGGGAGCGGCGCCTTCGTCTTTGTGGAGCACGCGAGGGGCGCGTACTGGGCGGGCAAGAAGAATCCGAACTACTGGGACAAGGGCAAGCCGTACCTGGACAGCTATCGGGCGCTCGTCGTCAAGGACCCCAACGCCCAGGTGGCCGCCGTCCGCGCCGAGCGCGCCCACGTCCAGTTTCGGGGATTCACGCCCGCCGAGCGCGACAGCATCGTGCAGGCGCTCGGCCCGAAGGCGACGGTGCAGGAGAGTCCCTGGGACTGCGTGCTCCTGGTCGGCATGAACCACGAGAAGAAGCCGTGGGACGACAAGCGCGCCCGCCGGGCGCTCACCCTGGCGCTCGACCGCTACCAAGGCTCGCAGGCGCTCTCGAAGATCGCCATCGTGAAGAGCATCGGCGGCGTGCAGGTCCCGGGCACGCCGTACGCGACCCCGCCCGCGGAGCTCGAGAAGCTGGCCGGCTACTCGCACGACATCGCGAAGTCGCGCGCCGAGGCGAAGCGCCTGCTGAAGGAGGTCGGCGTCCCCGAGAACTTCTCGTTCAGCTTGAAGAACCGGAACGTCCCCATGCCCTACGAGGCGGTGGCCATCTGGCTCGTGGACCAGTGGCGTCAGATCGGCCTGCAGGCGCGCCACGACTTCATCGAGTCGACGAAGTGGGAGGCCGATCTGCGCGACGGCAACTACGAGGTCGCCGTCGACACCCAGTGCAGCTACGCGGTCGACCCCGACCTGGACCTGTACAAGTTCCAGTCGATGGGGATCAGCGGCAACAACTACGGCCGCTACGTCGACAAGACCCTGGACGATCTCTACCAGAAGCAGAGCCGCGCCCTCGACGCCGAGGAGCGGAGGAAATACGTCCGCGACTTCGAGCGGCGATTGCTGGACGAGGAGGCGCACTACGCCTACACGCTCCAGTGGCACCGCATCATCCCGCACAGCGTCAAGCTCCGCGGCTGGACCGTCACGCCCAGCCATTTCGTCAACAACCAGCTCGACGGCGTGTGGCTGACCGAGTAGCGGACGCCTCTCCGTGACCAAGTACATCATCAAGCGCTTGCTCCTGATGATCCCCACGCTGTTCGGCGTCGCGGTGATCATCTTTTTCCTGATGCGGGTCGTGCCCGGTGACATCGTCGAGCTGCGGTTCGCCGGGGAGAGCGCCTACGCGCAGAAGGAGAATCTCGACAAGGAGCGGGCGCGGCTCGGGCTCGACAAGCCCATCTGGAGTCAGTTCCTGACCTGGATGGGCGGGCTCGTGCGACTCGATTTCGGGACGTCGATGTGGACGGGAGCGCCGATCACCGAAGAGATCCGTCTGCGCTTCGCGCTCTCGCTCCAGCTCGCGATCATGGCGACGATCGTCGCCATCCTGCTGGCCATCCCGCTGGGGGTGATCGCGGCGCTCAAGCAGGACACGTGGATCGACTACGCGGTGCGCGTCATGTCGATCGCTGGATTGGCCACGCCGTCGTTCTGGCTCGGCATCGTGTTCATCCTGGGGCTGCTGATCATCTTCAAGTGGCTGCCGCCGATGGTCTACACGCCGTTCTGGGTCGACCCCGTCCAGAATCTGGCGCAGCTCATCTGGCCGGCGCTCGCGATCGGCTATCGGTATTCGGCCGTGGCGACGCGCATGACGCGCTCGGCGATGCTCGAGGTGCTGCGCGAGGACTACATCCGCACCGCCCGCGCCAAGGGGCTCTGGGAGCAGCTGATCCTGTCGCGCCACGCGCTGAAGAACGCGATGCTCCCGGTGCTCACGGTGATCGCCCTCGAGTTCGCCTTCCTCATCGGCGGGCTCGTGGTCACCGAGCAGGTGTTCAACCTGAACGGGCTCGGCATGCTCTTCGTGGAAGCCGTCGGCCACCGCGACTACACGCTCACGCAGGCCCTCGTCATGCTCGTGGCGTTCGTCTTCATCTTCGTCAACTTCCTGGTCGATCTGGCGTACGCCTGGCTCGACCCCAGAATACGATTCCGGTGATGGCGATCGGCCGACCCGCCGAAGCCGCCGCCGAGATCCCCGAGACCACCGGGCGATTTCGATGGCTTGCCGCCGTCGGTGAGTTCTGTCGCAAGCGTCCGCTGGGTGCGATCGGCGCGGCCGTCGTCCTCGTCAACATCCTGGTCGGGATCGGCGCCAACGTGATCGCGCCCTACGATCCCCTGGCCACCGACTACGGCGCGATGCTCGCCCGACCCTCGGCGACGCACTGGCTCGGCACCGACGCGTTCGGTCGCGACGTGCTCTCCCGCATCATCTACGGCTCGCGGACCGCGATGCTGGTGGGCTTCGGGTGCGCGTTCCTGGGCGCGACCATCGGGGCCGTCATCGGCGTCGCCAGCGCGTACTTCGCCGGCAAGGTCGATCTCCTGGTGCAGCGGGTGATGGACATCTTCCTGGCGTTTCCGCTGATCATCCTGGCGCTCGCGGTCGTCTCGATCCTCGGCACCGGGATCGTCAACGTCATCGTGGCGATCGCGATTCCGATGATCCCGCGCGCCGCACTCGTGTCGCGGTCGAGCGCCTTGGCCATCCGCGAGATGCCGTACGTCGACGCCGCGCGCGCCGCCGGATTCCGGCATCGCCGGATCATCCTGCGCCACATGTTGCCGAACGTGATGGCGCCGTACCTCATCATGCTCACGGCGTATCTCGGACAGGCGATCCTGGCCGAGGCGTCGCTCACGTTCCTGGGCCTCGGGGTCTCCGAGCCGACGCCGGCGTGGGGACTGATGTTGCGCGGCGCCGCCGTGCAGTTCGCCGAGGCGGCGCCGTGGATGGCGATCTTCCCGGGGCTCGCGATCAGCCTGGCGGTCTTCGCGTTCAATCTGTTCGGCGACTCGTTGCGCGATGCGCTAGATCCTCGTCTCAGGGCCCAGTGAGAAGGCCGTCGCGCGGCCTAAAATGGCGCCAACTCAGCGGAAAGCTTGACACATTGCGTGGATTCGGGTACAAAGCCGATGGCTTCTCATGAATGCGGACGCACTGTTCGAATAGCGCTCGATAGCGGGAGGACTTGATGCCGTACATCATCGCCGAGCCGTGCATCAACGTGAAGGACAAGGCCTGTGTCGAGGTCTGTCCGGTGGATTGCATCTACGAAGGCGAGACGATGCTCTACATCCATCCGGACGAATGCATCGACTGCGGGGCTTGCGAGCCCGTCTGCCCGGTCAAGGCGATCTTCGCGGAAGACGAGACGCCCGATCAGTGGAAGAACTTCATCGAGCTGAACAAGAAGTTCTTCAAGGACAACCCCGGAGTCAAGCCGGCCACCAAGGCCTAGCTGCACACGTTCAACGGCAGCACGCCAGGCCCGCTGGGCATTCATCGGAGTGCGGCGGGCCTGATTCCTTTGCAAAAGCCTTTGTTCGTCGCTGGCACGCCCGTTGAAGTCGTCACCGGTCATGAACTCAATGCCCGGACCGACCCCGACGGCTCCACCTCCGACGATCGGCTATCACGGCGCGGTCTCCGACTTCAAACGACGGCTGATCGAGGCGACGCTCCATCAGGCGCGCGGCAACCGCACGCACGCGGCGCGGGCTCTCGGGCTGCAGCGGACCTACTTGCTGCGGCTCATCCGAGATCTCGGCGTGGCGGCGCCGCCGCCGCCTCCGCGACGCCGGAGGGCGGCCGCGTAGAAGTTGACCTTTGGCGACCCGCCCGGCAATCTGTGGGCCGCCATGCATGACGTGTGGATCGCCGGCGCGGACATGACCCGCGTGGGGCGGCTCGAGGACCCGCTGCAAGACCTGATGGCCGTCGCCACGCACGCCGCGCTCAGAAGCGCCGATCGCGAGCGGCCCGACTCGATCGTCGTCGCGACCATGAACCCCGAGGAGTTCCTGGGCGAGGGCAACTTCGCCTCCAACGTCGCCACGCACATGGGCTTCGCCAACGTCCCCGTCATTCGCGTCGAGACGGCGACGTCGTCGGGCGCCGCGGCGTTCTACGCGGGTTTCGCGCAGATCGCCTCGGGGCTGGCGCGCACGGTCGTCGTGGTCGGCGGCGAGAAGATGACGCACCTGCCGACGCCGAAGGTGTCGGAGCTGATCGGGCGCTC
>WNGJ01002153.1_pt1 | contig 56304 bp, 49 predicted proteins | sample 5400611 | NCBI WGS metagenome assembly WNGJ01 (sample SAMN13153375, study PRJNA577476) | soil metagenome | isolation source: 40 cm soil or saprolite under Garry oak tree replicate 1 | place: USA:California | collected 2016-06-15 | reverse complement strand
GTCGACGAGCAGCACCGCGAGTTTCGCCGTTCGCAGCTGTCGTCTGCTGAGCGCATGCGCGACTCGGTCGAGAAACAGAGCCCTGTTTGCCAGACCCGTGAGGTCGTCGTGGAACGCGAGATGGGACAGGCGGATCTGGAGGTCATCGCGTTCCGCGAGCATTCCCGCGAGGGTGTGCACAGCGCCCGTGAGCCGGATTACGACAAGGGCGGAGCCGACGATGCACCCGCCAACCAGGACCGGCACGTTCAGCGTCAGCCCATTGAGCCATTCGACGGCAATGATCGACGGGCCTGCGAGCGCCGCCGCCATCATCAAAGCGAACCGGCGCCAGCTCAATCGATCGACGTCCCGAGGCGCGGGCGTCGCCACGTCGTGCATCGATGGATGGAGAGCTGCAGCCCCGAAGGACAGGTAGCTCGCAAGAAACAGGAGGTCGAGCGGGCCGTTCTCGACATAGCTCGACTGCAGTGCCTGGACGGCGAACAGCGTATCGGCGGCGAGGGCGAGCAAGAGGCTGGCGGAGAGAAACCAATAGGAGACGGTCCTCGCCCCGGAGGACACCATCAGCCGGACGATGACGGCCACCAGGAGCAGGTCGGCCAGCGGGTATGCGACGGATGTGGCGACATCCAGCACGCCGAGGCTCGTGTCCTGCAGATACGGGTCGATCAGGAAGGTCCACGATGCGACAGCAACGCCCGAGGTGACGATCAGTGCCTCGATCAGGCCCTTTCGGTCGCTGCCGGGCGAGCGTGCTCGAATCATGAGCAGCAGCGCCACGACGATCGCTGGGTAGGCCGACAGGTACGACAGGTCCGCGACCGATGGGAAGGGCGCCTCCCCGAGACCGTAGAGCCAGACGTCCCACAGAACGTCGCCACCGAGGTAGAGCAGTTGTGCAAGGGCGAGCAGCAGCCACGGCAATCGGTGCTCGGGACGGTGGATCACGATCCCGGCGACGATCGCAAGCGCGGTGGCGAGGGACAGGAGGTCGTAGATCGTTGCGGCTGCGAGGGGCGGCAGCAGCAGTCGGATCACGGCGAGGGAACCGCCAACGACCAACAGCAGCCACCACGACCTTGCAATCAGTCCGGCCGTCAAGGGGCGAGGCGACCAACGCCCCAGACGACGGGCATACGGAATGAACATCCGCCCCACCGTCGCAGCCGGACCGAGGAAGGTCCATGACGCGACAGTCCGGGCCGCATAGGACTGTCTGTGGCAGGCGCTCCTTGCCGCCGACAGCCGGCGGCGAGCCGCCGACGCGAATTCCCGTAAGGTTGCGTGGCCACCGATGACCGATCGGGCCACAGTTCCGGCGGCGCACGACGAGGCGGCCGATGGCGCTGATGAGCGTGTCAAGGTTCGAGCGGTTCCCTGATCCACACCGACCAAAATGCCACGACAATCCCGGTCGCTGACCTACCCCACCGACCATCTGCTGGGCGTAATCGACGATCCCCTCGACGCAGCTGCCGCCGCAAAGGAGCTCATGGCCAGCGGGTTCGCCCCGCGCGACGTGACGATCCTGCGCGGTGATGAGGGCGCTCAGCGGCTGACGCCCTCCACCGGCGCGGCGGGAGCCTGGACAAAGCTTCTGCGGGCCGTGCAGTACCTGACGATGGACCAGATCCCGGACTTCCCGGCGTATGTCGCCGCCTTGCAGGATGGCCGAGCGGTGGTGGCCGTTCGGGCACGCAACCGGGCCCGAGTGCTCCGCGCCCGGGACGTGCTCGAGAAGGCCGGCGCCCACTTCCTGAACTACTTTGGCCGTTACGCGACCGAGAAGTTCTCGCGCTGGTGCGGACCGGAGTTGCCACTCCCCGGCTACCTTCGGCGCTGATCCTGCCCGCCGCAATGCTTGCGAGGCGATTCCCGATCCGGCTCGGGAAGCGTTCGCGGCCGCTGCTACGGCTATTCGGGGTCCGCGGGGAGAATGCCTACGTGGACCTCGACGACCAGCTGGACGCCCACTTCGGGTTCTTCCGCGTCCGCACCCCCGTGACCAACATCGCATCGTGGCGGATCGAGGGTCCCTGGCTGTGGATCACGGCGATCGGCGTCCGGACGGGCCTTCGCCACCGCGACGTGACGTTCGGCGGTAGCCACCGTGGCGGCGTGCGCGTCGACTTCAAGGAGCGGGTCCCGTTCGGGCTCCTCCGAATCCCCGCCTTGTACGTAACCGTCGAGGACCTCGAAGGCTTCGCGGCCGCCCTTGCCGAACACGGGATAGCGGGCGAGGACGCGCGGAAGCGGCAGATCGACTAGCACAGAGGCGAGATAGAGTCCCGAGAACAGGGGACCGCGGACGGCCGATCTCTACCGTATTCTGTCGCGGTCCGGGATGCCCTCGCACCCGGGGTCCCGGAAGGATCCGCGTTCCACCGAGTCGAGGACAGGGTGCTCGCCACACTTCCCGCCGCCGAGCCGGAAACGACACAGCTCCTCGAGGTTCGCGGCCTGTCGAAGTCATTTCGAGGCCTCCGGGCGCTCGACGGGTACGCCCTCGACCTCCGACCCCTGACGATCCATGGCGTGATCGGCCCGAACGGCGCCGGCAAGACGACCCTCTTCCACATCCTGTCGGGTTTTCTGCGGCCCACCAGCGGGACCATTTACTTCGCCGGACAGAACATCACCGGCTCGCCGGCTTACCGGGTGGCCCGCCTCGGCATCGGGCGAACGTTCCAGAACATCCGCCTGTTCGGCGAGCTCTCGGTGCTCGACAACGTCAAAGTCGCCATGCAGCGCCAATGGCCCGCATCACTGGTCGCGACCCTGCTGTCGACGCCCGGGTTTCGGCGACGAGAGCTGGAGCTCGAGGCTGCCGCCCTGGAGCTGCTGGAGCGCGTAGGCCTCGACCGTCGGCGCGACCAGCTGGCTCGAAACCTGGCCTACGGCGACCAGCGTCGCCTGGAAATTGCGCGCGCCGTAGGGACCCGCCCGAGGTTGCTGCTTCTCGACGAACCCAGCGCGGGTATGAACCCGAGCGAGACACAGGAACTGCTGGCCCTCATCCGCCGGCTGCGGGACGACCTGGGGATCACGATCGTGCTCGTGGCCCACGACATCCCCCTGGTCATGAACCTGTGCGATCGCATCCAGGTCCTCAACTACGGCAAGCTGATCGCTGAGGGTCACCCGGCGGCGGTCCGGGCCAACCCCGACGTCATCGCGGCATACCTCGGCCAGGCGCGCCGTGCTTGAGCTCCACGACGTTCATGTGCGCTACGGCGCAATCCGCTCCCTGCAGGGCGTCTCGCTGCGCGTGGCGCAGGGCGAGCTCGTTGCACTGATCGGGTCGAACGGCGCGGGCAAGACGACGACCTTGCGGACGATCTCCGGTCTCCTCCGGCCGTCGCCCGGTTCGATCACCTTCGAGGAGGCGGACATCACCCGGGCGTCGACCGACCGCATCGTGGAGCTGGGCATCTCGCACTGTCCGGAGGGCCGGCGGGTGTTCGGGCGCCTGACCGTACGCGAGAACCTCGTCCTGGGGTCCGTGTCCCGCTCAGACCGAGCCGCTGTCGGGACCGATCTCGAGATGGTGTTCCAGCTCTTCCCTCTGCTGAAGGAGCGCCTCGGGCAGGCGGGCGGGACCTTGTCGGGTGGCGAGCAACAAATGCTGGCGATCGGCAGGGCCCTGATGAGCCGGCCGCGCTTGCTGCTGCTCGACGAGCCGTCTCTGGGCCTGGCTCCCCTGATGGTCGAACGGATCTTCGAGACCATCGCCGAGCTTAAGCGGCAGGGTCGAACGATCCTGCTGGTCGAGCAGAACATCCATCACGCCCTGGACGTCGCCGATCGCGCCTACGTCATGGAGACCGGCCGCATCACCCTCGAGGGGCCGGCTGAGGTCCTCCGGCGCGACCCACAGGTCGAGCGGTCGTACCTGGGGGCATAGCGGATGGGCGCCTACCTGCTCCAGCAGTTCGTGAACGGCCTCAGTGCGGGCAGCCTGTACGCCCTAATGGCAGTTGGGCTGGCGATGGTCTTCGGCATCCTGCGCCTGATCAACTTCGCCCACGGCGACCTGATGATGATCGCGGCGTACCTGGCCGCGTTCTCCCTGGGCGCCGGGTTCCCGCTCGAAGTGGCCATCCCCATCATGGTCGCGGGCACGGTCCTGGTCGGCCTACTCATGGAACGGATCGCCTACCGGCCGATCCGCGGCGCGCCCGACGTGGCCATGCTGCTGACCTCGTTTGCGGTCGGCCAGATCCTTCAGAACGGAACCTTGCTGACCACGCGACTGGCGAGCCAACCCCAGCAGATCGCCTTCCCAAGCCCCGACCTCCTCGGTGGCGTGGCGACCTTCGGGGCCATCACCGTGCCACGCGTCAACATCATCAGCTTCGTCGTCGGGACGCTGCTGCTGGCGCTGCTGACCGTCTTCGTGACTCGAACGACGCTCGGGCTGTCGATGCGCGCCGCAGCCGAAGACCTGATGGCAGCCCAGCTCATGGGCATCAAGATCAATCGCGTGGTTGCCACGGCGTTCGCGATCGGATCTGCCCTGGCCGCGGTTGCAGGACTCCTGTTCGCCGTCCAGGCGGGCCAGATCAATCCTTACATCGGATTCACGCCCGTGCTCAAGGCCTTCATCGCCGCGGTCATCGGCGGATTCGGGAGCATCGCCGGGGCCGTGATTGGTGGCTATGCGCTTGGTCTGCTGGAGGTGTTCGCGACGACCCTCGCCGGGATCGGTGACCTGATCCCGCCCGGGTCGGTTCCTCCCGGCGTGCGGGAGTTCCTGCAGCAGTGGCTGCCGAGCTCGCTCGCCAGCTACCAGGACGCGTTCGTGTTCGTCGCGCTGATCCTCGTCCTGCTCGTCCGCCCGCAGGGCATCCTTGGCCGGCGCGACCGGGAGGACTCGCTGTGAGTTCGCTCCGTCCCGCCGCCGGGCCGCTGGTGTCCATCCTCGGACTGGCCGCCGGACTGGCCATCCTGGACGGCAGCGGCCAGGCCTTCTGGCAGGGATTGGTCATCAACCTGGCGATCTTCCTCATCCTGGTCCTCGCCCTGAACCTGTCGAGCGGGTTCACCGGCGTCTTCTCGCTCGGGCACATCGGCTTCATGGCCCTGGGCGCCTATAGCGCGGCGATCCTGACACTGCCGCTGCGCGAGAAGGGCGACTACCTGCCCAACCTGCCGTCCTGGCTGGCGGGCGTCCACCTCGACCAGGTAGTAGGTCCGATCCCGGTTGGGTTCCTGGTGGCGACGCTGATCGGAGGCGTCCTCGTAGCGGGAGTCGCCTGGCTGGTCGGTCGCGTCCTGATGCGCCTGTCCGGGCATTTTGTCGCCGTCGCCACACTCGGCTTCCTGGTCATCGTGCGCGTCCTGATCTTCAACGCCGACTCGTTCACGCGCGGTTCGCGGACCTTCTCCAACGTCACCCCGTACACCAACCTGTGGTGGGCATGGGCCTGGGCGCTGCTCGCGGTCTACGTGGTCTGGCGGCTCAAGCGCTCCTCATACGGACGCGACATGTTCGCCCAGCGCGAGGATCGCGTGGCCGCCCAGGCTGTGGGCATCCGGGTGATGGAACCGCGCCTGCTCGCGTTCGTGGTGGGTGCCTTCTTCTCAGCGGTGGCCGGTTCCCTGTACGCCCACTTCATCTCTTCGTTCTCGCCGACGGTCTTCTACTTCGACCTGACGTTCCGGGTGATCACCATGCTCGTGATCGGGGGAATGGGCTCCGTCAGCGGGTCGATCGTCGGGGCGGCCGTGATCATCGCGGTCGCGGAGGCCCTGCGGCGGATCGAGGACGCGACGCTGCTATACGGGATGAGCCAGATCATCCTGGCCGTGATCTTCATCCTGATCATCACCTTCCGGCGCGAGGGCCTGCTTGGCCAGCGCGAGATTCCACTCGACCGGCTGTTCACGGGCGGCTGGCTGGCTCGACTGCCGGGCGTCCGCCGCGGAGCTCAGAGCCGGTAGAGACGCTCAGCGTTGCGCCACAGGATCTGCTCCGCCATTGCCAGCGCCGCGTCCTGGTCGATCAGGCCGTCGGTAACGTGCTCGTCGAGCACCCGGGCAAGAGCTCGACGGCCGGCCCGTGCGCCCAGCCAGTAGAGCTCCGGAACGAGCGACGCGTCGGTGCTGAAGAGGATCTTGCTTGCCGGCGCCAGCCCGAGCAGCTCCCGGACGATGCCCGGAACCTCCCCGGCGACGAAGAGGGTGACCTCGCCAAGGTCGGCGTAGACGTTCGGGAACATGGCGGCCAGGTATGCCAGTGAGCGGACATAGGGATAGCCGGCATGCAGGAGTACGATCGGGGCGCCGCGGTAGGTGTCCGAGAAGATGAGCCGCATGGCCGCCGGATCCACCTTCGTGAGATCGAGATCCGGGTCGCCGAGGCCGGTGTGGAACTGGATCGGCACGTCCTGGCGCGCCGATTCCTCGACCGCCGCCACGATCAGGAAGTCGAGCAGGGCCTTGGATTCGATCCGCAGCTTCCCGTCCCTCCTGGCGGCCGGGTGGAGTTCGTCGAAAGCGGCTTTTGCTGCCGTGCGATCGACAGCCTCGAGCTGCAGCCCCGAGCGGTAGGCGATCACCGATTTCATACCGACGTAGCCGGAACCGCGCAGGTCTGCCAGGGCCGCGCGGTACGCCTCCAGGAACTCGTCGAAGCCCGTCGCATCGACGATGAGGCGCTCGATCAGTGGCTCGAGCCGCAGGATCTCGCGGATGTCGCAGGGCACGAAGCCTCGCAGTTCGTCGAGGCTGAGGGTCGTGTCCGTCCCATATCCGGTATCGACCAGCCAGCCACGGAAGTTGGCCCGTTGAACGATCTCGCGGGTGAGGCGCTCGACTCCTCGCTCTCGTCTTGTGGCGTGGACGGCGTCCGGCGTCGGCTCGCAGCCCAGGAAGGCCGCCAGCTCGCGGATCGCCCACAGATAGAACAGCGAATGCGGGACGTGGTCGCGCGCGATCTCCGGGTAGTAGGACTCGGTCAGATGAATCCGGAACGCCGCGTCGTCCTGGGGCTGGGCGCGCAGGAGCGAGTGGCAGTGGTTGTCGAGAATCGGGATTGCGTCGAGCTCGATCGCCATCGGCGGGCGGGAGGCCGTGCTCAGTACTTGAAGAAGTGCTGTTCGAGCTCGAACGCCTCGTCCTTCTCGGCATAGGCCGCGGCTTCGGCGCGGCGCACCCTCAAGTACTCGGAGGCCAGCGGCGCTCCCAACGCTCCGACGAGCACCTCGTCGCGCTCCAGCTCGTCGAGCGCTTCGCGAGCCGTCTCCGGGTAGCGTCGGATGCCTCGCCGGTGCAGCTCGTCGTCGGTCAGGTTGCCCGGATCGCTGTTCACCGGCTCGCCAGGATCCAGCTCGCGCTCGATGCCGTCGAGGGCGGCGGCCATGAGGCCTCCCAGCGAGATGTACGGATTGGCGCTCGCATCACTGGCCTTGAGCTCCAGATTGGTCGAGCCCTCCTCGTCATCCCAGTAACGCGTCGGGACCCGCACCGCGGCCTCACGGTTCTCGATACCCCACGCCGTGTACGCCGAACTCCAGAAGTGAGGCTGAAGCCTGCGGAACGAGTTGACGCTCGGCGTGGTCAGGGCAAGCAACGCCGGGAGATGATGCAGGACGCCGGCGATGGCCGATCGGGCAAGCGGGCTAAGCCCGTCGGGGTCCCGGGCGTCCGCAAGGCGGTTCGCGTGGTGCTCCGCGTCCCAGATGCTCCAGTGCACGTGGGCGCCGCTACCGGCTTCGTGAGCGAAGGGCTTCGGGGCGAGAGACGCAACCAGCCCGTGCCTTGCCGCGACGGCCCTGACGGTCTGCCGGTATGTGACCTGGTTGTCGGCGGCACGGACGGCCGGCGCGTGCCGGGTCGAGAGCTCCTGTTGGCCGGGACCCAGCTCCGGGTGGGACAGCTCGACCGTCAGCCCCTGGGCCGAAAGGGCGGCCACGATGTCCTGGATGACGTCTTCGGTGGAGTCCATGCCGATGCCGCTGAAGCACAGGCTCCGATCCACCGGCTCGTAACCGTCGTCCGTCCTTCGGGCGAGGTAGAACTCGTTCTCGAATGCGGCATCGAACTGGAGGCCTCGGTCACGCGCGCGGGCGACCATGCGAGCAAGGAATGAGCGCGGGTCGAGGTCCCAGGGCTGGCGCTCGATGGTGATCATGTCGGCGATCATCTGGGCGCTGCGCGGAGCGTAGGGCAGAACGGCGAAGGTTTCCGGGTCCGGCACGAGACGGATTTCGCCGACCGGGCCGTAGGACGCGTCCGGCGCGAGGGAGTCGAGACTCGTGAAGGACTGCATGCCGGTGACCAGTCCGATTCCGCTCTTCATCCTCCGTGAGAGCTGATCGATGTGCGTGCTCTTCCCCCGGATCACGCCGCCGTTGTCGCAGTACAGGAAGCGCACGAGCTGCACGCCCTGCTCGCGGGCATGGGCAACGATCTCATCGGGTTTCATCGGTCTCCCTCGATCCTGCGGAAACGCGCGTCGTCGACCGCCGGCGGCGAGGTGATCCCTCCGCCAGCGGTCGTCGTAATCGCCTTGGGCTACGGCGCGGGCACCTTCTCCGGGACGACCTCGGCCCCGAGGGTGAACTTGCCGCTCTCGACGTCGATGATCGTCACGCCCTTCTGGGGAACGTGGGCGTCCGCCGAGAAGGTGATCGCGCCGGTGATCCCCTTGAAGTCCTTGGTCCCCTCCAGGGCGGCCTTCACGGCCGCCGAATCGGTGCCTCCGGCGCGCTTCACGGCATCGGCCAGCAAATAGACGGTGTCATAGCCGAGCGCCGCGAAAGCGTTCTCCGGCTCGTGGCCATACTCCGTCTTGTAGGCGGCGATGAACTTCTTGATCCCGTCGGTGCCCCCCGTCGCGTCCATCAGGGCGTGGGTCGAGAAGAACACGTTGTTGGCTGCGGCACCGGCCACCTTGACCAGGTCAGGCGTGTCGTAGCCGTCGCCACCGACGATCGGACCGGTGATTCCTGCGTCGCGGAACTGCTTGACCACCGGGCCGACGTTGTAGGGCATGGCCGCCACGTAGTAGAAGTCCGGCTTGGTGGGCAGAGCCTTCACCTTGGCGATCTGGCTCGAGAAGTTTGTCTCCTTGTCGCCGTAGGAGTCCTCGAGCAGAAGCGTGCCACCGAGCTCCGTGAAGCGAGACTTGAAGTACCCGCCGAGCAGGGTCGTGTACTCGACGCCCTTGTCCCACAGCAGGTAGGCGTTCTTGCCGAACTTCTTGAATGCGAATTCGGCGCCGGCCGCAGCCTGCACGTTGTCGCCGAAGCAGGCCAGGAACATCATGTCCCCGATCTGCTTGGGGATCTTGGGCGACGTCGCCCCGACCGTGATGAACGGGATCTTGGCGGCCTGCATCGTCGGCCCCGCCGCGATGACGGAGTCGGTGTCCGTATAGCCGATGAACAGCGGGACCTTGTCCTGCTCGACGAACTGCTTCGCCGTCTGGGCAGTGACGTCCGGCTTGTACTGGCTGTCGTGGATGATCAGCTCGAGCTGCCGGCCGAGGACGCCGCCGGCCGCGTTGATCTCCTTGACGGCGAGCTTGGCGCCGTTGGCTGCGGGCACGTCGAGCGAGGCTTCGTCGCCGGTCAGCGCGAACCCACCCCCGATCTTGATCGTGCCCCCGGGACCGGGCGACGTACTCGCGGCCGTGCTGGCTGCGGCGCTCGCGGCAGCGCTGGCCGGCGTCGATGCGGCCGGGCTCGCAGCGCCACTGCAGGCGCCGGTCAGCAGGGCAAAGATGGCGGCAACGGCGAATCCCTTCCCCCACGCGGACAGGTTCATTGCTCCTCCTCCAACCCGCGCCCGGCGGGTCCTTCACGAGCGGACCGACGGAGCGTAACGCAGCGACGAATTGGCGACCAGCCTGTAATCAACGTTGTCCCGGTTTCCGCCTCGCGAAGCGCGTCAAGGATTGCGATCCGAGGTGCGACGAGGGGAGATGAGACTGGGCAGCCGCTGGCCCATTTCCGAATGCTCGATCAGCGCGCGGAGCCGCCTGGCTCGGGTCGCCTCCTGCTTCGCACTGACGACCCACCAGATGGCGGCACGGCGGTATGACCCGGCTTGCGCTTCGAAGAAGTCCCAGGCGATCCGGTTGGCACGAAAGGCGGAGTCATCCCCCGCCGCAAGAGTGGCCGACTGACGCTCATAGGAATAGAGGTTGGCCCTGGCCGGATCCCGTCCCTCGAGCGCCTTCAAGCCGGCCGGTCGCATTCGACCAAGGTCGACCAGCTCGCCGGCACGCCTGATGTTCACCGCGCTCCAGATGCTTCTCGAGGTCCGGGGCGTGAAGCGGATCATCCAGCGGTTCGCGTCCAGGCCTTTTCGGAGGCCGTCGATCCAGCCGAAGCTGAGGGCCTCGTCGAGCGCCTCGGCGTAGCTGATCCCCGATTTCCCCGACGACCTCTTGTAGAGGCCGATGTGCAGCTCGCCGGCGGTCGCGTGGTTCGCCTCGAACCAGCGCCGCAGCTCGGCCGGCGACTCGAAGAACGTTGGCTCCACGACCCGAGTATCGCCCAGTCCGCTCGGCCGCGAAGGAACTGAGGGTTCGGTCGATCCGCCCCGGTATCCTGTGCCTTCGTGAAGGTGACCTTCCTGGGCCAGGCCGGGCTGTACATCGAGACACGCGCCGGCTCCATCCTGTGCGATCCCTGGTTCAACCCCGCGTTCTTTGCGTCGTGGTTCCCGTTCCCGGCCAACGACGGGATCCCTCCCGAGCGCATCGGCAACCCGACCTACCTGTACGTCAGCCACCTCCACCACGATCACTTCGACCCGCGCTTCCTTGCCGAGCACGTCAGCAAGGACGCGACCGTGATCCTGCCCGACTACCCGCTCGAAACGCTCGAGAAGGAGCTGCGCGCGCTCGGATTCGATAGGTTCCTCAAGACGAAGGACTGCGATCCGGTTGATCTTCCGGGCGGATTGCGGCTCATGGTCATGGCGCTGGTCGCGCCCACGGACGGCCCGATCGGAGACTCAGCGCTGCTGCTCGACGACGGCGAGACACGGCTGCTGAACATGAACGACAGTCGCCCGACCGACCCGGACAAACTGCTCGAGTTCGGGCCGCTCGACCTGCTGTTCCTCCAGTTTTCGGGGGCGATCTGGTACCCGATGGTCTACGAGTTCCCGGAGAAGGCGCTCGAAGTCCTCGCACACAAGAAGCGGATAGCCCAGCTGGCGCGCGCTCATCGCTACATCGAGATCCTGTCGCCACGCTGGACTGTTCCCTCGGCGGGCCCGCCGTGCTTCCTCGATCGCGATCTGTTCGACTTCAACGACCGTCACGACGACCCGAACAACATCTTTCCCGACCAGACCGTGTTCCTCGACTACATGCGCGAGCGTGGCGAATTCGAGGGCCGGTTGATGATCCCCGGTTCGATCGGTGACTTGTCGCCCGGCGGGTTCGAGGTCGTCCACCCGCTGCCCCAGCCGCGGGTCGACGCGCTGTTCGAGCACAAGGCGCGCTACCTGAAGGCCTATCAGCGGCGGGCGTTGCCGCTGATCGAAGCGGAGCGAGCCGCCTGGCAAGGCCCGCACATCGACCTGCTCGCCGAGCTCCAGGAATGGTGGGACCCGCTCCTGGAGCAGGCCGACCTGATCTCGGCCGGGATAAACGAGCGGATCGTGCTCGACGTCGGCGACGACAAGATCGTGGCGGACTTCACGCAGCGGCGCGTCCGAGCGTTCGAGGACGCCGACGAGATGGCCCGCTACCGGTTCACGATCCCGCGCGACCTGGTCGAGTGGTGCGTACGGCGGCGCCTGCCGGACTGGGTCAACCAGCTGTTCCTGTCGATGCGCTTCAGGGCCGCTCGCAAGGGCCCCTACAACGACTACGTCTACACGTGGTTCAAGTGCCTTACCGAAGAGCGGCTGCAGTACGCCGAGGGCTTCTATGCGGAGCGCGGACCGATCCAGGGCACGTGGGAAGCAGCCGGCTACCAGATCCAGCGGCGCTGCCCGCACATGAAGGCCGACCTGACGCGCTTTGCCATCATCGAGGAGGGCGTGCTCACCTGCCAGCTCCACGGGTGGCAGTTCGACCTCGCGAGCGGGGCCTGCCTGACCTCCGAAGGCCACGAGCTGTGGGCGCGCCCGGTGGGTTCTGAAGGCGCCGACGGGGACGCCGAGACCGCGGGAGGCGCGGGCGAGCCCGAGCCGCAGCGGGCCGCGGGATAGGGCCACGCATCACACCGCCGGGGAGAGCGCCGCCGCGGCATTCGTTTCTGCCGTCCATTCCTCCCCGGACTGGTATTCGTGATTCGTGCCCCCCGGCGGCACGCAGTTGGCACTTTTCAATCCGGAACACGTTCGCGGCGCGGCAATCCGGAGGGGCTGAGGAGCGACCGACCCCAATCCCAGTCCCCCCGTGACCATGCGACAGGATTGTGGCCCGGCCCTACGTATCTGAGCGAGCCCGCAGGGCCTCGACGAGCCGATCGGCGATGACGTATGAGCGCCCGCCGCCCAGGACCAGGACGACGTCGTTCGGCTTCACCTGGGCCGCGAGGTAGCTCGCGGTCTCCTCCACCGAGCCTGGGGCCACGGCCGGGGAGCCGCCTCGCACGGTCACGGCCTGCGCGAGGTCCGCGGCCGAGACGATGCTGGTGTCGGGATCGCGCACGGCGAAGATGTCGGCCACCACGACCCGGTCTGCGGCAGTAGCCAGCACGTCGGCAAATGCGTCGAGCATGGCTGCAGTCCGGTGGAAGGTGAGCGGCTCGTAAACGGCCCAGAGGCGCCGGTCCGGATAATGCAGGCGCACCGCGGCGATCGTCGCAGCGATGGCAGTCGGATGATGGCCGAAGTCGTCGAGCACGACCACTCCGCCGACGTCGCCCTTGAGCTCCAGGCGTCGACCGACGCCTTCGAAGGTCCCCAGGCCGTCCACGATCGCGGCGGCCGGAACGCCGTGGGCGACGGCTGCACCAGCCGCCCCCAGCGCATCGAACGCGTTGTGACGCCCGATGAGCCGAAGCTCGACGGACGGGAAGGCGCCGGGTGCATCATCGATCCCGTGGAGCGTCAGCCGGGCTCGACCCCCGGCGGCCATGCTCACCGAGGCTACGAGGCTCGTCGCCGGGCCGAGCGCGCTGGCGTGATCTCCCGCGAGGCCGCGTCGCCGGGCTTCGACGTCCTCTTCGTCGTCGACCAACGACGTGAGGAGAAGCCGTCCGGCCCAATCCGCGAGGCGGGGCAGGAGCTCCTCTACCCCCTGATCGTCGGCGCCGGCAACGAGCGTCGGCGGCTCCCCTGCCCCATCGAAGGCCCGGATCCAGCGCTCGAATGCCGCCACCACGTCCGCTCGCGACGCGAACACGTCGGGATGATCCCAGTCGGCGTTCAGCAGGACGCCGATGGCAGGATGATACGGGTCGAAGTTGCCGCCGTACTCGTCGGCCTCGACTACGAGGACGGGGTCCCCTCCGATTCGGACGACCGACGGCACGCCCCCTGCGAGGGAGGGCGGCATGAGGGCGCCGACGAACGCAGAGGGATCCTGCCCATCGGCGAGGAGGAGGTGAACCAGCCACCCAGTCGTGGTCGACTTCCCGTGCGTCCCGGACACGGCAAGGAGACGTGCGTCGCGCGTCGCGGCCGCGTCCGCAATGAGCTGCTGACAGCTGACTGCCGGGATCCCAGCCTCACGCGCCGCGACAAGCTCCGGCAGGTCTGGATTGACCGAGGTGAGCGCTTTGGACACGGCAATCCGGTCGACGATCGCGCTTCCCTCGGAATCGACGACGTGGGCCGGGTCGTGCCGCCAGGCGAGCGGAATTCCCGCACCTTCAACCGCGGGCGTGTAAAGGCTCGGTCCACCCGAGTCGCAACCCGACATCCGCGCCCCGGCCGCGGCAGCCAGGAGCAGCGACGCGCTCGCGGCGGCGCCTCCGGCACCCAGGACGTGGATGCCTGGCCGTCAATGCGCTCGTGGTCGCTCACCAGCGCCGGTAGAGACTCGCCAGGAGCAGGAACCTCGTCCGGGGTGGCCGGTTCGGGCTCGTCCGGATGGGGCGCCTCGTCAGGCGGCGCCTCGTCAGGCGGCGCCTCGTCAGGCGCTCCGTCGGGCGGCGCTCCGTCGGGCGCAGGCGCCGGCACCTCCTCCGGAGCGGGCGGCTCGGGTGCCTCCACCGCAGCCTCAAGGGCCTCGGCGTCCTCGCCAGCCTCCATTGCCTCAGAGGGCACGGGCAACGCGACCTCAGCCGGCTTGTCGGCCCGCTGGTCGATCGAGAGCCAACGGCGATCGAGCTGCAACTGGATGACCGCGGGTCGCCTGGCCTTGAGTGCGCTGGTCAGTGCGTCCTCGAATTCGTCATCCCGCTCGACCCGGAAGCCTGCCGCCCCCAGAGCCTCGGCAACCCCGGCGAAATCGATGGCGCCCAGCTCGGTGCCGATTCCCTGGCCGGCTCCGCGTTCTTCCTGGTGCGCGCGGATCGTTCCGTAACGGCGATTGTCGAATACCAGCACGATCACCGGCAGGCGCTCCCGAACGGCCGTTTCGAGCTCGGCCATCGTCATCGCGAAGCCGCCGTCCCCGGCGAGCGCGACGACCTGCCGGCCGGGGCGCGCGACCGCTGCGGCGAGCGCAGCCGGGAGGGCGTAGCCCATCGCGCCCGATGTCGGGCCAAGGAAGGTACCCGGCCTCCGGAAGCGGTAGCCACGAGCGGCCCACGAAGCGAAATTGCCGGCGTCGGTGGTGAGGATGGTTTCCGGCCCGAGGAGCCGACCAAGCGTCTCGATCACGCGACCGGGATGGACTCCCGGCCCCTCCCATGGTTCCTCGACGACGTCTGACGAAGCGAGGAATGCCGCTCGGTCGTCCGCGATGGCCGCTCGCCGCGCGTCGACTGCGGCGGCCTCGAGCACGCCCCCCAACAGGAGGTCCCGCGCGACGCGGATGAAGGCGCCGGCGTCGGCAGCCAGGGCGATCTCCGGCGCCTGCAGGCCGGCCATCGCGGTTCGCGGTTCGAGGTCGACGTGTGCCCACCGCGTGCCAGGCGCCGGAATGCTGTATTCGAATGATGCGATCTCGTTGAGGCGGCAGCCGATCACCAGCAGCGAATCCGCACCGAGCAGTCGCTCGGCGACGGTTGGCGGCGCGCCGAGGCCCGTCATCCCCAGGTAGTAGGCGTGGTCGTTCGGGAAGACGTCCGGCCGCCTCCAGGCCGCAATCACGGGAATCGACAGCGTCTCCGCCAGTCGCACGAGGTCGCTCGAGGCGTTCGATCGCAGGACGCCTGCCCCGGCCAGGATCACAGGCGAGCGTCCACCGGCAAGCAGGTGGAGGATCCCGCGGACGCTGCTCACGTCCGGTTGCAGGGTCCGAATGCCGCGCTGCGGCGTGACGCTCAGGCCTTCTCCGGGGGGCTCATCGAAGACGTCCTCCGGGACCGTGAGGACGACCGGGCCGGGGCGGCCGCTTAGCGCGTGCTTCAGCGCCTCGCGCAGTGCGTCGGGGAAAGCGGGGGGCTCGCTGACATCGCCCGCCCACTTGGCCAGACGACCGACGGAGCCCTCGATGTCGGCTTCCTGGAAGGCCTCCCTGCCCCGGAGCGAGCGGCGCACGCCCCCCACGACTGCCACGAGCGGCGCCGAATCTGCGCGCGCGGCGTGAAGGCCGATGCCAAGGTTCGCCGCGCCGACTGCGCGGGTGACCAGACACAGGGCGGGACGGCCCGTCAGCGATCCATATGCCGCGGCCATGAACCCGGCGGCACCTTCATGACGGGTGGCGACCACGCGTATTCCAGCCCCGGGCAATGCGTCGAGCAGGCCGAGGAAGCTCTCGCCGGGAACCGTGAATGCCACCTTTATCCCCGAGGCAGCGAACGTCTCGGCCGCAAATCGCCCGAGCGTCATGGCGGGCTCATGCGCAGGAGCGGTCATGCAGCAGAACCTGCCTCGAACCGCCGCGAGATCCGTTGGGTCAACGGTAGTTCTCGAACTGCAGCGGCACCTCGAGGTCCATCGCGCGCAGACGCACGATCACCTTCTGCAGCTCGTCCTTGCTCTTGCCGGCGACGCGGATGGCATCCCCCTGCACCTGGCTCTTCACCTTCGGGAATTCGTCGCGAATGGTCTTCTGCAGCTTCCGCGCCAATTCGTCGGGGAGTCCGCGCCGCAGGCCGATCTTCTGGCGGACCTTGTTCCCACCAGACGGTTCGAGCTTGCCCCAGTCGAAGATCTTGAGCGAGAGGTTGCGGCGGAGAGCCTTTGTCTCGATGAGGTCGCGCACGGCCTTCGCTCGGAATTCGTCGTCCGTCAGAAGCGTGAGCTCGGCTTTGGCCTGCTCCAACTCGACCGTCACTCCCTTGAAGTCATAGCGCTGCGCGACCTCGCGGCGGACCTGGTCGAGCGCATTGCGCAGCTCCTGCTCGTCGAATTCGCTGACCACATCGAATGAGACGTCGCCGGCCATCGGCCCTCCTCGTCATCCTTCCTCTCGCCCCAGTATGCCGTGTGCGGGCGCCAAAGGGCCACGGGCCCGGCGCCTGAGGCCGCGGGGCCGGCGCGAACGCGCATTCCTTCAGGGGCGTTCCTGCGCAGCTGTGATCGGCGCCGAGGGGCCGTCCGCTCGGGTCATCTCATCGATCATCTCCAGGACGAGCTTGAGAGCGGCCTCGGCACTCTCCCGCTTGTTGGCGCTTCGGTCGCCGGCCCACTGATAACGTCGGACCTCGGTGCCCGCTGGAGCTCGAACGGCCACGTACGTGAGACCGACGGGTTTTGCCGGGGTGCCGCCATCGGGTCCGGCAATACCCGTGACGGCAATCGCCAGGTCGCTGCCGAATCGCTGAGCCGCGCCTTCGGCCATGGCCCGGGCCACCTGCGCGCTCACGGCGCCATGCGCCTCCAGCACCTCCCGCGGAACGTCCAGCAGCTCCAGTTTGGCTTCGTTCGAATACGAGACGACACCGCCGCGAAAGTAGCGGCTGGAACCGGCAACCTCGGTGATGAGATGAGCGACGAGGCCGCCGGTGCACGACTCCGCGGTGGATAGCATCAGGCGGCGGTCGAGGCAGGCCGTCTGCAGTTCGGAGGCCAGCTGGACCAGCGGGTCATCCATGGAGCTTCCGCCTACGGGTGCTGCGTCTGTTTCGGTGGCCCGGACGGGCTGAACAGCCAGGTCTCCGACACGCCCGACGGCCCGAGGTGGCCGAGCGACTTGCCGTTGACCGTGAAATAGGTCGTGCCCGACGAGCCCGTCCAGACCATGACGGATTGCTGGCCGTTGAACGTGAGCACCTTGCCGTCCGAATAGGTGCGGTTGCTGGCAGCCTGGACCAGGGTTCCGTCGACCCTCACGGTCAGCCAGGCGCGACCGCCCTTGACCGACACGATCAGGTTGACACCCTGGTAGCCGATCGTGACGGTCCGCGTCAGCGCGATGGTCTTGCCCTCGGCGCTGGAGGCGGTCACGGTGAGTGACCAACGGCCAGCGGACAGCTCATATCCAGTGTTGAACCCCCCATCGCTGGCAACGTCGACGCTGGCCGGCTGCGGCGTCGGTTGAGGCGAGGGGCTGGCTGCGGGCTTGCCCCCGGTTGGCGCACCAACCGGGCCGAGATACGCGGCGGTCACCGCGACCTTCGTGGCGTTGGTCGTGCTGCCGGAAATGGGCACCGCGCCGTTCTGGATGGTCGAGCCGTCGGCCGGCGAGTCGAGCGTGAGCGTTGGTGCCTGGACGACCGAGAACGGGACCGTGATCAGGATCCGGACAGGGTTCTCAGCCTGCTTGCCGGTCTCCGGATCGGTTGCACTGATCATGAACTCGTTGCGCCCGCGACGGAGGCTCACCGTCTGATTCCACGTCCCGTCTGGCCCGGCGGTCAGCAGGATCTTGTCTGGCCCCGACGTGCTGATGCTGATGGTGGCGCCGGGGATCGACGTTCCCCGAAGGTCGTACTGCGTGGTCGAATCGTCGACCTGCGTGACGGCCTGTACCGGATCGGTCACCGCGATCGTCGGCGGCTTGACGAAGCGCAGCACCTGGACGCCCAGGTAGCCGGCGAAGAGCAGAACGCCGACGGTCAGGATCGCCGCCACGAAGACGGCCGGCGAGAAGGCAAGGCCCTGCCGGGGCGCCTGGATCGCGCGGGGCACCACGATGACCGGCTCACTGCCGATCGCCTCGGGCCCGCGCTCGCGGTGCCACTGGGCCAGGATGTCGTCGGGATCGAGGCCAAGGTAGAGGGCGTAGTTCCGCAGGAAGCCCTTGGTGTAGACGGCTCCCGGCAGCTCCTTATATGCGCCGCGCTCCAGGGCGCCGAGATATCGGGCCCGGATCTTGGTATCGCGCTCCGCACGGTAGAGATCGACGCCCTTCCGCTCTCGCGCGGCGAGCAGCCGTTCCGGAAGCGCGGGCGCCGGCTCGGCGTTGACGGCCGCTCGGGCTCCTTCAGCCGCGCGATCCCCCGCCGGCCGAGCGTGTTCGCGAGCGGTCATTCCTCGTCCTCGTCTCGATCGAACCCCTCTCGCTCTCTCGAGGTCGGGGTCGATCCGCCCTCCCGTCGAAGGACTTGCCGTGCGTTCGAGCCGTCGAAAGGCCCGATGTAGCCGCGCTCCTGGAGCTGGTCGATGATCCGTGCCGCGCGGGCGTAGCCGATCCGGAGGCGCCGCTGGAGCAGCGACGCTGAGGCGCGATCGTACTCCTGGATCACTGAAACGGCATCCGGCAGGAGCCGGTCGGCATCCTCGTCGGACAGGTCGTCCGAGATCGCCGCGCCCTCGTCGTCGCTCTCGACGATCCCGAGGTCGTAGTGGGGCTTCCAGCTGCCCCAGTGCTCGACGATCCGGCCGATTTCCTTGTCGGACACGAACACGCCCTGGAGCCGGACGGGCCGCGGCAGGTCGGCCGGCTGGAAGAGCATGTCGCCGCGGCCGATGAGGTCCTCCGCGCCCGGCGCATCGAGAATCGTTCGACTGTCGATCTGGGACGCCATCGCGAACGCGATGCGCGACGGGAAGTTGGCCTTGATCAGGCCCGTCACCACATTGACCGAGGGCCGCTGGGTCGCGAGCACCATGTGGATGCCCGTCGCGCGCGCCTTTTGGGCGAGCCGCACGATCGGGTCCTCGACGTTCTTGCCCTCGCGCATCATGAGGTCCGCGAGCTCGTCGACGATGATCACGATGAACGGCAGACGGTCGGCGGGGTCGGCCCGCGACTCGTTATAGCCGGCAACGTTGCGAGCGCTTGCGCCGGCGAACTTGCGGTAGCGCGACTCCATTTCCTGAACTGCCCACCTGAGCGCGGCCTTGGCAGCGCCCGGTTCGGTGATGACGGGAACGAGCAGGTGGGGCAGTCCGTTGTATGCCGCCAGCTCGACGCGCTTGAGATCCATCAGGATGAGCCGGATATCGTCAGGCGTGGCCTTGCACAACAGGCTGGTGATCAGCGCGTTGACCATGACGCTCTTGCCCGAGCCGGTTGCGCCGGCGATCAGCAGGTGAGGCATCTTGGACAGGTCCGCCGCGCGAGCATGGCCAGCCACGTCGCGCCCGAGCGCGAACGTCAGGCGAGACCCGGATGCCCCGAAATCGACCTCCTCGAGGATGCGCCGCAGGGCGACCACGTTGAAATCCGTGTTCGGAATCTCCAGTCCCACGACGCTCTTGCCCGGGATCGGAGCCTCGATTCGGATTGTCCGAGCGGCCAGAGCCATCGCGAGGTCGTCGGCCAGGCCTTCGATGCGGGAAACCTTGACCGAAGGATCCGGGTCGATCTCGTACTGCGTCACGACCGGACCAGCGTTCCAGCGGTTGACCACGGCCGGGATGTTGAAGCCGGCCAGCTTGCCCGTGATGATCGCGGCGTTGCGCTCGTGGTCCATGGTCGCCCCGCCCACGCGCGCAGCGATGTCGTCGAGCAGGGTGACCGGCGGCAGGTCGTAGGGCGGCTCCTCACGCCGTGGGGTCCCGTCCCCAACATCGGTGACATCGTCGAGATCACGGAGATCGAGCGGGATGCGAGGCGGAGCAGCAAGAGCGACGGCGGATTCGGTCACTGAAGCCGGTGCGGCCTGAGGTGCAAAGGTCGCAGACATCTGGCCAGAGCTGGGTTGCGCGCTGGGGATCGCCGGCCGGCCGTTGTCCGGGCCATTGCTGCCCCCGCCCCACATACCGGTCTGACCCGGCGACGGGACGTTCGGAATGGCCCGAACGCCTCCCCGCGAGCGACCGCCGTTCGTCTCTGGGGATGAACTGTCGGCCCCTCCGGAGGGGCGCGCCTCGTCATCGCGACGAAGCGACGACGCCGCGGTCGCGCCGAACCAGCGCGCCAGCGACGTGCCGGGTCGAGCGAGATCACGCAGGCGGAGGTTGAAGGCCAGGAGGAGCCCGACGATCGCGATCGCCATGAGTACGACGAACGCGCCCGGCCCGGTGAGCAGTGGGGTCAGGAGGCCCTCCAGGAAGCGCCCGATGCGGCCGCCGCCACGCTCGACGTTGAAGACCGAGACGTTGAGCACCTGGAAGGCGCCCAGCAGGCCGACGAAGGTGACGGCAATACCGAACACCGTCATGCCCCAGCCCGAATTCGGGCGGCGGCCCGGACCCCATTCGACGTACCAGCCCGCCCCGAGCAGCAGGAACGGCAGGAGCCAGCGGCCGGTCTGGAACCACGGCGCGATCGAATCGCGCCACAGGTCGGTCAGGCGGCCCTGACCGGGAAGTGCCAGGGCAATCAGGGTGACCGCACCGAGCACCAGCAGGAGGACCCCGAAGATCGAGCGCGCGACATCCGGGGGGATCGCCGGAAGGATTGGCGGGAGCGTTGCTCCGCCCGAACGCCGGCGGGGCGTCGACGGCCGGCGAGCCTGCTTTCGGCGCCTGGTCGCCATCAGACCTCGACCACGACCGGGAAGACCATCGGCCGGCGTTTCGTCTGCTCGTACAGGTAGCGCGAGACGCCGTCCTTGATCTGGCTCTTGAGCAGCGCGACCTCGCTGATGTGGTCACCTGGGTTCTCGATCGCCAGGATGACCCGGTCTGCGGCGCCGGCGATGATCGGATCCTGCTCGTTGAGATGGACGAAGCCGCGCGTGATGATCTCCGGCCGACCGATGACGTTGCCGGTCTGCTTGTCGACCGTGACCACGATCATGAACATGCCGTCATTCGCCAGTGCTCGCCTGTCGCGCAGGACGACGTCGCCGACCTCGCCCACCGAGAGACCATCGACGAAGACGTAACCGGCGGGCACGGGTTGGCCGCGTCGAGCGGTACCGTCGGTCGCGATCTCGATGGGCATGCCGTTCTCGATGATGAACACGTTGTCGGGCGCCACCCCCGTCTCGATTGCCAGCCGGCCGTGCTGAACCTGCATCCGGAACTCGCCATGGATCGGGATGAAGTTCTTGGGCTTCGTCAACCCGAGCATGAGCTTGAGCTCCTCCTGGCTGGCATGGCCCGAAACGTGAGCGCGCCGGATCGCGTGGTAGTACACGTTTGCGCCGGCCTTGAACAGGTTGTCGATGGTCCTGGAGACGTACTCCTCATTGCCCGGAATCGGGCTGGCCGAGACGATGACCGTGTCGCCCGGCTGGATCTCGACGAAGCGGTGGTCGCGGTTGGCCATGCGAGCCAGGCCCGACATCGGCTCGCCCTGGGCGCCGGTGGTAGCGATCACGAGCCGGTTGGCGGCGACCTCGTTGATCTTGTCCTTCGGAACGATCTGGCTGGCCGGATACTGCAGGTACCCGAGGTCGGTTGCGATCCGGACGTTCTGCTCCATGGACCGACCGATGACGGCCACCTGCCGGTTGAACGACTGGGCGGCGTCGAGAACCTGCTGGATGCGGGCGATGTTGCTGGCGAAGGTGGCCACGATCACGCGGCCGTCGAGGGGCTCCATGATCTCGCGGAAGGCCTCGCCAACCGTCCGTTCCGACGGGGTGTAACCCGGGTTCTCCGCTCGCGTCGAGTCCGACAGCAGGCAGACGACGCCCTCCTCGCCCAGCCGTGCCAGGACGTGGAAGTCGGACAGCTTCCCGTCCACGGGCGTGTGATCGAACTTGAAGTCGCCGGTATGGACCACGGTTCCGACCGGTGTCCGCAGGGCAATCCCCATTGCGTCCGGTATCGAGTGGCTGACACGGAACGGGATCACCGTGAACGGCCCCACCTGGATCTCGTCACCGGGCTCCATCGCCAGGAGCGGGTTGTTGTGGAGCTTGTGCTCCTTGATCTTGTTGCCAAGCAGGCCGCGGGCCAGGGTCGACGCGTAGATGGGGACCCCCGGGAACTCCGGCAGGATGTAGGGCAGGCCGCCGACGTGATCCTCGTGGGCGTGGGTGATGAGGAACGCCTTGACGTTGGCCTTGCGCTCCTTGAGATAGGCGATGTCGGGCACGACCAGGTCGATGCCGAACATCTCCTCGTCGGGGAACATCAGCCCGCAGTCGATCACGACGATTTCGTCGCCGTATTCGAAGACGTACATGTTCTTGCCGATCTCGCCCACCCCGCCGAGCGGGATGATGCGGAGCGGCGTGTCGCTATTGGCCATGAGTTCCTTTGATCGGTCAGAAGAGCGGGAGCTGGTCCCTGGGATCGGCGACCGGCTCGCCGGGGCTTGTGACGGCCTCCCCGGGCTCGGAGGCGAGAGGGATGTCGATGGTCTCATCGAGCTGGCCGGGGACGCTCCCCGGCGCCGGAAATGCCGATGAGGCGGTCGGTGTCGGCGCGGAGTCCTCGTTGGCCTCCGAGCCCTCGTTGGCCTCCGAGCGTCCAGCCCCGCCGCGATCGCGCTCCCTGTGGCTTCGCGCCTGGGAGAGCGCCATCGGCACTCCTCGGACATCGGCGAAGCTCTGTCGTTCGATGTCCGGCGTTCGAAGTGCCGCCGCGGGATGGTACATGGCGTAAGCCAGCGCGTCGCGCGCCCCACTCCCTACAGGCGCCTCCCGGAACGTGCCATGCACCTGTCCGATGCGTGCGCCGGGCATGAACCGCCCCAGTGAGTGACGGCCGAGCGTGACTACGAGGGCGGGATCGAGCACCGCCAGCTGCCTCTGGAGGAACGGTGCACACGCGGCGATCTCATCGGGCTCCGGGTCGCGGTTCTCCGGCGGCCGGCATTTCACCACGTTCGTGATGAACACTTCGTCCCGCCGCCAACCCACCTCCCGCAGCAGCCGCACGAGCAGGTCGCCGGCCCGGCCGACGAACGGTCGTCCATGCTGGTCCTCGTTGAAGCCGGGACCCTCACCCACGAACACGACTTCGGTGTCCCGATGCCCCTCACCGGGAACGGCCTTGGTGCGCCCGACGTGGAGGCGGCAATTGGTGCAGCTGCGGATCTCGGCCGCGATCGCCTCGAGCGCTTCGGCTCGTCCTCGGGATGCCTCGGCGTCGAAGCCGGCCGGGATTGCTTCAGTCGCGTCCTGAGCCATCTCCACCCCGGCCGTCCCCTGCTCGGCCGCCGTCACCCCGCGTCCCCAGCCGTGGCTCCGTCAGCGGCCAGGCGCTCGCCTCGGCGCGACGCCGGCTCGATCCAGTCACGCTCGACGATCAACTCGGCCAGCTCGACTGCGTTCGTCGCGGCACCTTTGCGCAGGTTGTCGCTTACCACCCAGAACGCGAGGCCCCGGCCATCGGGCAGCGACGGATCCTGGCGGACCCGGCCGACGAACACTTCGTCGCGACCGGCCGCATCCGTGGCCAGCGGGTAGACATGAGCGGTCGGGTCGTCCTGCACGATCACGCCGCGTACCGCCGCGAACAGCTCTCGCGCGCGCTGGGGCGAGATCGGCTCCTGCGTCTCGACGTGGACGGCCTCCGAGTGGCTGACAAAGACCGGCACCCGAACGGCCGTGCAGGAGATGCGCAAATCCGGCAGATGGAGGATCTTGCGACTCTCCGTGACGACCTTCCATTCCTCCCGCGAGTAGCCGTTCTCGAGGAAGACGTCGATTTCGGGAAGGGCGTTGAAGGCGATCGGATGAGGGTAGACCCCGGCCTCCTTCGGCTTGCCGGCCACATGTGCCCGGATCTGGCCCTCGAGCTCGACCAGGGCGTCCGCACCCGTTCCGGACACGCTCTGGTAGGTATCGACGACGACGCGCTCGAGGCCCACGCCGTCGCGCAACGCCATCAGGACGGGCGCGAGCTGCATGGTCGAGCAGTTCGGATTGGCGATGATTCCCTCGTGGCCCGCCGCATCCTCCGGGTTCACCTGGCTCACGACCAGCGGTACGCCGGGTTCCATCCGCCACGCATTGGAGTTGTCGATGACGGTCGCGCCACGATCCACGGCCTTCGGGGCCAGCTCTCGGGCGACGTCCGAGCCGACTGAGAACAGAGCGATGTCGACGCCCTCGAAGGCCTCGGGGGTTGCCTCGCGGATCTCGTTCGGACGGCCACCGATGTCGACCGAGCTGCCCGCAGAGCGACCCGACGCGAGGAGCCGCAACTCCCTGATCGGGAACTCGCGCTCGAGGAGAACCGAGATGATGGTTCGGCCGACGACGCCGGTTGCCCCGACGACGGCGACGGTCAGTGGTTGGCGAGTCATGGACGACGCGGCTCCACTGTCACGGTCGTATGAAGGGCACCGCGCGAGTATAGCCCGGCCTGCCAGGCCCACCGGCCCGGAATCGAAGAGCCGCCGATCGCTCGGCGGCTCTGCTGGTGGGGCCTGGAACAGCCGGTCCTACACCGGCTCCTTGGCAAGGTGACGCTGCATGGCGGCCTTGCGCGAGAGGTTGATGCGGCCCTGACGGTCGATCTCGGTGACCACCACCATGACCTCGTCGCCCACGGACACGACGTCCTCGACCGAGGGAACGTGATAGTCGGCCAGCTCGCCGATGCGGACCAGGCCTTCCTTGCCGGGCAGGATCTCGACGAAGGCGCCGAAGCCCATGATCCGGGTGACCTTGCCAAGATACAGCGACCCGATCTCCACGTCCCGCGTCAAGCTCTCGATCCAGGTGATCGCCTTGCGCGAGTTCTCGCCGGATACCGCGGCAATCTCCACGGAGCCGTCGTCCTCGACGTTGATCTGGGTGCCGGTCTCCTCCTGGATCTTTCGGATCATCGAGCCACCCTTGCCGATGATCTCCCGGATCTTGTCGGGGTTGATCTTGATCGTAATGATCCGCGGCGCGAACTCGCTCATCTCGGTGCGAGCCGTGGGCAGGACCTCGATCATCTTGTCCAGGATGAACAGCCGTGCTGCGTAGGCCTTGCGCAGGCCTTCACGGATGATCGCCTCGTTGATGCCCTGGATCTTGATATCCATCTGGAGCGCGGTGATGCCGTCGCGCGTGCCGGTGACCTTGAAGTCCATGTCACCAAAGGCATCTTCCTTGCCCAGGATGTCGGTGAGGACGGCGAACTTGCCGTCTTCACCGGACACGAGGCCCATCGCCGCTCCGGCGACCGGCCCCTTGATCGGCACACCGGCGTCCATCAGGGCGAGCGTCGAGCCGCAAGTCGACGCCATGGACGTCGAGCCGTTCGACGTGACGCACTCCGAGACGACGCGGATGACGTAGGGGAACTCGTCGGCCGGCGGGAGCACGGGGATCAGCGCACGCTCGGCCAGGTTGCCGTGGCCGATCTCGCGCCGACCGGGGCCGCGCATCGGCTTGTTCTCGCCAGTCGAATAGGGCGGCATGTTGTAGTGATGGAGATACCGCTTTTCGGTCTCCGCGCTGATGGTGTCGATCCGCTGGACGTCCGAAGACGGCCCGAGCGTCGCGATCGACAGCGCCTGGGTCTCGCCGCGCTGGAACAGGCCGGAGCCGTGGGCGCGCGGCAGGAGCCCGACTTCGACTGAGATGGGCCGGATCTCGTCGAGACCGCGGCCGTCCATGCGGATGCCCTCGCTCAGGACGAGCTCGCGAACGGTCTTCTTGTGAATGATGTTGAACAGGCTCTTGCTGACGCGCGCCTGCCGCCGAGCGGCCTGGAGCAAGCCCGCCGGATCGCCCTCGTGCTCACGGTTGGCGCGAATGGCGATCGCGATCCCGTCGTGCAGGTTGTCGAGGCGATTGGGGAGGTCGGACGCGAACTGGAGCACGAGCTGCGCGGTTGCCTCGGCATGCGGGGCGGCCCGATGGCCGCCGTCGAGCTCGACGCCGAAGAAGCGCGCGAGGTCGATCAGCTTGTAGGACTCAGGGGAACCTGGATAGCCCTCACGGGCGATCACCAGGGTATCGAAGTAGCGACCGCTCTCGAACCGGTAGCCATCGCCGAGAGCTTCCTGGAGGAAGGCCAGGTCGAAGCCGACGTTGTGGCCAACGATCGGCGCGTCGCCGGCGAACTCGAGGAAGCCGCGGGCAGCCTCCTTCGGGAATGGCTTGCCCTTGACATCGTCGTCGGTCAGGCCGTGCATCTGCACGCCCGGGATCGTGCGACCCGGATCGACCAGGGTCGACCAGCGGTCCGTGATCTCACCCCGTGAGATGCGAACGGCTCCGATCTCGAGCAGATCGGCGAGCTTGGGGTCGGTGCCCGTGGTTTCGACGTCGACCACGACGAACTCGCCGTCGCGCGCCTTGGCCTTCTGCACGAACTCCAGAACCGAATCGGTTCCCGGCTCGATCAGCGGCACCTTTTTGGGCTTGGCCGCAACCTTGGCGAGCTCGTCCTGGAGGTCGATCAGTGGCTGGACGGACCGGTGTCCGAACAGGATCGCCTCGGCCATGATGTCCTCGGACAGGAGCTTGGCTCCGGCCTCGACCATCATGATCGCCTCGCGCGTGCCGGAGACGATGAGATCGAGCTCCGATTCGGCCAGCTGCGAAACCGTCGGGTTGACGACGAACTCGCCGTCGATGCGGCCGACGCGGACGGCGCCGATCGGCCCTTCGAACGGAATGTCGCTGATCGTCAGGGCGGCGGAGGCGGCCACGGTCCCGAGCACGTCAGGATCATTCTCCTGATCAGTGGACAGCACCGTGATCACGACCTGGACGTCGTCCTTGTAGCCCTCGGGAAACAGCGGCCGGATGGGCCGGTCGGTGAGGCGCGCCGCGAGGATTGCCGCCTCGGAAGGGCGCGACTCGCGCTTGATGAAGCCGCCCGGGATCTTGCCCGCGGCGTACATTCGCTCCTCGAAGTCCACGGTGAGCGGGAAGAAGTCAAGCCCCGGTCGGGGATCCGAGCGATTGGCGGTGCCAAGCACCATGGTGTCGCCGTAGCGCACGGTCACGGAGCCGCCCGCCAGCAGGGCCAGCTTGCCCGTCTCGATGGTCAGCTTGCGACCACCGAATTCAGTCTCGAAGACATGGGACACGGAAAAATCCTCTCCTTCCGACGGAGGAGGCGACCCGCGGCGACGTGTGCCGGGCCGGGTGGCTTCAGACGCGAGACCCCAGGGATGCCTGGGGTCTGGGGCGGCAGTCGCCTAGCGGCGGAGTCCGAGCCGTCCGATGACGGCGCGGTAGCGCGAGTTGTCCTTCTTGATCAGATAGGCAAGAAGGCGACGGCGCTGGCCCACGAGCTTGAGGAGACCGCGGCGGGAGTGATTGTCCTTTGGAAAGCTCTTGAGATGGTCCGTCAGGCCCTTGATTCGCTCTGTCAGGAGCGCGATCTGGACTTCCGGGGATCCCGTGTCACCCTCTTGGGTGGCGAACTCTGAAACCAACTGGAGCTTCTGTTCCCGCGCGAGCGGCACTCGTTCCTCCGAACTGGAACTCTTTCTTGGTAAACCTTCCTATTTCGCGCCGGAGGATAGCAGGCTTCCAATGGAGCGGCAAACGGAGCGTGCCTGGTCGTGCGAGCGCCCCAAACCTCTCCGCACGCCCTGGGACCGCCCTTTACCGACACAGCCTCGTTGCAATGTTGATGGCCAGATCGACCTCGCTACCGCAAGGCGCGCGGCGCGACACTCGTGGGCAGAGGCGCGACGCGCCTGTGTATGAGGCCCACCGTCATGACCGTGCAAGAACGACAGACCGTAGTCGAACACCATCCGAGCGGCGCTGAATTGGCCCGTCGCACGCTGGCACTCCTGTTCGGGATCATCCAGGCGGTGATCCTGCTCAGGATCGTGTTCCTGCTGCTCGACGCGCGGGAAGCGAATGCGCTCGTTTCGGGCATCCTCAACTTCAGCCAGCTGTTCGTGGCACCCTTCGAGGGCATCCTCCGGACGGACGCGTTGCACTCGGGCGGTTCGGTCCTCGACATCGCCGCCATCCTGGCGTTCATCGGCTGGACGCTTCTCGAGGCACTGGCCATCGCTGCCGTCAACATCTTCCGGCGGGAGCCCGTCTGACCCCCGGGAGCCCGTCTGACCCCGCTTAACACGCTCGCGAAGGAACCAGGCCGGGTCGCCAGGCGCGATCCGGCCTTTTCGCGCCCGCGCTCAGCCAGACTCGACTCGGGGAACGAATTCGACTCGCAGTCGGCCGACGCCGTCCCACGTCTGATCCTCGATCTCGACGCCTTCGGAGTCGACGCGGGCACGTGCCGGCGTCGTTGCCGAGCGCTGCTCACTGCCGAATGGCTCGACCCCGACCAGGTACCGACCGCGCGGCGGAAGCGCCACGGGCAACTCGAAGGTGAGCCGTACTCCCCCGGCGGCGGGGGCCGCCGCTCCGATCACGGCATAGGGCCGCCCGAGGAGGCGGGCAGCGACGTCCAATTCGCCCGCCGCCACGGCGGAACGGATGGCCGATGAGCTGATCGGCCGCCCGGCCAGCGTGAACGACGGGACGACGACAACCTCGAAGCCCCGCTGCCGGCCAAGCTCGGCGAGCGCCTCGGGCGTTCCTCGTCGCTCGTAGCCGAAGGCAGCCTCGGGGGTCATCAGGATGCCGTCGAGGTGCGTCCGCTCGGTGATCATTGCGATGAAGGCGTCATAGGGCGTCGACCGGAGCGCCGCGTCGAAGTGCTCGACGACGGTCAGGTCGACGCCCGCGGCCGCCAGCCGCGCCAGTCGCTCGTCGGGGTCGCAGACCAGAGGCGGCGCGGCGCCCACGAGGACTTCGTCGGGGTGGGCGTCGAACGTCACCACGGCAGCACGGGCTCCTCGACGTCGAGCCTGGCGCCGGAGCTGGCCGAGCAAGTAGCTATGGCCGCGGTGGATGCCGTCGAACACGCCGACGACGACGTACAGCGGTCCCATTTCGGAGGTGAGCGCCGGCAGGCGCGGCACGACGAGCATGGGACCGATGGAGCGAATTGGCGGCGTGTCGAGAGCGGACGGTTGGGCGCGCTCAGGCATCGTCCACGCTGGCGGGGTCAGGATCCACGTCGGGCTCCGGATCGCGTTCTGCCAGCAACGCCGCCTCGACGGGTTCTCGCGGCACGTCCGACGTCGCGCCGGCGCCGATCAGGACCTTGTCGGGCGCGAGGCGTCCGTCACGGAGCAGCGCGATGCCAACGAGCCGCCCGGACGGATCCAGCAGGCGAATGGGGGTGTCCGGGTCCGCTACCGTCGGGCCGGCCGGAGGAGGCCGGACGAACTGGCCGCGTGCTACTGCCGCAACCTGGTCGGGCTCGAGCACGACCGCCGGCAGGCGATCGAGCCCCCAGTCGGATGGGAGCAAGAAGTCCGCGACCGCGCCTTGGTCCCCGGCTGCCGCGCGGCGTACCTCATCCACCGGGTGAGCGGCTTCGAGAGTGAATTGGCCGCTGCGCGTTCGCACGAGCGCTCCCAGGTAGGCCGCCGAGCCAACGGCTTGCCCCAGATCGCGGGCGAGGGCGCGCACGTATGTCCCCGCCGAGCATTCCACGTCGAGGATCGCGATCGGCCTGTTCGGATCGGAGTCGTCCCAGGTCTCGACCTCGAGGCGCGAAATCGTTACCTCACGCGGCTGCAGCTGGGCCACCAGACCGGCGCGGGCCAGCGCATACGCTCGCCGCCCCGCGACCTTGACGGCCGAATAGGCTGGCGGCACCTGACTGATCGTCCCGCGAAATGCGGAGAGGGCTCCTTCGACCTGCTGACGCGTGGGCGTCGGGCCGTCTGCCGGAGTCAATTCGCCTTCCAGATCGTCGGTCGCGGAGGCCGCTCCGAAGCAGACGGTTGCCCGATATTCCTTCGTGTCGCCAAGGTGATATTCGAGCATGCGCGTCGCCGCTCCAAGGAAGATGGGCAGCACCCCGCTCGCGAACGGGTCGAGCGTCCCACCGTGGCCCACCCGCCTGGTTCCGGTGAGGCGGCGGACAAGGGCCACCATGTCGTGGGAGGTCGGGCCGGCCGGTTTCGCGAGGGCGAGGACGCCGTTCATCGCGACCCTCGTCAGCGCCGAACGGCCGAGGCGAGCCGGCGGGCCTCCTCGAGCACGGCCGGTCGAGCCTCCTCGACCGGGCGATCGATCGTGGCCCCTGCGGCGCGAGCATGTCCCCCGCCGCCAAAGAGCCCGGTAAGGACGGTGGCATCGACCCCGCCGGGGCGGGTCCGCACCGACAGCCGTGTGGAGCCCTCGGCCTCCTTGAAGAGAATGGCGACTTCGGCATCCTCCGCCTGCGCGATGAGATCGATGATGCCCTCCGAGTCCGAAGGCTTGCTGCCTGTGACCTTGAGGTCCTCCTCGAGCAGCCTCGACCACACGACGAGCCCGCCGTCGACGGACTCGAGACGCTCCAGCACGCGGCCGAACAGCCGCAGTTGCGCCTCCGGCTTGGAGCGGTACAGCCGCCGCGAGATCTCGGACAGCGGGGCACCGGCCTCGACCAGCGCCGCAGCGACTGCGAGCGTCCGCGCGGTGGTGCTTGGGTGCGCGAACGTGGCCGTGTCCATGACGATGCCGGCAGTGAGGATCGCAGCGAGCCTTCCGTCCGCGGCCTGCAGGGGTATGCCCAAGCGCACGGCCAGCAGGGCGGCCATTTCGCACGTCGCCGCCGCGGCCGGATCGATCCAGTCTGCCGCGCCGCTGGCCTCGCTGCTGACGTGATGATCGATCACCACCCGCGGTAGTCGCTCGATCAGGTCACGGTGCCGCTCGAGGACCGGCCCCATCCGCTCGAGCGGCCCGAAGTCGCAGACGACGAGCAGGTCATAGGGCGCGCCCGGGTCCGGATCGGTGCGAAAGTCGCCGACGCCCGGAAGCAGGTGATAGAGCGCGGGCGGAGGATCGCTCGACACGAGCGTCGCCGCGCCGCCGAAGCTTTCGACCAGCACGCGCACGGCGAGCGAGGCGCCGAGGGTATCGGCATCGGGATTCTCGTGGGCGATCACGAGGGCGGATCGCGCGCGAGCCAACCGGTCGACGACCTCCTGCGGGACCGCTGCCGCATAGCCTGCGAGCTCGATCGTCATCGTCGGGTTCGGCGTCGCCGGCTCCGTGGTCGCTCGATCGCGTCATCGGGGACGTGGGCCTCGGGCGCGTCGCCTTCATGAGGCAGCCGCGGAACCGGGGTCGGCAGCGATTCGCCTTCAGGAATTCCCTCGGGCAGGTCTCCCGACTCGAGCTCGGACAGGAGGTGGAGCACCCGGGTGCCTCGCTCGGCCGAGTCGTCGAGCCGGACGTGGAACTCGGGGATCCGCTTCAACCGCAGGCGCGTGCCGAGCTCGTGGCGAACGAACGGCATGGCATGCTCGAGCACGCGGACCGTTTCCTCGCGCTGGTCCTTCTGGCCGATCACGCTGACCCAGACGCGAGCGTGACGCAGGTCCGCAGTGGTCTCTACGTCAGTGATGGTGGCAAAGCCAATCCGCGGATCGGCGACCTCGCGCGCGAGGATCTTGCCGATCTCCTGTCGGAACAGCTCGTCGATCCGGTCGGTGCGTGCGGTCATCGCCTGAAATTTTCAGGCGGTCGCGACTCGGCTGATCGTCTGGCTCGTGAAGCTCTCGATGATGTCGCCCTCGGCGAGGTCGTTGAAGTTCGCCAGTCCAATGCCGCACTCCAGGTTGGCGGCAACCTCGCGAACGTCGTCCCGGAAGCGCCGCAGCGACTCGATCCGATCGGTCGCGATGACCTTGCCGCCACGCCACACACGAGCACCGGCCCGCGTGATCCGGCCTTCGGTGACGAAGCAGCCCGCGATGACCGTGTTCTTGCCCACCCGGAAGATCTGGCGGACCTCCGCGCGTCCTTCCACCACTTCGACGATCTCGGGCTCGAGAAGGCCCTTCAGGGCCGCGTCGATGTCGTCGGTCAGCTTGTAGATGATGTCGTACGAACGTACGTCAACACCTTCCGCCTCCGCCGTCCGGCGGGCCGTATCGACCAGCTTCGTGTTGAAGCCGACGACGATGGCGTCCGACGCTGCCGCGAGGAGGACGTCGTTGTCGGTGATGTCACCGGCACCTTCGTGGATCACGTTGATGCGGACCTCGTCGGTCGAAAGCTGGCTCAGAGCGTGGCTGATCGCGCCGAGTGAGCCCGACACGTCCGCCTTCAGGATGATTCGAAGCTCCTTGGTCTGGCCGGCCTGGATCTGTCGGTACAGATCCTCGAGCGTTGCGCGGCCGCTGCCATCGCCGGCTCGCGCGGACTGGGCGCTCTTGTGCTGCTCGACCATCGCTCGAGCTTCCTTGTCGTCGTGGACGACTCGCAGGATGTCGCCGGCCTCTGGCACGTCGGCAAGGCCGAGAACGACCGCCGCGGTCGAAGGTCCAGCCTTCGTGATGCGCTTGCCCTTGTCATTCTCGAGTGCGCGCACGCGGCCGAACGTCGAGCCAACGACGATGATGTCTCCGACTCGAAGCGTCCCGGTCTGCACGAGCGCGGTGGCAACCGGTCCACGGCCCTTGTCCAGCTGCGCTTCCACGATCGTGCCAACCGCCGATCGCTTGGGGTTGGCCTTGAGGTCCTGGAGGTCGGCGACGAGCAGGGTAACCTCGAGGAGATCGTCCAGCCCCGTGCCTGTCTTCGCGCTCACCGGCACGAGAGGAACGTCACCGCCGTACTCCTCGATCACGACGTCCGCCTCGGCGAGCTCATTCTTCACGCGGTCGGGGTTCGCGTCGGGCTTGTCGATCTTGTTGAGCGCGATGACGATCGGCACCTTCGCAGCTCGTGCGTGATCGATCGCCTCCAGCGTCTGGGGCATTACTCCGTCGTCCGCGGCAACGACCACCACCGCGATGTCGGTGACCTTGGCCCCCCGGGCACGCATCGCCGTGAAGGCCTCATGGCCAGGCGTATCCAGGAACACCAGGCGACGGCCGTCCTTGACCACCTCGCTGGCGCCAATGTGCTGGGTGATGCCACCCCGCTCGCCCGCCGCCACCTCGGTCGTGCGGATCGCGTCGAGCAGGCTGGTCTTGCCGTGGTCCACGTGGCCCATGACGGTCACGATCGGGGCGCGCGGCAGCAGGTCGGACGCCTGATCCTCGTCGAAGAGGACCTCCTTGGTCGCCTCCGACGCGGGCTGTTCGACTTCGCGTTCGGTGCCCTGGGCCACACCGGTGGTGGCCGGTTCGGCCACCTCATAGCCCAGCTCGCTGGCCACCAGCGACGCCGTGTCACGGTCGATCAGCTGGTTGATGGTCGCAAAAATGCCACTCTTGATGAGCTCGCGGATCACGTCCGCAGGGTTCACATCGAGCAGGTCCGCCAGCTCCTTGACGGAGATGGTCGATGGTAGCTCGATTGCTCCTCGTTCCCGCGGATCGGCGACCTGGACGGCCGCCACCGCGGCTCCGGTCTCTCGCCGCTGCGGCTTGCGCGGCCCTCTGCGGCCGCGCGTGCCGCTTCTACTTCTGGCCATCCGGCCTGTCCGGCACCCCGCGGCCCGCCTGCCAGCTGCGCCCGCAGCTCGGTGGGCAGCGGGACGCCAAGAGCCCGGCTGATGGTGCCGCGCCGGAGGGCGGATGCCCAGCAGCTGCCGTCCGCGCACAGGTAGGCGCCCCGGCCCGCGATTCGCCCGCTCGCGTCGAGCGCGACATGACCGTCGGGCGTACGCACGATGCGAACGAGTTCGCGCTTTTCGCGCGTCGTTCGGCACCCAACGCAGGACCGCGTCGGAATTCGGCGGGGCGGAGTGCCCGACCGCGAGGCGGCTATTGAGATGTCTCCCGGCCGGCGGCGACCTTCGCCTTGGCGGTCTTGGCGCTGCCGGTCTTGGTGCTGCCGGTCTTGGCGCTAGTGCTCGTGGCGCTGCCCGTCTTGGCGGTGGCGGACTTAGCGCTAGTGCTCGTGGCGCTGCCCGCCTTGGCAGTGGCGGACTTGGCTATGCCTTTCTTCGCCTTGGGCTTTTCGCCGTCGGCTACTGATCCGGCCCCGGCCTTGGCCCTCGTCTTCGACTTGGCGGTTGCCGTCTCTGTCACGGCCTCCTCGGCCTTCGCCTTGGTCCGGGTCCTGGCCTTGGGCACCGCGCCATCGGCGGGGATCGTGTCTGCTGTCGCGTCCGCGGGGATCGCCCCGTTCCCGTCGACGGCCTTCTTGCCTCGGACAACGCGGGCCTTGGTCGCGTTGACTGCCGGCTCGGCGGTGGCCTCGGACGCGGCTGCTCCGGCGATACCTCCCGCAAGCGCGACCGCTGGCTCCTCTGCGCTCGCCTCCGCGGCGGCGGCGGCAGCGCGCGCCGCCTCAGCCACCGACACGTCGCTTCGGATGTCGATCCGCCAGCCGCTGAGCTTCGCGGCTAGACGGGCGTTTTGCCCCTCCCGCCCGATTGCCAGCGACAGCATCCGTTCCGGCACCGTCACGCTCGCGATCCGGTGCTCCTCGTCGATGTCGACGCCGAGAACCTGGGCCGGAGACAGGGCGTTGGCCACGAACAGAGCCGGGTCTTCGTTCCAGGGGATCACGTCGACCTTTTCGCCGCCCAGCTCGGCGACCACCGCCTGGACGCGTGCCCCGCGCTGGCCGACGGTCGCGCCAACCGGATCGAGGCCCTCCTGGCGCGATGCGACGGCCACTTTCGAGCGGCTGCCGGCTTCCCGCGCGATGGCCTTGATCTCGACCGTGCCAGCATGGATCTCCGGCACCTCGAGCTCGAACAGGCGACGCAGGAAGCCCTTGTGGGTTCGGCTGACGTAGATCTGGGGGCCGCGCGTCGTGCGCCGCACCTCGAGCACGTAAGCCTTCACATTCTGGCCGATCCGATAGTGCTCGACGGTGGACTGCTCCGTGGTGGCCAGGATCGCTTCGACACCCTTCCCGACGTCGAGAATGATCGCCCTCGGCTCCACCCGGTTGACAGTGCCCGTGATCATCTCGCCCTCGCGGCTGGCGAACTGGTCGAACACGACGTCCCGCTCCGCCTCCCGCAGCCGCTGCAGGACCACCTGCTTGGCGGTCTGCGCGTGGATCCGGCCGAATGCCTCCGGATCGAGCTCCTCCGTCTCGACGAGGTCGCCGATTCCGGCATCTGCCTTGTAGCGGTGCGCCTCGTCGATGGTCAGCTCCGTCAGCGGGTCCTCGATCTCACCGACCACGTAGCGCGCCCGGAAGACGCGCTGCTTGCCCGTCTCGGCATCAATCCGGACGTGGATGTCCTCGCCGCCCGAGACTCGACGGTAGGCCGCCTGGATCGCCTCCTCGACGGTCCGGACGAGCTGCTCCCGGGGGACCTGTTTTTCGGCGTTGAGCTGCAGGAGGGCGCCGACGAAATCTCGGCTCATGTGGCTCCTCCTTCGTTGGTCTCATGGTCTGGGGCTGCCCAAAAAGAAACGTGGGGGTCACCCACGTTCAGAGGCGGCCGCTGGCGTTCGGTGAAGTATACACCGCGTCCGCCCCTCGCCCGATCGGCGGCCGTGCTCGCGACCCGGACTCGCAGAGCCTCAGGAGGTGGCCGAGACCTCCGCCGGGGTGGCCGCTCCGGAGCCCGGATAGCGGCGGTCGACGTAGGCCTCGAGGAGGGCCAGGAACTCCGGCACGATGGCCTCGCCGCGGAGCGTCCGGTCCAGCTTGCCGTCGACGAAGACCGGCGCTACCGGCTGCTCGAACGTGCCAGGCAGGCTGATGCCGATGTCGGCGTGCTTCGACTCTCCCGGCCCGTTGACGACGCAGCCCATCACCGCGACACGCAGCTCCTCGACGCCGGGGTGAACCGCGCGCCACTCGGGCATGCGCTCGCGGAGGTAGTCCTGGATGTCGCGCGCCATCTCCTGGAAGAAGGTCGACGTCGTGCGGCCACAGCCCGGGCACGCACTGACCTGGGGCAGGAAGGACCGCAAGCCGAGCGACTGGAGAACTTGTTGGGCGACCTGGACCTCCTCGGTCCGATCTCCACCGGGTGCCGGCGTGAGCGATACGCGGATCGTGTCGCCGATGCCCTCGTTGAGCAGGATAGACAGGCCGGCCGTCGAGGCGATGATCCCCTTGGTGCCGAGCCCCGCCTCGGTCAGGCCGAGGTGGAGCGGGTAGTCGCAGCGCCCGGCGAGGATCCGGTAGACGTCGACCAGGTCGCGGACCCCGGAAACCTTCGCCGACAGGATGATCCGCTCGTGCGGAAGGCCCGTTTCCTCGGCAAGCTCAGCCGAACGGAGCGCACTCTCGACCATCGCTTCGATCATCACCGCGCGGCTGTCGCGTGGCTCGGCCGTCGCGGCATTGGCGTCCATGAGGTCGGTCAGCAGCTGCTGGTCGAGGGAGCCCCAGTTGACGCCGATGCGGACCGGCTTGTCGTTCTCGATTGCCACTCGAACGATCGTCTGGAAGTTCGCGTCGTGATGCTTCGAACCGACGTTGCCCGGGTTGATCCGGTACTTGGCGAGGAGGCGCGCCGCCTCCGGGTGGTCCACCAGCAGCTTGTGACCGTTGTAATGGAAGTCGCCGATCACCGGCACGCCCACGCCGAGGGCACGCAGCTTCCTGACGATCTCGGGGACGGCTGCCGCGGCGGCGTCCGTGTTGACGGTCACCCGGACCAGCTCGCTGCCGGCGTGCGCGAGCTGGGCGACCTGGATCGCCGTCGCGTCGTCGTCCGCGGTGTCGGTGTTGGTCATCGACTGGACGACCACCGGGTGATCGCTGCCAACGGGCACCCCGCCCACGTCGACGCTCACCGTCCGACGGCGGTCCGGCCGGGTGGTGCCGCTGACCGCTGGTGCTACCGCAGGGTGGTGGTTCATTGGCCCCCCAGCCGCGCGATGTCGAAATAGGTGATCCATAGCAACAACGCCATCAGGAAGCCGAATCCAACGAGGTACGTCAAGCGCTCGGCCTGCATGCTGATGCGCCGGCCGGCAACCGCCTTGATGAGGAGCACGAACATCCGGCCGCCGTCGAGCGGCGGCAGCGGCAACACGTTGACGAGTGCCAGGTTCGCGGACAGGAGCCCAGCGACGAAGAGGGTGTCGATCGGGCCGGATTTCCAGAACACTTCGCCCACGCCGATGGCGATGCCGACCGGTCCCTGGACGGGCGGCGGCTGGGTGGGATGTGTCACGATCGAGTCGGCCAGGTCGCCCAGCCCTCGCAGGAGCAGCCCGAATGCCTCCTCGGTCCGTGCCGCCCCAACCTGCAGGGCGGTGACCGGGTCTCGCTGGATGTAGTGATCGGTCGTGGCGGCGGTCAGCGGCGAGCCGGACGTCCCGGGTGGCGACGGGCATGTGGCGGAACCACAGATGCCCAGGGCGCCGTGCTCGATCTGATCCGGCGGGCGAAGGGTGACCGAGCGGTCCTCCAAGGTGCCATCGGGATGCTTGATTCCGAGCGTGACCGTCATTCCGGCGTGCGCCCGGATGTCCTCCAGGATCGACGTGTCACCGTAGGCGTCGTAGTACTGCCCGTTGACGGACACGATCAGGTCACCCGGCCGAAGGCCGGCGCGGGCGGCCGGCGAGCCGGCTTCCACTCCGCCTACCACCACTCCGCGCGTCGGATTCGCAAGCGAGGCAATCGCGAACATGATCAGGAACGCGAGGAGCAGGTTCATGGTCACGCCCGCGACCAGGATGAGCAGACGGGTCGGCAGGGGAGCCCGGCTGAACGCCCGGGGATCGTCCGAGTCGCCGTCCTCGCCCTCGAGCTTGACGAAGCCGCCAAGGGGCAGCCAGTTGAGGGTATAGAGGGTTTCCCCCTCCGAGCGGAGGACCTTGGCTCGCGGCGGGAACCCGACGCCGAATTCGAGGACTCGAACGCCGGCCAGCCGTGCGACGACGAAATGGCCAAGCTCGTGGACCACGACGAGCACGCCGAGGATGAACAGGAACAGGACGATCGTGATCGCGCCCTGGAGCGTGGAGGTCAGGACCTCGCTCATCGGCTGTCCTCGACCGTGGGCCCGAGCGCCTCGTGTATTTCCGAATCGAGCGATTCCAGGTCCTCGACTCCGGGCCCAATCGAAGTGCCCCGACCGAAACGGCCGATGGCATCCTCGAGCAATCGCGGGATGCCCGTGAAGCTCAGGCTACCGGCGAGGAAACGGGCGACGGCCACGTCGTCGGCGGCGATCAGAGCGGCACTGGCCCAGGGCCCCATGCGGCCGGCCGCGCGGGCGATGCGGAGAGCCGGAAAGCGGTCCTCATCCGGCCGGCGGAAGCTCAGAGTCCCCGCGGCGATGAGATCCGGAGCCGCCGCCGGCGACGGTCGCCGCTCCGGATAGGTGATGGCGTACTGAATGGGCAGACGCATGTCGGGGATCCCCAGCTGTGCTTTCAATGAGCCGTCCACGAACGCGACGGCGGAGTGCACCACGCTCTGGGGATGGATCATCACGTCGATCCTGTCGTACTCGACATCGTACAGCCAGCGCGCCTCGATCACCTCCAAGCCCTTGTTCACAAGGGTCGCCGAATCGACCGTGATCTTGGGGCCCATCCGCCATGTCGGGTGACGGAGCGCCGCCTCGGGGGTGACCGCGTCGAGGTGGTCCGGCTCGTCGAGGAACGGTCCGCCCGACGCCGTCAGGATCAGCCGCGCGACCCCCGACAGGCGCTCGCCGGCAAGGCACTGCCAGATGGCGGAGTGCTCCGAATCGATCGGCCGTATCCAGGCCAGCGGGCTGGCGAGCGGGTCGTCGGGACGTTCCGCTGCCATCTCGGCTGCACGCCGCCGGGCGAGGGGTATCACGAGGTGACCACCGGCCACCAGCGTTTCCTTGTTGGCAGTGGCGACCACCTTGCCCGCCTCGAGAGCGGCGAGCACGGGGCGCAGACTGACGATGCCCGATGTGCCGACGACGACCAGATCCACGTCGGGACGTGCCGCCAGCGCCTCGAGGGCACCCGGGCCGCCCAGGATCTCGGTCCCGGACGGAAGGTCGCGAGCGCGAGGTGCAAACGGGTCGACGAGCGCCACGACGGGCGGCCGGAAGCGGCGGGCCTGTTCGCTGAGTCCGTCTGCGTCCCGCCCCGCGGCCAGGGCAATGACACGGTGGCTGTTGCCCAGGCCGGCCAGCACCTCCAGGGCCTGGCGTCCGATCGATCCCGTCGAGCCGAGGACCGCGACCCCGATGGGCCGATCAGCGAGCGAAGGCGAGGACATAGGCCGTCAGGACGGGCGCGGCGAAGAGGAACGAGTCCACGCGATCGAGGATGCCACCGTGGCCGGGAATCAGGGTGCCGGAATCCTTGGCTCCGGCGGCGCGCTTGATCATCGACTCGGCGAGGTCGCCGGCCTGGGCCGCCGCGGCCAGTACCGGGGCGAGAACCAGCGCGCCAAGGGGCGACTGGCCGATGGCGGACAGGACGACTCCTACGACCACGATCGCGGCGACGACTCCGCCCACGACGCCGGCATACGTCTTGGACGGCGAGATGTGGACCAGGAATCGTGCCCGCCCGAAGCGGCGGCCCGCGAAGTAGGCGCCGGTGTCGTAGGACCAGACAGCAGCCAGCAGAATGACGATCCAGGCTCGTTCCGCGCCCCAGCTCGCAAGCGGCGCAGTCGCGGGAAGGGCGGTCGCAAACTGGCCCGCGCGCGCGACGAACCCGAGTTGGGCGACGTAGATGACGCCGGTGGCGGTCAGCGCCCAGGCGGTCAGACCCTCGCGCGGATCCTGCCTTGCGAACGCAGCGAGGGCCGTAGCGATCAGCACCGCCGGCGCTACGACAAGTGCGATCGACGGCGAGACGGCCGGCGATGCAACGAGCAGGGCGACGATGACGGCGGACACCGCGCCCACGATCATCTGGACCGGGTGACCGGCTGCGCGCAGCAGCCTGAACACCTCGAGCGAGGCGAGCAGGGCGAGGAGGCCCACGACGATGCTGATCCATGGCTCACCGAGGACCAACATCAGCAGGAGCGGCGGAAGGAAGACAGCCGCGCTCAGGATCCGCTGGCGGAGCACGATTGAGATGGGGCTACCGGCCGAAGCGACGGGTCCGGCTCGCGAACTCGAGCAACGCCGCGTCCAGTGCTTCAGGGCCGAAGTCAGGCCACAGCAAGGGGCAGAAGTAGAACTCCGCGTATGCGCTCTGCCAGATCAGGAAGTTGGACAGGCGCTGCTCGCCGCCGGTTCGGATCACCAGGTCGGGATCCGGCAGGCCGGCCGTGTAGAGCACCCGCGAGATGGCTGCCTCGTCGATGTCGTCCGGGTCGATTCCGCTGGCAGCCAGAGTTCGGAAGGCGTCCACGAGCTCCGTTCGCCCGGCGTAGTTGAAGGCGATGTTGAGCTGCAGGCGATCGCCGCCGGCCGTCGCCGAGAGTGCGTTCTCGATCGAGCGGCGCGTTTCGGCCGGCAGTTCGGCGAGGCGCCCCAGGAGCCGTACCTGGACTCCCTGCGACCGGAGTTCGGCCGTCTCACTCCTGATCGCGTCTTCGAGCAGCGAGAAGAGTCCGGCAACTTCGTCGTCCGATCGCGCCCAGTTTTCGCGGCTGAAGGCATACAGCGACAACACCGGAACGCCCCTGCGCACGACATGCTTCAGCAGCCCGCGGATCGCTTCGACGCCGGCCGCGTGGCCCTCAACCTCGGAGAGGCCCTGACCCCTCGCCCAACGCCGGTTGCCGTCCATGATGATCGCCACGTGGTGGGGCAATTCCTCGAACGGAACGAGGTCGTCCACATCGGTCGTGGAGACGTGACTGCGGCCGGAGGCGCCCGCGCTACGCGGCGCGTGCGCGGTGGGCGGCGCGTCCGTGGGGCGGGCAACGGGACCGCGCGCCACTAGACCTCGAGGACCTCCTGTTCCTTATGAGCGCCGGCGGCGTCGATCGCGGTCACGTAGCGGTCGGTTGCCTTCTGCAGCGTGTCGTGCTCGCGGTGCGCCTCGTCGGTGCCCATCAGGCCGTCGCGCTCCTCCTTCTTCAGCGCGTCGGCGGCTTCGCGGCGAAGGTTGCGGATCTCGACGCGCGCCTCTTCCATGCGCTTGTGGACGACCCGGACCAGGTCCCTGCGACGCTCTTCCGTGAGGGCCGGGAGGTTGAGACGGACCACGGTGCCGTCGACATTGGGCACGAGCCCGATGTCGCTCTTCTGGATTGCCTTCTCGATTGCGCCGAGCACGCTGCGGTCCCACGGCTGGATGACGATCTGGTGAGGCTCCGGGACGCTGATGCCGGCCAGCTGGTTGAGCGGCGTCTGAGTCCCGTAGTACTCCACGAGGATGCGCTCCACCAGGCTGGTGGAGGCGCGACCGGTCCGGATGCCCTGGAAGTCACGGTCCATGGCCTCCACCGCGCGGGCCATCTTACGATCGGTCGAAGTGAGGACGTCCGTGCTCATCGGGACCCGTTGCCGTCCGGCGAGCTGGTGATGAGGGTGCCCACCGGCTGGCCCATGGCCACCCGGGTGATGTTGTCGTCCTTGTTGAGGTCGAAAACGATGATCGGAAGATCGTTCTCCATGCACAGCGACACCGCCGTCGCGTCGAGGACCTTGAGGCGGTCCTGCAGGATGTCGGCGTAGGTCAGGCGCTCATACCGCCGGGCCTTCGGGTGCGTGAGCGGGTCGGCGTCGTAGACCCCGTCGACCTTGGTCGCCTTCAGGATCACCTCGGCCCCGATCTCGACCGCACGCAGCGCGGCCGCCGTGTCCGTCGTGAAATACGGGTTGCCCGTGCCGGCCGCGAAAATCACGACTCGGCCCTTCTCCAGGTGGCGCACCGCGCGCCGGCGAATGTAGGGCTCGGCGACCTCGTTCATCATGATCGCGCTCATGACCCGCGTAGCGACACCGGCTCGCTCGATGGCATCCTGCAACGCGAGCGAGTTCATGGCGGTCGCGAGCATGCCAATGTAGTCGCCCGTCGCGCGATCCATGCCCGTGGCCGCGGCCGCAAGGCCGCGGAAGATGTTGCCGCCGCCGACGACGATGCCGATTTCCACGCCGAGCTGGTGGAGGTGGGCGACCTGCCGAGCGACGAAGGCGCAGAACTCCGGGTCGACGCCGTACGGCCGATTCCCGAGCAGCGCTTCGCCCGAGAGCTTGAGCAGGATCCGCCGATAGCGCAGGTCACCACGGTTTGCGGACACGCCGAGCGCGGTCGCTGGATCCGCGGTCCCGGCCTCGCTGGGCATCGTCTTGCTCACAACTCCTCCCCGAGCTCGTACCGGGTGAAGCGTCGTACGCGGATGTTCTCGCCGATGGTAGCGATGGCGTTGGTGATGATGTCCCGAACCGTCTGCTCGGTGTCGCGGTACGGCTGGTCCAGGAGGGAGACCTGGCTGTACCACTTCTTGAGCTGGCCTTCGACGATCTGCTCGCGAATGGCCTCGGGCTTCTTCTGGACGCTCTCGTCGGCAAGCAGCTCTGCCCGCTTGGCCGCCAGGACGTCCGCCGGGATCGAGTCGGCGTCGACATAGTCTGCGCGCATTCCGGCGACCTGGATCGCCAGGTCGCGGACGAGCTTCTGGAACTGCTCGTTGCGGGCCACGAAGTCGCTTTCGCTGTTGACCTCGATCAGCACCCCGATGCGGCCGCCCGTGTGGATGTAGCTGCCGACGAGGCCCTCGCGGGCCTCCCGGCCGGCGCGCTTGGAGGCAGCCGCCTGGCCGCGTTCGCGCAGAATGCCGACGGCCTGCTCCATGTCGCCTTCACTCTCTTCAAGGGCGCGCTTGCAGTCCATGAAGCCCGCCAGCGTGCGCTCGCGCAGCTCCTTGACCATCTTCGCGGTGATTTCCGCCATGTTGGTTCCGTACTCCTGTGTCCCCGGCCGCGCGGCGCCGGCCGTGAGCCTGCCCGCGGCAGAAGCCGCGAGGCTCTTCGTTCCTGTAGTTGTCAGCTGCCGGGCTGTTCGGCGAGCTCGGCCGCCTCGGCCGCTTCGCGTGCCAGCTCGGCCGCGATCTCGTCCGCGGTCGCTTCGCTCGTCTCCGCCACCGGTGCAGCTGCTGCGGCTGCAGCACGAGCGGCACGCGCTCCGGGCAGGAGGTCGTCCTCCTCGTCGAGATCGGGCTCGAACGTGAGGGCCGCGCCGCCGGCGAGTGCGGCAACCAGCTCGTCGGCCGCGGCGCTGTCCATCTCGGGTTCGACGCTCACGGCTTCCGGCTCTGGCTCGGCCGCCTGGCGCGCGGCTCGCTCGCGCGCACCCTCGAGGGCCGCGTCGGCGACGAGCGTGCAGATCAGCCGGATCGCACGGATGGCGTCGTCGTTGGCCGGGATGATGTAGTCGAGCTCATCGGGATCGACGTTGGTGTCGCCGGTGCCGACGATTGGAATCTCGAGCTTGTTGGCCTCGGTGACCGCGATGCGCTCGCGATGGGGGTCGACGATGAAAATCATGCCCGGCGTGCGCTTCATCTTGCGGATCCCGCCGAGCGTCCCGCTGAGCTTGTTCAGCTCCTCGGTCAGCTTGGCCGCTTCCTTCTTGGTCATTCGCTCGAAGTCGCCTGCCTGCTGGCGCGCTTCGAGCTGATCGAGGAGGCCGATACGCTTCTTGATGGTGACGAAGTTGGTGAGCATTCCCCCGAGCCAGCGCTTGTTGACATACGGCATGCCGGCCCGCGTCGCTTCCTGGGCGACGGGCTCCTGCGCCTGCTTCTTCGTGCCCACGAAGAGCACGGGCTCGCCGCGAGCAACAGTCTCGCGGACGGCGTCCAGGGCAACGTCCAGCCGCTTGACGGTCTGGGCGAGATCGATGATGTGAATCCCGTTGCGCTCGGCAAAGATGAACGGGCGCATCTTGGGATTCCAGCGGCGAGTCTGGTGCCCGAAGTGGATTCCGGCCTCGAGCAGCTGCCGCATGGAAACGGTCGGCACGGTGTAACGCCTCCTGTTCGGTTCGAGCCTCCGCGGACCTCGTCGCCGGGGACCGGCGCCCGGATGGGCCGCCGGCACCGTCCCGGTCGGAACGGTCCGCGTGTGATCTCCGGGGCCCGCGAACGGCCTCGGGAAAGGCGCCGCCAGCGGCGGCCGCGGGAGTGTAGCACGGGCGCGCCGAGCGCCTGTCGACGTCACCGGGCCGGTGTCGATGCCGGCCTTGCCTCCCTCAGATCGCGAGCGCGTCCCGATGGTGCCGGATCCGCGGCTGGCTGCCCGGCCGGGCCGGCGGTTCGACGACCACGAGGTCGACCCGAATCGGCAGGCGGGGCACGGCCATCCCGCCGGGCAGCTGTCCGACTTCGAGGAGTCGCATTGCTGCAGTCCAGAGATGCCGCCTCTTGCGGTGGTCGAAGGTCTCCTCGGGCAAGCCGAATTCCCGGGTGCCGCGCGAGCGAACCTCGATCAGGACCAGTGCGCCCGGCGGGCCGGGATCGACCGCGACGAGATCGAGTTCCTCCCGGCTCAAGCGCAGATTTCGGCCGAGGATCGTCCAGCCCGCCGCTTCAAGGCGATCGGCGACAAGTCGTTCAGCAGCGTCGCCGGTGCGCTGGCTCCTCGTACGGGATCGGCAAGGCTGATCCTGCGCCATGGTCGGACCTTGGCACGGTGCGCTCATCCGCCCGTTATCTGCCCGTTATCCGGCCAGCGCGCTGAGCTCCTCCAGCTCGAGCTCCTCCGGATCGATCTCGATCTCGAGGTCAAACGTCTGCTGCTCGCCGCCGAGCAGCACGTCGAGGGCGTGGAAGCTGCGCCGGTGGAACGGGGTGAGGCCGCGCTCGAGGATGGCCATCCTGTGCTCTCGAGTGGCGTATCCGGCATTGCGTTCCCAACCGTAGCCTGGATAGCGCGCGGCCAGCTTCATCATCATCCGATCGCGGACGACCTTCGCCACGATCGACGCGCACGAGATCGAGTAACACAGCGCGTCGCCGTCGACGATCGCCGTGTAGGGCCCCACCTCGGCCTCGAAGCCGGTGATCCGCAGGCCATCCACAAGCACGTGATCGCGATCCCCGATTCGCGCGATCGCCCGCCGCATTGCGAGGTGCGTGGCGTGGTAGATGTTCAGCTGATCGATCTCGCGAACCGAAGCCGCGCCCACGCCGATGGCAACCGCCCGCCGCCGGATGACCGGAACGAGACGTTCTCGCTGCAGGGCGGACAGGGTCTTGGAATCGCGGATGCCCGGAATCCGGCGGCCATTGGGCGGCATGATCACCGCCGCGGCGACAACTGCGCCGCACGTCGGTGCGACACCCACCTCGTCGACCCCGGCGATGCGCGACATACCCGCGTCCCAAAAGGCCCGCTCGCGCGTCAGGGTCGGTTTCACCGGACCTCGTCGTGGCTTACTGCCGGTGCGACCGCGGGCGACCCGACCCATGGCAAAAGAGTGTAGGGGCTCGAAGGATCGTCCGCCGATCGACCGGGGCGGTATCGCGGCTGCTCGGCCTCAGCCTCGGGTTCGACGCTCCCGGAGGGTCGCGGCCTTGCCCACCCGATCGCGCAGGAAGTACAGCTGGGCGCGCCGGACCTGCCCGTGCCGCACCACCTCGATCTTCTCGATGCGCGGGCTGTTCACCTTGAACGTCCGCTCGACGCCCACCCCGCTGGCGATCCGCCGCACAGTGATGGAACGCGTGATGCCCCCGCCGCGCAGCCGCATGACCGTCCCCTCGAAGACCTGGATGCGCTCGCGATTGCCCTCGACCACCTTCGCGCTCACACGGACGGTGTCGCCGGCCGCGAGCTCGGGCAGGTCGCTTCGAAGCTGGTCTTGGACGATCTCGTCGAGCACGTTCACTGGGGTGTCCCTGTTGTTCGCCGATGGCAGCCGGAAGCCGCGTGTATGCCGTGATGGACGCAAGGAAGAGGTAGGGGCCGAACGGGGCGGGAGTATAGCATCCGGCCGACGAGCGTCAGGGCTGCGTGACGTACGCGCGGATGAACGACGACCGCACCGGGCTCAGCCTTCCTCCCGTGCCACCTCGTCGCGCAGGCGCTCTTCCTCGGGGCTGAACGAGCGCTCAACGAGCAGGTCGGGACGGCGCAACAACGTCCGGCGCAGAGACTCCTTGAGACGCCAGGTGCGGACGGCGCCGTGGTCGCCGCCGGTCAGCACCGCGGGTATGCCCTGGCCGCGAAAGGTTGCCGGGCGCGTGTACTGGGGATATTCCAGGAGGCCATTGGCAAAGGACTCCTCGGCGACGGACTCGGCCTCGATCGCGCCGGGCAGCAGCCGGATCAACGCATCGATCACCACCAGGGCGGCCAGCTCGCCGCCGGTCAGCACGTAGTCGCCGATCGAAATCTCGAGGTCGACCAGCCCTCGAATGCGCTCGTCGACGCCCTCGTAGCGCGGGCAGACGAGAATCAGGTGCGGGAGCTCGGCGAGCTGATGGGCGCGCGCCTGACGAAACGGCTCACCCGCGGGATCGAGCAGGATCACCGTCGAGTCGGCTCGGCGCAGCTCGTCGAGCGCGGCGGCGACCGGCTCCGGGCGAAGGATCATGCCCGCTCCCCCGCCGTACGTCGCGTCGTCCACGCTGCGGTGGCGGCCGAGCCCCCAGCGGCGAAGGTCGTGCGTCTGGATGCGGGCCAACCCGCGCTCCCTGATTCGGCCCGGGATGCTGTCCGACAGGGGGCCTTCGAGCATGGCCGGGAAGAGCGTCAGGACGTCGATCTCGAGCGTCATCCGTCGCCCGGTAGCTCAGGAGCGTCTGCGGACGGTGCGCGGCCGCGCAGTCGTCGGTCGCCGCGCCGAGGGCGCTCCTTCCGGTTCTCGAGCCCGAGTGCTGCGGGATCGATGACGATCCCCTCGCCCAGCGGGTCGAAGGACTGCACGACCGCGCGAACGGCGGGCACGTCGAACTCGCCGTACGGTTCGCCACGAACGAGATACACCTCGCCGCCGCCGGCGCGATAAATGTCCTCGATCGTGCCGAGGGGCCTGCCCGAGGGATCCTTGACCTGTGCGCCGAGCACCTCGTGCCAGTAGTACGACCCGTCGGGGTCCCGCTCGGCGGGGATTGCGTCCGCCTCAAGGTAGCGGTCGCGCAGGGCTTCGGCGGCCGAGCGATCCGGGATCTCCCGAAAACGGAGCAGCCAGCCCTGTCCGTCGGGCGCCGCCCTGCTGATCGTCAGCTGTTCAGACGTTCCCTCGGGATGGAGGACTGCGCCACCCGCGAAGCGCCGCTCCGGGGCGTCGGTCAGGACCTCCACCCGAACGGCACCATGGAGCCCGTGGATGGCCCGGACCAGCGCGACGACCAGACGCGCCGACTGGTCCGCGGGACCGCGGGACGGGGGATCGGTCAGAGGATCTCCAGCGAGATCGGTTCGCCCTCGCGGGCCGCCGTCACCTTGAGCAGCGTTCGGAGGGCCTTGGCGACGCTGCCGTTGCGCCCGATGACCTTGCCCATGTCGTCCTCGGCGACATGGAGCTCGAGCACGGTTCCATCGCGATCGCGGACCACCTCGACCTTCACGGCGTCAGGATCGTCGACCAGCGATCGCGCGACGAACTCGACGAGCTCCTTTGCGGGCATCTCGACCTCCTACTTGGCCGCGGGCAGCACGCCCGCCTGGCGGAGCAACCGGGCGACCGTGTCCGACGGCTGCGCGCCCTGCGACAGCCACTTCTTCGCCTTGTCGGCATCGATCGAGACTTCCACCGGGTCTGTCCGGGGGTCGTAGTGGCCGATGGTTTCGATGGGTCGGCCGTCGCGGGCGTTCCGGCTGTCGGAGACGACGACGCGATAGGACGGCTGCTTGGTCGCCCCGACGCGGGTCAACCGGATTCGAACTGCCATGAGTCTGTTGAGTCCTCCTGTTGCGAGCTACTTGTTCGTGCCGATGATGAAACGGCCACGGATGAGGCCACCGTCCGTCCAGGTCGACCCGGCGATCGCATCGAAGGGGACGAGGTAGGGCTTGTAATCGCGCTCGTAGGCGCCCAGCGACCCGGACGGCGCGACCTTCTCGATCATCTCCCGGACGGCGGTCAGGTCGACGTACAGCTGCCCGAAGTTCTTGTCGGTGGCCCTGCCGACCAGCTGCTTGTAGCGGTCCACGCTGGCCAGTGAATTCTCCGGCTTCGTATCCAGGACGGCCTTGACGAATGCGGCCTGGACGCCGATCACGACCACATCGTCCCGGACGGCAAAGACGGCACCGTCGATGGAAGACGGAAGGCCGGCAACCTGGCCAGGCACGGTGATGGTCGTGATCGTCGTTCCCGCATACGGCTCGTCGCTGACCTTGATGCCGGCTCCCCCACTGAGTGCGAGCAGGTTCTTGATCTGGACCACGACGCGGTCCGCCCCAGCCTTGTCGGCGGGCACGATCACGAGCCCGCCGTAGGCCGTGCCGTTCTCCTGGGTCACTACGACGCCGGTGTCGCCGATCCAGCCGAGATAGGCCGCATAGCCGCCGAGTGCATTGACCTGCGGGTCGATCTGCTTGAGGGCCGTGCCGATGGACGGGAACGAGCGGCAGTGATCGAGGATGCCCAGGGCGAACTTGCCCAACTCGTTCGTATCGAGCGCCACGACCGTCGATGCCGGGAGATGCGGCGCGAGCCGGCTCAGGATGCTGTCCCGGGCTACGACCACGGTCTCCTTGGGGGTGGCGGATTCGGCCACGAGGGCACTGCCGTCCGCGCGAACGGCGACGGCCGTCCAGCTCGGGTCGCCCGAGAGACATTGCTGGATGTCGGCCAGCAACTGGCCGCTCTGGCCGCCGAGGGCTGTCTGCCCGCGGGTCCAGGCGAGCAGTCCCTTGTTGTCGACGTAGACGAAGGCCAGGTGATCGCCCGGCAGCGCCGCGGCGGCGCTCCGAAGCTGATCGTTGTCCCGCAAGCTGCCCTTCGATTCGGCGTCGATCCCGGCCTTGACGGAGTCCAGGTCACCCACCAGCAGGATTTCTCCCTTGACGCCGAACGCGCCCGTCATCTGGTCCCTGGTCCCCTCGGTCAGCGTCACGCCACCATAGCTTTCGGTCGTGGTCGTAGTCCCGGCAAGAATCGACTTGATCCAGTCCGTGGCCTTGGTAGCGTCGGTCACCAACACGAGACCGAGGAAGTGGTTCGTGCCGCTCACGATCGGCAGGTTCGGCTGAACAAGGCCGATCTGGCCGCCGAACCAGGGCTTGATCTGGGTCGAGTAGTCGTACTTGTCGTTCGAGGCGCGCCCGATCAGGCGATCGAACGTCTCCGACAGCTTGACCTCGAGCTGCGAGCGATCCGCGAACCCGGGAAATGCCGACAGGAAGTCACCAACCGCCTGCTGCTGGCCGCCGGGCAGGTCCGGACGCAGCTCGGCGTAGTAGAGGGAGTCCCTGGGGGCGTCGGCGAGGAGCGGCGAGGTCGCCGTCGATCCGCTGACGAAGTAGAAGGCGCCGGCAGCGATGCCGACCACCAGGATGCTGACCAGCAGGGCAATTCCCCAGCGCAGTCCAGACCGCGACGGGGGCTTGCCGAGCGCATCGGGCCGATCGACGGGGCTCACCGGAACCGGAGTCGTCACGTCCTCTGGCGGAGCGGACCAAGGCGCCGTGAGCGGCTCGGGTTGGCCCACCTCGATCGATCGATCGGGGCCAGGCAACCCGGTGTTGTCGTCGGTCATGGCGTCGTCCCCCTCGTTCAGCGCCGGCCCAGCAGGGTCGGAATTGCAGCGCGCCGTCCCGCGCCCGCGAACTGCTTCATCATCTTCTGCATCTCACCGAACTGCTTGACCAGCCGGTTGACCTCGGTCAGTGACGTTCCGGAGCCGGCTGCGATGCGCCGACGCCTCGACCCGTTGAGGACCGTCGGATCGCGCCGCTCGCGCTGGGTCATCGCCCGGATGATCGCCTCGGTCCGGCGCAGCTCCCCGCTGTCGACGGCTGCCTGAGCCTGGCCGGCCAGCGACCCGAGACCCGGGATCATTCCGACGACCTGCCCGAGCGGGCCCATCTTCTGGACCTGCTGCATCGATTCGAGCATGTCCTCCAGCGTGAAGCTCGACTTGCGCAGCTTCTCTTCCATCTGCTCGGCCTGCTTCTGGTCGAAGCTTTCCTGGGCCCGCTCGACGAGCGTGAGGATGTCGCCCATGCCCAGGATCCGGCCCGCCAGCCGATCGGGGTGGAAGAGCTCGAGCGCCTCGCTCTTTTCGCCGGTGCCCAGGAACTTGACCGGCAGCCCCGTGACGGCCGAGATCGACAGCGCCGCGCCGCCACGGGCATCCCCGTCGATCTTGGTCAGCACCAGGCCCGTCAGCGGAACGGCCGTGGCAAACGCCTGGGCCACGGCAACAGCCTCCTGGCCGGTCATGGCGTCCACCACGAGCAGCGTCTCGATCGGCTTCAGGGCCGCAGCCAGCTGGGCGACCTCGGCCATCAGCGCCTCGTCGACCGTCAGGCGGCCGGCCGTATCGAGGATGACGGTGTCTCGCGTCTGCCGGCGGGCCGCATCCACGCCCCGGCGCGCGATCTCGACGACCGGCGTGCCCTCCGGAGCGTGATAGACGGGCAGTCCGAGAGCCTTGCCCAGCGTCTGCAGCTGTTCGACGGCCGCGGGCCGGTACGGATCGGCAGCGACCAGCAGCGGACGGCGACCAAGCTTGACGACGTGACGGGCGATCTTGGCCACGGAGGTGGTCTTGCCCGAGCCCTGCAGGCCGACGACCGCCACCACGGCGGGGTTTCCCTGGAGGTGGAACGTCCGGTCGCCAGCGGAGAGCAGCCTGGTCAGCTCGTCGTTGACGATGGCGACGACCTGCTGGCCGGCCGTCAGGCTCTCGAGCACCTCGGCGCCCACGGTGCGCTCCCGGACGCGGGCGACGAAGTCCTTGACGACCTTGAAGTTGACGTCCGCTTCGAGCAAAGCCAGGCGGACCTCGCGCATCGCCGCGTCGACATCCGCCTCACTGACCCGGCCGCGGCCGGTGAGGGTGGCGAGGGTCTTGCGGAGGCGCTCACTGAGAGTGTCGAACATGCGAGGACGCCGGGCTCCCGTAGGTCAGTGGGTGACGACGGCCGCGCCAGCCGCCGACTGGTGCGCGAGTTCTGGCGACACCGAAGCCCGGCGAGTGTAGCGCATGCCCGGTCGCGGGCCGGCTCGGGCCTCAGTTTGACGGCGCACCGGTGCGCCCTGCACAGTGGTGCTCAATGGCAACGACGCTGATCGGCCTTCGGCAGCGCTCGCGACGAGCGCTCGCGCGCTACCTTCCACCGGGCGCCAAGCGGCTGATCCGGCGGGTCATGGCGTATCGGCCAAGCCGCTCCTCAGCTCCGGCGACTCGCAGATTCGACCTCCGTGTACCGCTGCCGCCGATCGCTCGGAAGTTCCCCGTCCCGGCAAGAATCCGCATCGAAGCGCCTGCTGGCCTGTTCGTGCCGCGTGTGCTCGAGGCCAACGGGTTTGCCGGATACGAGCCCGATGCCGCGGCGTGCTTCCTTGCCGCGATCGACGAAGTCGACGCCAAGGCGGCCTTCGACGTCGGGGCCAGCGTCGGTGTCTTTGCGGTTCTCGCGGCGGCCGTGACCTCGGCCGAGGTGACCGGGTTCGAGCCGACGCCGGACATCGCTGCCGCCTTCGAGTCGATCGTCAGGACGAACGAGTTGCGCTGCCGGGTCGAAGCGATCGCCCTCGGCGCATCGAATGGCACCGCGACGCTCCACCTGTCGAGCTCAACGGACAGCTCGAACTCGCTGCGGGCCGGGTTTCGCGAGGCGACCGGCACCGTCTACGTGCCCCTGGAGCGCCTCGACGACTACTGCGCCCGCCGGGGCATCCAGCCGGCGGTCCTCAAGGTGGACACGGAGACCACCGAGCCCGACGTGTTCCGTGGAGCAGCCGAACTCCTGGCGACCGCCCGCCCGTGGATCGTTTGCGAGGTCCTTGCTGGGCGAACGGAGAAGGACCTGATGGAGATCCTGCGGCCGTTCGGCTATCACTGGTTCCATATCACGGATGTGATGCCGTTCGCGCCAAGCGACGTGATCGCCGGCGATCCGACATACCGCCATCTCGACTGGCTCTTCGCGCCCGTGTTGCCGTCCGAGCGTTACTGGGCGCGCGCCGCCGCCTGGCGGGAGTCGCTCGCCGCGTGCACGCCAATCGCCAGGGAGTGATGTCGACCCGTCCAGCCACTGGGCGTCAGCCCGGCGCCATCGGTCGCGGATCGAACTCCTAGGCGAACAGGGCCGAGACGAAAGCATCGGGATCGAACGGGATCAGATCGCCGACCTTTTCACCGACGCCCACGAACCGAACCGGCACGTTGAGGGCGTCCTCGATCGCGAAGACGATGCCGCCTTTGGAGGTCGAGTCGAGCTTGGTCAGCGCGATACCGGTCAGACCGACGGCCTCGTGGAACGCCCTGGCCTGGCCGCTGGCAGGCGTTTGTCGATGATCCGACGGATCTTGGACAGCTCGTCCATGAGGTTCACTTTCGTGTGGAGGCGCCCGGCCGTGTCGACGATCACCAGGTCGATGCCCCGGGCCGCGGCAGCGTCGAGCGCGTCGTAGACAACCGCGCCGGGATCGGCTCCCGGCCCGTGAGCGACGACAGACGCACCCGCACGCGTGGCCCACTGCTGGAGCTGTTCGCCGGCCGCAGCACGGAACGTGTCCGCAGCGGCCAGTAGAACGGTCTGGCCGGCCTCGCGGTAGCGATAGGCCAGCTTGCCGATCGTCGTCGTCTTGCCCGTTCCGTTGACCCCCACGACGAGCACCACCGCCGGCTGGCCGGCAGCCGCCGGGCGTGGCATCCAGTCGAGCCGGCGCGGCACGAGCAGCGCCGCGAGCTCGGCACGAACGGCCGCTTCGGGGCCGGCGGAAGCCCCCCGCTGGCGCGCCCGGTCCACGACCGCGGACGCGAGCATCGCACCGACGTCGCCACCGATGAGGGTCTCCTCGACGTCGTCCCACGAGGGTCCGTCCGGACCTCCTCGTTCCAGGATGCCGCGGAGCCGTGCCATGAAACCGCCGCGGCTTTTTTCGAGGCCTTCGGCGAGCGCGGGCAGGCCCTCGGAATAGCCCGCATCGTCGGTCGAGGGGGGGTTGGGCCCAGGTTCCACGTTCGGCTCCAGATCCCGGTCGAGCTCCGCCGGCGGCTCCCATGGCGGCAGCGCGTCGGGCAGGCCAGGCTCACGCTCGTCGGTCGGCTCGACTCCCGGTTCGAGGTCGGGCTCGGGGACGACATCATCGGTCGAGTCCGGGGGCTCGACGGGTTCAGCGGGCTTGCGCCGCCAGAACAGGGAGATCGCTCCTTCCCGGTGAATCGAGCGGTCGAGCCTCAGGCGCGGACCGCGGGAACCTCGAACTGGCCGTTGGTCGGGCCGGCCGAACGGCCCTCGTCGGCGAGCGCGGTCGCCTCGTCGAGGCGCAGGCTGATGACACGGCTGACCGAATCGTCACCGACCGTCACACCGTACAGGGCGTCGGCAGCCTCGATCGTCCCACGATTGTGGGTGATCACGATGAATTGCGTCTCGTTTGCCAGCGACCGCAGTGCCTCGGTGAAGCGGCCAATGTTCGACTCGTCGAGCGCGGCGTCCACCTCGTCCAGCACGCAGAACGGGACCGGCCGGACCTCGAGCATCGCGAACAACAGGGCAACCGCGGTGAGAGCCCGTTCGCCACCGGACAGCATCGCGAGCGCCTGGGTCTTCTTGCCCGGCGGCCGGGCGACGATCTCGACGCCCGTCGCCGAGAGGTCCTCGGGATCGGTCAGGACGAGGCGCGCGAAGCCGCCGCCGAACAGTCCCCGGAAGCGCGCGTTGAACGCCGCCTCGAGGGCTCGGAACGTGGCCTCGAACTGCCCGGAGATCAACGCGGACAGCTCGTCGATGAGAGCCCGCGTGCGGTCGATCGCACTCGTCAGGTCCGCTCGCTGGCCTTCGAGCCCTTCGAGCCGAGTCTTGAGCTCCTGGTACTCCTCGACGGCAAACGGATTCGCTGCACCGAGCTCGTGATAGCGCCGCCGAAGGGCGGCCAGTCGACCCGGCGTCGGTGGGTCGCCGGGCGGTCGCTCGGCCGCCCATCTCGGCGCGACGCGGGCGAGCGCTGCCTCAAGCGCGGCCGCCTCGTCGTCCGCCTCCCTGCCCTCATCTACTTCTGCACGCGCTGGCGGCTCTGCGCCCTCGAGGTCTTCGTCGGGGTTCATGTCCCCGACCTTCGATCTGGAATCGCCCTGTTCTCGAAGTCCCCGCAGGCCGAGCTCGCCGAGGCCGGCAAGCTCCACCAGGACCTGCTCGCGGATGCTGTCCTGCCCGAGGCGACCCTCCAGGTCCGTGACTTCCGCCCGGCGCAGGCCATCCTCTGCGTGTCGAAGGCGTTCCCGTGCCGCGGCGGCCGCCTGCTCGGCGGCGGCCAGGCCATCACGATCGGCGGTGTCCGCGGACAGGAATGCCTCCAGATCGCGGCGAGCGTCCGTTTCCCGAACGGCCAGGGTTGCTTCCTGGCTCGCCATCTCGTCCAGCCCGGCCCGCGCTGACGAAAGGCGCTCGGTGATCGACGCCAGCTCGCGTTCTGCGTTGGCGAGGCGTTGCTCGTCGAGAGTCGCACGGGCTGCCGACTGGGCAAGGCGGCCCTCTGTTTCGCGGCGACGGCCTTCGTGCTCGGCGAGCTCGTCGGCGAGGCGATCGCGCTGGGCCCGCAGCTCGCGGGCGCGCGCTCCCCAGGCATGGAGGGCGGTGCCGATGTTCGCGTCCTCCGCAGAGCCGCTGTCGGCCGCCGGCGGGGCGCCCTCGGCCCCTGGCGAAGTGGCATCCGACTCGAGGCTTCCCAGCACGTCGGCCAATCGGTCGGCCTCGGCCACGAGCCGGTCCTCCTGCGCGCCCTGCCACGCCAGCTCGCGTGCCGCCGCCTCGGCCTCCCGGCCGGCCACTCGTTGGGCCGCTTCCAGCTGGTTTCGAGCTGCCACGGCAGACACTTCGGCCCCTCGGGCCCCGGCAACCGCCTCACGTGCGCCCTCGACGGCCGCGTGCGACTCTTCGGCGGCCCGCCGCGGCCCGGCTGCTTCCGACTCGAGCCTCGCATGCTCGGCGGCGAGTCGCGCCTCCTCGGCCCTCCGCTCGAGCGGGCCGTCTGAGCGCCCGAGGTTCACGGAAATCGACCCGATAACGGCGGTCCCGTCTCGCGTCACTGCGATCCAGCCGCCTGGGAGGTCCTTCTGTACGGCGAGCGCGGAGCCGAGGTCCGGTAGCCACACGGCCGTTTCCAGGAGGCGCACGGCCGCTCCGGTGGGGTCACGCCTGATCGCCACTGCCAGTGGCCCGCCCCCGTGCCGGGCGACGACCTCCAACAGGCCCCGTCGGTGAGGGGCGGCAGGGCCGGCGGGAGCGTCTCCGCGTGCTCCGGCGTCGGCCGCCTGGACGGCGAGCACCCCGCGTTCGGCAGACAATGCCAGAACGGCATCACGCTCGACGACGTAGGCCCGCGCGGCATCTCCGAGGGCGGCCTCTACGGCAGGCCGCATGCCGGCGTCCACTTCCAGCCCGTCGTCCAGCCGGTGGCCTCCCCGACGGCGCGCTGCGCGCCCGATGCCACGGGCCTCTTCCTCCGCGGCAACCGTTCGAACGGCGTCCAGGGCACCGCGCGTGGAGGCGAGCCGGGCCTCGATCCTGGCCAGCCGCTGGTCGGCCTCACCGCTGTGGGCCTCGGCGGTAGACAGCAGGCGCTGTGCCCCGTGACGGTCGGATGCGCGCGTGGCCTCCAGATCGCGAGCCGCATGCAGACCCCCCGCAGCCGCCTGAAGGCGTGCGTCCAGCTCGGAAGACGTGATCCGGAGCTGGGCTGCCAACTCCTGTTGGTCGTCCGCACGACGTCTGGCCTCGGCAGCACGGCGCCGGGCGCCATCCAGCTCCGCCACGCGAGCGGCGGCAGCTCTCCGCACAGCGGCGTCGTGCTCGCTCTCCGCGCGTCCGGCGTCCCGCGCCGCGGCCTCCTCGGCCAGCGCGTCGGCGAGGGCCCCTTCGGCCTCGCCGAGGGCCTGCTCCAGCTCCGTAGATCGCTGCGGTGCCGGCGACGCCAGCTCACGACGGCGCTCCGCCAGGTCTGCCATGGCTTCGTCGCGTTCGAGCTCGAGGCGCGCCCGATCGCGATCGAGGGCTTCGCGGTCGCTGGTCAGGCGCGCTTCACGCAGTTGGAGGGCCGTCAGCTCGGCCCGAATTGCCTCGTAAGCCAGCCTGCGCTCGCGCTCGACCGCGGCTCGGGCGGCAAGCTCCGCGGCCAGGGAAGACGCCGTGGTCTCGGCGGCCTGGAGGTCGGCCAGCGCCCGGTCGCTGTCCGCGCGGGCTTTGGCCAGCCCTTTGGCCGCA
>WNGJ01000759.1_pt1 | contig 56336 bp, 48 predicted proteins | sample 5400611 | NCBI WGS metagenome assembly WNGJ01 (sample SAMN13153375, study PRJNA577476) | soil metagenome | isolation source: 40 cm soil or saprolite under Garry oak tree replicate 1 | place: USA:California | collected 2016-06-15 | reverse complement strand
CCGCGTTGGCCCAGGAGATCAGCTTGGAGTCGCCCACCAGCAGGAACGTGCGCGGCCCGGCGATCTTCTTCAGCGCGGTCATCGCCCCGGTGACCTGGGCCACCTCCCCGGCCCCGCCGTCGTAGGCGTGGTGGAAGACGGGGATCCCGCCATCGGCGGCCACGGCCAGCCCGGCCTGGATCTGCTTCAGATCCGGGCGGCGGTCCTTCGGATGCCCCCACCGCGGCGCCGGGTACTCCTCATCCGGCTCCGGGTAGGCGCCGTACAGCGAGATCGAGGTCATGTCCCAGTGCAGCCGGGCCACGTCCACCCCGAACTCGCTGATCGCCGCCGCCCCGACCGAGCCGATGACCTCATCCAGGTGCGGGGCGATCGCGTCCAGGGCACGACCGAGCCGGTCATCGTTGAGCAGGTGCGGCTCGATGCCGTACACCTCGTCCACCGCCAGCGCCGCCGCCCACGCCTCCACCTGCACCAGCGGGGCCGGCGCGGTCAGCCGGTTCGCCACCAGCGCCTCAATCACCTCCCCGTGCGAGATCGGCGCCACCGGCCGGACCGGGCACAGCTCATCGACCACCTCCGCGATCCGCAGCCGCCGCCCGAACTGCGCCACCACCGGCAGCGCACCCAGCCGCTTTTCCAGCACCCGGGCCACCGCGATCTCCGCCCGCGCCCGGCCCCGGCCCCGGCCAGTCCTCGACATCCCGCTCACACCGGACGTCAACTACCTCACAAGGTGATCTCTTCCACACAACCCCAGATCCCGGGAAACTGTCACACGGTCAACGACCAGCCCGCCGGTCACAACCCCGGACGACACCCACCCCCAGCACCTCACCCACACAACAGCCATGTGAGCAGGACGGGGCTAGCTGGCGCAGCGAGAGCCGACAGTGGGCGACGATCGCCCCCAGCGCCCGGCAGAGCCCGCTGTGGTCGGCGAGGCCCACGGGAGGCCACCCCTCATCAGCACGTCGTGCCCGCACGGCCGCTGCCTCACGGGCGGCCGCCCACAGTCGCCTGGCCGTCATCGTGTCAGCACCGCACCCCTCCGCGATCGCCTCCGTCACAGGAAGCGGCGGCAGCATCACGCCCAGCATCGCCTGTGATACGGCGGTCCGGTCCCGGTATAGCCGCCCGGCGAGCGCCTCGTGGGTCAGGCCGGTCCTAGCCACCGCGTCTCGTAGCCACCTGGCCAGCTCATCGAGTGCGTCGGATCCGTCACCATCGCCCGCCCAGTCAGACATCTAGCGTCACTCCACCTCGTCCGGGTCCTGAGCCCATCGTGCCTCATCGCGGGTCGGCGGCTGTCTGTCCCGGCCCTTATGCGGCCAAGGTGTCCACAGACTGTCAAAGATGGCATCCGGGAACGCGTTTCGGCAGGTCAGGATGACCATCTTGCTGGCGCGCCTCCAGAGCTGACCCCTGATGTGAGACTTCGCGGGCTCGCACTTGCTTGCCGGTGTCACTCGCGGCGTCTGCGCCGAGATGCTGGAGATGGACCGGTCTTACCTAATGGGACTGGCCATGACTACATGCGATCGCGCAGTTAGCCGTACCGAGGTCGTCGGCACACCCGCAGATCACGCCATTCCGGCCGGCAAGATCAGCACTGGGCCAGGCAGTGCAGACGCGCAGGTAACGCGGATTCAGTGCGCCTCAGCATCGGCTCGGCGCGCGTCGCTGTCCCCGCGCAGATGGGCCAGTTCTGTAAGCTGGAGCTTGCGGGCAGGCGTTCCTCATCGCGACATTTCAGATGTTCGAACACGACGGCCTGGCTGCCCCTCCCGCTAGTTTCCTGTCCCACCAAGCGGGCGGCAGTCACCCGCCTGTCGCCTACCGGGTGGCACAGTTGCCGGTTCCCCCTGGTCAGGCGGCAGGGCGGCCTGTGACGTACCCGTTTCCCGGGAAATCCGGCACTGCCGCGTGCGCGGATCGCGCTCATTGTCGTTCGGAGCTGGGGAGACGTTCTCTGGGCTCTGCGGTTCCTGGTGATCCAGCCGCCTGGTTCTGGTGAACGTGTTCAGAATCCGCAGTTCCATTTGCCCCTCGTCATCAGCTCCGCTATCCGACGCGCGTCCGAGCCGATGTCATTTCCCCCATGACGACCATGCTGAATCCTTTCGACGCCCTGCTCATCCATCTGATGGTCACGGAGGTGATCACGGAATCGCCGACGGAGCGCGGGCAGCGGTTCCCTCGCACCGAGTTTGCCGAGGAAATCCCGCACGTCCCAGGTGATCTCCTCGCCCTGGCGTGACAGGTACAGCCCAACCCGGCAGATGCCGTACTGGTCGTCGTAGTCCAGCAGGAGGTACCCCGCGAGCTGGTAGATCTCCGCGGTCCCAGCTTGTACGGGGTCACGGTCGACTTGCAGTCCAGCAGCAGCCCGCCGACGATGAAGTCAGCGTCCGCCCCGCCGATGTCCATGCTCCCGGTGAACACCGGCCCGCAGCTGACCTGCTCCGGCGGCAATGCGCGGAGCTGCCCGAAAACCGGCCGTGCGAGCTCGAACTGCCTGTTCAGGTCGCCCAGCACGTACTCGGGGACCGCGGCCGCCATCTCCCGCAGCGTCGTGGACGGCCTCGCATCCGCCAGCATGCTCGGCCGTCTGACCTCCCCGGACCGGTACACGTCTTCGAAGCTCGCCGCCACGAAGCACAGCTGGCTGACCTGGTCCTGGGTCAGGCGCACCCGTCCGGCAAGGTAGTCATCCAGCACGCTGAGCAGCTTCTCGCCGACGGCGTCCAGCGCCGTCCGCACCGCTGGAGCGGGTGCCCCGCGCAGCGGCTCCCTGCCGCCGACGGCCTCGACGCCGGCGCGGACAGGATCACCAGGCGGCCAGCCCAGGCACAACCGCAGCCGGTAGTCGATGGCGTGCCCCAGAGCAGACCACGCGGGATACTTCACGTTCCCCGGCTGGAGCGACTGGGGGAACTGGAGTATCCGCCGCTGGAAGTCACGCACCACGCGGTGCGGTTCCGGCAGATGCTCGCCCATGAACAACGACACGGGCGATTTCCCGAACTTCAGCTGGCTGGTGAGACTCAGGTTGATGAGCGAGGCCGGTTCCCCGACTGCTTCCTCGTACTCGTCCACCCAGTCGACGCCCTCAAGGTCGAGCAGGTCACGGGCGCGGGTAACGGAGACGTAGATCAGCCGGGCCTCGGCCGGGTTCAGCCGGCGCTGCCGTCCGTCGTCGTCGGCGGGTGGCCGCCTGAACCCCGGCCCGATGCGTACCCGGGACCATTCCCTGCCTTTAGCCTTGTGCGCGGTCGACACGATCACCTGGGCACGGCGTTCATCCGACAGCCGCTCGACCGCGTGGATGATCGCCTCCGGCCCGTGGGCGTCGACGAGCTGGACGAGCGAGCGAAGCTCCTGCCCCTCCGTGTCGTTCTCGACGTGGTCCTGCACCTCGCCCCAGTCCGTGAACAGAAACAGTTCCGGATGATTGGTGCGCCGGCCCGCCTTCAGGTCCTGTGCCGCCCAGGCGATCTTGTGCAGTGCCTCGCCACCGCCGGCCATCGCGACCGGGACGCCGGCTTCCAGGAACCGGAACACCTCGGTCATGACGTCCGAGTTGGTCCGGCACAGCACCGCGTCGGCGTATGTCACCTCGCCGATACGCGAGGCGTCGCAACCGGCCCCGGTCAGCCGCAGGTCAGACTCGGCGTGCTCAAGCCACCGGTTCGCCGTCTCGGCGATCCGGGGCCCGAACCGGAACGACTGGGTCAGGTACAGATGCCGCGCCGGGAACCCGGTCATCACGTCCCGGGCGGACCGCCACGCGTAGATCTGCTGGGCGGGGTCACCCACGCACACCCGCTGCGCGTCCTGGGCGAGGAAGACCTTCTCCACCACCGGGTTGGTGTCCTGCGCCTCGTCCAGGAGGATGAAGTCATAGGGCAGCCCGGGCCACGTCAGCGCCCACATCTTCAGGTAATGGTCGTGCTTGAACAGGAGCTTTCCGGACGGGAAGCAGATGTCCTCCCACGCCTTCCTGGCGAACGGCAGCAGCAACGAGGCCACCTCGTCCTGCTCTTGCGGGCTAAGGCCATTGACCGTCACCATGTGGCGAGCCGTCACCTCGGTGGCGTCGCTGTAGCAGAACGCGCTGATCATCTCCATGACCAGGCGCGCCTGGTGCGCACACGAGATCTTGTCCGGCCCGGCGGACAGGACCCTGGTGATCCCGAGCAGAGACGCGATCTTCTTCGACGGGATACGCGGCGCTTTCAGCCGGTCCTTGAACTCTTGGCCTGTTGCACGAAATGCGAGCGAGTGTGCGGTGGAGCATTTCACGTCGCGGGGGAACCGCGCCCGCGCGTCATCCGCGGCCGCCCTGTTGAATGTCATGTACATCCCGCGCATGCCCGTCCTGGCCGCCTGCCCCATCAACTCCAGGGTGGTCGTCTTGCCGGTTCCCGCCCCGGCGATCAGCGCGAGCTCGTCGCCGCTGGCAAACACGTCACAGGCTGCCACCTGCTCCTCAGTCGGCTTCTTTAACACCCTCATGCCCCTTTCGCGCACAGGGGTCCATTACACAGCAATTCCGTCGTTGAAACACGCCGTTGCCGCGTGTCGCCACAAGACGCGTACTGGCTGTTCTGTGGACGTTTGCGGGCCGACCAGCCAGGTCGTGATGTAACACCATTCGGCGGCTGGGTGCCGCGCACCCGGACGAAGCCCACGCCTCACCCATACGGCCGGACCCCGCCGTAATTGGCATTACGGGCCCGCCGGGTGCCAACGGAACGACGCCGGGACTACGAGCACCTCCATCAGCCGTGAGCGTGAGCTGCCTATGGTCCTCTTGCCGTGGCCCTGGAGCACCGATAGCGGACGCGCGCGACGCCGCGGCCTGGCTGCCTCTCCCGTTAGTTTTCTTCCCGGCCAGGCGGGCAGTAGCCACCCGCCTGCCGGATGGCATGGTTGCCGGTTTCCCTGGTCAGGCGGCATACGATACGCAATGGCGCCGGCAAGTCCACCACGATGCGGGTCATCCTCGGCCTGGACGCGGCCGACGAAGGCGCCGCGCTGGTCGGCGGGCGACCGTACCGGACGCTGCGCCAGCCATTGAGCCACGTCGGATCGCTGCTGGACGCTGCCGCGCCGCAGCCCAGCCGGTCCGCGCGTAACCACCTGCTGTGGCTGGCCCACTCCCAGGGCCTGGACGCCAGCCGCGTCGACGCGGTGATCGAGCAGGCCGGGCTGCAGTCCGCGGCGCGGCGGAAGGCCGGCGGCTACTCCCTGGGCATGCGGCAGCGGCTCGGGATCGCGGCAGCGATGCTCGGTGACCCGCCGGTGCTGATGATGGATGAGCCGTTCAACGGCATGGACCCGGAAGGCATCATCTGGATGCGCGGGTTCCTGCGGTCGCTGGCCGGGCAGGGCCGGGCCGTCCTGGTCTCCAGCCACCTGATGACCGAACTGCAGGACATCGCCGGGCACCTGGTGATCGTCGGCCGCGGCAAGGTGATCGCCGATACCAGCACCCGCGAGCTGCTCGCCGCCGCGTCGGGTGACCGGGTCAGGCTGCGCACCACCGCGGCGCCGGAGGTGACGACCGTGCTGGAGCGCGCGGGGGCCACCGTCGCCGCCGACGGCACCGGCACGCTGACGGTGTCCGGGCTGGCGGCCGAGAAGGTCGTCGCGTTGCTCAGTGCGAAGGCAGTGCCGTTCTCAGAGGTGTCGGCGCACCACGCATCGCTGGAGCAGGCCTACCTGGAGCTCACCCGCGACGCGGCCGAGTTCCGGGCGGAGGCGGCGCGATGACCGCCATGATCACGCGGCGCGGCACCGCGGTGCGCGCCGAGCGCGACGGCTTCGGTGAGCTGCTGCACGCGGAGTGGACCAAGTTCCGCACCGTCCGCGGCTGGGTGGTGGGCATGATCGTCGCCGGGCTGCTGATCATCGCGGTCAACCTGATCCCTGGCGGCGAATGCGGCGGCCCGCAGTCCGGCGGTCAGGTAACCCTCGGCGGACCGAGCTGCGCTCCTACGCTCGGGCCTGGCGGCGAGGCGGTGGCCGACAGCTTCTATTTCGTGCATCAGCCGATGGCCTCCACCGGCAGCATCACCGTCCGGGTGACGTCCATGACCGGCTCGTACTCGCCGGGCGGTGCTCCGGGTCAAGAGCTGAAGTCAGCCCTCCAGCCGTGGTCCAAGGCCGGGATCATCATCAAGGCGAGTACCCGGCCGGGTTCGGCCTATGCGGCGATGATGGTCACCGGCGAGCACGGGGTCCGGATGCAGTGGGATTACACCCAGGACGCGCCCGGCCTGGCCGGCGCCGTCTCTGCGGCAGCGCCACGCTGGCTGCGGCTGACCCGCTCTGGTGACACGATCACCGGCTACGACTCCGCCGATGGCACGCACTGGGCCAGGGTCGGCGCCGCTACGCTGCCCGGGCTGCCCAGGGCAGCGCAGGCCGGGTTGTTCGCGGCGTCCCCGACCTCTTCTAACCTGATCAGCCAGTCCGCCACCGGGTCAAGCTCGAGCGGCCTGTCCACCCAGGCGACGGCTGTGTTCGACGACGTCGACCTGCGGGGCACGCCGCCCAGCAGCCGGTGGAGCGGCACCGACGTAGGCGGCGGCACTAACGCTGCCTACCCGGCGCGAGACGGCGGGTACCGCCAGCCCGGCCGCGCGCTCACCGTGACCGGGTCCGGTGACATCGCCCCGGGCCTGCCCGGCGGAACGGGCTCTGGCGGCTCCGTGGCGGGAACCCTGGCCGGCACGTTCGCTGGGCTGATCGCGGTGCTCGTCGTGGCCACCATGTTCATCACCGCCGAGCTCCGGCGCGGCCTGATCCGCGTCACGCTGACCGCGAGCCCGCGGCGGAACCGGGTGCTGGCGGCGAAGGCCATCGTGCTCGGCGCCGTCACCTTCGCCGCCGGGCTGCCCGCCGCCTATATGGCGCTGCTCACCGGTGAGCGGAAGCAGCACGCTGGTGGCATATCCGTCTACCCGGTGCCGGCGCTCACCGAGGTACGCATGATCGTCGGCACGGCGGCGCTGCTCACCGGCGCCGCGGTGCTGGCCCTCGGCATCGGCGCCGTGCTGCGGCGCAGCGCGGCGGCGGTCACCGCCGTCATCGCGGCGCTTGTCCTGCCCTACTTCTTCGCCGGGCCACTGGCCGTCCTGCCCGCCGGTGCCGCGGACTGGCTGCCGCGGGCCACCCCGGCTGCGGGCTTTTCCGTCCAGCAGGGTTACCCGCGGTACCCGCAGCTCGACGCCAGCTCTACGCCGGCGAACGGCTATTTCCCGCTGGCTCCGTGGGCCGGCTTCGCGGTGCTGTGCCTCTGGGCCGCGCTGGCGCTTGGCCTGGCCGGGTACCTGCTGCGCCGGAGGGACGCATGACCCAGGCCCCGCCCGCGCAGCGGGCTCATACGGCGGACACGTCACGGCCACCCCGGGCGAGCATGCGGGACGCGCTGCACGCGGAGTGGACGAAGGCGCGGACGCTGCCCGGAACCGGCTGGCCGCTGCTCGCCGCTGCCGCGCTGACCGTGATCGTGAGCGCCGCGGTGGCCGCCGCCGTCAGGTGCCCGTCCGGGCATTGCGCCGAAGACCCCGCCAAGATCAGCCTGACCGGGATCTGCGCCGGCCAGGCGGTCATCGCCATCGTGGCCGTGCTGGCCGTCAGCAGCGAGCACAGCACCGGGATGATCCGCGTCACGCTGGCGGCGATGCCCCGCCGGGCCACCGTGCTGGCCGCCAAGGCCGCCGTCCTGACCGGCCCGGTCCTGGTCACCGCAGCCGTCGCCGTGCCCGGCTCGGTGCTGGCCGGGCGGCTGATCCTGCCCGGCCACGGCATCGGCCCCGCGCACGGCCACCCGGACCCGTCCCTGGCCAGCGGGCCGGCGCTGCGTGCCGCCGCCGGCTCGGTGCTCTACCTCGCCCTGATCGCGCTGCTCAGCCTGGGCATAGCCGCCGCGGTGCGAGACGGCGCGGCGGCGATCGGGGTCGTCCTCGGCTTGCTGTACCCGTTCCCCATCCTGGGCCAGGTGGTCGGCAGCTCTAGCTGGCACCGGCATCTCGAGCAACTCGCGCCGATGACCGCAGGGCTGGCGATCCAGGCCACCACCGGCCTGCGGAGCCTGCCCATCAGCCCATGGGCGGGCCTCGGCGTGCTGGCCGGCTGGGCCGCCGCGGCGCTGCTGGCCGGCGGGAACCTGCTCCGCCTCCGCGACGCGTGAACGACAACCCCAGGGCCGTGCACAGCCCAGGGAACGGCCCCAGATCTGGCCGGAGACCGTAACCACGCGACGCCGAAACGGCACAAAACAGCACCGGGCAGGTGACCCGAACCGGCCACCCTGCACCGCTCGCCGACGCCGAACTCCTAACCCACAGGCCGCGCAACTCGGCCGCGTCGGCACTGTCCGGGGCCTGGGCCGTCAGTCCCTGCCCGGCCTGACATAGCCGAAGAACGCGCGGCGCTTGATCAGCCTGGCGACATCGGGTGGAACCATGCTTTCCCAGGAGTCGTCGTTCGCGGCTATCCTGCGGAGCACGTCGCGGCTGAAGATCGGCAGGAACTCAGGCCGGTAGCTGTCGAGGTGGACGAAGCTGCCCCGCCCTGCGAGGTAGTCATACAGCGGCTGCAGCTCGGGCCGGACCCTGATGTCATTCACGGTCGTGAGCTCGTCGTCCGGCGAGCGCTGCAGGGGGTAGACATATAGCTTCAGGTCGTTCTTGAACAGCCGCCCGAAGCTTTCCAGGATCCCGCCGGGAAGCTGCACATGGTTCTTCTCGTCGAACAGGTCGATAAGGCTCGGCACTCCCATCACGATGCCAATCCGCTCGCTGGTCCGCTCGCCGAGGTAGGCGGCCAGGCGGTAGTAGTCGAAGTAGTCGGTGATCAGCACCGTCATGCCGCATGCGGCGAGCAGTTCCGCGCGGGCGAGGAAGTCACGCCTGTCCACCGCGGCTCCTCCGGCGAGCAGGTTGCGCATCGTGATCTCGGTCAGCGTCAGCACCGGCTTGCCCGCCACGGCAGGGTCGGCTTCGAACCTGACCCGGGCTGTCTCGAGCATGTCAAGATTCACGTGCGTCGGCGGGCGGAAGCTGCCCCGCTCCACCAGGATTGCGTTCTTGCGCAGCACCTCGCTCGGCTGCAGCACCTCACGGTCGGGGCCGAACATCGCCACGCCGCTCAGCCCGAGCTGGACGAGCTTGAGCGCCATCAGCCTGTTGTCCACGCCACGGAACTCGATGCCGCGGAACTGGATCATGTCAATCTCGATCCGGCCGGTGGTCAGGCGGTCAAGAAGGCTCTCGATGAGCTTGTCCGGCTCGTGGTGCTCGAAGAACGCGCCGTACAGCAGGTTCACCCCGACGATCCCGAGCGCCTCCTGCTGCAGCCAGGCCTCGACGTCAAGCATCCGCACGTGCATCACGATCTGGCTCGGCTCGTCGCGCGGCTGGGCCTGGAACTTCACTCCCATCCAGCCATGGCACTCGTTGCCGCCCCGGAAACTGCGCGCCACCACAGTGTCCGCAAACGCGAAGAAGCAGTTTTCGTCACCCCGCTCATCACCGAGCCGGTCAACGTTGAGCTGGAATTCCTTGTCGAGCATGCCCTGGAGCCGCCCGGCGGAGACGTACCTGTCCGCCTTACCGTAGACAGCGTCGCTGACGGCCATGTCGTAAGCGGAGATCGACTTCGCGATGGTGCCAGCGGCGCCGCCCACCCGGAAGAACCAGCGCACGACCTCCTGGCCAGCCCCGATCTCGGCGACCGTCCCGTACCAGCGCGGATCGAGGTTGATGCGCAGGGCCTTCTGATGCGTGTCAGGTTCATGCGCGCCGACGATGAGCCCGGTCATCCGTCTCCCTGCCTGCCCACCCGGCTCGCTGCTGCCCTCTACCGCCCCCGTCCAGGCCAGCGGCCCGGCACCAGCGCCCAATGCCGGAATAGTACTAATCTCGCTGAGTCCTGCGCCAGCCATGCGGGGCAGCCAACCCCGCGCGGCCGGGCGCTGATGGTGGGGGCCGCCGGCGTTGGCTCGTTCGCGACCCAGCTCACCGCGAACGCCCGCGCGCACGTGATCGCCGTCGATGGCGGCGGAAGCCGCCTCGCGCGCCGGGCTTGTCGCTCAGGCCGACGGCGGCCAGCGATCTGCCTGTTGGTGGCCACCAGGAGGCGCGCCTGCCGGAAGTCTGCCGGTAAGTCTGCCGGTGAGTCTGCCTGGGCGCCAGCCGGTAGCTACCTCACGCTATGTCTAGACACCTCCAGGCCAGCCGCCGGACCGGCTGGTGCCTGCCCGGGCATCGTGGACCGGCGGCGGCCCTGCCGCGTCACAACTAATCGGAGGGCATGTTGGGCATAGCGCGACGGAGCGGGGCCAAGGCTGATCATTTAGTGTGCGGGCGGCTGGCGGTGCGGTCGGCTGGCCGCCCCGGAGACGGGGTGAGCGAGATCGCGTTCACTGGCACGCATAACGCGCCAGCGCCGAATACCCAGGCCCGGACGTGATGCCAACCAGAAAATGGTATTCGCAATAAGGAGGTTTATGTAAAGCGTGTCTTAATGGCCTTCGCGACAACACCTTCCACGGCAACTAGACACCCCAGGCTTACCGCGAAGTAAGGTCCGCTTCGCCGATCCGAGGAGAGAACGAATGCACCCCCAGCGGTTAACCCGTGCGTGGCATCGATGCGCACTGGCGCTCGCAGCAGCGCTCACATTCGCTTGGGTGGCGGTCCCGTCGGGCGCCGCCCAAGCATCCACGGCCGCCCCAGCGTCTGCCCTTCAGCCCGCGAGCACAGGCCAGTGCCCCGCCCACAGCTTCTGCATGTGGCAGAACTACAACTACAACAATACTGTCAGTGGCGGCTTCTGGGCTTACACATACGGAAATTACGCGACCTTTACCTGGTTTTATGTCGGCGACAGCGCAAACGACCAGGCAAGCTCGCTCTACAACAATCGACTATGGAGGACGGCAATCAACATTGACTACAACCCCGCGTCGATTACAGACCGCTATTGCCTAGCCGGGGGATATACGAACTCGAACCTGCAGAATAACAGATGGCCCGATGGCAGGGCCGAGAACGATTCGATCTCGGCGTTTTGGCATTCTACCTACACCACATCCTGCGGCTTCCCGTAATCGGACGATGGGGTGACACGATCTTGGCGTGACCGATCGGCATGCCGGTTTTCCAGCCAAGGCATTGCCGCGAAAACGCGAGGATCCAGCATTAAGGCGATCGCGGCGCTCGCAATCATTAGCGCCGGTGCCGCGATCGCCGGGTGCGGATCTGGCCCTGCGGCTCGTCCTTTCAATCAGAGTTCCGCCCAGGCGTTCGCAAGTTCCATCGCTGACCGGATGGTGCCTGTCAGCCGGTCAGGGAACCTGCTACGGTACCGGGCCATCGAATACTCGACTGCTGTCGTCAACGCTGGAACGCCCGGCGCGTTCACGGCCTTCATCACGGTCTCGCGAACTGTAACCGTTTACTCATCATCGGCGGCAAGCGTCGGCACGGCCGAGGAACACCCACCGACATTCACCACGCCGTCGGACCGGGAGCGCTGGGTGGCCGCGGGTAGCCCGGCACTGGTGCCCGCCGGCAGCAGCAAGACGCTGTCACTGGCGCCCGGACAGTTCAGCTTCGTCTTGCAGGGGACCCCCCTGACCTATCGGCAAGCCAGCGATCTCCCGGGGACGCCCAGCGCGTTCTCCGCTCAGATACTGGACCATCTGCCCCACTTTAAAGGAACCCATCCGCCAGCCACGCTGGTACTCAAGCAGCTCGGATACCTAATCGCCGTCGCACCGTTGCTCGTAGCCGCACGATCGGCAGCCTGGCATGTGGCCGCGTCACTGCCGGGACTGTACCTGTGCGGCACTGGAACGGATCTTTCCGGAAGGCGTGGCGAGGGGTTGTGCGTTGACGCCGAGGGCGAGGAAACCGAGATCTTGGTCAATAAGCGTACGGGCTCAGTGCTTGCGATAGAAGAACGGCTTCAGCGCCCGTCACCCATTTACCCAACAGTATCCGGCGGAAGCCTCATACAATCGATCACATTCATCGGGTCCTGAGAGGTTACCCTCTCGCTGGGGTCGGTGCGCCGCCGCGTCCCGCTGCCGTTCATCGAGCACGTCGCCGGGCCGCTGGCGTATCTCGGGCGTGACGCCTGCAGGTGCCACCTGGCGTATGCCGCGCCATTCGCGCAGCCGTTCGGGATCTAAAAAGTGAGCCGTGGTGACGGCGCGCCGGTGATGGTGATGACCGTATCCACCGGCCGCCGCGGCCTCCCGGTGAACGTCACGGGCGTGCGACAAGGTCAGTTACGCCTTGGGCGTGCCGCTGCCGCGGGCCGGCGAGGCGCTCAGGTGTCTGCGAGGATCTGGTGGAGGATCGCCGGGGTCTCGGTGGAAGGCGCGGCCTGCATCGACAGGTGGTCAAGTATGTCCCGGTAGTGGTTGATATCCGCGGGGTATTCGGCGCCGGTGAGGTGTTCGAGATAGACGACGTCGGACAGATCGGGGTCGGGCAGCCGCAGCAGTGTGACCGGGCCGCGCAGCGCGGCATGGCCACCAGCGACAAACGGCAGGATCTGAACGGTGACCTGGGGGGACTCGCATACCTGAAGGAGGTGTCGCAGTTGGGCGCGCATCGTGCCGATGGGGCGGCGCAGCGCGGCCTCGTCGATCACCATCCACACCGCTGGCCCGTCGGGCGCGTGCAGGATCTGCTGGCGGCGCATCTGCAGTTCGGCCAGCCGGTCAAGTGCCTGGGCCGGGGCGTAGGCGTGGCTGAGCTGGATGACCGCGCGGGCATAGTCGGCGGTCTGCAGCAGGCCAGGGACGAGCTGAGCCTCGTATCCGCGGATAAGGCTGGCCGCTTGCTCCAGCCCGAGGTAGATCTGCTGCCAGGACGGCACTGCATCGGCGTAGGCCTGCCACCAGCCGGGCTGGTTGCTCTGGCTGGCCAGCGCGCGCAACGCCGCCCGCTCGGTCTCGTCAGTTATCTGGTACAGGGTCAGCAGGTCGGCGACATCACGCCATTTGAACCCGACGCGGCCCAGCTCCATCCGGCAGATCTTGGACTGCGACGCCCGGATCATCTTTCCCGCCGCTGCGCGGCTGATGCCCCGTGTCGTCCGGAACCGGTGCAGTCGCGCACCCAGCACCATCCGTGGCAGCGCCGGCCCGGACCGCCGCCACGCGTCCGGCCTGTTCCGCAGTTCACCTGCGGCGTGTGGCGCGCCCGCCTCGACCGTGCCCATTTACCCACTCCCGCCAACGGGCCGCATAAACATACCGTACTGGCCGATTTTGCATTCCTCAGCATCCCACATTAGGGCTTTTGTGTCAGAAAAAACCGGTTGGGAGCTGTACCGGGCGCAGGCGCCGGTGCAGGCTATGGGCAATCTTGCTGCGCCGGGGCGGTCGCCGGGATGGTCCTTCGGGAAGTATCGATCAGGGCTTGCGGGCGACACCGCAGAATACGTCGAGAAAGTCCGGGCCATGGCCCTGGCTGCGCTCGTCGGGCCGCCACCGGGGGGTGGACACGACGCCCGGCTCGACCAGCTCCAGCCCCTCGAAATAGCCTTCGATCTGTTCCGGGCTGCGGTTGTAGTACTGGGCGGCGCCGCCTTCATTGTGCTGGTCAGTAGCGGCCACGCGGGCCTCCCCGGTGTCGGTGCCGTCGTTGATCACCAGGTAGCTGCCCGGCGGCACCGCGGCGGTGAGCTGCCCGACGATGGCGCGGGCGTCGTCGTAGCCGGGGACGTTGCCGAGCACGCCGAGCAGCATCAAGGCGACTGGCTGGGTGAAGTCGAGAGTCTGCGCGGCGCTGTCCAAGATCGCGGCGGGAGCACGGACGTCGGCCTGGATGTAGGAGATGACGCCCGGCCCGGACGAGGTGAGCAGCGCTCGGGCGTGCACCAGCACGAGCGGGTCGTTGTCGACACACACCACCCGGGCGGCTGGGATGATCCGCTGAGCGACCTCGGGGGTGTTGCCGGCGCTGGGCAGGCCGGTGCCGATGTCGAGGAACTGGCTGATCCCGGCGCCGGTGGCCAGGAACTCTACGGCCCGGCCGAGGAAGTACCTGGACTGCCGGGCGACGTCGACGATCTCCGGGTAGGTGCGCATGACGGCCTGGGCGGCCTGCTCGTCGGCGGTGTACCAGTCCGTACCACCCAGCCAGTAGTCCCACATCCGGGCCGAATGCGGTACGCCGGTATCGAGATCGGCGGGCGGCTGAACATCCCTGGGGACCTTCGCCCCCGGTGTCGCAGCACCTGTGGCCTCAGCCTCGTCTGCCATTGCGGCGTTCCTGCCTCCTGTCGCGGGCAAGCACCAGCGGGCACGCCCTTACCGGGGTTGCCACCCCAGGCTAACGCGCCCCGCCACCCGGCACGGGCCAGCCAGCCCCCGGCAACGGTAGGGGCCGGTAGCTACAGCGGCCCTGGCGCGTCGCCCTGGCCGGTCACGGCTTGCGGGCCACCCCGCAACACACGTCCAGGTCGCCCGGAGCGCCCGGGGCGAGGACGTCGGGCCGCCACCGCGGGGTGGGGACGACGCCCGGCTCGACCAGCTCCAAGCCCTCGAAATAGCCTTCGATCTGTGCGGGGCTGCGGTTGTAGTACTGGGCAGCGCCACCTTTGTTGTGCTGGTCGGTGGCGGCGTTGCGGTCGGGATTGGTGTCGGTGCCGTCGTTGATCACCAGGTAGCTGCCCGGCGGCACAGCGGTCACGAACCGCGCCACGATCTGGCGGCAATCGTGGTAGCTGGCGACATTGCCCAAAATGCCCAGCATCATCAGCCCGACCGGCCGGCTGAAGTCAAGGGTTTCGGTGGCGGCGGCCAGGATCAGGCCGGGGTCACGGACGTCGGCGCAGACGTAGGCGGTCACGGCGGGGGGCTTGGGGGTGAGCAGCGCCTGGGCGTGGACCAAGACCAGGGGATCGTTATCGACATACACCACGCGAGCCTCGGGGATGACCCGCTGCGCGATCAGATGGGTGTTGTCCAGATTGGGCATCCCCGTGCCGATGTCCAGGAACTGGGCAACACCGTGCTCACCGGCCAGAAAACGCACCGCACGGGACAGGAAGGACCGCGACTCCCGGGCGACCTGGACAATCCCGGGGTAGATCGCTTTGACCGCCTCTCCAGCGTCGGCATCCACCGGGTAGTAGTCCTTACCGCCCAGCCAGTAGTTCCAGATCCGGGCCGAGCACGGCCGCGTCCGGTCGATCTCGAAACGCCCAACCGGGCCGGTGTCAGGGTCCTTGAGGTAGTTGTATCCCAACGGCTGGCCTCACTCATTCACCGGGCGGGCAGAGCCATAGCGGTCCGCTAGCCAGGCTAGCCCGCCGGGTAGCCCGGAGGGATCTCCTCCCAGGCTTCGCACAGCACGGAACGGTCACGGCACGGACCGCTGCCGCCGGCAGGCCCGGCGCCGTGCGCCGTGCCCGGCCAGCCGCCGCGCCTGCCTAGTCTCATTGTGGGGCCGGGACCGCGCGGTCCCGGCCCCGGTATCTAGCCCTGCTTCCCTCCCGCAGGGCACGGGTTCGAGATGATCTGGCGGAAGTTGTTGATGCGGTTGACTGTCGCACCGCCCCCGCCGAAGGCGAGGTAGGTGGTGCTCAGCAGCGACCCATACTGTGCGTTGCGGCCGAAGTCGGTGGTCGCACCCGGCAGGTCGTTTCCGAACGCCCACCTACAGCCACCGGCGCCTTGCTCATCCTGGACCCCGTTCTGGAAGGCGGTGTAGAACGGGTAGAAGGTGGCCGGCGTGCCTTTGTCCGTGGTCGGGATCAGAGTGCAGCCCGCACCGGTGGTCCGGTTGCAGGTGTTGAACTCGATTCTCGGCAGGTCAGCCTCGAATGCCGTGCGGCGGTAGTTGACGCTGTCACCAGACCCGGTCTGCGGGCTGGAGAACAGCACGGGCTGGGGGTGCAGTGCCGTGTTGCCGTCCGGCCAGACGGGCTGGTAGTCGAGGCTGTCGAAGCCGGTGTTGGTATCGGTGCAGCCGTTGACGCTGATCCGCATCGCCTCGGTTCCCGGGAAGCAGAAGTTGTCATCTCCGTCGGTCGGGGACGTACCGCTCCCGAATCCCTCGGAGTTGCCCGCGGGACAGGTAGTGGGGTTGCCGCTGGCGTCGAGCCCGAACGGGGTGGCCGGGATGGGGTTCGGGCCGTTGCAGTTCTCGAAGTGCCCGATCTCCTCCGTGAAGGCGACGTTGTAGGTATGCGCCGCCCAGATGACTCGGGTCTGCTCGGACGAGGTGGAGTACATCGGGTGGAAGTCGTATGGGATATTGACGCAGCTGGTGCCGGTCGGGTCGTACTTGACCTGGCCGAACCCGTTTGCCGCGCTCGCGGTCATGGATCCCGCCTGCCCGCTGGTCAGGTCGTTGACGACCGCCTGCAACCCGTTCGGCGTGTCATGGAGGGACACCCGCAGGTTGTCGCCGGAACTCATGAACAGGTCCTTCTTCGGCTGCGGCGTGAACGTGGCCGTGGTGGATTCGACGGGGTTCGCCGGGGCCGTGGTGAGCCCGTTCTTGGTGATGAACGAGAAGTTGACGTACTCAACGCCGGTCCTGGCCGCGCAGGTCGCGTTCAGGGTAGTTCCGGCGACCGGGTCCTCGGAGAGGCTGAAAATGTTCATCGCGGCGCACCACTTGGTCGGGTCACAGCCGCCAGCCCCCACCGCGACCTGCCATGTCGGCCAGGGAACCCACCCCGGCGGGTAGAACTGCAGCTCCAGGAACGCGGTACCCGGGTGGTTGGGCGAGACCGCCGGGTCGACGATGTTGGTGTCACTGTCCGGGGAGCAGGTGGACACCTGCTCCGGGTAGGACTGCGTATCGCACAAGGCCATGCCCAGCCAGAATGCGCCATTCAACTCGAACTGGTAGGACTTGCCAGCCGTGTTCGGGTTGACCGGCGAGGGGTCGCGGGGCAGCCGCAGCGAGTAGGTCATGTGGTTTCCGGCTCCGGCGACATCGGAGTAGAAGATCGCGGAAGGCTCGTCATGGCCGACGTATTCCGGGCCGAAAACCTCAGCGGGGTTGCCCACTTCGGCACACAGGCTGCTGTACTCGCAGTTGATCGTCGCATGCTGGCTCGCGCCAGCGGCAGGGGCAGCGCGCCCCGCGTGCGCCGGGCCGGCGGCCGCCAGGGTCGCGCCGGCTATTAACAAGGTTCCGGGGATCGCCATCAGCCGTACGAGTTTCATAACTACACTCCGCGGTGAGCCGGGCACCGGCTGGGCATGCCCCAGCACATCGATGTGCCGAGCTTCCGGGCGGAGCGTAGCACCGGACGGGCTGCCCGGCGCGCTCTGCGCCGCCCGCCGGGGGCGGCCGGTTGCCGGGCGAGTCCGGTCTTGACGTGCTGTGCGTGCCGAGTAATACTACTGGCCAGTAACTGGGAGGCTCGTCACGCGAACGGCTCGCCGTCGTTATCCCGGGGGAGGTCACTGACCGTCATCGCGGCGGCCTTGTGCCTGGCTGGAGCGGGGCTGGCCGGGGCCGGACCGCCCGCGCGCCAGCGCCGGCTTACAGAAACCTTGCCGGGGAGACCTGGCTGGCCTCCCCGGCACAGGCGTGGGGCGAAACCCGTCAGCAGCCCGTGGCCGGCATCTTGAAGCCGGCGTAAGGGTTGAGGCTGCCCATCAAGGTGTACCGGCCGCCGGTACCGACCTGGACCGCCTGCGAGGGGCTCGGGCTCAGCCGCATGAACCACGGCATGAACACCTCGTCCTCGGGATGGAAGTACCCGTCGGCGACCTGGGTGCCGTTCGGCGTCGGGCCCTGCTCGAAGGTGTTGGCGCCTTTCGCGAAACCGATCGCCACGACAGGATCACCGGTCTCCATGACGCTGGTGCAGCCATATTGCGGTGCTGTTGGCGTCAGCCACGGCTCCACAGTGTTGTTGACGAAGGGATCATCGGCCCACTCCGAGATCTCATGGCTCAGCGGGTGGATGTCCTGCAGTGCCCACGCCGTGACCGGGTTGAAGAAGCCCGGTGTGACGTATGAAGCCCAGGCGAAGGTCTGCACCGGCTGGTTGCCGTTGCCGTCGCCCGACCCGGTCCCGTGGCCCACCACTTCGCTCGCGCCGTGGAAGCCGATCACGCAGCAGTTGAGCGGGTTGGTGCCGACGTGCAGCATCACGTTGTTCGTCAGGTAGACCGGCAGGTGGGCCGGATCGTTGAAGCCCAGGGTGTTGTCCAGGTTCTGGATCCGGGCCCCCCACCAGCTGACGCTGACATCGCCCGCCACCACCCCGCGCGCGGTCTGGATGAGCGTGCCCGCGCCGCTGGGCACCACGATCGTGACCGGGTCATGCACGACGGGGCTGAGCAGCACGTGGTAGCCGGTTCCCTGCTTGTCGAACTGCGACCGCATGGTCGCGTCCTCGAGCTGGTTGCTGGTGTTGCCGCTGGACAAGGCGCCGCCCGCGGTGAAGCTGTGGTTGGTCTTCCCGTCGAGCGAGTTCGTCACGAACGGCGTCGAGGAGTAGTCGTTGCTGGCGAACACCGGCGAGTCAAGCGTCGGCTTGACCACGTCGCTTCCGCTGAAGGTCCGGCCGCCAACGACGACGTTGACCGGGACGATATCTGCCGTGACCGTCGTGGACTGCTCGAGCGAAGGGTCGGCCCCCACCATGTTGAACCCGTAGGTGACGCCATTGTCGGGGTTGAGCGCGGTGCCGAACCAGTGCACAACCGTCCTGGTCGTCGGCAGCACCTTCGCCCCGCCCACCGTGACGGTCGAGGCATGGATCGCCGAGTCGGGGACAACGACCGGCGCCGGGGTTGTCCCCGCGCCCGCCGTCGAGGCAAGGAACGGCAGAGCGAGTGTGATCCCTGCCAGTATGGTCAGCTTGCGCGCGATGAGACGAGTCATCCCGTTCTCCTTCGAATCGCGGACGCGTCCGTGGCATCATCTCGCCGCCGCGCAATCAGGAGAAGAGCCAGTAACCCGATTGACATCAACAGATTCAGTGGGTCACCGGGCGGGGACGGGTATCGCTCCGATTTCCGGTCAGATCCGCGGAGGTACTCCGGGAAGGCCACTGGTTTGCCCGGGAACGATCAGGCCGCTCTCGTAGGCGAGGACGACCAACTGGGTCCGGTCCCTGGCGTCCAGCTTCGTCAGGATGCGCGACACATGCGATTTGCAGGTCAGCGGGCTGATGAAGAGACGCTCGGCGATCTCGGTGTTCGTCAGGCCCGCGGCGATGAGCCGGAGTATCTCGACCTCCCGGGCGGTGAGCGACGAAGGAAGCGGGAAGCCTGCCGGGGTCGCCGCCTGCTGGCCGCCGACGTAGGCCTCGATCAGCCGGCGGGTTGCGCTCGGCTCGAGCAGGGCGTCGCCGCCGGCGACAGTCTTGACGGCGTCGATCAAGGCGGGTGGCTCGACCCCCTTGAGGAGGAACGCGCTGGCGCCCGCCTTGAGCGCGCCGAAGACGTACTCGTCGAGGTCGAAGGTGGTGAGGACGATGACCTTCGTGCTCCGCAGCCTGGGGTGAGCGGTGATGAGACGGGTCGCTTCGAGGCCGTCCATCCCAGGCATGCGAATGTCCATGAGCACCACGTCTGGGATCTCTCTGACCGCCGCCGCGACGGCCTCTGCCCCGTCTTTGGCCTCGCCGACGACGTCGATGTCGTCCTCGCCGCTCAAGATGGAGCGGAACCCGGCACGAACAAGGGAGTGGTCGTCGACGACAAGCACGCTGATGGGTCTCATCACGGTCCTTTTTCACCAACGGGGATTCGGGCCCGCACCCTCCAGCCAGCACCGTTGACCATCCCCGCTTCGCAGGTGCCACCGAGAGCAGCGGCCCGCTCCGCCATGCCGCGCAGCCCGTGACCGCCTGCCGGCCCGTGACCGCCTGCCGGAAAGGTGACCGCCCGCTTCGGGCCGTCGTCGGTGACCTCGATGACGACGGCGCAGTCGCCGACCTCGACCCGGACCCGCGCCTGGCGGGCGGTCGAGTGGCGCAGCACGTTCGTGAGTCCCTCCTGGACGATGCGGTACCCGACGTGACGGGCGGCTGCGGGCAGGGCCGCCGGCGCTCCGATCACTTCGAGGTCGACGGCGAGCCCGGCGGCCTCGACGCAGGTTCGATGCGAAAGCCACGGATCTTGATCTGGTCGTCCACCCGCCCGTGAAATTCACGGGTGCCGTCCGGCCCGCTGCTGGCCAGGTCACCGGTGCGGTACAGGCGCTCGCCGGGGGCGGCGGAGAAGAAGGGGTTTCGCACGAACCGCCCGGCCGTCAGCTCCGGGCTGTTCAGATATCCGTGGGCCAGGCCAAGACCTCCGGCATAGAGCTCCCCTACCGTCCCGTCCGGCACGGTCGCCAGTTCCGCGTCGGGGAGATACACCGTCGTTCCCTGATGGGCCGGCCGATGGGAACCCTCGGTCCGTGCACTGGCCCGGTGATGGTGTGGCAGGTGGTGATCGTCGTGTTCTCCGTCGGCCCGTATGCGTTGATCAGCGTCGTGGCGGGCGGTTCTCGCAGCGCGTGGTTCACATGTTTGACAGACAGGACGTCGCCGCCGACCAGCAGGTACCGCAGGCCCCGCAGATGCGCGAGGCCCTCCTCCGTCATGACGTGGAACAGCCCCGTCGTCAGCAGCAGCACGGTGACACCATTGCCGTGCACCAGCGAGGAGATGTCCTTCGGCGAGAGGTCTGTGGGCGGTGCGATGACCAGGCGTCCGCCATTGAGCAGGGTGCCCCAGATCTCCCAGGTCGAGGCGTCGAAAGCGATGAACGCCAGATGGAGAAAGACGTCGTCCTTGCGGATGGTGACGAAGTCGGTGCGACCACGAGGCGGCAGACCCCGCGGTGAGGCACGCATCGAACGCGTCGCGAGGGTGGGCGGGCTCAGCTTCCGGGCCGGCCGCCGGCGAGTCCAAGACGCGACGTCGGCAGGAGGTACGCTGTGCTTCTTCGGCGGGTTCAACCCCCGGCCCGGCGATTCGCGACACCGAGGCGCTTGCAGCAGAGCCACCCGCTCGGGAACCGGGGTTCGTGCGCCGTTACTGTCGCCCGTCCCGTCGGTGCCCAGCGGATACAGGCGGCGGAGCCTGACGTAGCCGGTCACATCCCGCTCCATGTCGGCCTGGGTCATGCCGGGAAGCCGCCCGGCCGGCGCCTGCTCGTCCCGCAACTCTGCCCGCTGCGTACCACATTGGCCCCACCAGCCCCCTGCCCCCCGGACACGGTCCCGTTCCCGAGGACCGTGAATGTGCCATCGCGGGTCATATATGACCCGCGATGGCACATTCAGGGTCTCCGCTGGGCAGTCACTGCAAGATCAAATCCGCGTGCTGATGATCTGCGGGTCTCAGCGAGTTCGCTGCTGGCCGATGCGCACGTTCCCGGCTGCCGAGCCGTAAGCGCACAGGTCGCGCAGCACGCATACGTCACAGCGTGGCCGCTGCGCCCGGCAGAAGGTACGCCCGTGGGTGATCATCGCGATGTGCAGGTCGTACCGGATGTCGGGTGGCACTCGCGGCGCGAGGAGCCGGTGCGCCTTGTCCGCGGTCGTGTTCACCGGGATCCACCCGAGCCTTGTGGCGACACGATGGACGTGGGTGTCGATCGGGAACGCGGGCCGCCCATGGAGACCCTGATGTCCCCCTCGCCGGGCGTCGTCATGGGCCACTCCTTCACCGTGGGCCATCGCAGACTCAGGCCGCCGGGGTGTCCGCGGTGGCGAGGAACTGGGTGGCGGCCAGCTCGGCGTAGAGGGGGTTGCTTGCGACGAGTTCGGCGTGGGTGCCCGCCGCTTTGACCTGGCCCGCGTCCATGACGATGATGCGGTCGGCCATGGTCACCGTGGACAGCCGGTGTGCGACCACCAGGACCGTGGTCAGGAGCGCGGTCTCGGCGACCGTCTCGCGCAGGGCGGCCTCGTTGAGCGCGTCAAGCTGGGAGGTGGCCTCGTCAAGCAGCAGCAGCCGTGGGCGGCGCAGCAGTGCCCGGCCGATGGCCACGCGCTGGCGCTCGCCTCCCGACAGCCTGGTGCCGCGGTGGCCTACCGGCGTCTGGAGGCCTTCTGGCAGGTGCGCTACAAGGGCGCCGAGGCGGGTGATCCGCAGCACTTCGGCGATCTGTGCCTCGGTCGCCTCAGGCGCGCCGAGAAGGAGGTTCTCCCGCAAGGTGCCGGACAGCACCGGGGCATCTTGCTCCACGTAACCGATGGCGGCGCGCAGCGCACGGATCGGCCACTCGCGCACGTCCCTGCCGTCGAGCAGCACCCGGCCCGCACCCGGTTCGTAGAAGCGCTCGATAAGCGAGAAGACGGTCGTCTTCCCCGCGCCCGACGGGCCGACGAAGGCCGTCATGCCGCGGGGCGGGATCGCGAAGCTGACGCCGTGGTGGACCTCGGGCAGCTCGGGCCGGTACCGGAAGCGCACCTGCTCGAACGTGACCGTGGCAGGGCCGCCACCGGTGGCCAGGCTCGCGGGACCGGCGGTGAGCTCCACCGGCAGCCGTTCGGCATCTTGAATCCTCGCCACCGCGGCGGCGCCGACCTGATACTCGCTCGCGGCGTTCGCCAACTGCTGGATGGGCGACATCAGGTAGTACACGTACAGCAGGAACGCGACCAGGGTGCCGACGCCGACAGCCCCTGAGGCAACCCGGGCGCCACCGGCGGCGAGCACGGTAAGGAACGCGCACTGGATCGACAGGCCCGCCGTGTTGCCCGCCACTGCCTGCCACTTGGCCGCGCGTACGTCGGCCCGCCACGCGTCGCGGGCGGCGGCGTGGATACGCTGCCCCTCGCGCTGTTCGGCACCGGACGCCTTGACGGTACGGAACGCGCCCAGCGTCCGTTCCAGCGCGGCGCCCATCACGCCCACCGAATCCTGCGCATGGCGCGACGCGCGGCCGATCCTGGGCACCACGACGCCGATGACCAGCGCCGCCATGCTGAACACGCCCATGGTGACGCCGAGCAGCACGACGTCCATCAGCCCCATCATCACCAAAGTCGCGGCCAGGGTGAGGCTGCCGGTGACCACGCCCACGAGTGAGTCGGTTGTGACATCGCGCAACAGGGTGGTGTCCGAGGTGACACGGGACATCAGATCACCGGGTTCGGCACGGTCCAGCCCACTGATCGTGAGCCCGAGCAGCCGGTCCACCAGCCGCCGCCGCGCGGCCAGCACCACCGATTCCGCGGTCCGCCTCAGCACGTAGCTGCCCATCGCGCCGAGGCCGGCGTTGGCTATGACCAGACCCGTCATCACCAGCAGGAGCCCCGTGACGGCGCGATGGCCGCCCAGATCACCGATCAGCGCCCTGACCACCAGCGGCAGGGCCAGCCCGGTCGCGCCGGTGAGCAGGCTCAGCGCACCTCCAGCCAGCAGCGCAGGGCGATGCGGCCGCACGTAGCCGTACATGACCCGCCAGCGGGCGCGTTCGCCGCCGGCGCGCCCCCGTGCCTCGGCCGCCACCGGAACCTCCAGGTGGTGGCGGTCACCTTGCTCGGGTGTGCGGGACCCCCGGGGGCAGCGTGCGACGCCTGGGCCAGCTCGGCGGCAAGTGGCTGGCCGGGCTCTGGGCGTGCCCTGTCAGGGCCGGGTTCCCCGCCGGCATTCGCCGGGGAACTGTCGGCATGCCGCCGCGGGCTCCCGGGCCCGAACGGCGCGGGCCGCGGGCCCAGCTCGAACATGTGCTCGATTGCGTCCGCGGTCCGCTGCGCGGCGTGGCCGTCGCCGTAAGGGTTCACCGCGTTGGCCATGGCCTGGTACGCCTGCGCGCTGGTGAGCAGGTGGTCGACCTCGGCGTACACCCGGTCGGGATCGGTACCGACCAGCCTGGCCGTGCCGGCGGCGACCGCTTCCGGCCGCTCGGTGGTGTCGCGCATCACGAGAACCGGCTTGCCAAGGCTGGGCGCCTCCTCCTGGACACCGCCGCTGTCGGTGAGGACGATCGTGGACCGGCGCAGCAGCCGGGCGAATGCCCCATAACCCATCGGCTCGACCACCAGCACGTTGTCCAGCCCACGCAGCGCGGGCAGGAGCGCTTCCCGGACGACGGGGTTCGGGTGCACCGGCAGGACGACGACGAGGCCGGGATGCCAGCGCGCGAGCCTGGCGACGGCGTTCGCGACCCCGTGCATCCGCCGCCCCCACGACTCGCGCCGGTGGGCCGTCACGAGCAGCACCGGCGCCTGGCTGCGGTCCACCTCCTCGAGCGCCTGGTTGCCGTAGGGGACGCGCTGCTCGACCGCGGCGAGCAGCGCGTCGATCACCGTGTTGCCGGTGACCAGGACCTTCTGCGCGGGGATCCCGGCGCGCAGCAGGTTGTCCGCGCTCACCGGGGTCGGCGCCAGGTGCAGCGTGGCGATCTGGCTCGTCAGCCTCCGGTTGGCCTCTTCCGGGAACGGTGAGTAGATGTCGCCGGTGCGCAGGCCGGCCTCGACATGGACCACAGGGACGTTCTTGTAGAACGCCGCGAGCGCCCCGGCGAACGTCGACGTCGTGTCGCCCTGCACGACGACGGCGTCGGGCCGTTCCTGCCGCAGGGTCGGCGTGAGCTGCTGCAGGACCCGGGACGTGAGCCCGTCCAGGGACTGCCGCGGCCGGATGACGTTCAGGTCGTGGTCCGGCTTGATGCCGAACATGGCGTTGACCTGGTCAAGGATGGCCCGGTGCTGCCCGGTCAGCGTGACGATGGGGGACAGCAGCGAGGAGGCGCCGATCGCGCGGATCACCGGTGCCAGCTTGATCGCCTCGGGCCGCGTCCCGTAGATGACCATGACGCGTTTCTTGCGCGGCCGTGCGATGTGCATCTGTCTCCCTGGGGGGGTTATGAACGGTCATGGGGCTGGACCGAAAGCGACGGGCTGGAAGGACGCGGACGCGTCCTCTACGTAAAGGCCCACCCGCCCGGACAGGTAGGGACCTTGCGAGTCGACGAGACGCACCAGGCGGTGGCCGTCGACGTTCACCTGGATCGAGCCGCCGCGCTGCCACACGCGGACGGCGTACCACCGGGCGGGCGGGAAAGCGGGCTGTGCCCCGGTGGCCAGGAAGCGCTGCCCGCCCGGATAGGCCGGGTCGGCTTTGCCGAGTTCCCAGCCGTTGGGTTTGAGTGCGATGTAGTAGAAGTGCTCCTCGTTGAGGTAGTGCCACAGGATCCAGCCGACCTCCCAGGGGTTCGGGTGGGGCTGGCGGAGCTGGCGGTTCGTGCGGACCCTGACCTCCGCGGTGAGGTCTCGCCAGCTGCCGCGGGAAAGCACCAGCGCCGCGTGCGTGTTGGCCGGGGACGTCGCCCGGGCCGGCTGCAGGGTGAGGCGTACGGCGCCGCCGCCCGCGGTTGCCCAGACGTGGCCGTAACCGTCGTAGGCGAGGCGCCAGGGGCTGCCGGGCCCGAGCGCCGCCGGCTGGGCCGGGCCGCAGCCGGCGAGCGCGAGCAGGGTCAGCGCCGCGGCCGCATTACGTCGCATCCGTTCCCGCCAGTGTTGTCCCGAGCAGCTCGCGGGGCTGGTCGGGCAGCCGTTCGGTCTTCGCCCAGCTTCGCCTGCCACGCAGGATCCGGCCCAGCGCCCAGTAGCCGGCCACGATCCACAGGAGCGAGTAGCAGTGGCAAGCAGCAGAATCGGCACCATCAGGACGTGCAGCAGGTGCGGCACGCTTCGCAGCGGAGCGCTGCGGATGATGCCCGGGATCTGGCGCCAGGCCTGCAGGTGGCCCTGGAACCAGCGGGACCGCTGGCGCAGCAGACGCCGCAGCGACACCAGGCCCTGCTGGTGCACGGCCACATCGCGGCAGTAACGCGTGCGCCAGCCAGCGCAGATCAGCCGCAGCCCCTGCTCCAGGTCCTCGGTCAGCCCATCGGTCCACGGCTGCGGCGCCAGGTCCAGATGCGCCGCCAGCCGCACGAACTGGCCGTTGCCGCCGAGCCCGGCCACGCCCCACGCGTCGCGGGCGCTCTGGAAAACGTCGGTGTAGGTGACGAACTCCATGTCCTGCAGGCGGGCCAGCACACTGTCACTCCGGTTGTCGATGCGCACGCCCACCTGGGCGGCACCGACAGCGGCGTCGGCGAAACACGCCGCCACCCGGTCCGGCGCCCGCGGGTCGAGCCGTCCGTCGGCGTCCATGATGGCGACGATCACCTTGTCGGCCGGCCACCCGTCCACCTCACGCAGCAGCCGCTGGAAGCCCGCGTTCAAAGCGGCGCCCTTGCCGCGGCGCGCCTGCGGGAGCTCGCGGCGCAGCAGGTGCACCCTGGGGTCGCCGTGGCACCCCACCAGCTCGCCCGTGCCGTCGTCGGAGCCGTCGTCGACGACGAGGATCATGCTGTGGCGCACGGGCAGGGCGAGCAGGCGGCCCAGGGTGTGCTCGATCACTCGCGCTTCGTTGAGCGCGGGCACCAGGAAGGCGAACAGGAACCCGTCCGCGGCGCCGGGTGCGGCCGTGGGCTCCGCGGCCGTGCGGCTCACGAACCACAGCCGAAGGGCCTGGGCGAAGATGACGACGATGCCGGCCGTCGCGACCCAGGCGAACACCTGCACGAGCACGACGGCGTCACCGGTCCCGCAGCCGCGCCGCGACCGCGAGCGCGAACAGCACCAGCAGGGCGAGGGCGTACAGCCCGAAGATCACGCCCACGACGGCCACCATGTCTGTGGCGAATGCCAGCACGGCTACTCCTTCAGCAGGGTGCAGGGAGCGGTGAACCGGTAACCCTCGTTACGCAGGCCGTCGACAAGCTGGCGTAACGGCGCGGTCCCGAGGAATGGATGGTAGAAGACGCCGGCGACATTGTCGCGGACGGCGGCCTTCTGCACCGCGGCGGCGGCCAGGATCTGCCCGATCGAGCCCTCCCCGGCCGCCGGGATGCGCGGGCCCGTGACGTACCCGAGCGTTTCCGGCAGCAACGGACCGCCGTAGATGTCGCGGACGACGTACGGCGGTGTCTGTTCGGTGAGGGTGCTCAGATCCTCGTGCCCGGCCGGCCCGGCCGCGTAGTTGCCCCGTTCGAACCGGGCGGCGAACATCGACGCTGCCACGCGGTAGTCTGCGGGTGCCGCCCCGTAGTGCGGGAACATCCACATCCAGGGCCGCGGCAGGCCGGCCGCGCGGATCTCGGCCAGCGCGCTTTCGATCCGGCGCCGGGTCCACGCCGCGGAATCCCTGGTGACCGGGCCGTCGTAGATCAGGTTGTGGTGGGCGTCGAAATGGACACGGTAGAACTCGTAGTCCTCGCCGCTTTCGCCGCTGCCCGGGTTGCGCCGGTCGCCGAGCTGATGCGTGTAGCCGTGCAGGACGAGGGCGCCGCCCTTGGCGAGCATGTACTTGATTGCGTCGACGACCTGGGGCCTGTCGCGGAGCCGGATCCGCTTGCGGGGGTGCTGGTCCACCGGGCCCACGTACACGGGGTAGAGCGCGACGGAGAAGGGGATGCCGTCGGCGGCCAGCAGGCCGGCCACCGCGCGGAGCTGCGCCGGATCCGACGTCGGGCCGACGTCCTCCAGCCGGATCAGCGCCCGGTGCCGCTCCCGCATCGGGCCGAACATGCCCGCCATCATGTCGGCGACGGCGAAGGAACGGTCCTGGCTGCCCTCGGAGTCCAGCGGCACCTCGGAGACGTAGGTCAGGTTCCCGGACCGCACCGCCCACGGTCTGCTGCGGCCGCCGGCCGCCACCGCCTTCCCCAGGACGGTCACTTCCGCCGGGTCGACGACATCGATGCCGTCGAGGTCGTCGTTGTTGATCGTCAGGTGCGCGCCGCGGTACCGCACCGAGGTGTAGTGGGCAACGTGATCGGCGCCCTCCCGCCAGCCGTGGGCACGGGCAAACGCCGCACGCGTGAGCTGATAGGCGTTCTCGCCCAGCCAGAGCACCGGCCGCGCGCCCGAGCGCACGTCGGAAAGGAAACCACGCGGCAGCGGCTCGCCGTAGTTCGTGCCCACGTACACGACCGCCGCGTACTGAGCCATCTCGCCGCGCCGGTAGCTGCGTACCGGCTGGCGTACGGGCTCCGCGAAGTGCGATGCGAAGTTCGCGGCCAGGACCCCGGCCTGTGCGCCGTAGGCGGCGTAGCGACCCGTGCTGTCGTAGAGCACCAGTACCCGCCGGCCTGCTGTGGCGGTGCTCCCCAGGTGGCACGCCTGCGCCGGCACGCGGACCTGGCCGACCAGCAGGCGGTCCACAGAGAACCTGTCGGCCAGCGACTGCACCGTCGACTGTGCCACCACGGCGACGGTGACAGCGACGAGAACGACAGCAGCCGCCCCATGCAGCACACGAGGTGGGACGCGCATAGCGAACCGACGCAACTCCCAACGAACGAGACACCCAGACACTAGACAGAGCGTCCGCGTCTGCCCTTCCGTTACGCGAAAACGTGGCCGTCGGCCAGGCCCGGGACGCCATGCCGGGATCGCGCCTACCCGCCACAGAACCTTTCAACCCTGGCGAAGGCACCTTCACGGCCGTTTCCAGTCAAGTTCTGGTCAAGCCGGGCACGCCGTATTATGCGGAGTCGTGACTACCGCTCCGCATGTCCTCGGCCCCGAGGACCTCGAGGGCCACCGCCGGGAGCTCACCGCCTACTGCTACCGGATGCTCGGGTCGGGATTCGACGCCGAGGATGCGGTGCAGGAGACGATGCTGCGGGCCTGGCGGGCGAGCGGGGGCTTCGAGGGGCGCTCAAGCGTCCGGTCATGGCTGTACCGAATCGCCACCAATGTGTGCCTCGACCTGCTCCGTGGCCGCCAGCGCCGGGCCCAGCCCATGGAGCTCGGTCCCTCGCGCCCGCCGGTGGAGTCCTCGCTGGAGGCGCTGCTGCCCGAGGGGAGCTGGGTATCGCCGATCGCCGACGAGCGGGTGCTGCCGCCGGAGGCCGACCCGGCCGAGCTGGCCGTCGCCAGGGACAGCGTCCGGCTGGCGTTCGTGGCCGCGCTGCAGCACCTGCCGCCCCGGCAGCGGGCGGCCCTGATCCTGTGTGAGGTGCTCCGCTGGCAGGCGGCCGAGGCGGCCGAGCTGCTCGGCACCAGCGTGGGGGCGGTCAACAGCGCGCTGCAGCGGGCCCGCGCCACGCTCGGATCGGGCGGGGCGCCGAAGGCCCAGGGGACCGCACCGCCGCACCAGCGCGCGCTGCTTGCCCGCTACGTGGACGCCTTCGAACGCTACGACATAGACAGCCTGGTCAAGCTGCTGCACGACGACGCCGTCCAGTCGATGCCCCCCTACGCGATGTGGCTGCGGGGCGCCGCAGATATCGGCGGGTTCATGCTCGGCCCCGGGGCCGGCTGCCGGGGCTCGCGGCTCATCCCCAAGGCGGCCAACGGCTGCCCGGCGTTCGGGCACTACAAACCCAGCCCGCAGGGCGGGCACACGCCGTGGGCGCTGCAGGTGCTGGAGATCTCAGGGGATCGCATCGCCGGGATTCACTCCTTCCTGGACGCCGCCCGCCTCTTCCCGGCCTTCGGCCTGCCCGCCCATCTCCCGGCGTAGGCCGGCCTGCCCGCCCGGCTCCCGGCCCTGCCCGCCCGGCTCCCGGCCCTGCCCGCCCGGCTCCCGGCCCTGCCCGCCCGGCTCCCGGCCCAGGCCGGCCTGCCCGCACAGCTCCCGGCCCAGGCCGGCCAGGTCGAGCAGCTCCGCGAGTGCAGGAGACACCTCCTGCACGTGTATGCTGCCCCCGCCGCGGCGGGCCCGTAGCTGCAGCCGAGCCAGTTCCCCGACGGCCGCCAGGCCGGGCGCACCCGCACCGAGCAGCAGCAGCACCCGGTGGGTGCCGTCCGCCGCGACGACAACCACCCGAGCCAGGAAAGCGACGTCAGCCATCCTCAATAGGACGAACCTGAGGCCGCCAACTCATCGCGTCCTTGCGTCATGGGCTTTGGCCGGGCGCCCGCGGCCGCCGCCGCGCCCGCGGCTGTCCGGGATTGCCCGCAGGTCCATTCATGGGATCGGCCTGCGGCAGCCGTTCGGGATAAATATCCGCGGCACTGGGCGCGTAGCCGCAGCCCGGCGCGCGTGGCGCGCGTGGCGCCCTTGGCACTCGTCCGGGTGTGGGACCGGTCGTACACTGTCGTGGTGGCAGGCCGGATGCCGTGGGACCCGAAGGTCATGACCAGCCCAACGACCGTGCTGGTCGGCCGCCGCGAATCGTTCAATGCCGCGCACCAGCTGCGCGACCCCGGCCTGTCAGACGAGGAGAACCGGCGCCTGTTCGGGAAATGCGCGAACCTGCACGGGCACAACTACATCCTCGAGGTTGTCGTGGCCGGTCAGGTCGATCACGCCAGCGGCTATGTCCTGGACCTGAAACGGCTTTCCGACGTCATGTGCCGGCAGGTCATCGCGGACGTGGACCACCGCAACCTGAACACCGATGTGCCGTGGCTGCAAGGGCGTATCCCCACGGCGGAAAACCTCGCCCTGACCTTCTGGGAAAGGCTGCGGCCGCAGCTTCCCGAGGGGTTGTTGCGGTCGGTCCGGGTGTGGGAGACCGACAAGAACTGGGCCGAGGTCAATGATCACGCCTGAGACCCCGGCCCGGCCGGGGCAGCAGTTGCGAAGGCGCTACACCGCCGCGGACCTTGGCGTGCTCACCAGCGACGAGGCGAGCCGGTTCGTCACCCCCGGGGGCGGCGATCCGCAAACCGACGTCACCTTGGCCTGGGAGCTGCTGTACCGCCTCGAGCCCGACCTTTACGACCGGCTTGTCAGCGCGGAGTGGCTCCATCCCGGCATCCTTGGGTGGCTGCCGCAGACCGCGGACCGGATCGTCGAGGTGGGCGCGGGCGCGGGGCGGCTGACGCTCGATCTCGTCGGCCGTGGGCGGGAGATCGTGGCGATCGAGCCCGCGGCGCCGTTGCGCCAGATCCTGAAGCGGAAGCTCGCGAAAGCGGATCACGGATGCCGTGCCCAGGTGATCCACGGCTTTTTCGACGACCTGCCCGTCGCCACCGGTTTTGCCGATCTGCTCGTCGCATGCTCGGCCCTCACCCCCGCCGCCGGCCATGGCGGCGAGGCGGGCCTGGCCGAGATGGAGCGAGCGTGCAGGCCGGGCGGGTGCGTCGTCATCGTCTGGCCGAACAACCTCGACTGGCTCGCCGCCCACGGCTACCGGTACGTATGCTTCGCCGGGCAGATGTGGGCCGAGTTCGCCAGCTGCGAAGAGGCGGCCGAGCTCGCCGGGATCTTCTACCCGGATGCGGTCGCGCGGGTCCGCCGCCTTGGTCGGCGACGGGTTCCCTACGAGCTGCTTGGCATAAATCCGCCGCGCGATCTGGCCTTCAAGGTGGTGGCGCGATGAAGGTCGCGATCATCGCGCCGCTCGTGACACCGATCAGCGAGCCACAGCGCGGCGGCTCGCAGGCATTCCTGTCCGATCTTGCCCGCGGCCTGGCCGGCCGGGGGCACGAGGTGGACGTCTACGCCGCGTCCGGATCGGAGGTGCCGGGGGTCAAGGTGATCGACACCGGTGTCGATCCCGCGTCGCTGAGCGCCACGCTCTACCGGGCCCCCGGCGCGGCCACCCGCGACCCGGCCGAGGCCGCCAGTGACCCGGCCGAGGCCGCCAGTGACCCGGCCGAGGCCGCCAGTGACCCGGCCGAGGCCGCCAGTGACCCGGCCGCGGCCGCGCGGGACTCAGCCGCGGCCGGGGCGGCCTTTGCCGGCGTCTACGCCAATGTCCGGGAGATCGGGTACGACGTCGTGCACAATCACGCCTTCGACGCGCCGGCCGTCAGGCTCGCCACCGCGCTGCGCGCCCCCGTGGTGCACACGCTGCACCTGCCCCCGGACCAGGCCGTCGCCGAAGCGCTTGGGCGCGCCGCCGCGTCCGCCTGGCCGCCCACCGTTGCCTGCGTGTCGGTGTCCCAGGCGAACGCCTGGCGCCGGGTCGCCAGGATCGGCGCGATCCTGCCGCCCTACGTGCCGACGCGTGTCATCGGCTGGTCGCCCGAACCAGGCGATGGCGCCGTCTTCGCCGGCCGGCTGAGCCCGGAAAAGGGAGCCGCCGAAGCCATCGACATCGCCCGGGCGGCGGGCCTGCGCATCGACGTCTACGGCGACAGCTACGACGCGCAGTACGCCCGCGAACAGATCGGCCCGCGGCGTGACACGCCAGGTGTGGCGGTGCACCCGGGGGTTCCGCGAACGTCCTTGTGGGTGGCGATGGCCCGCGCCGCGGTCGTCGTCTGCCCGTCGAGATGGGACGAGCCCTTCGGCATGGCCGCCGCCGAGGCGCAGGCCTGCGGGACTCCGGTCGTCGCGTTCAGGCGCGGCGGGCTCGGTGAGGTGATCAGGGACGGCGTGACCGGCTTCCTGGTCACGCCCGGCGACATCCAGGCCGCCGCCGGCGGCCTCACCGCGGCGGCCGGAATCTCCCGCCCGGCATGCCGCGACCATGCGGAAAGCCATCTGGACCTGGAACTGAGCCTGGACCTGCACGAGCGGGTCTACCGGCGAGCCGCCGGCGCGGGTGGCGGGGTCGCGGCCGGTGGGTGAGGGGGGGCACTGGCTCGCGGGACGGGTGGCGGTGGTCACGGGTGCCAGCCGGGGGATCGGGGCTGCCACCGCCGGGGCCATTGCCGCGGCGGGCGCGCACGTCGTTCTCGCGGCCCGTGACCGCGAGCGCCTGGCCGGCGTCGCCGGGCACATCCGCGACGCCGGGGGACAGGCCACGCCGGTGCCCACGGACGTGAGCAAGGTCACCGATGTCGAGCGTCTCTTTGCCGCCGCCGGGCCGGCCGGCCGCCTCGCCGCCCTGGTCTGCGCGGCGGGCGTGCTGACCTCCGCGCCGTTCGCCGAAACCACGCCCGAGATCTGGGCACAGACGCTCGGGGTCAACCTGACCGGCTCATTCCTGTGCTGCCGCGCGGCTTTCACCGCCATGGCGCAAGCCGGCGGGGGACGGATCGTCAACATCGCCTCGCTGTCCGGCGTCTACGCCACCGAGAAGTTCCCCGGGCTGGCCGCATACAACGTCTCCAAGTACGGGGTCATCGGCCTCACCGAGGCGATCGCGGTGGAGGGCAAGCCGCACGGCATCAGCGCCGTCTGCGTGAGCCCGGGCGCCGTCGACACGCCGATGCTGCGGCAGGCCAACCCCGCGCTTCGCCCCGGCCTCACACCCGGCGATGTCGCGGACCTGATCGTGGCGCTGCTCGACAGCCCGCTGGCCCCCGCCAGCGGGGCGAACATCCCCCTGTTCTCCAACGCGTAAGCGGGAAAGGACCCGGCGCGGCACTTACGCGTCCTGCCCCAGCGACCACAGGTCCACCTGTTCGTCGGCGAGCAGGCCACGGGCGGGCCGGGCCCGCGCGGCCACCAGGTGCCCACACGCCGCCATCTCGCCGTCTGTGTCCAGCTCGGGGTCACCACCGCGGTCGAGCCCGACGGCCGCCTGCACCAGGCCCTTGAGCAGGTAGAAGCCAATCAGCTTGCCCTCTGCCAGGCTCCCGCGGACCACGAGCTCGTCCCACGTCGTGGCGTGGCCGACATACTCGAGTTTGTGCTCGTACTGGTCGGACCAGAAGCTGTGGACGTAGCTGTACGGGGTGGCCGAGCCGAGCATGGACCTGGCCACCGCGGCCCCCTGCTTCTCCGCGTTGTTGAAGTGCTCGACGCGCACCCGGCCGAACAGCGGGTGGAGATGGTTCGCGACGTCGCCCGCCGCGTAGACGTCGGCCGCGCTGGTCCGGCACAGTTCGTCGACGAGAACGCCGTTGGCCGACGCTATCGGCGGCCCGGTGACGGCCGGCAGGCCGGGATCTATCCCGATGCCGGCGACGGCGAAGTCGCACGCGACGCGATGGCCCTTCGCGGTCACGACCGTCTCCAGCCGCCCGGTCCCCTCGAACGCGGTGATCTGGTCTCCCGCCAGCAACTCGACGCCGTTCGCGCGGTGGATGGCGCCGAGCACCGCGCCGACCTCCTCGCCCAGCACCCGCTCGAGCGGGACCTTCCCGGGAAAGACGGCGGTCACCTGCACCCCGAGCGCGGTCAGTGAGGCGGCCACCTCGCAGCCGATGAAGCCCATGCCCACGACGACCGCGCGCCGGTGCGCCGCCGCATCGCGCTTGATCGCGTCGCACTCGGCGACCGTGCGCAGGTAGTGCACCCCGGGCAGCCCGGCCCCGGGAATCTGCAGCCTGCGGCTGCGCCCCCCGGTGGCTATCAGGACCTTCTGATACCCGAGCTCTTGGCCCGAGCCCAGGACCACCGTGTGCGCGGCGGCATCGACGGCCACCACGCTGGATCCGCCGAGGCGGTCCACGCCGTGCTCCTCATACCAGCCGGCGGGCCTGACGTACCAGCTCTCCAGATCCTCCTCCGACCGCAGGTACGTCTTGGACAGCGGCGGGCGGCCGAAGGGGATGCCCGGTTCCCGGCCGATGATCGTGACTGCCCCCCGGTAACCCTCCTCCCGCAGGGTTACCGCGGCGTTGCCTCCCGCGACGCCGCCGCCTACGATCACGATCTGACTCCGGCCGGTTTTCTCAGACATCGAGTACATTCTGCCGCCACCGGCCGCTGCCCGGCCATCCCGGCGGGGCGGCGGGTCGGCCGGGACAGGTGCGGATCACCATCATCCAGAACGGCTGCCGCGGATGCGGCAACCATTGGGGCGGGGGGATCCCGGGGGGTCGTCCCCCCGGGGCCAGCACTGTCAGAACGGCTGCCGCGGATGCGGCAACCATTGGGGGCGGGGGGATCCCGGGGGGCGGCCGTTCGTGGGCAGCAGAGCAGCACTGTCAGAACGGCTGCCGCGGATGCGCCGGACACGGGGGTGACACCACGCGGCAGCCGTTCGGGATCTGTGTGGCGCCGCGGCCGGTGCCTGGCTCGCGCGGCGCCAGGCGAGATCGCGGGAGAGACACGGCCTAGCCGGTGATGAGCACCGATGCGGTGTTGGACGTCCCTCCTGGCGTGTTGACCGTGACGGTCGCGGTGCTGCCTGGTATGACGTGCCAGACGCCGCCCGGGCCGCTGGGTGTGGGGATGGTGAAGGTGATTTTGGTGTCGCTCCAGCTATCGACCTGGAAGGTCGCGCCGTCGAACGGCGCGCCCCAGCTGGTCGGCCCGTCGACGAAGAAGACATAGCTGGAACCCTGGGTGGCGCCGAAGTTGGCCCCGTTGATGGTCTCGACGGTCCCGGCGCCGGCGCTGGCCGGCTGCACCGAGCTGATCAGGGGAGGCACCAGGGAAGGTGGTCCCTGGTGCACCACGACATCACCCGCGCTGCCGTTGGCCTGGCTCGTGTACGTGCCGGTCGCGGTGAGCGCCGCGGTGGCCTGCTGGCCGCCGCCGGGCGCGGTGACCTGCCAGCTCATGGTGGCCGATCCACCGGCGGGGATGCTGGTGGCGCTGGTGGCGCTGGCCGGGGTCACGGTCCAGCCCTGCGGCGCCGACAGCGAGACGTTCACGCCGGTGATGGCGCCGGGGCCTGCGTTCTGTATGGTCGCGGCGACGGGGGCGCTCTGGCCGGCGCCCAGCGTCATCGGCGTGGCCGGGTCGAGGGTCATCGACACCGCGGCGGACTCGCTCCGCGTGACCGGGCGGCCGCCCACCTGCGACACCGTGACCGCTTGATCGGTCGGCAGCTCGGGAGTGTTGACCCGCAGGGTGGCGTCGGCGCCGTCGTACCACCAGCCGGCGTCCGGGCTGCCGGGGCTGACCTCGGCGAGCGCCTGCCCGTTCACGGTCACCTGCCGCGGCGCCGAGATGTCGGCCAGGTGGACCTGGTAGGAACGGCTGGCCGGCTGTCCCGGGTACTGTCCGCACTCGGCGCCGATCGTGACGGTGGAGGCCGCGCCGGTGCCCGGATCCGCCGGCGCCGGCGCGCCGCAGCCTGCCCGCGCCGCCGCGCCCGGTGCGCCGCCCTGGTCATAGCGGATCGGGGTCAGCGCGTGCTGGCCCTGCTGGTAGCCGGGCCCCTCGCCGGCGTCCTGGTACAGGTTGAACTGCCCGGAGCCTCCGGCGAAGACGTCGAGCGTGAGCGGGTCGACCCGGCCGGCCCCGACGTGGGACATGGCGGGCTGCTCGGGCACGATGCCGCCCGCGCGCACGAACACCGGCATGCGGTTCAGCGGCACGTTCAGCGTGGCCGTGCCCGGCCCGGTGAAGGTGGCCCCGGTGAAGTAGTCCGACCAGCGGCCGGGCGGGAACCAGACGTGCTCGGCGGCGACCTGGCCCGGTGTCGTTACGGGCGCGACGAGGACGTCCGGTCCATACAGGTATTCCGCCGGGTGGTTGTAGGCCTCGGGCTGGCCGGGATAGTCGAGGTAGAGCGCCCGGGCGATGGGCAGGCCCGTCTGGTGTGCCTGCGCTGCCAGCGTGTAGGTGTAGGGCACGAGCGCCTCGCGGAGCTGCAGGAACTTCGTCGCGGGTTCCTGCGCGACGCCGTAGTCCCAGGGCAGCCGGTCGCCGTGGTCGGAGTGCAGCCGCAGGACGGGCTGGAACGCTGCGAGCTGGACCCATCGCGCGTAAAGGTCATCCGGCGGGTGCCTGCCCTTGAAGCTGCCGATGTCGTGGCTGACGTAGGGCTCGCCGATGGCGCCCTCCGCGGCGGTCAGCTGTGCTTCGAAGGCCAGGGAGCTCCAGGTGGGTTCGGTGTCGCCGGTGAAGTGTACTGTGCTGCGGTGCTCGCCCCATGGCCCGGCCGCGGGTGCGCCCCGGTAGTCCTCGAAGGAGGCGCCGATCCGCGCCAGGATGAATCCCCGCAGGCCACGGGCGCTGGTGTGCTGAGCGTACAGGTCGTTGATCCAGCTGTCCGGGGTCAGGCCGGGCATGTTGACGACCGAGTCCGTGCAGCACCAGTCGAGCCACCACTGCCGCACACCCTGCTGCTCGAACGGCTGGTGCAGGCCGAACCAGGCGTTGGCCTGAACCTGATCGCTCCAGTCGAAGCGGTAGCACTGCGGTGAGAAGCACTGCGCGGCGGGCTGGAGCCTGCCTTGGGCCGCCTGCTGTGTGCTGGCGAACTTCGGGTCGCTGGCGTCGATCCCGGCATGCACGTTGAGGGTGACGTTGAGGCCCTGTTGCCTGGCCCAGTCCAGGAATCCCTGTGGGTCGGGGAAAAGCGCCGGATTCCAGTTCCACCCGTCCCAGGTCTGCGGGGACTTCCAGTCCGTGTCGGCGACGAGCGCGTCGATCGGCACGTCATGCGCACGGAACGCGGGGATGAGCTGGTTCTCGTAGTCGGACGTCGTGTAGGGGAAGAAGCGCGAGTACCACACGCCGAAGGCCCACTCGGGCAGCATGCCCGCCGGGCCGGTCAGCGTGCGCAGGTCCCGCAGCGCCTGCTGGTAACCCAGGCCGTAGCCGAAGAAGTAGCCGTCCTGGTACGGCGCGCCGTGGTGGTCGGGCCGCGGCGCTGCCCAGCCGTCGCCCGTGCGCAGGGCGGTGTAGGTGTCGTCGAGCAGCGACCAGCCGCGGCGGTTCAGAATCCCGGGATGCAGCTGCACCTGGTCGACGTTGGTGCCCGCCTGGTTGGTGTAGGAATCCAGGCCGCGGGTCCAGCCGCCGAGCTGCCCGGGCTCGCTGACCGGCGCCGGCGGGGCGGCGGCGGGGTAGGAGCCGCCCGGCTGGGTGACCGCGACGCTGTCGAGGTTGACGTTGCAGCCGTCGCCGGCCGCGCAGAGCGTGCCGACCGTGTTCGTGCCCGCGTTCAGCGCCACCTGGCGGCTGACCGTTGCCCACGAGTCCCAGCTGCCGGTGGGCGGCAGGGTGATCTGGCCGGCCCCGGTCCCGTTCACCTGGATGCTCAGCGTCCGGTCGGCCGATCCGCCGTTGGCGTAACGCACCTGCATGTCGTAGCTGCCCGCGGCGGCCACGCCCGTGACGGACCAGGCGTCCGCCGCGCTGACCTGCCCGTAGTCGGCGGTGAACCCGCGCCCGGTGTAGCCGGTGTGGTCGTAGTTGACGCTCTCGCCACCGCTGAGACGGCCATCCTCGGCCTGGCAGGCGGTACCGAGGCCGCATGCCCCTGGCGGCGGCGGCCACGACGGGTGCGCGGTGACCATCGGCCCACCGGAGGTCAAGGTGATCGACGTGTTGTCCGGGGTGAACGGGCCCGAGCCCTCCCGGTAGCGCAGCAGCAGCTTGCCGGTGCGGATCTCGCGCCAGCCACCCGCGACATCGGTGCTGTAGCGGGGCACCGGGAAGTCCCGGCTGACCACGTTGAATGTCGGGGCGTCCGCGAACTGATCGTCGCCTGCGTACTCTAAACGGATCAAGGTCGGCGTCAGCACCTCGAACCGGGCGTGCCCGTCAACCACCGCGCCGGGCTGACTAGCCGCCGCCGTCGCCGCCCCGGCGCGCATGGCCCCGGTGAGCGACAACGCCAGGGCCGCGGCAGCCGCGCAGGCCCACCACCGGGCCAGCCGGCCCCGGGTGACTCGGCGTGGATCAGAAAGGGGCCGTCCCATGGTTGCCTCCTGCCACGACATCCGCCGCTCGTGTGCTACCCCCCGGGTGTGTTACCCCCCCGGGCCGAAACGTCCCGTTAACATCGGCCGGGGCTCATGAAAATTCCGTAAACGCGCCGCGTACGGCCAGCGGCACCCTCGCGGGGCGACGTCGCACCCGGTGGCCTGGCGTCACCGTCCCTGCAGGCCGCCCGCAAACCGGCCGCGCCGCCCGCGCGACGTCGCACCCGGTGGCCTGGCGTCACCGTCCCCCAAACACCGGAGCCCGCTTCTCACCGAAGGCCCGGGCGCCTTCGGCCGCGTCCTGGGTGCGCATGACACGCAGGAAATGCTGCCGCTCGAGTTCCAGGCCCTCGGGCAGCCCGGCTCCGAGCCCGGCAATCACGGCGGCGCGGGCTGCCCGCACCGCCACCGGCCCCCTTGCCGCGATCGCGCTGGCGAGCGCGATGGCCTCGGGGAGGAGACGGTCGCTGGGCAGCACGCGGTTTACCAGGCCCCACCGCAGCGCTTGGTCGGCGCCGATCGGCTCGCCGGTCAAAATCATCTCCATGGCTGGCCCGAGCGGGATGGCGCGCGGCAGCCGCTGCGTCCCCCCGGCCCCTGGGATGAGCCCCCATTTGGTCTCGGCCAGACCGAACGTCGCGTTGCCGGACGCCAGCCTGATGTCGCAGGCGAGCGCCAGCTCAAGCCCTCCGGCGAGCGCATGGCCGTTGACAGCCGCTATCTTCGGCTTGCCGTCCACCCGATCGGTGATGCCGCCCATCGCCCACGGTGGGGACTGGCCCGCGCGCACGGCGTCGCGGAACGGCGGGATCAGCGTGCGAAGGTCCGCGCCCGCGCTGAAGGCCGTGCCCCCGGCGCCGGTGAGGACGGCGGCGCGCACCGGGTCCTCTCGCTCGTACCTGGCGAACGCCGCCGCCAGCGCCTCGTTATGCGCGGGATCCAGAGCATTCATGACGTCGGGACGATCAATGGTGATGATGGCCACCGCGCCGGACACTTCGTACCTGATCGGCATGCTGCTCACCCTCCCGGGCGGCCTGCGGCCCGTGCCGCCGTCGTGCCGCCGTCGTGCCGCCGTCGTGCCGCCGTGGCGGCGGCGTTCCTCATCGGCGGCCGCGGGGGTGCCTCGCGGGCGATCCGAGGTCGCGCCAAGTCCGCGCTGTTGACACGCGTTCCCACGTTATCCTAGGGTTGTAAATCGATCGAGCGAATTAAGCTAGGTTCTTCCCGTGCCTGTGCGGTGCTGCCGCCGGCCTCGCGGTGCCGTCTCGCCCGGGCTTGTCCCCACTATCTGACGGGTCCCAGAATGAGCGTGCAGAGGTTTGCCGCCGACGGCGGCATGACGTTCAGTAAGTCGGTCGTCGTAGCTGGCCAGGGCACCTGGATCTACCTGTCCGGCCAGGTGGGCCTCGACGACGATGGCCAGATCGTGCCCGGCGGGACCGAAGCGGAGGCGCTCAAGACCTTCGAGCACCTCATCGCCGCCGTGACGCAGGCCGGCGGAACCGCGGCCGACATTATCCGCATCACCGGCTATCTCACCTCCCTGGACGACTACGCGGGCTATGGCGCGGCCCGCAAGAAGGTGTTCGGCGACACGCTCCCGGCGAGCACTGCCGTGCAGGTGGCCGGGCTGCTCCTCGGCGCGCACGTGGAGATCGACGCGGTCGCCTTCGTGCCGCAAAGTTGAGCGCGGTCAGATGCGCGGCGAATGCGGCTGACGGACGGAGGCCCGATCGGGCGGGGATGGCATGCCAAGGCTAGGGATGAGCGCCGTGCGGCGCGCTCAGGTGTTCCGCGCAGCAACCGAAGTTATTGCCCGCGAGACGTTCGGTGGCACCACGATCAGGAAGGTCGCCGAGGCGGCAGGCGTCAGCACGGGTACGGTCAACCATTACTTCGCCAACAAGCGGGCCATGCTCATCGAGACGCTTGCCCATCTGGGCGCGGAGTGGAACGAGGACGTGCGCCTGGCGGTGAGGCACGCACCGCCGGGGGCCGGCCGGCTCGAAGCCCTCATGGCCGCAACGGTGCCGACCAACGCCGTCAACCGGCTCCGCTGGAAGGTGTGGACGGCCGCGTGGAGCGAGGCTGTCGTCTCGCCTGAGCTGAGGTCCGCGCTGCGGCGGAGCCGGGAGAGCTGGATCAGCCTGCTCGCGGAGAACTTCGAGCTGATCAACCGGGAGATGAAAGGACCGGACATCGACGCTGTGGCGGTCGCGCGCACATTTGGCGCGCTGCTCAACGGGCTGATCATTCAGATGCTCGCCTCCGACGGAGCGCTCGATGAGGGAATTCCGGAAATAATCCACGAATGCCTCTTCCAGAACGTCGGCCCGGGGGCCGCCGGGACGGCGCGGGCGCCCGGCCGGGGAGCTGGCCACGAACCGACGTCCGCAGTCGCGCCCAGGGACGCCGGACCCAAAAAGCCGCGGCGCGCTGACGCGGCGCGCTGACGCGGCGCGCCCGTGCGCGGCGAGCGGCCAGGAAGGTGGCAGCGTGGCCGCTGCGGCGCAGAAAGGATCGCGATGAGCGCACCCGCCAAGTGGATTCAGACCGTGACGGGGCCGGTGGACCCGGCGCTGGGCGGCCACATTCTCCCGCACGAGCATCTCCTGTGGGATCCGGTCGGCGACGGCCTGTCTCCTTGCGACCACGCCAGCGAGCGCGAGAAATGGGACCAGGACGTACGGCTGGACAACTACTACGACGTCCGGCGCAACTACTCCCATTACAAGCGGCCGCAGCAGCTGCTCAGCGTGCCGGACGCGGTCGAGGAGGTCAGCCGGTTCCGCGCCGCCGGCGGCGATTGCATCGTCGATGCGACCCCTGCGGGGGTCGGGCGCGACCCGGCCGGGCTGCTCGCGATCTCCAGGAACAGCGGAGTGCACGTGGTCATGGGCTGCGGGTACTACGTCGCCGATCTCCATCCGCCGCAGCTCGCGGTGGCCAGCGAGGAGCAGATCGCCGACTGGATCACCCGTGACCTGGCCGACGGCGTGGCCGGCACCGGCATCCGCGCGGGACTGATCGGCGAGATCGGCCTGAGCTGGCCCGTCAGGCCCGCCGAGGAGAAGGTGCTGCGCGCTGCCGTCGCCGCGCAGAACCGGACGGGCGCCGTGCTGATGGTGCACCCCGGCCGGGATTCCCAGGCGCCGCTGCAGATAGTCTCGCTCGCCCGCGACGCCGGGGGCGACCCGGCGCGCCTGATCGTCGCGCACATGGAGCGCACGATCTTTTCCCTCGAGGACTTCGCCAAGCTTGCGGCAACGGGCTGCTACCTGGAATTCGATCTGTTCGGAATAGAGAGCGCATACTATCCGTGGTCGCCGATAGACATGCCTAATGACGCGACGCGAATCGACTACATAATTCAGTTGTGCGAACGGGGATATGCCAGCCAGCTGCTCATGTCCCACGATATTGATATGAAGGTGCGCCTGCAGAAATACGGTGGCGAAGGGTACGGCCATATCCTGCGGAACGTGCGGCCATTGATGCGCAGGAAAGGGCTGTCCGAGGCGGAGATACGGACACTTATCGCAGAGAACCCGGCGCGGGCCTACACCTTCGCGGGCCCGCCGGAGCGCACGCAGGCGGCTGCGTGGGCTGCCGGGAGCGCGCCGTGACCACCGCTGGCCCCGAGGGCCTCTACCTGGCCAGGACCGCCACCTCGGCCCGGCTGGTGGCGCGGGCCGCGAACGCCATGCCGGGCGGCAGCACGAGGACCCTTGGCTGGCATCTGCCATACCCGCCGGTCATGGACCACGGCGCGGGCGCCCGGCTGTTCGATGTCGACGGTAACGAATACCTCGACTTCGTCTACAACGGCCTCAGCCTCATCCACGGGCACAGCTATCCGCCGGTGGTCGAGGCGCTGGCCAGGCGCATGCCGCGCGGTACGGCGTGGCCGTCACCGTCGGTTCCCCAGATCGAGTTCGCCGAGCTGCTGTGCGGCCGGCTTGCCGCCGCCGAGCTTGTCCGCTTCACCAACTCCGGCACCGAAGCCGCGATGCTCGCGGTGAAGCTGGCCAGGCGCCACACCGGGCGCCGCATCGTCGTGAAGGCACGCCATGGCTATCACGGCTCGAACGAGGAACTCGAGGCAGGCGTCGCAGGGCTGCCGGAGATCCCGGGACGCGTCCTGCTCGCCGACTTCGGCGACACCGGTTCGTTCGCCACGCTGATCGACCGCCACGGGCCGGCGATCGCCGCCGTGATCTTGGAACCGGTGATGTACACGGGAGTCGTCACCGTGCCGCCCGGCGGGTTCCTGGCCGCGGTGCAGGACGCGGCGCGCCGTGCGGGCGCCGTGTTCATCGTGGACGACTGCCTCATGTTCCGGCTGGCCATGGGAGGGTCGCCGGAGCGATTCGGCCTCGATCCCGACCTCATCGTGCTCGGCAAGTTCGTCGGCGGCGGGCTGCCCGTGGGCGTGGTCGCCGGGCGCCGCCAGATCATGAGGGCGCTCGACCCGCGATCTGACGAGCCGATGTACCACGGCGGATCCTTCAACGGCAGCCTCCTCGGCTCGGTCGCGGGCGAAGTCGCCATCTCGGAGCTGACCGCCGGCCGGATCCGCACGATGGAACGCCTGGCGGGCCGGCTTCGCGAGGGCGTCACCGCCCGGGCGCGCAAGCACGGCGTGCCGTTTTCCACGGTCGGCTACGGGTCGGTGTTCGGCATTTACGCGACGGACGAGCCACCCACTCCCGCGGCCGGCCGGCCGCCCGAGTCGCGCTGGCACCAGCTGCACCTCGCCCTGCTCGCGCATGGCATCTATTGCGGGACAGAGGGTGAGATGGCCCTGGCCACCTGCGTGAGCGACGCGGACGTGGACGAGGCGTGCGAACGCTTCGACCAGGCGTTCGCGACGGTCGCCGGCCTGCCGCCCCCGTAGCCAGGTTTTATTTCGATCGGATGATACGGAATCTGGAAGGGGCGCGGCTGCGATGGACCCGGTCTGGGAGCCCACCGGCGAGCTGTGGGCGCATTCGAACCTGTCGCGCATTCTCCGCAGCACCGGACTGGACCTCGACAGCTTCTGCCGTCGCGCCAAAGACCCGGAGTGGTTCTGGGACGCCGTGGTTGCTGATCTCGGGATCGTCTTCGACGAGCCCTACACCCGGGTGCTCGACGCGTCCGCTGGCATCGAGTGGCCCAGGTGGTTCACCGGTGGCCGGCTCAACCTGGCGACGACGTGCCTTGATCGCTGGGCGGCGGCTTCCCCCGGGCTGACCGCCCTGTGCTGGGAAGGCGAAAACGGCGAGCGGCGCTCGTTGTCATACCTGGACCTGCGGGAGCTCTCCGACCGCGTGGCGGGCGTACTGGCCGGCCTCGGCGTGGAGGCCGGCGACGTGGTCGGGCTGTTCCTGCCGATGGTGCCCGAGGCCGTCGCGGCCTTCTACGCGTGCGCCAAGCTGGGCGCCATCGCGATGCCCATGTTCTCGGGGTTCGAGGCCGCCCCGATCGCGGCCCGGCTTGCCGCGAGCGGCGCGCGGGTCCTGATCACCGCGGACGGCTGCTACCGGCGCGGTGCCGTGGTCGCCATGAAGGAGATAGCCGACCGGGCGGCGCAGCTCGCACCCGGGCTGCGGCACATGCTGGTGGTCCAGCGGCTCGGCCACGCCGGCGTTTCCGTGCTGCCGGACCGGGACGTCCTGTGGGACGAGGCCGTTGCCCGCCAGCCGGCGGCCTTCGGCACGCGCTCGCTCGACGCGGAGACCCCCGTCCTGCTCGGCTACACAAGCGGCACCACCGGCCGGCCCAAAGGCGCCGTGCACGTGCACGGCGGCCTGCTGGTCGCCGTCGCGAAGGACGCGGCCTACCACCTGGACGTGCGGCACGCCGACCGGCTGCTGTGGGTCACCGACATGGGCTGGATCATGGGGCCGTGGCAGATCGTGGCCGCCGGCGCCATGGGCGCAACGGTGCTGCTCTGCGAGGGCGCGCCCGCCTATCCCCGTCCCGACCGGCTGTGGGAGATCGCCGAGCGGAACGCGGTGCAGGTGATCGGAGTCAGCCCGAGCCTCATCCGCGGCCTCGCGGCGGCCGACGGCGAGCCGGTCGGCCGGGACCTGTCCGCGCTGCGGGTGATCGGGGCGACTGGCGAGCCATGGGATGCGCACGCCTGGTGGTGGCTCTTCGAGAAGGTCGGCGCCCGCCGCCGCCCCATCATCAACATTTCCGGCGGCACCGAGGTAGGCGGCGCCTTCCTCGCACCGCTTCCGCTCAGGCCGCTGACACCCTGCACGCTCGGCGGGCCGGCACTCGGGCTCGACGTGGACATATTCGGCGCCGATGGCAAGCCAGCCGCGCCGGGCGAGGTCGGCGAGCTTGTCTGCACTGCGCCCTGGCCGAGCATCACCCGCGGGCTGTGGGGAGACCGTGAACGCTATCTCGACGCGTACTGGCGGCGGTGGCCGGGGGTGTGGGTCCAGGGCGACTGGGCGAGCGTGGACGCCGGCGGCTTCTGGTACCTGCACGGGCGCTCGGACGACACCCTGAACGTCGCGGGCAAGCGGCTCGGGCCGGTCGAGGTCGAGGGAATCGTGGCAGGCCACCCGGCGGTCGCGGAGGTGGCCGCGGTCGGCATGCCGCACCGGGTCAAAGGCGAGGCGCTCTGGTGCTTCGTCGTCGCCCGCCCGGGCCGCGGGCAGCCCGGCGAGCTTGCCGAGGAGCTTGCGTCGCTGGTGGCCGCGCATCTCGGCAGGGCGTTCCGGCCCGACCGCGTGGTACTCGTCGCCGACCTTCCAAGGACCAGGTCGGCCAAGCTGGTCCGCCGTGCGATCCGCGCCGCGGCCCGGGGACTCGACCCGGGCGATCTCGCCGGAATCGAGAACCCCCAGGCGATCGACGGCATCCGCGCGGCCCTAGCCGGCGGGTGATCGCGGCCGGGCGCGGTGAAACGCCGTGTGCCGCTGGATGGCCGCACCGATCCGCAGGCACATGGCGTCCGCACCCAGGGCCGAGGCCACCTGGACGCCCACCGGCAGTCCCTCGGCACTGTGCCCGGCCGGGATCGCCAGCGCCGGCAGGCCAGTCACGTTGAAGAAGGACATCGTCCGCGAGATGATCTCCTGCCACGGGTACTGCCTGCCCCGGATGCGAAATCCCTCCTCCGTCATCCGGGGAGCGGCGGTCGGCATGCCGGGAACGAGCAGGGCGTCGGCCACGCTGAAGACCGCATCGGCTTCGCGCTGAATGAGCGGCATCATGCGCAGGGCCCTCAGGTAGTCCGCTGTGCGGACGAACTGTGCGTTGATCAGGAGCTGGCGAGTGACCAGCTCGCCGTAATCGTCCAGGCGGTTGATGGTGCCGGAGTGCAGCGCCGCCATCTCGGCGAGAATGACTACCCAGCAGACGGTGTCCGCCAGGCCCGCGAGCGGGATCGAAACCTCGAACACGTCGGCGCCGAGGTCCGTCAGCACCGCGATCACCCGGTCCGCCGCTTCCTCGGCACAGGGCTCCAGGAGGTCGAAGAACCACTCCCGGCAGACCGCGACCCTTACGCCGCGCAGGTCGGTGTCGGGCCCGGACCGCGGGTCGCATGCGGCATACCCGATCGAGTACGGGTCGGCCGCGTCCGGCCCCCAGATGGCATTCAGAACGAGGCCGACATCGGCTGCCGACCTGGCCATCGGGCCGACGTGATCGAGCGTCCAGGCGAGCGGGAGAACGCCGTGCCTGGAAACGCCGCCGAACGACGGTTTCAGCCCGGTGGCGCCGCAAAACAGCGACGGTATGCGGATGGAGCCGCCGGTGTCCGTCCCAATCGCGAATGGCATCTCCTCCGCCATGATGGAGACAGCGGACCCGCTCGAGCTTCCGCCGGTGACCCGCCCGCCGTCCCACGGGTTGAGCGTCGGGCCGTAATGGCTGTTCCCGCCCATCGCGAACTCCATTGTCTGCAGCTTCGCGAGAAGCACGGCCCCGGCTGCCGCCAGCCGGACCGCGACGGTCGCCGACTCGGCCGGGACGTAGTCCTTGTAGATGAGCGAGCCGCCGGTCGTGGGGATTCCGGCGGTTTTGATGATGTCCTTCAGGCCGAAGGGAACGCCCTCCAGCGGCCGGGCGGCTCCGGCGAGCCAGCGTCTTTCCGACTCGGCGGCCGATCGGCGCGCCTGGTCTTCGCACAGCGTCAGCACCGCGTTCAGCCGCGGATCGACCGCGTCGATCCGCGACAGGCATGCCTCCACCGCATCGACCGGCGATGCCTGCCCCGCCCGGAACGCCGCGATCAGCTCCTGGACTCCAAGCTCGTGCAGTTCCGCCATCGCGAGATGCCCTACTGCCCGCGGTCGCCGCGGCCCGCGGGCAGGCGCCGGGCCGATGCCTCGTGCACCCGCCCCCCGGGGACGTCGGCGTCGACGAATGACAGCGGCACGTCGCGGAGCTCGGCCAGCCGCGCGTCGAGCCAGCGGTGGAACGCGATGGCTGCCCGCACGTTCGCGTCGGGCAGTGTCCGGATCACCTCGGGGATGGAGCCGGCCGCAAGCTCCGACACCGCGTCTGGTGTCAGGCGTTTACCGACGGGGCCGGGCTGGCCGTCTGGGCTCATCAGCTTCCTCGCTTGGTTCCGCGGCACGCCGCCCGGGTGCCTGCCGGCCCCGGCGCGGTTTCGCGCCGGACGATGCGGCGCCGGCAGGCCCGTTCTAACGTGAGAGCTGGCTTCTAGCCTGGGACATACGCGAAGGCGCGGCCGGAGCAGCCGGAGGATCGCGCGATTTTCAGCGGGCAGAACACGAAGTGGCTGCCTCGCACGGGCAGGGTGCCGAGCGCCGTCAGGCTCTCCACGTAGAGCATGCCGCGGCCGAGGCCGGCATAGTGCACTCCGTACACGTCCTGCACCGCGCCCATGCTGGTCGCGTCGGTGCCGACCAGCCTGACCCCGCGATCGAACAGATACCCGATCGTGGGCTCCGCAACGGCCGTCCAGCCTGCCATGGTCTTGTCCTTGAATGCGTCCTGGTATGGCGTGGGCTCGGGATAGGCCACGTAGTGCTCGTCCCAGCCCGTCCAGAACAGGGGCACGTCGCCCGGCCCGAGCGGCCCGTTCGCCGCCTCCCATCGCTGGACGTGTTCCACCTGGATGAGCGGGCTTTCGCCGGGTTTGGCGGCTTCGCGAAGCGAGCGCACGTCGACGATGCAGGCCTTGCCCTGAAGGCGCTCCAGCGCGATCTGGTCCCCGTACAGGCCGTGCTCGTTCGCGGCGGGCAGGCCCGAGCCGGCCGGGGGGATCACGTGCGTCGGCGCGTCGAAGTGCGTGCCGGTGTGCTCGAAAAGCACCATAAAACAGGAATAGAAGACGTTTGGCCTGTCCTCGGTCGCCTCCGCCGCCGTGCTCTCCCGCCGGTAGGACCTGGCGATCAGAGGCTGCGGGCCCTCGTCGACCTGCTCAAACCAGTTCCACACCCGGTGGTGGAACCCGGGGAGCCAGGACCCCACACCCGGATATCGCTCGTCAAGCGTCAGGGTCAGGTCCACTATTCGATGGTTTTGCAAAAAGTCTTCCATGGTCGGTTCTCCGATCGCGGGTTCTGCCCGGAACGCGTGCTGCGGCGTCGCCGGCGCGCTGACGCCGCCCGCCGCCGCGGTGGTGAGCCGGTCCGGCCAGGCCGTGTCGCGCAGATCTTTGGCGGCGCGAGACACGGCCTAGGAGCCAGGCGCCACGAACCGCGTGTCGATCTTCAGCGCCTGGTCCATCTCCTGCGGCGTCAAGATCGGCTCCATGTTGCAGTGCCCCGTGCCGGCGGCATTCACGGCCTTCGCGAGCGCGGTCGCCGTCTGTGTGTCCGGGAGCTCGAAGACAATGAACGTGTCGTTCTCGGCGAGGCCGAAATACATCGCCTCCAGCCGTCCGCCCAGGCCTTTCGCCACGGCGGCGAGCTGGGCCGTGCGCTCGGTTGCCCCCGACCTGGCGAGCCCGGCGATGCCTTCGCTCGTGTACGACCCGGTTGCTATGTACATTGGCATTTGCATCTCCTAAACGCGATACGGAACCGGTGCAGCGTGGCGAGGATCTCCGGCCGCGGCCTGTCCCCTTTGCTGTCTTTGCTGTCTTTGCTGTCTTTGCTGCGGTGCGGATTTTCCGCGGCATTCTCCTAACCAGATTCGTCCCAGGCGACGGTGATCGCGCCGGTCGGGCACCGCCGGGCCGCTTCGGCGATCGCGCCGCGGTGGGGCGCCAGGTCGACCCCGTCGCGGACGGACGACAGGTCGTCGATCACCTCGAAGACCTGCGGCGCGGCCAGATAGCACTGCGAGTTCCCCTGGCACGCGTCCGCGTCGATCGATATGACTGCGTACTGCGCCATCTGCTGATCAACCTTTCTCCGTACCCATATTTCTGAGCTGCGCCTGGGGCTGCGGCCGGGTGTGCTCGAAGAAGGCGGATACTATCTCCGCCTCTGAGACGCTGTCCGCGGGCCGGTCGAGCACTATCACCCCACGCCGCATAATGCATATGCGGTCGGCCGCCCCGAGTGCCCTGCTCACGTCCTGCTCCACGATGAGCAGCGGAATATCCTGATCTTCGACGACGGTGTGGATTGCATTCCAGAGCTTCTCGATGACGATCGGCGCCAGGTCGCTCATCGGCTCGTCGAGAATCAGCAGCTGAGGCTGCACGAGCAGGGTGGCCGCCAGCCCGAGCATCCGGCGCTCACCACCGGAAAGCTTTCCCGCGAGGACTCGGCTGTGTTTCGCCAACTCGGGGAAGAGTTCGTAGGCGGCTTCCGCGTCGTGCCGCTGCCTGCCCGCGCCGGTGGCTGCGCCGCGCGCCGCCAGCGCGAGGTTCTCCGCGGTCGTCAGGCTCGGAAACACGTTCCTGACCTGCGGCAGGTACCCGATCCCGCGGCGGACGCGTGCCCAGGTCGCCAGCCCGGACACGGCTGTGCCGTCCCACTCGATCGAGCCGCCCTGCAAGGTGGTCAGGCCCATGATGGTCTTCACGAGCGTCGATTTCCCAGATCCGTTCGTCCCGAGCAGCGCCAGCTTTTCACCTTGCCGCAGCTCGAGACTTACGCCATTGACAATTCTCATGGCGCCGTAGCCTGATACGACATCGAGCAGCGCGAGCCTGGGCGTCACGTCGAGCGCCCGAGGTACGCGTCGATGACCAGGCGGTTGTTTTGCATTTCTGCGGCCGACCCTTCCGCGATGACTCGCCCGGCGTGCAGCACATGCACCTTTTCGCACAGCTCCCACATCACGGACATGTTGTGTTCGATCACAAGCACGGTGACACCTTCGGCGCATGCCTTCCTGAGCAGCCTCATGACGACTTCGATCATGCTGGCGTTCACGCCTGCGACGGGCTCGTCCAGCAGCAGAAGACGGGGCCTGGCCATGAGCGCCACGCCGACCGACAGCAGCTTGAGCTGCCCGCCCGACAGCGAGCTGGCCCGCTCGTTCGCGACGTCCTGAAGCCCGAGGGTCTGCGCCATCGACGTCGCGCCCGCGAAGCGGGCTCGTTCGTCACTGGCGATCCGGCGGAACCGCCACGGGGCCACCACCTGCCCGAGCGACTCCCCCGGGGCGCCGGGCGGCGCCAGCATGAAATGCTCGAGCACCGTCATGCTCGCCGCCACGCGGGGAACCTGGAAGGTCCGGACGAGCCCGTGGCGGGCGCATTTGTCGAGGGTGGGCTTGTCCATCTCCCGCCCGTCGAACCAGATGTGGCCCGCGTCGCGGCGGACTATGCCCGTGATCACGTCGAACAGCGTGCTCTTGCCGGAGCCGTTCGGCCCGATGATGCCGGTGATGGCGCCGGTCCGCACGCTGATGGACACCTGGTCGAGCGCGGACACGCCGCCGAACGACTTGGTGAGGCGGTCGGTTCGCAGGATGTCGGTGGCGGCCGGGGGCGCCGCGTCCTGCGGCCGCGAGACCTGCCCCATCACGCGCGCCGCACCCATCTGCCCAGGCCGGCTCTCGGGTAGGTCACCGTCCGCTCCGGCAGCAGGCCCTGCCGGCGGAAGATGAGCAGCAGCATGAGCGCGATGGCGTAAATCGCCTGCTGCAGCAGCGCCAGGTCTCCGCCCGTGACGGCCTGGAACGGAAGATATTGGAGGCCCACGGACAGCAGTTGCATCAGCGCGACGCCGACCAGCACGCCGTAGCTGTTGCCCGAGCCGCCCAGGAGCACCATCGTGAAGACGAGCAGCGTGACGGACAGCCCGAAGGCGTCCGGGTTGATGTAGGTGATCCAGTGGGCGTACACGATGCCGCCGAGCGCCCCGATGGCTCCCGAGGCGCCGAGCACCGCGGTGCGGAAGCGCAGGACAGATCGCCCCAGCGACTGCACGAGCAGGGCGTCGTCCCGGATGCCGCGGATGACACGGCCGAACTGGACCTTGCGCACGAGCTCCGTTCCCACCGTGAGCGACGCCAGTGCTCCAGCCAGGACGATGGCGATGGCCGGCGTCGGCCACAGGGTGATCCCGTACTCACCGAGAGAGCCGTTGGCCAGCCACGAGACGTTGGTGACGATGATGATGAAGAAGGCCGCCACGCCCAGTGACAGCAGCGCCCAGAACTCCTCTGCCAGCCGGCGGCTGGGCAGCGCCATCCCGATTCCGAGCCCGGCGCCGGCCACCAGGCCCCCGGCTATCCCAGCCCAATCGGGCAGGTGGTGGGCGTATGCGACGGCGACGGCGTAGCCGCCGACGGCGAAGAACACGACCTGGCCGAAGTTCAGCAGGCCGGTGAGCCCGTACTGGAGGTTCAGGCTCAGCGCCAGCATGCCGTAGATGCCGACGAAGATCAGCGTCGACTGCGCGACCTCGCTCACGCCCGCTCCCGCGACGTTCCGAACAGTCCCCATGGCCGCACGGCGAGGACCGCGATCAGCAGCAGGAACTGGAGAACCGACTGGTACTGCGACGGCACGTGCCAGACCCGGCCAAGGAAGCTGCCGAAATTGATGTCGAGCAGCGCTGCCTGGCCGAAGCTCAGGACCAGGGCGCCCGCGATGGCGCCCATCGGGCTGCCCAGGCCGCCCAGGACGGTGGCCGCGAACATCGGGATGAGAATCTGCTGGCCGAAGAGCGGGTCCACCGGAATCTGAATTCCGAGTAGGGCTCCGCCCAGGGCGGCGAGCGCGCCGGCCAGAAACCAGACCTGGGTCACGACGAGGCCGCTGTTGACGCCGCGGGATTCGGCGAGCTCGGGAGAGTCGGCGGTAGCGCGTATCAGCCGGCCCGCGGCAGTATTTTTCATAATCTGGTGGAAGGCGGCGAATACGACCGCCCCGATGCCGACGATTACGATCTGGTCGTAACCGATGGAGACCCCCGCGATGGTTATCCCCCCGGTTCCACCGGCGTAGATCCGTGGGTTGACGCCCCAGAGGAACTGGATGGCTGCCTGCGTGAGCAGGAGCAGCCCGGCGGAAACGATCATCTTCGTTCCGATCGGCGCCTGCCGGATCCTGCGGAAGATCAGCAGATCCGCGCCGACAGCCAGCAGGCCGGCCGCAAACACCGCGACGATTACGCTCAGCCAGATGGGGATGACGTACGCCAGGGCAACCGTGACTGTCGCACCCACGGCGGCGAACTGCACGTGCGCGAAGTTCGCGAACCCGATGGCGCGGTAGGTGATGCTGAAACTGAGCGCGATGAGGCCGAGCTGCACGGCGTAGACAAGCCCGACCGCGACTATCGAAACAAATGTAGTCAATGCCGCACCCGGGAAAGATAGGTGAACCTTACCGGATAGAGCTCATAGCGCCGCTGATAAGACGTCGCCTGGATGGGCTTGCGAGCCTTGTCCACCTCCATTCCGCACTCGTGCAGGCGGGCGAGGATCCGCACGACCGCCCGGAGCAGTTCGTGGCTGCCGCCGCCGGGGGCGGCCACCGGGCCGTTCGCGGTCACAACCGACCGGCCCGGGCAGACGTGCCGGCCCGCGCCAAAAGACAGGCCGTACCTGGGCACGCCGTCTGGAAGCTCGCGGCCGGGGCGGAACCGCGCGGCGTCGGCGCCGAAGACCGTGACGTCGGTGCTGCAGCCGAGCATGTCGATGGCAATCCGGCTGCCCGGCAAGATCGGTGGCCCGGACGCGCGCGGGATCGTGCCGGCGGCCTCACGGAAAAGCGCTGGGCTGGAAGGGTGCAGCCGGAGCGTCTCGTTGCAGGCGTCGCGCAGCCCTTGCGCCGAGTAAGCCTGCTCGCGGTCTGCCGGCCTCGCCGCCAGCCACATCTCGAGTTCGTCGAACGTCCGCGTCACGATATGGGCGGTCGCACGGATGCCCGCCGTCAGGTAGGTGATTGCCTCGCGCAGCTTCTTGTCCTCGTCCCACTCCGCGCGGCACAGCGCCGAGATCAGGTCCGGTGCCGGCCTCGCGTCCGGGATCTCGTCGCCGGCGGCCTGCTCCCGCCGCCTTTGCATGGCCGGCCGGTAGAAGTCACGGGCGAAGCCCGCCTTCGCCGCCAGGCCCGCGCGGATGACGTCGTCGATGCCGCGATCTGCCCAGCGCAGCTCGACGCCGGGGCCCAGGCGGCCCACGTAGGTCAGCAGCTTCTCCAGGCGCGGGGGGTCGCCGATATCGTCCAGGCCGACGAACCTGGCCGCCACCTGGACCAGGATGACCTGCGCGAGACTCACGAGGTCCGCGCGCGGGCCCTCGGCGCGCCGCGCGCGGTCAAGTGCGCGCTCGATCGCGCCGCCGAGCACGCTTTCCTCGTAGGACATGATGGCGTGCCGGCCGAAGGCCGGCGCCGCCATGCGGCGGTGCAGCAGGTGAACGTCCCCGTTGACCTCGGCGACCGTGCCGCCCTTGAACGGCGCGGCCTCTTCCTCGAAGTTTCGCGTCACGCAGGACGGCGAGCTGAGGATCTCGACCGCCTCGAGATACCGGTCAACGATCACCGAGCCCCGGACCCGGGGCAGATCTGCGATTGTCATCTGGGAGTCAACCTCCAGCGCTCGGCTGCCTGGGGAAATAAAGAGCGCTTCCCCGGCTCGCATGGCGTGGCGCTACGAAGGCGCGCCGGGCAGGGCAATCCATTGCCCACCTTTCACCGCATACCATGACACGGGCGCATTGACTCGGGCGTACTGGGCATTGAACTCAAACTTTCCTGTGGGCCCGCTGTAAGAGTTCGCCACCTGCACATAGGCCTTCTTGATGGAATCGACACTAGTGTTGCTCCCGGCTTTGGCCACGGCAAGAGCGGCCAGCCACGTGGTGTCAAAGCCTTGCGCGTCGAAGAGCCCGGGCGCATGACCGTACACGGACTTGAAATGCGAGACCCAGCTTGCGTCCTTGTCCCCGAGCCACGCCGGGTCGAGACCATAGGCGCGGTTGTCAGAACCGGTGATGGTGTTGAAGGCGGCAGTTTCATGATAAAGCAGGAACCAGGGTGCCTTATTGCCCATCTGCGTGATCTCGCGGAACTGCAGCAAGGCGTCCGGGCCGTACGTGCCCGTGAAGATTACCTGCGGGTTCGCGCCCTTCACCTGCTGCATGACGCTCGTGTAGTTCGGCAGGTTCGGGTTCACGACCGTGGCGCCTGAAATCGTGCCTCCCAGGCCCTTCCACGCGTCCTGAAGCTGTGTGTACATGTCCTGGCCGTAGGCGTCTGACTGAGACAGCACATAGGCGCGGCGCAGGCCCATGTTCCAGGCCTGCTGCGCCAGCGTCTTGGCCAGCGTTCCGTCGAGCGGGAAGGTCGAGATATAAACTGGCGGCAGATTGAGAATCTTTGTGGTTCCTGCGACGCCGTTACTGACGACGGTCTGGCCGCCAGATTTCCCGCTGTTCGCTTGCGCAACCCTGGAAATAATGGGAAGAAATTGCCCCGAATCGCACGAGCATACTATGAAGCTCACGTGATCGCTGCCCATCAGGGTGGTCGCGTTGGTCACCGACGTCTCCGGGCTGCTTTGGTTGTCCTCGGTAATGAGAACCACCTTGCGGCCGTTGATTCCGCCCTTGGCGTTGATGTCCTTGACAGCTAGTTCCGCGCCGTTCTTGTAAGGCACGGACCAGGCACTGCTCGGGCCGGTGAGCCCTGCGATCAGCCCAAGCTGGATTGGTCCCTTGCTCTGGCTCGAACTGCCCCCGCCCCCGCCCCCGCCCGCGCCCCCGCCCGACGAGCACGCCGCCGCGAGGATCGCCGTGGCCGCGACGGAAACTGCCATGAGGCCTCGTCTGCGTACCATGTGTACCTCCTAAGTCGTGCGCCGGCCGGTGCCTACAGAACTCGCCGGCCTCGCCTTCCTGCAATCTGCTCGAAATGCTGTCGGCCGTCAGAAACGATTTCGGCGGCGGGTTTTCCTGTTAGCTGGCCGGCATCGAGGCGCCGTATGCCGTCGATCCAGACGTGGTGCACGTTGCGGGGCTGAGCGGACAGGACGATCTGCGCGACCGGATTGGCCAGCGGTGTCATGTTGAGGGTGTCTGTCCGCAGCACGATGAGGTCGGCCCGCTTGCCCGGGACGAGTGACCCCGTGCGGTCGCCGATGCCGAGCGCCTCGGCGCCGCATATGGTGGCGTCGCGCAGCATCGCCGTCACCGGGTACGCGGCGGGATTGCGTGCAAGCGCCCTCGTCGCGACGACGATGAGCCGCATCAGGGCGAAGAAGTCGCCCGTGTCGCAGCCTGACAGGCTGTCAAGTGAGATGCAGAGCTTCACCCCGGCATCGCGGAGAAGCGTGGGATCAGACCAGCCCACGCCAGCCCTGCCATTCCCGCCGTGCGATATCGAGACCGGTGTCCCGGTCTCGCCCAGCATCTTCGCCTGGCTCTTTCCCGCGTCGATCGCATGAACGCCGAGCAGGTCGGGCCCGAGGAACCCGGCCCTGTGCAGATCGTCGATCTGGCTCGCCGCCATGAGGTGCCCGGTTATCGCCAGATGTTCCGACCTGGCGAATTCGAGCTCGGGTCGCCAGATGGACTCATCGGACAGCTCGATCCCGCGGCATGCGATGCCGAGATCGATGCGACCGTCCGGCGTGACATACCGGCCGTCCGGCGACCGGGTGAACGCCGCGGAGCGCAGCCGCAGGACGTGATCGGGATTCAGGGTCATGGGCACGTTCGGCGGACCGTAGGAGAACCGCCCGCGCAGCCCCGAGTCCGTCAATGCTTTCAGCGACTGGGCCGCGTGGTCCGGGGTGAGGAGGTTGTGCTCCCACGCGTGCATGGTCGTGATGCCGGACTCGATCGCCTCCGCCGCGCCGAGGCGGACCGCGACGTAGGTGTCGTCGGGCGTGTAGCTCTGCGCGTAGTCGAGGATGACTTCACCGAAGTAGTCCCCGTAGCTGAGCCCGTCGCCCGTTCCCCTGGCCAAGCCCGAGTACATGTGCCGGTGACTGTCCACGAAAATTCGTCCGGCACCGGTCGCGCCTTCTTTCTCTAGCCGCGCGTCACCTGCGGTCCGTTCTGCCTAGCCGTCTCGGGCCAGCCGCGGCCTGGTGGTGTTGGGGTCCCGTCTTGTGGACGGCTAACCACGTTCCGCCACCGCCGCGGATGTCGCGCGGCGGCCAGGGCCAAGCCGCCAGATCCCTGAATCTCTATATCAACTGGTCAATATAATTCTCCCTACCGCATGGCTTCGTCAAGGTGTTACGTTTCGTGGTTGCCGGATTACGTTGACATGCACAAGTTTGAGACGATGACGTCGGGCGCAGCGTCCACGGGCCCTGGCAGCTACTTGTCGATCAAACAGGCCCGGCGGGGCTCAATTAGATCGTCTGGTCGGTTTACCGGCATTCGCGGCTCTGGCGGCGCGCTGGATCGTGGCTGGGGCACGGGGAAGCTCAGGGCCCGGGAAGCTCAGGGCCGGGGGAAGCTCAGGGCGCCTGGCCGGTTCGCGGCTGACCAGGATCCGCCGGGCAGGCCACCCGGCCCGGCGTCCCCGGCAGGACTGGCACCGCCGGCGGCAGGCCGCTGTCGTGCCCGCGTCGCGTCGGCTGCCGG
>WNGJ01000145.1_pt1 | contig 56366 bp, 33 predicted proteins | sample 5400611 | NCBI WGS metagenome assembly WNGJ01 (sample SAMN13153375, study PRJNA577476) | soil metagenome | isolation source: 40 cm soil or saprolite under Garry oak tree replicate 1 | place: USA:California | collected 2016-06-15 | reverse complement strand
GGCCGGGATGGATCTCCTGCTGTGCTCGGCGCAGGATCCCGCGCAGGGACAGGCGGTGGTCACGGCGCTGGCCGGCGCCCTGGACAGCGGGCAGCTGAACCAGGCCGCCTTCAGCGCCGCTGTGCAGCGGGTGACGACCCTGCGCGCCGGCTTGCACTGACGCGTGACCAGCCGCCGCGGCATGCCCTCGTTGGTCTGGTGGCCGCTGACGCCGCGGCGGCTGGACTGAACGGTTTGCTCCGGTTAGTTGCTTTCCACCACGGTCTTGGCGATCTCGACCGGGGTGGACTCCGCGAAGCCGAACATCTCGGTGATCTTGGCCGGGTCGTTCGTCGGTGAGTGGTGGATGGTCGCGGTCAGCTTGTACAAGCCCTCCTTGACCCTGGGCGGGCGGACACGGAACGTGTGCTTGAACGGCAGCGGGGTGACCCCGCCGGTGATGGCGATGGACGCGGGACCGTCGAGGCGACCGGTCATCGTGCCCACGCCATCCATGTCGTCGCTGTACAGCGACACGATCCAGTAGCCGCCGACGACCGTTGTGGCGGCGCCGGTGAGCTCCCAGGTGAGCAGGACATCGAACTCGTCGTCCACCTCGAGCAGCGACGTGTTCTCGTTCTTCTCGGTCGGGTCGAGCACGCTCATGCCCGTTACCTTGCCGTCGAGGATGCCGCCGACATTAAAGTCGGTGACCGGCGTCTGGAGTGAACCTGATTGCAGTGACATGATCTTTCCTTCTGTGGGCTCCTGCGCGGCGCGTGTTGCCGCGCAGGCCACCGGGACCGGCGCCGGTTACTCCGAGTGGTTACCAATAAAGACGACAACATCCGGCGGGTGATACATGACCTGTCCGTTTTTCCCGCTGACGGGCGATTTGCCGCGCCAGGACCCTGTTTGGCCGGGCGCACATGGTAGACGTGGCAAGCTGATGGCAACGGCTTCCTGGAGATCGGAGTTCGGTTGTCCACCCCACACGAGATGACGCGGACGAAGACGCTGGAACACGGCGTCGAAGAGTGGTCGTGCACCGGGTGCAGCCGGCGGCTGCTGATCCGCAGGCCGCCGGCCTTCGAGAAGATCGTGCTCGAGCGCGGCGACGAATGGGCCGCCCACGTCGGTACCACCGGTGGCCTGGAGGTGGCCGTACCGCAGGCGCAACCCAGCCGCACGGATGATCTTCCCGGTCAAGACCGCGGCTGGCTCGCCGAGCATGGCATCGAGTGGGGACCTGACGACGCCCCTTAGCTCGCCCTGGCCAGCAGCTGCTTCCACTCGGCGATGGCCTCGTCCGCCCACTGCGCGTGCCGCCGGGCGAACAGCTCGGCGGCCGCGCTGCCGCGCCAAGGCGCGGGCAGGAACTGGGCGGGCAGGCCGGGGTCGATCCAGGGGAACCGGCGCCAGGCGTGCACCAGGTCGATGACCCGAACGAGCGGATCGGGGCTATTGGGGTCGGCGTCCCCGCTGAACGCCTCGATGAACTCGTCGTACTCGCGGGCCAGCTCATCCAGGTCCCAGGCGTGGCCGACCATCGCGGCCAGCGAGGTGCCGCCCTGGTACTCGGCCGTGAACAGGTAGCCGTCCGGCAGGCCGGCCTCGGCCAGGATCTGCCGTACCTCGTCGCCGCGGTCGCTGCGCGGGCTCAGCCATACCCCGGGCAGGACGTTGCCGAACCCAGCCCAGCGCAGCCGCGTCCTGAGCACGTGCCGGGCGGCGCGTTCGGTCTCTGGGGTGCGCGCGATCACGATCGTCCAGCGGCCGTCCCAGTCCGCGGCGACCGCGGTGAAGCCGAAGATGCGCTCGGTGCCGTCCCGCAGCAGCCGCTCGGCGGCCGGCGTGAGCCGCCAGACCGTGCGCCGTCCGATCCGCTCGGAACTCAGCCAGCTGTCGGCCGCGGTGCGCATCAGGGCCTGCCTGGCCGCCTTCTCCTCGACCCCCAGCCGGCCGAACAGGTCGATGAACGCCGACGTCCAGGCCTCGCCGCCGGTGGGCAGGACCAGCTCGCCCAACACGGTGAACAGCACGCTGCGGGCGCTGTCGGTGCCCGCCGCGTGGCGGCGCAGCAGTGTCGGCGGCTGCTGCCGCAGCGGTGTCGGCGGCTGCTCGCCCAGGTTCGTCTCGGTCATCGGTCCCTCTCGGCCACGAAACATCGGCCACGAATCACCAGCAAGCAAAATACTACGAAGTCTTGACGTTCAACTCAAGTTTTGTAGAGTATGGAGCATCGGCAGGAGGAGTCTGCGATGACCGAAGAGCGAGTCGAGTTCCGGGTCAGCCCCGAGCACTACAAGCACTGGCGGGTGTCCTGCGACGGGCCGGTCGCGACCCTGGTGATGGATGTCGACGAGCAGGGCGGCCTGGTGCCGGGCTACGAGCTGAAGCTGAACTCCTACGACCTCGGCGTCGACATCGAGCTGTACGACGCGGTGCAGCGGCTGCGCTTCGAGCATCCCGAGGTGCGTACGGTCGTGATCACCAGCGGCAAGCCCAAGATCTTCTGTGCCGGCGCCAACATCCGCATGCTTGCCGCCTCGCCGCACGGCTGGAAGGTGAATTTCTGCAAGTTCACCAACGAGACCAGGAACGGCATCGAGGATGCCACCGCGAACTCGGGTCAGACGTACCTGGCCGCCGTGAACGGCACCGCCTCGGGCGGCGGGTACGAGCTGGCGCTGGCCTGCGAGCACATCATGCTGGCCGACGATCGGTCATCGGCGGTGTCGCTGCCCGAGCTGCCGCTGCTCGGCGTGCTGCCGGGCACCGGCGGGCTGACCCGGGTGTCGGACAAGCGGCACGTACGGCGGGACCTGGCCGATTACTTCTCCACCAAGGCCGAAGGCATCGGGGGCAAGAAGGCCGTCCAGTGGCGCCTGGTCGACGAGGCCGTGCCGCGGCCCAGGTGGGACGAGGCCGTCGCGGAGCGGGCCGCCGAGCTGGCCGGCCGCTCGAATCGCCCGGAAGGAGCGGCCGGAGTCCCGCTGACCCCGCTCGGCAAGACCCGCGACGACGACGCCATAACCTACTCCTGCGTCTCGGCCAAGCTCAACCGCGACGCGGGCAGCGTCGACATCACCATAGAAGGCCCGCAGGCCGACCCGCCCGGCGACATCGCCGAGGCCCGGAGCGCGGACTTCTGGCCGCTGGCGGTGACGCGGGAGCTCGACGATCTGATCCTGGACCTGCGCACCAACGAAGCCGAGCTGGGCACGTGGGTCTTCCGTACCGAGGGGGACCCGGCCCGGGTGCTCGCCCACGACGAGCTTCTCCTCGCCAGCTCCGGCGACTGGTTCGCCAACGAGGTCCTGCACTACCTCAAGCGCACGCTGCGGCGGCTGGACGTGACCAGCCGGAGCCTGATCGCGGTCATCGAGCCGGGCAGCTGCTTCGCCGGCTCGCTGCTCGAGCTGGCCCTGGCCGCCGACCGGTCGTTCCAGCTGGCCGGGGTGTTCGAGGACAAAGACCCCGACGCCGAGCCCGCGACCGTCACCCTCGGGGACATCAACGCCGGGCCGCTGACGATGAGCAACGGGCTCGCCCGGCTGCAGACCCGGTTCTGGGGCGACGAGGCCGGGTACGAGGCGGCCGGCAAGCGGCTGGGCGCGGCGCTGGAAGCCGAGGACGCGGCCGACCTGGGCCTGATCACCTTCGCGCCGGACGACATCGACTGGGACGAGGAAATCCGGATCGCGACCGAGGAGCGGGCCAGCTTCAGCCCCGACGCGCTCACCGGCCTGGAGGCCAATTACCGGTTCGCCGGGCCTGAGACCATGGAAACGAAGATCTTCGGCCGGCTGTCCGCCTGGCAGAACTGGATATTCAACCGGCCCAACGCGTCCGGCGCGGACGGCGCGCTGCGCCGGTTCGGCACCGGGCAGCGTGCCGTCTTCGACCGGAAGCGAGTCTGAGCCATGCCAGCCTCAAATTACAGAGCAGCCGCCGACTACACCGAGAAGATCCCGAACAACGTCAGCCTGCACGAGGACCGGCGGCTGCAGCGGGCGCTTGAGTCCTGGCAGCCGAACTTCCTGACCTGGTGGCAGACCATGGGCCCGACGCTGCCGACGCAGGACGTCTACCTGCGCACCGCGGTCAACGTCGGCCGGGACGGGTGGGCGCAGTTCGGCCATGTCGCCATGCCGGAGTACCGCTGGGGGATCTTCCTGGCCGAACGCGACGCCGGCCGTCGTGTGGGGTTCGGCGAGCACAAGGGCGAGCCGGTGTGGGACAAGGTGCCGGGGGAGTACCGGGCCGAGCTGCAGCGGCTGATCGTGATCCAGGGCGACACCGAGCCCGCCTCCGTGGAGCAGCAGCGCAACCTGGGCGCCACCGCGCCGAGCCTGTACGACCTGCGCAACCTGTTCCAGGTGAACGTCGAGGAAGGCCGGCACCTGTGGGCGATGGTCTACCTGCTGCACGCCTACTTCGGTCGCGAGGGCCGGGAAGAGGCCGAGGAACTGCTGCACCGCAACTCAGGCAGTCTCGACTCGCCGCGCATCCTAGGCGCGTTCAACGAGGAGACCCCGGACTGGCTCTCGTTCTTCATGTTCACCTACTTCACCGACCGGGACGGCAAGTACCAGCTCGGCACGCTGAAGGAGTCGGCGTTCGACCCGCTGTCGCGGACCTGCGAGTTCATGCTCAAGGAAGAGGCACACCACATGATGGTGGGCACCACCGGCATCGACCGGATCGTGCAGCGCACGGTCGAGGTGATGCGCGAGCATGACACCGACGACGTGGCCGGCCTCGGCGCGTTCCCGCTGCCGGTGATCCAGAAGTACCTGAACTTTCACTACTCGGTCTCGCTCGACCTGTTCGGCGGCGATACCTCGACGAACGTGGCGAACTACTACACCGCCGGGCTCAAGGGCCGGTGGCTGGAGGACCGGCGCAAGGACGACCACAAGCTCACCGACGACTCGATCATGGTGGACGCGCTGTCCGAGGACGCCGGGAATGGCGAGCAGAGCATCGGGCAGACCGAGGTCTCGGCGCTGGTCGGCCTCAATACCGACCTGCGGCGCGAGTACATCTCGGACTGCCAGGGCGGCGTCAAGCGGTGGAACCGGATCCTGGAGGAGGGAGGCGTCGCGCAGCGGCTGAAGCTGCCGCACGTCGCCTTCAACCGCAAGGTCGGGGCGTTCGCGGGGATCGAGGCCACTCCGGACGGCGAGAAGCTCCCGGCCGGGGAATGGCAGCGACGCCAGGGCCAGTGGCTGCCCACGGACGTGGACAAGACCTACGTGCGGTCACTGATGCAGCCGGTCCACCAGCGGGGCAAGATTGCCGCATGGATCGCACCGCCGCGCAACGGCATCAACGGGCAGCCGTTCGACTACGACTACGTCCACCTGGCCTGAGTCGGCCAGCACTGAGCCGGCCCGTGATACCGGAAAGGCACCGCCAGTGACAACGGCACCATTCTTCAACGCCTGTGACTACCTGCTCGACCGCCACATCCGCGCCGGACGCGGAGACCGGCTCGCGCTGACCGGGGTGGCTGGCGACGTCAGCTACGCCGAACTCGCCGAGCGGGTCACGCGCGCCGCCCGCGGCCTGCGGGGCCTCGGCCTGCAAGCCGAGCAGCGCGTGGTCATGGTGATGGCGGACTCGCCGGAATTCGTCATCGTGTACCTGGCGGCCATGCGGATCGGCGTGGTGCCGGTGCCGGTCTCGACCATGCTGCGCGCCGACGGCATCGCCGAGATCCTGGCCGATTCCCGGGCCCGGGTGGTAGCGGTCAGCGCGGCGTACCGGGACGTGGTGGCCGGCGCGCTGGGCTTCCCCGCCGTGACCGAGGTCATGGCGGTGGTAACCGACGACGCGGGCGAGCCCGTCGCCGGGCTGCCCACCACCGCGCTGGGCGAACTGACGGCGGACACCCCGGATGAGATCTACCCGACCACGGCGGACTCGCCGGCCTTCTGGCTGTACACCTCAGGGACGACCGGGACGCCGAAGGGCGCGATGCACCGGCACGGTTCGGTCCGGGTGGTGTGCGAGACCTACGGCACCCAGGTGCTCGGGATCACGCCGGAGGACCGGTGCCTGTCCGCGGCCAAGGCCTTCTTCGCCTACGGGCTGGGGAACTCGGTCCTGTTCCCGATGTCCGTGGGGGCGGCCGCCGTACTCGAGCCGAGCCCGTCGCGGCCCGACATCATGGCCGAACGGGCCGGGACTCACGCCCCTACGCTGTTCTTCGCCGGCCCTACGTTTTTCTCCGGCATGCTCCGAGCCGCGCTGCCCGCGGACGCGCTGGCCGGGGTGCGCCTGGCCGTCTCGGCTGGCGAGGCCCTCCCGGCCGCCCTGTACCAGCGGTGGACCTCGCGCTTCGGCATCGACATCCTCGACGGCATCGGCATGACCGAGATGCTGCACATCTTCCTGTCCAACCGGCCAGGCCAGGTCAGGGCCGGGACGACCGGGGTGGCGGTGCCCGGTTACGACCTGCGCGTGCTCGGCGAGGACGGGCTCGAAGTCCCGCCGGGCACGCCGGGGACCTTGTTCGTCCGGGGCGAGTCCGCCGCGACCGGGTACTGGTCGCGCTACGACGCCTCGCGCCAGGTGTTCCAGGGGGAGTGGCTGCGCACCGGGGACACCTACGTGGTGGACGCGGACGGGTACTACTCCTGCCTGGGCCGTACCGGGGACATGCTCAAGGCCAGCGGCATCTGGGTCGCGCCGGCCGAGGTGGAGTCGCGCCTGCTCGACCACGCCGAGGTGGCCCAGGCCGTGGTGGTGGCCGCGGCCGACGCCGACGGCCTGGAGAAGCCGGTCGCGTTCGTCCAGCTCAATCCCGGCGGCGCGGCCGACGAGGAAACGCTGATCGGCTTCTGCAAGACCGGCCTGCCATCCTTCAAGCGGCCCCGCCGGATCGTGTTCGTCACCGAGTACCCGACGACGGCCACCGGCAAGATCCGCCGCGTCGAGCTGCGCGCCCAGGCCGCGGTGATCCTGCAGGGCAAGCCCGGGCCCGCACCCGCGGACAAGGTCCCGTCATGACGCTGACCTGGACCAAGGAGAACTCGCCCCGCTGGGACGCGGACAAGCAGCGGGTCTTCGGGCCGGCCGAGCTGGCCGCGGTCGGCCTGGCCAAACCCGCGCCCGGCGAGCCCGTCGCGGACGAGTGGTGGCGGGTGACCGACGGCGAACAGGTCGCCGGGTACGGCTGGCTCGACACCGAATGGGGCGACGCGCGCATCACGTTCGTCGTCGCGCCCGGCCGCCGCGGCCGTGGCGTGGGCGCCTTCATCGTGGAGCGCCTGGAGGACGAGGCCGCCGCGCGGGGCCTGAACTATATTTACAACGTGGTGCCCGACTCGCACCCCGACGGCCCGTGGATCAGGAACTGGCTGTCCACGCACGGCTTCCACGAGGCCTCCCGCGGCCAGCTCCGCCGCCAGGTCGATACCCGTCAGGTTAAAGGCAGCGCTACCGATAACGTACCCTTCCGTCGGAATCACTAGTTCTTAAGTGCATTCAATGCCCTCCCGATGAGCTGGATACTCTTAGCTTCTGCGGCCTCCTTAATCGCATAGGGGATTGACAAGACGCTCACGACGCCGCCGGCCACGAAGCTCACGGTCTCGTTGACATGATGCGCCCTGAGGGCCTCATATACATCCGCGCCATGCTTGGAGGAATACTCACTTACGTCCAGAGTCTTCTCCAGGCCGGTGCCAATGGCTGCGCCGACTGCGAAAGCTCCCACGACGGCGGCGCCTGTCGCCAGCCCCGCCCCAGCGACTCCTCCGGTTCCAATCAATGCGGTGGAGCCCGTTGCGCCGGTTCCGCCGAGGGCACTGAGCGCCATCGCGCCCGTCTCCATACTGCCCGCTGCGAAGCTCGCCGCGTCCGTCAGCGCGGCACTGAAGTCCCCTGTGCGAATATCCTCAGGGAGGGCAGCCACCGACAGAGCCGCACCGATGGGCGCGAGGGCCTTGAGCGCGATACCGGGCCCTGGCAGCCCTGTCAGGACTTTCGGGGCGGCGGTGGCCCCCGCAGCCGCGGCGACGGCACCCTCGGCCGTCCTGACCACGGATCCTGGCGTTCCTGTTGACATCAAGAGCACTGCCTGAGCTTCTTTCATGGCATGAGCAGGATTTGCCATTATGAAATCCCTGGCGTCCTCCGTAGCATTCACCACGATTCTTGCCACCCTTCTGACATACGTACTCTTAATTTGCTGGACCACGGTCCTGAGCGCCCTGTCGGCATCTTGTGCTAGCGGGCCAAGCGCGCCAGGCAGGCCTTCAATGTTGCCAGCAAACATCTCAAGGATCTTACCTCGCCGGAAGTTGATAAGTATGCGGTCAGTACGTGAAATTCTCCCGGCGACGGTAGGATTCCAGATAGCACCCTCAACTACGGCGTGCGCACTGCTCGCGACACTGCGGGCTTTCTCCCCGACTGCGCTTAGTTTCTTGCTCGCCCAGGCGGTCGTCTTATCCAGCCATTCAGGCCGCCTGCCTGATGGATCGTTCATGTTCACCGGTCTATTGGCGGCGTACGTGTACAGGCCCCCGCCGGCCAGCCCAGCGGGGTCACAGCTTGTCCAGCGGCCTAGCCAGGAGGCGTAGTAGCGGGCGCCGTGGTAGTAGAGCCCGGTTTCGCTGTCGCGTTCCTTGCCGGTGTACCGGTATCGCTTGGGGGCCTCGATGCTGGCCCGGACAGCCTGGTAGGACGTGCTACCGAACGCGTAGTACTCCTCATAGCTGATGACCTGGGCGTCTTGGTCGAGTTCCAGTACCGACGAGTCCAGGTGGTTCGCCAGCTGATAGCGGATCAGCTCACGGGGACCTCGGTCGGTGCCTGTCGTGCGAGTCTCCACCAAGGCGAGGCGGTGCATGTCGTCGAACACATGCAGCGTCTCGCGCTCCAGGGTCACCGTGCCATCCGGGCCATACTCACGGAAGACCTCGAACGTGCCCACGTAGATCCGCTGGGATTTCCTGACGGCCCCGGCCGTGCCCGCCGCTCCGGCGGATCCCGCCCGCCGGGTCACCTTACGGACGCGCTGTCCGGTCGCGTCGTAGACGTAGTACGTCATCTCCCGCGGGCCGGTCTCGTCGTCGCGGCCCGCGTGCCGCGCGGTCGCGTGTAGCCGGTCGCCGTAGTCCCACCGCATCAGCGGTATCTCCGGCATCGACGTCATGTTGCCCTGCTCGTCGTAACTGAACCGCCGCGGCGGCGACGGGTCCCGCGCAGGCCAGGCCCTGGTTAGCCGGTTGCTGTGGCGGCCGGGCTCGAGCAGGCTCGGCTCGTCGTAGCGGTAGGCCCTCGTCCAGCCGCCGTACGCAGGGTCCGCGGAGCGGTGCCGCGTAAGCAGCAGGTTGCCGACCTCGTCGTAGACGTAGCGTTCGATATAGCGCGCCATGGCCGTCCCGTCGCCCGGCTGCGGCAGGCCGGCCCGCGGCGCGCCGGTGGCGCTCGGCGGCACCGGATGAGGGTGACCCGCGCCGGCCTGGCCGAGGTGCTCCCGCCCGGTCGCCTCGATCAGCCGGTAGAGCGCGTCGTAGGTGTAACGGGCCGACGGGCGGACCACCTGGTTGCGAAAGAACGACCGCTGCTGTGCCCGGTCGCTGACCTGCGTCGCGTTACCCACCGCGTCGTAGGTGTAGCGCAGGTCCTGCAGCCGCCGGGAACCCCGCACGGTGACAAGATGGGCGAGCCGGAACGTCAGCGGGTCATAGGAGTAGGCCGACGAGATGCCGTTGCCGCGCTTGACCAGCGTTCGCTGGCCGCGAGCGTTGTACTCGATGCGTTCAGCGAACACGGTAGTCGCGGCAGCACCACGGAGCCTGCCGTCGAGCCGGTGGAGGAAACCAGCCGGATCATAGGACGGAATCAGCACGCTGTCGTCTGGCGTGGTCATGCTGACGGGCCGGTTCAGCGCGTCGTAGCTGGTGCTCGCGGCGTACTCGCGGCTCTCCAGCGGGACGTCCGCAGCCCAGTCGATGACGTTGCCGGCGTATCCGGCGGCGAGCTGCCGGGTCGAGCCGAGCAGGTTCCCCTTGAAGTCGTAGGCCGAGCTGACGGCGATCCCGGCCCCGTCGAACTGCCGGGCCACCCGGGTGCGCAGGTTCCTGGCCTCCGGGTGAGCCGCGGACTCCCCGTAGTCGATGCGTTCCTGCAGCGCGACGCCGGTGATCCCTGGCCCTGCTACATAGGTACGCACCGGCCGGCGCAGTGCGTCGTACTCGGTCCGCAGTACGAACTCGCGAGAGGTCCGGGCGTGAACCGCCTTGCCCAGAACGTCGGGCAGCGTCTGGCCGCCCCCGGTGTCCATGCCGGCGTGACTAACCTGGCCACCGAGCATCGCGAAGCCGTAGCGCATGGCCGCGCGGCCGAGTGCGTCGCGCACCTCGTGCTCGTTGCCCTGGATGTCGAGTGCGCTGTGAGTCCGGCAGAACTGGTCCGTCAGCATGCCGTTTTCCAGGACACGGTTGTGGGTGACCGTCAGGAACGTCCGGCCGAGTGTGTCGAGCCAGCCCCGGGTGGGCGTGCCCGCGTGGGCGGCGGTCTGCTCGGCGGCCCTCTGCGCCGACCGGCCCAGCTCGCCGGCGATCCTGCGCGCGTACCAGGTGGCCCAGCCGCCCGGCTGTCCGGCCAGCATGGCGAGGTAGCGGCCCGCGTAGCCGAGCACGTCCGGGTCATCTCGCGGGTCGAGCAGGACCGTGTCGGCAGCGTCCCAGGCATCCTGCTGCCACGGATCGAAGGTGGTCTTGGCGTAGCTGGCGTCCGGGTTCAGGGTGGCCACGACCCGTCCGGGCGGATCGTAGAAGAGCACCGTGCTGACCCCCTCGGCCCGGGCGAACTCGAACTCCGGCGTCGTGGTGAAGAACGGCTCGTATCGCCGGACCGGCTGGCCCTTGTTGTTGAACACCGTCCAGCCGCTGCCGATCCAGCGGTGCCGGACTTCCGGGCCGTTGCCGGTGACGGGACCGGCGGCGGCCTGGCCCTTGCGCTGGACCTCGCGGCCGAAGCCGTCGGAATAGCTGAACCGGCGCTGGATCTGCGTCTGCTGCCCGGGCGCGAGATCGCTGACGTGCGTCTCTCGGGCCAGGGTGGCCACTCCTGCTGGCCTTTCGCCCCGGCTTCGCCGGTATGCGTCCAGGTCATAGAGCATCCGGGTAGTGGCCTGCCCGAGGAACTCGTGTCCGCGGCCGAACGGGTCCGCGAAGTACGCTTCGACCGCCGCGGGTGGCGAGTCAGGCTCGAAGCCGTCCAGGATGTCGCCGAGCTGCTCTTCAGGCTTGCCCATCATGGCGATCCCGCAGACCCGGCCGAGCGCGTCGAACGCCACTGCGGAGCGGTTCCGGTTCGGGTCGCTGACTAGGTGCGGCGCCAGCACCCGGTAATCCAGCGCTATGGCGGTGACCTGGTCGGCGGCGTCCCGATCACCGGCGGTGACCAGGTTGCCGAGCGGGTCCCGCGTCTGCCGCACCAGCAAGTCGTAGCGGTCATAGCTGATGGCCGTGGGGTTGCCGAACGGATCGGTGAACCTGTGCGGCAGGAAGAAATGCAGCCGGGCGTAGTTCAGCTCGGCGGCTGGGTCATCGTTGTCGCCGGGGGAGTAGAAGACCCGGCCCGACGGAAGCCCCCACGCCCCGCCCTCCCGGAGGTAACCGGCCGCCCGGAGCATGCTAGCGTCGACGTGGTCCCCGTACAGGTCGGTGACCAGGCTGTCGGTGAACGCCTGGCGGTAGCTCCGGTACGGCAGCGCCAGCGGCTCGAGGACGCCGACCGGTAGCGCCCCGGACAGGTCGTCGCGCCGGTACCGGACCGAGGTATGGCTGATCAGCCGCCGCGCGGGCGCGGGCACCGCGGACGGGTCGGCGTCCCAATTCTGGAATGGCAGCTCAGTGGTGACGCTGGCGAGCCCGTCGCGCAGTTCGGCGAAGCCGAACAGCCGCCCGGCCGGGCGCAGTTCGACAACCTCGAACGTTCTTACCTGCGCGGGCATCGGCGTGCGATGAGCATCGCGCAGCTCCACCGCGTTGGTGTAGTCGTTTTCCTTATAGGTCAGTCGTAGCCGGCCCTGCGCTGCCTGGCCCTCCTGGGGTAGCTCCGGGTCGGGGTAACGACGCCCGTAGCCGGCCGACGCCGATCGCAGCGGATTCCCGTAGTCGTCAATGGCGAGCACCACGTCGTGGATGATTCGCGGGTCGGCTCTTATCTCGCCATCCGCCATCCGGTACAGCGTGCGCTCGTAATGCGCGGTGACGCTCTCGCGGGCGTGGGTCAGCAGGATCGCGTGGTAGTTCTGCGGACCGCCCGGGACCGGCTCGATCGCGGGCTGCAGCAACTCGATGGTGTAGTTGTGCTCGGTCACCAGGTACGGCCGTCCCTCGGCCTCGCTGCCGTCGAGCGCGTATACCTCCTCGCGGAGCGGCATGCCTTTCAGCGCCCGGCACGCCTCCTTGGCTTCGGTTCGGGACAGCCGCCACGGCCGCGGTGGCTGGCCGGCTAGCCGCAGCGTCTTAGGCAGCGCCGTGTCAGCCAGGTCCGGGTCACTGCCGCCCGGCTGGCGCCAGTACTCGCGGGCGTACTGCCGGCTGACGAAATCCTCTCCCGGGAATACGCCGGTATGCAGCCAGGTCCGTGTCAGAACGGGCGGCAGGTCACTAGCCCTGTCCGGGTTCCCGGATCCGCCCGTGCCGGCCTCGAGCACGGCCAGGTCCTCGGTGTCCCAGTGCTCGACCATGCCGAACCCGCGGAACTCGCGCTCGAGGCCGTCGTAGTACCCGTGGTGGTACGCGTGTCGGGTGGTGAACCGGTTGCGATTGATCCGGTCGATGGTAACAACCCGCTCGACGACCTGGACGGGGAATGGCAGCCGGGTGATCCACGGTTCTCCGGCCGCCTGGTCGGCCAGGTAGAACCTGGTGGACGGGGCGTAGCTGATCAGGGTCTCCGCGCCGAGGTTGTTGATGACCTCGGTGAGCAGGTACGGCTTGCCCGCGGTCATCAGGTCGACGTAGCGCACCTGCCGTCCGGCGTCGCCTGGCAGCGGTGAGGACCAGACCAGGCATGCGGTGCCGCTGCCGAGCAGGTCGGCCACCATGACGTGGGCCAGGCTGTCCAGCCGCGGGAACGCGTGCGGCAGGAGGTGCGGCTCACCGTAGCCGTTGCCGGACTGGTTGAGGTACACACGGGTGCCGCCGGGGTGCAGGTAGACCAGGTCGGCGCTGCCCGTGCCGTCTACGTCAGCGAGCCTGACCCGCCGCTGGTCGAAGTGCCCGGGCTGGTCCATCCAGGGGCTGCGGTCCATGGTCACCTTGGCGCCGAACCGCCCGAAGCCGGTGTTGGGCCAGTAGCAGACCTCGCCGTTGCGCACCCGGACCAGGTCCGGCAGGCCGTCACCGGACATGTCCGCCAGGTAGATGGTCTGCCCGGGATCGGCGAGCATCAGCCGCGGCCCCCGCTCCTCGCCCCACGGGCGGGCGGAGAAGGCCCGCTGCCCGTCGCCGAAACCGTCCAGGCCGAGCGATCGGTACCAGGTGAAGGCGTCGTCGCCGGTGATCAGGACGTCGGCGAGGCCGTCCCCGTCCAGGTCGGCCATGCGCAGGTCAGGGTCGTCCCACGAGATGTTCGGGCACGAGAGGAACGGGCGGAACGGCTGCCAGCCGCCGGCTTCGGTCCGCCGGTAGCAGCCGGGCATGGGGCCTCCGAGCTCGGCCAGATCCAGGTGCCCGTCGCCTGCCAGGTCGAGCAGTTGCTGCCGCGAGCCGCGCCCGGCCATCGCGGGCTGGCTGGCGAGCATCCGCGGCGGCGTGAACCGGCCCCCGCCCAGGTTGTGCCGGTAGTACCAGGCTCCGCCCTGCCGGGCCAGGATTCCGGACAGTCCCTCCCCGTCCAGGTCCACCCACTGGTAGTCCGTGCCGTCCACCCCGGCGGGCAGGCTGGCCAGCGCCTCCGGGCTCAGGTCGCGGACCTCGGTGCCTACCACGGCCCGGCTGTAGCGCAGCTCGAGCGGCGGCAGCGACGCACGGTGGTAACCGCCGTCCCGCCGCCGGTATCCCGTATGAGTCACGGACGCCACCGTCGTCATGCCGCTACCGCCGGTGCTGACGTAGGCCAAGTCGGTGGACGACACCAGGCAGGCCGCGCCGATGCCCGGCTCGTCCGGGAAATTGTGGAACATGAGCACCCGGTGGCACCGGCGGTAGGTGCGCACCTCGAAACCGGGCCGGTATGTGGAGAACGGGTCGCTACGCACCGGCCAGGCCTGGTCGGGTTGAGGCAGCGGGGCATCCTCCCGGTGGTCGCCGTAGTCGAAGACGACCTCGAACAGCCAGCCGCCGCGAGGCCCCCGTCCTGAGCGAAGGGCGTCCAGGCATGGCCACCAGGGCTCCCGGTTGGCATAGCGGATCCGCTTGAGGTACCGGTTCGCCGACCGGGACCGCGCGGTGCGGTTGCGCTCGCTAGGCAGCGTGGCGTCGATCCCGGTGCTGTCCTCAAAGACGTAGTCATAGACCGCGGCGTTGCCGGCGTCGTCGTAGGTCGCGCTGATCAGCCAGCTGAACACGCGTGAGGAGTCGGCGGGGTCGGCGATGCGGCTGGCCGCGGTCGCCCCGTAGACCGTGGTGACGTTGGCGCTCGTGATCTGGCGCCAGTGCGTCTCGCCGGTGTCCAGGTCGCGCCAGCGTTCGATCTGGGCGAACAGGCCCTCGACCCGGGGCCGGTAGGCCTGGACCAGGTAGTCGCGGCCGCCATCGGCCCGCCGTACGGGTGGCTCCTGCCAGTGGCCGTCCCGCTCGGCCCGGACCGGGACCAGATCCTCGGCGCCGGCCAGGATGAACGTGTCGGCGTCCGGGTCATCTATAAAGCGGGGCAGCCCCTTGTCGGTCTTGCGGGTGACAGCCGGGAGCGTCATGCTCCAGCCCAGCCCGAACGGGCCGTTGCCGGAGCCGGAGTCGTAGCTCAGGCTCAGCGACGGCCCGAAGCCCGCCCGGCCGGGGCTGGTGGCCACCGGGACCGTCAGGTTGGCGGTGCCGGTCGCCGCGCTGACCGAGAACTTCTCCCCGATGTCCCGGATGGCGCCGCCGCCCCTGGGCAGCGACACCGACGGCGGTGCGGGCGGGCCGCCCTCGGCAGGCTGCCACCCGCCCGCAGGTGCACCCGCAGCGGCACCGGGCATGTCAGGAACGGCCGCCCCGGACGCAGGAGCCGGGAACTGGGAGCGACTGCCCGGCTCCTCCGGCAGCGCCGCGGGATCGGCGGGAAACACCGCTCAGCCTTCCGGATGGCCGGGCGCGGCGTCGTAGCTGGCGATCACGAATGCGTTGTGTATCCGCCCTACCTGCGCGGGTATCTCGAACGTACAGGTAACCGGATGGCCGTCCTGCAGCGGGCCGAGCGGGTGCTCGCGCAGGCTGATCGCGCCGCAGAAGAACCCGGGCCATGCCCCGTCGGCGACGCATGCGAACTCACGGACGTCGTCGCGGTCGGCGTCCTGCGACTGGAAGCGGACGATGTGCTGGCGCCCGGGTACGGCGTCGGGCGCGGCGAACATGAGCAGCAGCTGGTCGATGCCCTGCACGCGGCGGCCTGGAACGAAGGGGAACATCGCTCGCGTGAAGCCCAGCCTCAGCGAGCGGTGTCGGCGGTCGCGGTCGGTCGGCTGGTGCTCCGGATCTGGCCTGCGCAGCGCCGGCCAGGCGTCGGGGAAGTCATGGCGCACGTCGAACAGCCGCAGGCCGTCGCCGGGGAGGCGGCCGCGGGCATCGCGGGCGGCCGCCTCGCGCAGCGCGGCCCCGCCCTCGCGCGCCGTGTAGTTGAGGTGAAGGACCGCGTCGGTCAGCGTGTCGAGGTCGAAGTAGTTGTTCTCCTGGGGCAGTTCGATGCGCCACCGGCTGACGGCCCCGAGGAACTCGAACGGGAGGCGCCGCTCGTCCCTGAAGTTGAGCTCGAACAGGCCGGAGTCGTTCTGGCCGCTGGAGGTGGCGATGGATTCTCGCGCGGCATATTCGCGGACGACGCGCGGGTCGTCGTGGCACGGTTCGTACTCGCTGCGGCTGGTGCCGTCGCCGCAGCAGCCATGGGCCGGGGGACGGGTTTCCGGGTGGATGCGGGTCATGCTGCTCAGCAGGGTCAGGCGGCAGTGAACGCCGGTGTACGGGCCGGTCACGCAGGGCAGCGTCAGCGTGACGTTCTTGATGCGTCGCATGTAGTAGCCGGGGTAGTCGAGGTCGAACATCCACTCGGGGATGCTGATCTCGCACCCGCCGGTGATGCGCAGCCTCAGGTAGGCGGCCGGGAAGTCCAGCCGCAGCGAGAAGTGCCTGGTGAGCTCGTGCTCGCGCCGGTTCTCGTCGAGATACGCCTTCTCCATATGCCGGAGGGCGAATTCCAGGCGCTCACCCGCCATGAGACCCTGGTGGAGGTCGTCCCAGGTCTCCTCGGGGATGAACCGCCTGGTGGTATGACCGCGCTCGAAATGGAAGGCCCGCTGGGCCTCTCGCGCCGCGTGATGCGCCAGCTCATACATCCCGGCGTGCAGGGCGGTGGTCTCTTTTTGCAGCCACAGGTAGAGATCGGTGGCGGTGAACTTGTCCCGCAGGAAGTCCTGGACCTCCGCGGCGTGCTCGATCTGCCGCTGCTGGTTGTTGAGTTCCCGCAGGGCCTGATCCCGCCGCCGGTGCGCGCCGAGAGTCTGGAGTTCGATCTGCTGTATCTCGATCGGCAGCGTCTGCGTCTGATGGAACCATTCGGTTGACCGGCGCTGCCAGCCCGCCTGGGTCATGTCCATCCCCGCCGTCGTGCTCTGGATGTCCGCGATCGCCTGCATCACCTTCGCGATCGTCTGGAACAGGCCTGCCAGCTTCGTGCCGATGGGAACCTGGCTGAACGTGGACATGGCGCCGACGAAGAAGTCCGGGATGATGGACATGACCTCGCCGATCACCTCGGTCACGTTGGCGGTCGTGCGGGTCTGCAGAGCGTTCGTGGTCAGGCTCAGATTCTGGATCTCGTCATTGATGAGACCGACCTGGTACATGCCGGCGTAGTAGAGCAGGTTGGCCTGATTGACTTCCTTGGTCTGGTGGAGGGCCTGTACCTGCCAGTCGGCGTCGCGCCACTGGTCCTGGCGGATGGCGATACCGAGGGCCAGCATCTCGCGTTCCTGTTCCGCGCGAATCGCCGCCAGGTACTCGGCGTCGCCCTTCTCGTAAGCGGACAGCAGCGCGGCACCGAGTTCGCGGACGCGCCCGGCCAGCTCGATAGCTTTCTGGATTTGCGACAGGAAGCGATAGGGGCTCGGACGGCCGCACCAGTCGTCGTCCGCGCACATGCCGGAGACAGCGCCGGGCAGGTCGGCGAGCTGGCTATCGCCGAAATAGCGCATGTCCCGGCCGGGTCGGCCATTTCGGAGCCGGCCCGCGTTCAGGCAGCGGCGGATCAGCCCCAGACGGTCGGCGACGAGATCGTAGAGATCCAGCAGCTGCGGGTTGAGGGGCGCGTAGGCCGGGACGAACGTCGCGACGGTCGGCCAGCGGGACGGCTCAGGCAGCAGGACCGTCCTCGGCCGCTGGCCGGTGATCTTCGCGGCAAGGTCGTAGAGGACCCGAGCCTGCTGGAACGCCTCCGGCGAGCGACGCCGGCGCATCAGCGCGTCCCCCCAGTCCAGCAGCGTACGGCAGTAATGCAACGTCACAGCGCGGTTGCGGGCTCCTTGCTCGGTGACGTCGGTGCTGTCACAGCAGGCACCCTGCTGCGGGGTTCCGCGCTCGTCGGCCGCTGCCTCCTGTCTCTCGATCTCGTCAGGCGCCGACGGCTCTTGGGACATGTCCGGGCAGTGCACCCAGGCGCAGTCCTGCCCGAGCGGGTCGAAGGAGCGCCGGTACCACCTCAGCGCCAGTTCGTAGCGGCAGCGCACCCGGAGGGCGTCAGCCACGAGGAGCGATGCCGGGAACCATGCGCCGGGGAACAGCCGGGCGCCTGGCTCGTGATACGCGAAATAGGGATACGAGAGCAGGCCGCCCGGGTAGGGGGACGGACTCTGCGGGGCTGGCGGCTTCAGGGCCCGCGGCAACGCGACCGCGTGGTCCGGCGGCAGGTCGTACCGGAAACCCGGGGGCGACTTGTCGGCGCCATAGCCGGCCGGCAGCGGCGCGCTGCCTGCCACCTGGAAGTAGAGGGAGTCCCCGGCCCGGCCGAGGAATACCAGATCGGGGGGCGCATTAACCTCGACGTATTCCTCGGACCTGCGGGGCTGGCCGAATTGGCCATTATGGACGCGGCACCACGCCAGGCGGACGGCCGGGTCTGGCTGCCACTTGGCCAGCAGCGACGGTACCTGGTCTTCTTCGTCCCATTCAGCCGACTGCTGCTGGTACTGGTCGTAGTAGGAATCCTGGAAGCCGAATTGGTAGCTGCCGGTAAAGCTGGCGTCGCCATCGCTCTGGGCGTCCGTCTCGGCGGTATAGGAATAAACCTGCGTATTGACGAGCCAGAAGTAGTATTCATCCACGAGGACCGGGTGGTCGCGTCCGCATTCGCTGCAGCACGCCTCGCGGCCTGTGTTCCCGTGCGGGACGAACCCGCCTGCGGCATCGGGTGTATCGGCCGCCGCCACACGCACGAAACGTGTTCCCAGCTTGATGGCCGACTCCATCCACAGTGGCAGCGTCGGCGCGGGCATGCCGCCGGCCGCGGCCCGCGCCAGTGCCGGGGCTGGGCCGGGCGGCGCTGGATCGGCGGCGCCGCCAGCCTCGATGGCGGGACCCGGCGGGGCGTCGGGGCCGTCCTGGGCCGGGGGAGGGGTGACCGTAGCCGAGCTGACCTGCGGTACCGCGGCTAGCCAGGTGGGCTGGGCGGCATACTCGGGACTGCCGAGGGTGGCGAGCCCTTCGCGGCTGGCCGACTTCGGGAGCGGGGACAGCGGGCGGAGTTCAGCTGGAACGCGCCGCTGCAGGAGTTCGGGCGCCTGCTCGAGATCCGCGTCGTCGTCCGCCCACCAGTCCAGGCCGCCGGGTGCCGCCAGGCTCAGGGCCGAGCTGCGCAGTTGCGACTCGAGGAACCGGAACGCCTCGATGCGGCGCGCCTCGCGGAGCTCGTCCCACTCGATCCAGCTTTCCCGGTAGAGCTCTCTTCGCCTGCACCTTTCCCAGGTCCTGTAGTTCTCGAACCGGCTCTCCCACAACCTCGCGAACTCGCTGGTTACCGTCCAGCCCGGCTCGAGGCCGAGGCGGCTCCGGCGGACGAACGACTGGACCGCCGTGATCGCCTCTTCGATCCGGCTGGCCCGCTGGCAGAGGCCGGCTTCCACGTCAAGCAAGAGGAGGTCGCTGAGGTCACCGGGCCCGGTGGCGAACTGTCCCGGTTGCCACGGCAGCGCGACCCGGTTCATATGGCACAGGTAGGCGATCAGCGCGTGGCGCCCGCGGTCACGCAGTCCGTCATTGAGGCGCTTGAGATCGTGGTAGCGGCGCGGTTCTCCGTTGTCCAGGTAGCCATGGTTCGCGAACGCCACGAGGTTCGCGTTGCCGGTCTCGGTTTCGGCCGGGAGCTCAGCGCTGGGATCGTCCGATGCCCACAGGTCCGGCCGCGCGGCGGCGATGTCCCCGGCGGCAAAGGAAGACTGCAGCTCCCGCAGCCAGCGGTCCGCATGCCAGGCGCGCACCACCCAGCGGTCGTCCTCCAGGTCGGTGCTCGTCACCGCGTAGACCGGCGTCTGCTGACCCTGGAAGTACCGCAGGTCAAGGCGCCAGTGGCGCGCATCCGCGCCCACATGACGCAGCAGGTAGGCCGGGTCGGCGGGTTGTTTCTCCTGCGCTTCCTCGAACAGGTGCCACAGCTGGCGCCCGCAGCGCCGGTGCACCTCGGCGCGGGCCGCGGTGTAGTCGAAGGCCCGTTCCCACCAGTCGAACATCGCCTGAGTGCGCTGCGGCGACGGGGCGGTGCGAGCGTCCTGACCGGGGGAATGGTAGTCGTCCCGTACCGGCAGGAAGTCCAGGGCGAACTGCGCGGAATGGCGGGTGAACCCGTCGCCCGCGCGGTAGAAGCTCACGCCGGCGAACTGGGCCGCCTGCTCGAGCATGTAACCGAGTTCCGAGGTCCCGTGCGGCTGCCGCTGGGCCGAGACCGCGAACCGGTGCGCGAACAGCAGCGACTTGAAAGCCCGCTGGTAGGTGCGGCGGATGTCGCGTAGCGAGCTGACGTACGTTCTGTCCAGGTAGGCCGCCGCGCCGGGGCTGAGGCCCGCGATATCCGCCGCGAGCGTCCGGTCTTTCTGGAGCACGAACAGCCGGCTGTGCGGGATCTCAACCCGTCGCGCCCCGCTGTCCGGCCCGCTGTATTTCACCTGGAAACCGGTGTGCTGTCGGCGGACGGGCTCGTCACGGTCGAACTCCGGGGCAGGCTGGATCAGCTCGGCCGTCAGCTGGTAGGCGCCTCGCCTGAGCGGCAGCGAGGACGACCTGTGTTCCTCTTCGCTGTCCCAGTGATGGCTGAGGATCACCCAGCTGCGCTGACCGCGGCGGAGCACCACGCGCCACCTGCGGTGCTCGGCCGCCTCGAAATCGGGGCTGTCTTCGCCGAGGGTCGGCGCGCCTGCCCAGAACTCGTACGTGCCATCGTGCTCGATCAGCAACGCCCCGGACCAGGTGACGCTGAAGCCCTGCGCGCCGCCGAGCCAGGAGCCGCTCGCGTCGTCCATCAGGAAGCCGTTGTGCACGCTGACGGATCGCATCTGCTCCGGCGTCAGTGCGGCGCTGAGGCTTGGCAGCACCGTCGGCACCGGGCAGTTGTCCCGGTCACGCTCTGCTCCGAAGCCGGCCAGCGGGCCGGAGGTGTCGCGCCAGGCGATCGCCCCGCCCTCGGGCCGGTATTCGGCGACGAGGCCCGTGCCGGCCAGGCCGAGGAGCGCGGCGAGGGCGCTGCCCGCGGGTGCCGTCCAGGTCAGCGCGGGCGGTGCACCGGAATCGTCTTCCCAGCTGGTGGCGGCCTTGTTCTCGTCCGCGGCCAGGGTGCGCAGTATCAGTGCCGCGGCGGCGCCGTCGTCGGGTGCATCCTGCCCGGTGGCCGCCGCGACGTGCCGGGCCAGGTGCCGCGCTATGAGGTGGCAGCGATGACGGCAGAGCAGGAACTGGTGCCGGAAGTACCTGAAGCGCTCGGCCTCGTCGGCTTCCTCGATCAGCTTCCGCTGCGCGACCTCGAAATCCTCGAACAGCAGCGCGAAGCCGGCGAGCATGGCGCGCGGCTGGAAGAACAGATCCTGCACGGCGCCCTGTTCCGCCTGGTTCAGGTCATAGACCTGGGTGAGCTTCCTGATGAGCGCACGGTCGGTGAGCGGCACACAGGCACATAGCTGGCCAGCCTCGGAATCGTACTCCAGGGGCCCATCCGGCGGGTTGTTCCACATGGACGCGGATGTCTCGTCCGGGGCCAGGTCGCATGTGAAGCGCGCCGCCTGCGGGCTGGCGTGATGCCCGGACCGGGCCAGCATGCCGGGGAAGAAGTGCTGTCCGAGGGCCGCGACGTCATCGGGCGCGAACCCGAATTCTGAGTGCAGGGCGGCTTCGACGTGCCGCCACGGCCATTCCTCGTCCTCGCCGTCGGCTACGCGTGCCTCGAGCATCTCCCGGCGCAGCCGCCAGAGCGCGAATTCTGGCTCGTCGTCAGGAAGCCCCAGCGGCGAGTCGAGCGCCTCGTTCTCATCTTCCAGCGGGAATGGGTCGTCGCCGTCCAGGTGGGCGTCACCGGTGAAAAGGAAGACCAGTTCACCGACGCTGAAGCGGGACGCGTAGATCTTCGCGAGCACCTCCGCGAAGCGCAGCGTATGCGTCGGTACCGTGTGCCAGGTGTCGGTGTCCGTCTCGGGGTCGAAGCCCGCCAGGCGGGACAGCGGATCAAGGTTTTCCGTGAGCAGCCTGACGAGGTGCGCCGAGCGCCGTTCGCATCCGTGGCGCTGCTGGGCGTGCTGCTCGATCCGCCTGATCAGCTGCTGCACCGCCCACTGCCAGTGAGCCGTGCCCGGCCCGGCCCACAGCGCCAGCAGGTGCGTGCGGTCGGCGTCAACCGCTCCGGGCTGTACCGGGGCCGCCGGATCCGTGAGGTCCATCCCGAAGTCGTCGCGCAGCATCTGGAAGGCGGCGAGCTGGCGGATGAAGTCCGGGTTGGCCACGCCGCCGGCCCGCAGCTGCAGTACGTCGCAGATGTCCCGCAGCTGCGCGAACGTGTACCCGTCGCAGGACTGGCGCAGCTTGCGCCATAGCCGGACGAACACGAGCAGCGTCGTGAGGTCCTGCTCCGGCTGATCCCCGGGGAACCGCAGCCAGATGTCATCCGGGCAGCACGGCTCGCAGCGGGGGAATTCGCCCTGCTTGGGGCTGGCGCCGTTGCGGAACGGCACGAAGCCCGATTCCCACAGCTCATAGAACTCGCAGTAGCTGAGGCAGGTCTCCGCGAGGAACGCCGGAAGCCAGACCGTGCCTTCTTCGTCGCCTGGTTCCTGTGCGGCAGCGGCCCACGGCGCGGCGTCGATCCCGGCGGGAGCCTCGGCCGGCGCGCAGGGCGGTGCCGCGGTGCCCTGGAACAGGGTGGTGTATTCCTCGGGGCTGATGCCGAGGTACTCGATGGCGGTGTCGATGCGCACCGGGTAGCGCCACAGCCAGGACTGGAACCCGGCCGGCTCGTTGGCGGGATCCAGCGCGAACTCGGTGATGCACTTGCGGAACGTCCGCATCGCCTCGAAACGGCCGCCGGAACGGCCGCCGCCGAGATGCCGCAGGTAGGTCTGCGAGACGTCGAGGGCCTGGGAGTACGGCAGCTCGCAGGACGAGAAATCCGCCTTCAGCTTGTCGAAGACGGCCGGTTCGACGGCGGCGTTCGCGGCGCTGGGCGTAGCCGGCGTGGAGTACGCGGGCTCTGCCGCCAGGAGACGCCCGGGACCACCCTCGTCCTCGCCGGGCCCGGTCGCCGGAGCTGGGGCGGTGTCATAGACCGTGCCGCCCGTCGGCGTCTCCGCCGAGGCCAGGTATTCCAGGCACTCGTTGACGAGGTCGATCAGCGGCAGGGAGGTTTCCAGGTTCGCCGGGCTCGCCGCCAGTTCGCCTACTGGCCCCCGGCGCTCGGCCAGCGCCGTGCCCAGGGTCGGTGCGGTGAAGACGATGATGGTCCCGGACGCTATCGCGGCGGTCAGTGCCTGGCTCAGCGTCACCGTCGTCGCATCAGCGGCCGTCACCGTGGTCCCGTCCGCGATCCCCTCAGCGGTAGCAGACATCCCGGCGGATTCGTCGGCGGCCGACGCGAAGGCGAGGGTGGTGTCACCAGCCGCCGCATCCGCCGCGGTGACCAGCGACAGCGGGGGGGCGGTCACGGCTTCGCAGGTCGAGAGCCCGGAGACAGTCAGCATCTCGTGCAGGTAGGCGATCGGGCCGGTCGGCGACAGGGAGGGCGGCGGAACGCAGTTGACCAGCGTGCCGTCGGGGTTGACCGGCTCGAAGGCTCCGCCGGCCTGACCGGAAGCCGGTGATGGCGGCGCCAGGTCTTTCGCTTTCCCGTACAGGGCGCTGGCGGAGTCATACGCGATGGTGCCGGTCAGGGCCTGCTGGAAATCGGCGCCGGAAAGGCTCGTGATGTCTGCCGCGCTCCGGAAACCGCGCGCGTACAGCGCCTCCATCACGGAGAAGCTGAAGCTCACCGACGCCGGGGGAGTGTATCCGCCGCTGATCGTCGGCGCGTTGGCGGCACTGGCCACCGCCGCCAGGTCGTTGACTGCAGTCATTGCCTCGTCGAGCCACGCCTGGGCGGTCAGGTCACTGGTGAATACGGTTTGCGCCGCGTTGGTCAGGTCGGTGCCTGACACGGCGTTGCCGAATTTGAAGCCCGCCGGGAGGACACCGGCAGCCTGGCCGATCGGGTCGAAGACCGGCAGGTCGAACGTTGGCGGCGCATCCGCGGGCGGCAGCTTGGCATGGGTGGCGACGGACGAAACGGTAAAGAACTGCTGCACCGCGCGGATGAACGCGCGAATCCGGACGGCGACATTGCCGGCTTTCTGCGCGCCCTGGCCGGCCGGGGCGCCCGGGGTGGCCGCCGCAGTGAACGGCGGCAGCCACTGCGGGCTCCCCGTCACGGTAAAGAACGCTGTCCACTGCGCGGCCGTAACCTGCTTCAGCGTGGCGACGGTCGGGGCCGGCGTCGGCGGTGACGTCGTGGAGGGCAGCCAGGCCGCGATCTGGTCGGCCAGCGTGCTGGGGATTACCACGAATGTGACGACTGACCCGCTGTGCACGTCGGCTCGGACGCCGGTGCTGAGGATGACGGTCGTCGCGGTCACGCTCTGCACCGTCGTGCCCGCGGCGATATTCGCGCCGAGAACTGACATCCCTGGGTTGACACCGGTGGTCGTGCTGAAGGTCAACACGGTGGTGCCCTGCGGGCAGTCCGCAGTCGTCGTGGCGGTGAGGGGGGCGAATGTGATGACCGAGCCACTCGGCACCGTAGCCAGGATGCCCCGGCCGAGCGTGACGGTTGTGGCCGTCACGCTCTGCACCGTCGTGCCCGCGGCGATATTCGCACCAGAGACCGGCATGCCGCGGCCGATACCGTTTGTCCCGCCTGGCCCGAAGGTCAGCATGGTGCCTGGCAGGCAGTCCGCGGTGGTAGTGGCGGTGAGGGGGGCGAATGTGATGTCTGAGCCGCTCGGCACGTCGGCCGGGACGGCTGCGCCGAGCGTGACGGTTGTGGCCGTCACGCTCTGCACTGTGGTGCCCGCGGCGATGCCCGCGCCGGAAACCGACATCCCCGCGGTGATGCCTTCGGTCTTGCCGGAGCCGAAGGTCAGCACGGAAGTGTTCTGCCCGCAGTCCGCGGTCGTCGTGGCGGTAACCGGGTCGAACATGATGACCGAGCCGCCCGGCACCGTAGCCAGGACGCCCATGCTGAGCGTGACGGTAGTCGAGGTCAGTTTCTGGACCCTGGTACCTGGGGCGATATTCGGGCCGGCCACCGGCATCCCGCTGCTGATGTTGTTCGTCCCGGCGGGACCGCTGAAGGTCAGCGTGACGCCGGGGAGAGACTCTGCGGTAGTTGTAGCCGTGACGGGAGCAATAGGCGTCGCCGGAATTATGAAGAACGTGACGACCGAGTTGCTTGGCAGGTCGGCTGAAACATTCGCGCTGAGCGTGACGGTCGTCGCGGTCACGCTCTGCACTGTCGTCCCTGCGGCGATATCGGGGCCGGCCGCCGACATCCCGACCCTGATCCAGCTGGCTCCGTCGGCTCCGCCGAAGGTCAGCAGGGCGGTGCCGGACGGGCAATCCGCGGTGGTGGTAAGCGTGACCGGAGGAGTCGCGAAGTTGAACACGAGCACCGCGCCCGCCGGGACGTTGCCGAGGACCTGCTTACTGAGCGTGACGGCCGTGGGGGGGACGCCCTGGACCGTCGTGCCCGCGCCGATGCCCGGGCCGGATAGGTGCATCCCCGCGCTGATCCCGTTGGCCGCGCCCGGACCGAAGGTCAGCACGTTGCCGCCGGACGGACAGTCCGCGGTAGTCCCCGCCGTGACGGGGGCGAATGTGATGATCGAGCCGGCCGGCACGTCGGCCAGGACGTCGGTGCTGAGCGTGACGGTCGTGGCGGTTGCCCGCTGTACGGTGGTGCCCGCGACCAGGTTCGGCCCGGACACCGGCATCCCGGCGGTGATCCCGTTGGCCGCGCCCGGCGCGAAGGTCAGCACGTTGCTTCCGGGCGTGCAGTCCGCGGTAGTCGGTGCGACCACGGGGGCGAACGTGATGATCGAGCCGACCGGCACGTCGGCCAGGACGTTCGCACTGAGAGTGACCGTCGCGGTGACGTACTTCACCGTTGTGCCCGGAGCGACGTTCGGCCCGGACACCGGCATCCCGGCGCCGATTCCCGTCCCGGCCCCGAAGGTCAGCACCGAACCCGAGGCGGTGCCGGCGATGGTGGATGCCGCGAACGGGGTGATGATGTAGCCCTGAGTCAGCGCGTTCAGGTCGAGGTCTACGTAGCCGTCCGGCTCCGCCGTCGCCAGTTGCTGCGCCCAGATGTTGAAGTCCGTGTTCTGGTAGGTCAGCGGTGGATTCTGGGGCAGCGGATCCTCGGCGGACAGCCACTGGCCGATGAGCGAGGCGAGAGGCCATCCGGCGAATACCGTTACCGACGGGCTGTTCGACGCCGCCGACACCCCCAGGGCGACAAGGCGGCGCGCCGCCTGGAAGGACGTGATGTCCGGCAGGCCGAGGCTCTTCTCGGTAAAGGCCTCGCTATCCTTGATCACCAGCGCGTTCTCCGCCGTGCTGAACTGCTGTAGCAGGCGCTCGATGGCTTCGCCTGTCGCCATCTGGAATCGCTGCGCCGGGGTCGTGGTCTTGTCGAGGTGCGCGCCCAGTGCGTAAAAGAACGCGGCCGGAACCCCGAAGTCCAGGCCGCTCGTCCCCGCGCTGCCCAGACCTGTCACCAGGAGCTGGCTCTGCACGGCGGCGGAGAAGGACGACGCCGGATCGACGGGGAAGCCGAGCAGGGCGGCCGTGGATCTGACGCTCATCTCCTCACACGCGACCGCCGCCGATACCGCGGCGACAAATTTGGTAAGCCGCTCGGCATTGGCATTGCGAGTGGAATAGAAGCTGCTCAGGTTGCCTTCGAACTTCTGCCTGTCCTGCTCGTAATTGTTGCTGGTATTGTCCTTCGTGCTGACGGTGCCGCCGCCGCCGGGATTGGGAGGATTGGTATAAAGTGATTCCAGGGGATCCGGGGGGGCTGGCAGGGTGTTTTGGTAGCTCCAGATGATGTCGTAGGCTATGCGCGTGCACTCGGCCGGCGAACCGACCAGGGTGAAGATCGTAGCGCCCGTAAGCGGGTCGTTCGCCAGGGCCGTCTCTATTGCCGTATGGAGTAGGTCGAACGGCGGCGCCGACCCGTCATCCGGTATTTCCAGAGAGATAGGGTTGGTGCCGGGCTGGGGCGGAAGAGCGAGGTAAAGGCTCGTGTTGCTAGCCGCGATAGCCTGGTACTGGTCCGGCGTGTCAGGTATCTTATCCGTGCTTACCTTTACGTTGTGATACGTGTTGTTAAGGGGAATGACCTCCGAGCCGCGAGTGGCCCTGATCTTGATGTCGAGGTAGTTAGGGAGCGGCGGCGCCGGATTCAGCGGGATGACCACGGTAGCCACGCTCGCGGGTACGAGCGCCACGTGAATCCCGAAGAAATCGAAGACAAAGGCCGGCTCGAGATGCTGGAAGATCCCCGAGCTCAACGGGAAGGTGAACGTTACCGGCTGGCCTGCGGGGAGATTGGTGCGAAGCGGCTTGGAGAGCGTAACCGTCGTCGAGTCCACTTTGGTGACACGTGTGCCGGGCGCGATACGGCCGTTAACAGGATCCGGATCCGGACTCAGCGTCATGCCGGTCGCGATTCCCTTCGTCCCATCCGTATCGAATGTCAGCGTAGTGAGCGTTGCCGACTTCGGCGTCAAGTCGAAGGAGGCGAACGGGGGATTGAGCGTGAAGATGACGGACGCAGGCGTGCCTGACAGGGCTTGTGACACCACCACGTCCGTCGGATTCCTCGCCGGGCTTACCTCGGCGACGGAAGTGCCGGGGGCGACGGAAGGTGTAATGCCGGGGGCGACGGAAGGTTCGCTCACCCCCATTCCGACGGTAACACCACTCGCGTCGGCGAAGTGCAGGACGAGGAGCTCGTCGCCGATGGATGTGGCTGGCCCGCTGGTGGACAGCGGGAAGGAGTAGCCGGTATTGCTCAGCTGCGAGCCGCTGGGCAACTGGCCGAGGAAGGAGACGACGGTGCCCGCTGCCACATATTGCGCAAACTTTCCTTTGACATTTACTATTCCCGGCGCAGTCGAAGTGGCCTCCGTTACGTCGGTGACGTACATATTAGAGTTCGGCGCGATCGTCGTCTTATCCGCGCTGAAGACAAACATGCCTACGGAGATGCCGTCCGTCGAGTTAAATTTCAGCGTCGAGCCGTAGTTGTCGTTGCCCTTGTCGTAGCTCGTCGGCTCGGCCGTCGGCACCGAGACCGCTGCGATGTTCCCGGTCGCGCCCGGCGGCTGGGAAAGTATCAGCGGCGAGGCGTAGGCGATATCGCTGCGCGGAGCCTGTGTATACGCGTCGAATACCTGGAGAGCCAGGCCATCGAGGTACGTACCGAAGGTGGCTCCGTCGACGGGAGACTGCGGTACCAGGCGGATCACGATATGCGGCTGGTCGGCCATCTCAGTCTTCCTTTACCCGTCACCGGACTGGAGGCCAGCCGTCATCTTACACGCACATTCGTGATCCATCACGCCACGCCTTCACTTAATGCGGCGATGCTGTGAGTAGATTCGCTTCAAGCTGCCGGTTACTCGATCGAGGACTGTTCCTCGCCGAACACGAGATCCTCGTTATCGAGTGACAGCCGCCAGCCTGGCTCGTACACGGTCAGGACCCTGACGCTAGTTCGGCATTGCCGCCGGGGAATCCCCCGAATCAGTGATATTCACGACGAGGTTCCCGACGGCACGCCCGGCAAGCTGGCCGTCCAGCCCGGTTCCGGTGCCGCGCTGGACCGTGAGGCCCGTGCCCGGCCCGGCGCGGCCGAGAGAAACTGCGCGGCCAGTTCGGTGCGGGATCTGACCCCGAGCTTCTGGAAGATGTGCCGGAGATGGGTCTGCACGGTGTTCTCCGTCACGAACATCGCCGAGGCGATCTCCCGGTTCGTCTGCCCGTGGGCAATCAGGTCGGCGACACGGCGCTCGGTGTTTGTGAGGCCGTCTACCGCAGCCCGGCAGGCCATCTTGTCCAGCTCGCGCCGGGCCTTGTCCGCCCACAGCGGCGCGCCAAGTCCCTCGAAGATGCCGAGGGCCTCGCCGAATGACTCCCGGGCGGCCGACTTGTACCGGCCCCGCCGCTCGATCATGCCCTTGACTAGCAGCGTCCGTCCGAGTTCGAAAGGCATGGGCAGGTGACGGTGGTGCGAAAGCGCACGCTCGCAGGCTGCCAGGGCCCCTTGACAATCACCATCCGCGGCCGCGAGGTGCGCGCCGCAACGTTCGCCCGTCGCCAGCGCCCACGGCCGCGCGAGAGCCTGTCCCCGCGCCTGGAGCTGGCTGGCGAACGACCGCGCGAGGTCCATCTCGCCGAGTGCGGCCAGCGCCTCGATCTCGTTCGGGAGGTACTTGACCACGCTCGGTTCGCCTAGGCCGACGGCAGCGTTCGCGTCCGCAAGACGGCCCAGATGTGAGTGCACCGCCTGATGGTCATCGAGGGACAGCGCGATGAACCCGAGCACGGAAAGCACCAGGGATGTGAGCGGGACATTCCCGGTTCGCTCGGACAATGCGAGCGCCTCGGTCGCAAGCTCGCCTGCATCCTGTACCAGGCCGCGGTGCGCGCGGACCAGGGCCAGGGCATACAGCGTGGCCGGCCGCATCGGCTGCTGGTGACTCTCACCGGCCACGCGGCAGCCTTCCAGCGCGTATTCCTCGGCGGTATCCCAGTTCCCCGCCCAGCATTCGAGTTCGCTGAAGTGATAGAGGAGGAACGGCAGGGACGCCTCGTCGCCACGGTCGAGCGCGTGGCGGTAGCTGCTGGCCAGGCGCAGCCTCGCGGCATCGAGCTGGTCGCTCCATTTCAGGACCACGCCGGCGGCCGCGGAGGGGTCGAACATCGGCAGCCGCCCGATAGGCTCCTCGCCCGCCGACGCGTCGAGGGCCTCGGCCCTGTCGAGCGTATCCAGCCTGACGCCGTTGCCCTGGAGGAACTCGAAAAGGGCGACGTGGGCGAGTGAGTGCGCCGTCAGCCGCGGATCGGCGGTCCGGTCGGCCGTGCGGAGCGATAGTCGCGCCCAGCGGGAGGCGCCCGGCAGGTCACCAGCCACCAGCCGGGCGAAGGCGATCTCCTGCTCTGCGTGCGCGCGAAGGGCCTGGTCCTCGGACGCATTCTGCGCGGCCAGGCGGAACGTCTGCTCGGCGAGAGGCCAGCCGTTCTGGTGGTAGTGAATGGTGGCCAGCCGGAGGAGCAGCGATGCGCGGGCCGGCCCGGGCGGGCACGAGGCAAGGGAGGACTGGATCAGCTCCCTGCTGCGGGCGATGTCGCCGGCGCGGAAGTGATAGTCCGCCGCGCGGACGGTCCGCGCATGGGTGCTGCCTGACTGGGCGGCGGGGGTCAGGCGGACCGCCTGTTCCTGCGATGCCGCCGCATCCTCCGGGGCGCCCCGGGCGGCCGCGTGCCTCGCGGCTTCGTCGAGCATCCCGGCAATCTCCTCGCTCGGCCTGTCCGCGCCGAGGGCGACGTGCCAGGCGCGTTCCTCGATGTCCTCCGCCGCCGCCCCCAGCCGCCGGTGGACTTCCCTGCGCTCATTCAGCCTCATCCCGCCGTAGAGGGCCGACCGCAGCAGCGGATGGGTGAAGCGCAGCGCGTCACCATGGCGCTCGATGATGCCATCGTCGACGGCCTGGTCGATAGCGGCCCATGACTCCCCGTCACCACAGGCCGCGCTGATCAGCTGCTCGCGCGGGCTGAAGGAGGCGGCGACGAGGTGGCCGACACGTCGCGCATCGGGCGTCAGCCGGTTCACACGGCGGCGCACCAGGTCACTGAGGCTCTGCGGGATGGGGATCGGGACCGGCTCATTGGCGAGCTGCGCCCGCGGGTGCTCTAGCAGGCCGCGTGCGCATTCCAGGGCGTAGAAGGGGTTCCCGCCGCACGCCTCGTACAACCGCGTGAGAATGTACCTCGGCAGGACCGCACCTAGCCGTGACCGCAAGATCTCGCCGATAGCTCCCAGGCTCAGCGGCCCCAGCCGGACGCGCCGGAGACGATCGGGCGGCAGGGTGCGGTCCAGCCCGACCGGGAAGGCGGCGATGTCGTGGCGGAATGTCAGCAGGATGGTCACTGGCTCGCACTGCAGGCGGCGGGAGCAGAACTCCAGCACGCCGGCGGACGGGCGGTCCAGCCACTGCGCGTCATCCACGGCGATGACAAGCGGCGTGCCGGCCGAGAGGATCCGCAACGCGTCCAGGACCCCTCGAGCCAGCACCCGCCGTTCCCGTGAGGGCCGGCCCGCCGGCTCAGGGCCTTCAGGCGTGTCCCGGAGAAGCGCGGCCTCCACTGCTCTCCTGGCGGGGGCAGGCAGTGCGGGCAGGACCTCGCCCGCCACCTCGCTCAGCAGGTCATCGAGGGCTGAGAAGGCGAGCGGCTTTTCCGCGGACGCCGGCTGGCACGACAGCACCCGGGATGACCGGCGGGCTGCCTCGAGCACGTGTTTCCACACCATGGTCTTGCCGATCCCGGGATCGCCGGTAATCGCCAGCGCCGACGGTGCCCCCGAGGTGGCGGACAAGAAGGCGCAGATATCGACGATCTCGCCATCTCGCCCGATCGGCACCAGATCCACGCGCACCCCCCAAGATCGGGTCTAACACATCCCGAATCCGGTGAGAACCCCGGCGGCGAACTCCGTGAATGCACCTGAAGCGAACCGGAATCTCACTGATTCAGGGGATTCCCGCGTTTCCCAGCGGCAGTAACGTCAGCGGCGAGGGAAGGACCGACGTGCCTACGTACCTGGTCGAGCGTTACTGGCCCGGCGTGACGAGCGAGCTGCTTCTCGAAGCCGCTGACCGGGCCCGGCATGTGATAGCCGAGATGACGAGGGAGGGCACCCGCATCCGCGACGTCAGCTGCATCCTGATCCCCGCCGAAGAAGTGGTCTTCTCGGTGTACGAAGGACCGTCGGCCGCCGCGGTCCGCGAGCTCAGCGAGCGCGCGGGCATCCCGGTCAGCCGCATCGTCGACGCGATCGCGATCAGCGGGGCCGGCCAGACCGCGTTACCGGAGCGCCGCCGGGCCGGCGGGCTGGTCCCGGGCAAAGCTCTCCCGCAGCCTGAATTTCTGGATCTTGCCGGACGGGGTCATCGGGAAGGCGTCCACGAACACCCAGTGCAGGGGTGTCTTGTACGGCGCCAGCCGCTCCCGGCAGTGCGCCCGCAGCTCTTCGGGCGAGGGCCTGGGCTGGCCGGGGGCCGGGCGCACGTAGGCGGCTACCACCTCACCCCAGGTCTGGTCGGGGACGCCGATGACGACCGCCTCGGCGACGCCGGGGTGGTCGAACAGGACATCCTCGATCTCGCGCGGGTAGATGTTCTCACCGCCCCGGATGATCATGTCCTTGATCCGGCCTTCGATGCGCAGGTAGCCGCGGCTGTCTAGGGAGGCCAGGTCCCCGGTGTGGTACCAGCCCTCGGCGTCGATGGCGGCCGCCGTGGCCTCGGGGGCGTCGTGGTAGCCGCGCATGACCGTGTACCCGCGGGCGCACAGCTCGCCCGCCTGCCCGACCGGGACCGGGCCGCCGGCGGTGACATCGGCGATCTTGATCTCTGTCTGCGGCAGCGGCGGGCCGAGGGTCTCGGCCCGGTCCTGCGCCGAGTCATCGAGCCTGACCTGGGTGAGCAGCGGGGAGCACTCGGTCGTCCCGAACACGATGCTGAAGCGCACGCCCAGGCGCCCCTCCACCCGGCGCACGAGCTCGGCAGGCACCGGCGCGCCGCCGGACACCGCCGCCCGCAGGCAGGACAGGTCGCGCCGCTCGATGTCGGGATGGCCGAGCATGGCGATCAGCATCGTCGGCACCCCGCCGAAGACGGCCGCCCGTTCGGCCTCCACCAGCTCCAGGACCAGAGCCGGGTCGAAGGCCAGCACCGGCACGTGCGCGACCAGGCGCTGCGCCGCTCCCAGCACCCCCATGCCGCAGCCGGCCGTGTGGAACAGCGGCATGGGGTTCACGAATGCCTCGCCGGGCTGCAGGCCCATCCGCTCGGCCCAGAAGCGGGCGTTGTTGGTCAGTCCCCGGTGGTGCAGTTCGGCGCCCTTGGGGAAACCAGTGGTGCCGGAGGTGTACTGGATCTGCGCGATGTCGTCCGGCCGCACCTCGGGCAGTGCCGCCTGCGTCGGCGCGGTGCTCAGGAAATCCGCCCAGTCGGTGAAGAAGATCACCTCGCGTAGCGAGGGGACATCCGGCCGGACTTCCGCCAGGAACTCGGCCATCGGGCTGCGGAACTCGGGGACCAGGAAGATGCCGGCCGCGCCGGACTGGTTCAGCACGTAGGACAGTTCGGCGGCACGCAGGGCCGGGTTGACGGTGACCAGGACCAGCCCCGCCAGCCCGGCGGCGTACTCCAGGATCACCCATTCGGGCAGGTTCGGCGCCCACACGGCCACCCGCTCGCCGGGGGCGAAGCGGGCGGTCAGCGCGCGCGCCGCCTGTTCGGCCTCCGCCAGGAGCCCGGCGTATGTCCAGCGCCCGCGCAGGGCCGGGTCAGGAACGCCGCCGACCATGGCCAGCAGCTCCGGCCCGGCGGCCGCTGCCGCCCGCAGGATCCCGCCGACCGTGGTCTCCGCCACCGGCTCCGAGGTGTCGGCCGGCCAGTACGACGTCTGTACCGTGGTCATCGAGGCCTCCCCGTCAGTAAGCCTGCCCTGGGAGGATCACCGGGCCGACGCCGCGTATGGTCTGAGTCCGGGCCTTGGCCAGCAGCGCGTCAGCCGCCTGCCGGCCGGTCTCGCCGGTCGTCGACATGCGGGCCGCGATGAGCCCCGCCACGAGCGGCGTCGAGAACGACGTCCCGCTCCATCGGGCCATGCCGTCGAACTTTCGCCACGTGCCCGCGTTCGGTGGCTCGGTGCAGAGATAGTCTCCCTTCGCGAAGGCGTTGACCAGTGCCTCGCCCGGTGCGAAGACGTCCACCCAGGGCCCGTAGTTGCTCCACGATGCCTTGCCGTTCCGGTCGGCGTTGAGCGAGCCGACGCCGACCACCCACGGATAGGCGGCCGGCCAGAACGGGTTCCTGATCGAGTCGTTGCCCGCCGCCGCCACCATGATCGATCCGGCGTGGCTTCGCAGCCTTTCCTCCACCATCTCGAAACCGAGCAGCGGAAGGTCATTGCGGCTGTATGTGCCGAACGACAGCGAGATGACCTCCGCGCCCCTCCCGAGCGCGGCGGATATCTGCTTTACCAGGTCAGCCTCGAAGATCGCGCCGAATTTGGCGAACGTCCTGTCCACCCACACCTCGGCGCTAGGCGCCATGGCTCGCGCGACGCTGGCCGCGAACGTCCCGTGGCCGGCGTAGGGAAGAATACGGGGCGGGTATCCGCCGATCGGGTTTTCCATCTCGCCCGCGACGCCGTTCAGCCACGCGTGCTCGGTGTCCGCACCCGGCAGCAGGCCGCTGTCGGGAATCACCACCAGGACTCCTTCGCCGTCGCGCTGCTCGGCGGACACGCCAGGCTCGGGCAGCGCGTCGCCCGGGACCTCCTCCGGCTCGGTGGCCGGACAGGAGGTGCTGGCAGGGCAGACGTACAGGAGGTGATCGGGTGTGGCCACCCCCTCGCCAAGGGCTCGGTCGATCTCGGCGCAGGCGTCCTCCACACCCCGGCGCTCATCAGCGGAGAACTCGAACCGGGTCAGGCCGCGCAGGTTGTTGTCGTGCGCAACCGGGGCGCCGGACACGATCGCCGCCACCCGGTCAACATCGGCGTCACGGACAAGCAAGGTCCGATCGCGATGGTGGTATGCCACCTCGCCTCGTTCCGCCCAGTCGGCGGGGTGAGCCGCCGCTCCGCGGAGACCACCTGTGACACCGGGTATGCCCGACAAGATCAGGCCGACCTGTGCCTGCAGACGCCTCCGTCGCTCGTCGTGTCCCTCATCATGAACGGTCATGCTGACTCCCCACTCCCTTTGCTCGGTGTCGGGAACTGTCTAGCATTATCGGAGTGGAATCGGGAGATCCTGATACAGGGAACGTGCCGTCCGACCCTGCCCGGCTGCTGCCGCTTGCGGTGTCCCGGCCACAGGATGCGCTGCTCGCCGCGCGTTCCGTGCTGGCCCGCCAGCCTAGCGCGTACGACGCCTCGCTGGCGCACCATGCGATCGGTATCGTCCTGCGCGACCGGGGCAAGCTTCCGGAAGCGATCGCCGAGCTGAAGAAGGGAGTGAGGCTGGCCCGCGCGTCAGGCCGGCCCGAGCGTGTGGTCGACGTGCAGGCGACCTTGGGGCTGGCACTTGCGTGGACGGGCCGCAGCCAGCAGGGTCTGGCCCTGCTGAACCGGGCGGTTGCGGCCTCGCGTGGAGACCTGACCGGCCGCGTGCTCATGCGGCGCGCCTCCGTCCTCAAGGACCTGGGCCGCTTCCACGACGCACATCAGGACCTGAACCGCGCTCTGCCCTACTTCCGCCGGACAGGCGACACGGTATGGGAGGCCCGGTCGCTGACACATCGAGCCGAGGTCTTCCTCGGGCTCGGCCTCCCCGGGCGCGCGGGCGCGGACTACGCCCGTGCCGAGGAGATGTACGCCACCACCGGGCAGGAATTCGAGTACGCCAAGGCCCGGCACAACCGCGGATGCGTGGCGCTGAGCCGCGGCGACCTTCCCGAGGCGCTCACCTACTTCGACGACGCGGGGAATCGCTACGACGCGCTCGGCGAGAACATGCCCGACCTGGCTATCGACCGCTGCACCGCGCTGCTGGCCGCCGGGCTGGCCGCGGAGGCGTCACAAGAAACCGACACCGCGCTCAGCAGGATCCCGCCGGAAGGCGGGATCGCGTTCAAGAAAGCCGAGCTGATCTTCGCGGCCGCCACCGCAGCCCTGGCCGCCGGCCACCCGGCCGACGCCAGAGAGCGGGCGGGCCAGGCCCGTCGGCTGTTCCGGACGCAGGGCCGGCCGCTCTGGGAGGCGCGCACCGCCCTCGTCCTCGCCGAGGCCAGGTACGCCGCCGACGAGCATTCCATGGCCTTGCTCCGGTACGCCCAGCAGGTCGCCGTCGATCTTGAGGCGTCCGGGGCTGGCGAGGCGGTGCAGGCTCACCTGCTCGCCGGGCGCGTCGCTTTGAGCCGGGGGAACATGCCAGAAGCCGACCCGCACCTCGAGCGCGCAGCGAAGTCGCGACGCCGCGGGCCGCCGCTGCCCCGGAGCGTGGCCTGGCTGGCCCGGGCCCTCCAGGCCGACGCACGAGGCAACCCCCGGGCCACCGTCATGGCCTGTGCCCGCGGGCTCGACGCCCTCGAGGAGCACCAGATGCGGCTCGGTGCCACCGAGTTGCGCGCGTACGGCACCGCACACGGCGCCGAGCTCGCCACGCTGGCCCAGCGCGACGCGCTCCGGCGCGGCGACGTCCGCCGGCTGCTGTTCTGGAGCGAGCGATGGCGGGCGACCGCGCTGGCCACGCGGAGCACACCGCCCGGGGAGGACAAGGAACTGGCGGCCGAGCTCGAGGCACTGCGCAGCGTGAGCCGGCTGCTCGGGGACACCGAGATGGCCGCCTCGCGCCGGAACGCCCTGGAGCGCGACCGGCGGCGGCTCGAGGCGGCGGTCCAGGCCCGCACGCGCAGGCTGCCCGGCAGTCACCGGCCCGGGGAAGACGAGTTCGACCTGGACGAGCTCTTCGCCGAGCTCGGCCCGAACACGCTGATCGAACTCGTCACGGTGGACAGCGTGCTGCACGTGGTCGTCGTCGCGGGCCGGCGGGTCCGCCTGCACACGGTGGGCAGCGTTTCCGAACGCGAGGTGCAGATGAACCGCTTCGCGCTGCGCCGCATCGCCCGTGGTCGCCCGCAACCCGGCGAGGAGCTCGTGCTGAAGCACGGAGGCGCCAGGCTGGAGGCCTCGTTGCTCGGCGGCGCGATCGCCGAACTCGGGGACGGCCCGGTCGTGGTTGTACCGCCGGGCCGGTTCCGGGCGGTGCCCTGGACGCTCATGCCCTCGTTGCGCGATCGCGTCGTGACCGTGGCGCCGTCCGCGTCGACCTGGCTGCGGGCACGTCGCATGCAGCCGCCATCGCCGCGGCGCGTCGCCCTTGTCACCGGACCCGGGCTGGCCACCAAGGGCGCAGAGGTCGAGCCGCTGCGCTCTCGCTATCCCGGGGCCGTGCTGCTCAGCCACGGCAACGCGACGGCCGACCAGGTGCTCGCCGCCCTGGACGGCGCGTGGCTGGCGCACATCGCGGCCCACGGCACGTTCCGGGCTGACAACCCCATGTTCTCGTCCATACTGCTCGACGACGGGCCGTTGATCGTGCACGACTTCGAGCGCCTGGGTCGCGCGCCGTACCAGCTGATACTGGCTGGCTGCGACTCCGGAGTAGCCGCGCCGGTAGGCGCCGACGAGCTCCTGGGCCTGGTCAGCAGCCTGATCCCGCTCGGTGCGGCCGGGATCGTGGCCAGCATTGTGCCCGTCAACGACATCGTCGCGGTGCCTATCATGCTGGCTCTGCACGACGCTCTTCAACGAGGTGCCATGCTCCCCGAAGCGCTTCTGGCCGCACGCCGGGCGGCCAACGACGATCCGACCGCCGAAGCGACGGCGCACTCCTTCCTGGCTCTCGGCGCCTGAGTCTGGGTCAAGCCGTCAGATGGCCTCCACCTTCGGGTAGGCGGGTTCCCACATCGCCGCGCGCACCTGTCCGGGCAGGCCGTCGAGCGGCACGTCGGACAGCCCTTCGGCCTGGGCGGCCCGGGCGACGGCTTCGGCGACCGCGGCGGACACGTCGCGCAGGCTGCTGACCGGCGGCAGCACGGCCGTGCCCGGGGTGGCGGCATCGGACAGCCCGGCCAACGCGGCGGCCACGGCGGCCAGCATGCCGTCACTGACGCGGCGGGCCCGGCTGACGGTGACCCCGAGCCCGAGGCCGGGGAAGATGAGCGCGTTGTTGGCCTGGGCCACCTGGTACTCGACTCCGTCGTAGTGCACCGGCGGGAACGGGCTGCCGGTCGCGATCAGCGCCCGCCCGCCGGTCCAGGCGATCAGGTCAGCGGCCTGGGCCTCGGAGTGCGAGGTCGGGTTGGACAGCGGCATGATGATCGGCCGGGCAACGTGGGCCGCCATCTCGGTGACGATCGCCTCGGAGAAGGCGCCGGGCTGCGTCGAGGTCCCGATCAGCATGGTGGGCCGGGTGCGCGTCACCACCTCGGCCAGGCCGATGCGGCCGTCCTCGTCGTGCTGCCAGCCGGCGATCTCTGCGGCTGGGCGTGCGTACGGAATCTGGAAGTCCCGCAGCTTCCCGGGATAGTCGCTGGTCAGCAGGCCCTTGCTACCCAGCGCGTAGAACCGTGCGGTCGCTTCGTCCGGGCTGAGGCCGTCGTCGATCATGACCTGCCGCAGGGCATCCGCGATCCCGATCCCGGCCGTGCCCGCGCCATGGATCACCACGGTCTGATCACGCATCGCCGTTCCCGCGGCCCGGGTCGCGCACAGCGCGGCGGCCAGCACCACGGCGGCGGTGCCCTGGATGTCGTCGTTGAAGGTGCAGCAGGTGTCGGCGTACTTCAGCAGGATGCGGCGGGCATTGGCGGCGCCGAAATCCTCCCAGTGCAGCATCGCGTTCGGGAAAAGCCGGGTGGCGGTGCTGACGTAGGCGTCGATCAGCTGGTCATACTGCTCGCCGCGGACCCGCGGGTGCCGTTTGCCCAGGTACATGTCCTCGGCCAGCAGGTCAGGGTTGTCGGTCCCGGCGTCCAGCACGACCGGGATGACCCGGCGGGGATGCAGTCCGGCCGCGGCGGTGTAGACGGCCAGTTTTCCGTCCGCGATCGCGATGCCGCCCACCCCCCAGTCACCGATACCCAGGATGCCCTCGGAGTCGGTGGCGACGATCAGGTCCACCTCGTCGGGCCCCAGCCCGTAGTTGCGGAAGGCCGTCTCCACCTGATCGGGATGATCCACCGACAGGTACACCCCGCGCGGCCGGCCGAACTCCAGGCTGTACCGCTCGATCACGGTCCCCACCGTCGGGGTGTACACGATCGGCAGCATCTCGTGGATGTGCTCGGTCAGCAACCGGTAGAACAGCACCTCGTTGCGGTTCCGTACCTGGCCGAGATGCAGGTTCTTGGCCAGGTCATCGGGTCGGCGCAGATACTGCGCGTAAACCCGGCGCAGCTGCCCCTCGATCGTCGACACGCCGTCGGGCAGCAGGCCGGTAAGCCCAAGCGCCTCCCGTTCGGCCAGCGTGAACGCGGTGCCCCGGTTCAGTATCGGCGACGAGAGCACCGAACTGCCCCGCAGCCGGACCCGCGCCACCACGCCCTCGGGGGTCCAGGCGAGCTCAAACGGACGATCCGACATCACACCACCTCAAGTCCCGGCTAACGTGCGTGTGCCAAGAACTAACACATGAAGGATGTCTTTTGCACCGAACGGCCGTAGTGCGGGCCCTGGCCCAGCCCGGCGTGACTGTGGCGCCGGGGCGGGAAGCCCGGCCCGTTCGGCGGTAGATCTACGGCGGGACCTGGTCGCTCAGTCGAACGACGGCTTACGGTCCCGGCTCCGCTTGAGCTCGAAGAAACCGTCCGTCGCGGTCACAAGCGCTACCCCGTCCCACAGCCGTCCGGCGGCATCGCCGCGGGGCGCCGGCGTGACGACCGGGCCGAATATGGCGTTGCCGCGGATGCGGATCACCGGGGTGCCCACGTCCAGGCCGACGTCATCGAACGCCTCGTTGTGCGAGTCCTTGATCAGCTGATCGAGTTCGGTGCTCTCGGCCGCGCTGGCCAGCGACGCGGGCAATCCTGTCTCGGCCAGCGCCTCGGGGATCACCTCGGGGTCCTCGCGGCGTCCCTGGACGTGGAACCGGGTGCCGATGGCGGTGTACAGCGGCCCGAGGATGCCCGGCCCGCTGTGCTGGGCGGCGGCCGCGCAGACCCGTATCGGCCCCCAGGCCCGGCTCATCCGCTCCAGGTAGTCCTCGGTCAGGCCCTTGCCCTCGTGCTGCACCAGGTTCAGGTAGGCCAGCGACATGATCCGCCATTCGGTGCGCACCGGCCGGACCTTCTCCACCTCCAGCATCCAGCGGGAAGTGATCCAGGCCCAGGGGCACAGCGGATCGAACCAGAACTGCACGTCTTCTTGCGGCTGTCCCGTCACGCCCGCGGCAACATCGCCCCGCGTTCCCGTATTCCCCTTTTCGCCAGTTCCATAATTGGCGTGAATATCATATCTGCATCTCTGGGGCAGCTCGTCACGACCAGCTCACCCGTCACTCCCGAGGGCCAGCCAGGGCCTCGGATTTCCCGACTCGGCGTGGCGTTTCCCGAGAATGTCGTTGGCTGGTGATAGAGTCGAACAAAGAATTAAAAATCAAGATCCTTTAGGCCGAACGATCAATACCGCTAGCCGTGCGGAAGGAAAGAGCACACCAGGCTCGAGTATCGGCAGCCAATCACCAGCCCGCAGACTCGTGAGCATTCTTGAGGGGAGGTGACGACTCAGGTGAGTACCGTAACCAATCCGGCCGGTGCCAGACAGGCGCTGGACATGGTGCGCGCCGGGCTGGGCTTCCTGGCTAGCGCGAACGCCACGGAGATGGCGGCCGAGGTGCAGGCTCAGTGCCTGCAGGTGCTCGAGCAGGCCAGCGCGATGGGCACAGCGGCGCGGGCCTCGATCCTGAGCGCGTTCACCGCCGCGAAGGGCTATTCTGCTGACGCGGACTACAGTCAGCGGTCCTGGCTGATCCACCGCACCCGCATCACCAAGGGCACCGCCACCGCTCACGCCGCGTGGGCCCGCCGGGCCACCGCGCATCCTGAGGTGGTAGCGGCGCTCGCCGCGGGGGACATCGTCTCGGAGTCCTACGCCCGGACGATCTGCGGGTGGACCGCGAAGCTGCCCGCGGAGTGCCGTGCGGCCGCCGACGAGATCTTGATCGCCGCCGCGAAGGCGGGCGCGGACCTGCGAGCGCTGGCCGAGCTGGCCATGGAGATCTATAAACGGTCCGTCCCCGACGATCCCGACCGCGACCCGGACGACGGGTTCGACGACCGGTCGGTCCGGCTCGAGACGACGTTCGACGGTGCGGGCGTCATGACCGGAGACCTGACCCCGGAGTGCGCGGCGGTCGTGACCGCGGTGCTGGACGCGTTGTCCGCCCCGATGGGCGCCGAAGACACCCGCAGCCATCAGCAGCGCTACCACGACGCCCTGCAGGAAGCAATGCGGCGCCTGGTCGCCGGCGGCCTGCTGCCTGAGCGCGCCGGGCAGCCCGTCAAGGTCATGGCGCACATATCGTTGAAGGACCTACTGGCCTTGGACGCTGATTCGGCGTTGCTGCAGGAGTGGACCGAGCGGCTCCGGGCACAGTGGGCCGCGCACCGCGCCGCCGCCTCGATCGGCGGCAGCGACGGCGCCGCATGGCTTGAGGATGACGCCGCCGAGGCGTTCGCCTGCGACGCGTCCGTCACGCCGGTCGTGACTGGTGACGTGAATCCCGCCACCTTGGACGACCTAGTCCGCCTCTGCGTGGACCTAGCCGGGCACGGCCACGGCCGTTGCGACCCCCGGCCCCCGGCTCCGGGCGGCCGTGCGGCGCTGGAGCAAGGCATCATCGGCAAGGCTGTGGACCTGCTCTCGGGTCCGGGCGGGCTGGCGTCGTTCCTGCGCCGCCGGCAGCTCGGCGCGAAGCTGGGCGGCCCGAGCCTGCCGCTGGACGTCGGGGTGAGCAAGGACATCCCGGCCGCGATCCGCGCCGCCGTTATCCTGCGGGACAAGCACTGCCGGTGGACCGGCGGCTGCGACCAGCCCGCCTCCGCCTGCGAGGTGCACCACCTGACCCACAGGGCCAATGGCGGCAAGACCAGCGTGAAGGACTGCGCGTTGTTCTGTACGTTCCATCATCAGGTCGTGATCCATCGATGGGGCTGGACGGTGGTCCTTAACCCGGACGGAACGACGACCGCCTGGAATCCCGATAAGAGCAAAGTCCTACGCAGCCACGGCCCACCTGCCCGGCCCGGATAGCAGGACCAGCCAGGCCACTCGGCCAGCTCACGCGGCACCGGATTGACACCTGCCCTCAGCCAGGGCCGAGGTGTCATCCGGTGCTGCGAACTGGGCGCGGTCGCGGGGAAAGGCGTGCTGGCGGGCGGTCGCCACGGTGCTCAGCGCCACGGCGATGAACGCCAGCCTGACCCAGGGCAGGGCGGCGGCACCAACGCCGGACAGCACGAGCCCGCCGGCCAGCGACCCCGCGGCGATGCCGATGTTGTACACCGTGGTCTGCAGGGAGGTTGCCACGTCCGCGCTGGCCGGACCCGACGCGTCGACCAGCGCGGTCTGCAGCAGCGTCGGTGTCCCGCCGAACGCCGCGCCCCAGAGGGCCACCGCGGCCAGTAGCGCCGCCGGGTCGCGCGCGGCCAGGCCCAGGATGAGCATGGCGACGGCGATCATGGTCAAGGCGGCCAGGAGCACCGGCCTGAGGTACCGATCCGCGAGGAGGCCGGTGACCCATATCCCGGCCACCGTGGCACTGCCGAAGACGAGCAAGACCAGGCTGGTGCGGCCGAAGCCGGACCGTAGGGCAAAGGGCGCGACATACGTATAGATGGCCTGGTGCCCGGTGAGCTGCAGCAGCGTGACGACAAGGACCGCGACGATGCCGGGCTTGGACGCGACGGTGATGCCGGCCAGGACGACCGCGATGGCGCGGCCGCGCTGCCAGCCGGGGACCATCCACCTGCCCGCGCAGTGCCTGACGGCCGAGACGGCGGAGTTGCTGGAGTGCGAGGCCGAACGGCTCGGGCAGCGCATCGACTGCCTGAGCCGCAACCGCGACGCCATCCTCGGCTACCTGGCCGCCATCCGCAGATCGCTATAGGACGGCGTCGGCGAGCAGCCCGATCTGGTCGGGCGCGGCGGTGGTCGGGACGAAGATGAGCTCGTCGCAGCCGGCCGAGGCGAACGCCGCGGCGTAGTTCTTGGCCATCTCGGTGCTGACGGCGGCGCCCGCCGCGATCTGCCGGGCGACGTCGCCGAGCCAGTTGTAGTAGTGCAGCAGGTAGTTGTCCGCCTGGTTGCGGGCGTCGGGCCCGAGGGCGAAGTAGGCGAGCGAGAGCTTGCGCGGCTTCCCGGGCCGCCCGGCGTCCTGCCAGGCCTTATCGACCCCGGCCGCGGCCTGGGCGAACATGTCAGGCGTGCCGCCGCCCATGATCCAGCCGTCGCCGAGCAGGGCCACCCGGCGGAAGCTGGCCTCGGCGGTGCCACCGAGGATGAGCTCCGGGCCGCCGCGCCGCACCGGCTCGGGCCCGATCGCGCCGGCGTAGCCGTAGCGCTCGCCGGACCAGATCCGTTTCATCTCGGTCAGCTGCTCGTCCATTCGGCGCCCCTTGCCGGTGGTCGGCAGCGCGCTGGCGGTGAAGTCGTCGTCGCGTCCGCCCAGGCCGAGGCCGAGCACCAGGCGTCCCCCTGAGAGCCGGTCGAGCGAGGCCGCCTGCTTGGCGAACAGCGCGGTGTTGGAGTACAGCGGGGCCAGGAGCACGCTGGTGGTCAGCCGGATCCGGCTGGTGACCGCGGCGGCGGCGGACAGGGCCACCAGCTCCTCGTAATTCGGGTACACCAGGCGGCCGATCGTGCCGAGGGTGCTGAACCCGGCCTCTTCCGCGTTCTTGGCCCAGTCGACGAGCCTCCTGCCCTCGGTGCCCGGCACCGTGTTAGGAAGGCCGATTCCGATGTCCACGCACTACCTCCGCTGGCGCCATCGTCGGACGCTTTCGTCGGGTTCGGTCCCATCCAAGCATGCTGTTCCGGTCCCGCCCCTGGCGGGTGGCGCCTCGGCTAGGAGCCCGCGGTAGACCAGCGGCTGACCGTCAGCCGCGAGAACCCGGAGGTAGCGTCGATGTCGAAGCGGGACCTGGCGGCGGCCCAGCTGGGCGGCGTCAGCACCGTCCCGCCCGCGACGCCAGTCAGGTTCTGGTCGTCGACCGATACGAAGGACGCGCCGCCGCCCACCGTCACCTGGGCCGGCACGCCCCCGGGCAGGCTGAGCAGAAACTGGCTCACCCCTCCGGCCAGCAGGAAGGGCAGCGTCCCGGCGGGCCTGGGCAGGCTCACGTCGAGCACGTCGGAGCCCGCCGTCACGGCGATCCCGCCCACCTTGCCGCCGCGCAGGTCGGCCTCGGTGCGCTGGGTGCCGCCCGCCAGGTCCAGGCTCCACGTGACGGCCGAGTTGAGCACCACCTTCACCGCGTAACCGGCGCCCTGAGCATGACCCCGGCCGCCGATAGCGCTGTCGCCTGTAGCACTGGTGCCGGTAGCGCTCGCGCCGGTCAGCGAGAGCACGATCACGGCGGCGGCGGAGCCGGACAGCACCGGCCGGACCGGGGCGTCGTCCGGTGTCGAGACGCGCATCAGGGTGCCGCCGAGCTTGCCCACGCTGATGTCGAGGAACGGCGTCCCGGCGGTCATCTTGAGCGCGGCGCTCGTCCGGTCGCCCCTGGACATGGACACCACGTGCGACGAGGCGGACGCGGTGAGGGCGAGGGCGGTGCCGCCGCCGATCGCCGCGGCTACCACGGCCGCGACCGCGAGAATGGCGCCCTGGCGGGTGAGCAAGCCGGATATACCGCGCACGGTCACACTTTATGGGCCCTCCCTGCGCTCCGGCGACAGGGGCGGTGCTGACGACAGAAAACGTTTAGATGTTGCCGCGGACCATGCCGATCAGGCGGTCGAGGACGGCTCCGTCGCTGACCCGCAGGCCGTCGTGCTCGTACTCGCTGGTCACCCACGCCTGCAGGCCGCGGATGGCGTGGGCGGTCTGCATCGAGAGCTCGCGGTCCACGTACATGTCGTTGTAGTAGACCGCGGCGGCTACCGGCACCTCGTTGGCCGCCAGCCGCGCCGGGTCGTACAGCGGCGGCCAGTCGTCTCGTTCGGCCAAAATGTCGGCGGCCTCGCGCAGCGGGCGCAGCACCGGATCGGCGTCGATCATCCACGGGTAGATCATCTCGCCGGTGAAGTACAGGGGAGCCGTCCCCGGGTCGAACTCCCCGAACTCCGCCCTGATCCGCTGCGCGGCCCACCGGGTCGCGCATCCCTGGGCGTAGCACGCCTCATGCAGCAGCGCGTACAGCGGGCCGGTGGCGAAGCTGAGTTCGTCCATCACCGCGTACAGGAACGCATCGGAGAGCTCGTCGCCGGCGAACGGGTCCTCGAGCAGGTAGTGCAGCGCATGGCTGCCGCCGCTCCGGCCGAGCATGGCGCCGGCCGACTGGAATGCCTCCACCGGAAGCGGCGCGCCGTCCGGCAGCCGGACCTCGTGCTCGGCCAGGTACTCGGCCACGAGCCGGGCCCGGTGCACGTCATCCGGGTACCGCTCGTAGTGCGCGGCGTTCTTGGCCGCCACGGTGCGGTAGGTGCGCCGGTAGATGTCGTCGGCGGTCGCGGCGAGCCCGGGCAGCCCGCCGGTGATGAACGCCTCCCGGATGCCGTGCGGCGCGAACGACAGGTAGGTGACGGTGCACATGCCGCCGAAACTCTGTCCGAGCACGCTCCACGGCTCGTCGGTCAGCTCGCGCCTGATCAGTTCGGCGTCGAGCACGATGCTGTCGGCGCGGAAGTGCGTCAGGTAGTCAGCCTGAGCCCTAGGGCCGAGCCGGGCCAGGGTCTGCCGGCTGGCGGGAGAGGACCGGCCGGTGCCGCGCTGGTCGAGCAGCAGCACCCGGTAGTCCTCCAGCGCCCGGCTCAGCCAGGACTCCCTGCCCTCGGGCCGCTGCGCCGCGAAGCCCGGGCCGCCCTGCAGGAACAGCAGCCAGGGCAGGTCCGCGTCGGCCTTGCCGGCGGCGACGATCTCGCGGGCGAACACCTCGATCTGCTCGCCGTCCGGCCGCTGGTGGTCGAGCGGGACGCCGAAGAACCGGTCGTGCAGCACCGTGCCCGGGTGGCGGAAGCTGGTCACGGTCCGACGGTACCGTGCTGGCCCCTTGAGTAGGGTCGTCGGCATGGGAAGCGTTATCCGGCCGGTCAGCACGGCCGAGCGGCGGGCGCGGCTGGCGGTCCGGCACGGTCTCGCGCCCAGGGCCGGCACGGTGGCAGGTGCCGTGGCGGACATCATCGGGCTGCACGGTACCGACCCCGCTTCGGTCTACCTGGCCGCCTGGGCCCGGACCGGGGCCGATCAGGCGGCGATCGAGCACACGCTGTACACCGAACGTGCCCTGGTGCGGATGCTCGGCATGCGCCGGACGGTGTTCGTGGTGCCAGCCGACCTGATGCCGGTGATCCAGGCCGCCTGCACCGACCAGATCGCCGAGCGGATGCGGCGGGACCTGGCCCAGCGGGTGCAGGATTCCGGCATCGCCGCGGACGGGGCGAACTGGCTCAAGGAGGCGGGCGAGGCCACGGTGCGGGCGCTGGAAGCCCGCGGCACCGCCACCGGGGCCGAACTCGCCCAGGACGAGCCGCGGCTGGGCGCCAAGATCATCTACGCCGCGGAGAAGAGCTATGGCGGCCCGGTGAACGTCACCACCAGGCTGCTCACGCTGCTGTCGGCCGAAGGGCTCATCGTGCGCGGCCGCCCGCGCGGGGGGTGGACGTCCAGCCAGTTCACCTGGTTCGCCGCCGGAGACCAGCCCCGGCCGCCGGCCGCCACCGCCCGGGCCGAGCTGGCCCGGCGCTGGCTGCACGCGTTCGGCCCCGCCCCGCGCGCTGACCTGCAGTGGTGGACCGGGTGGACGGCCGGGCAGGTCAGGCAGGCGCTCGATCAACTGGAGGTCATCGAGGTCGACCTCGGCGGGGTGACCGGCGTCATGCTCGCCGCCGACGAGGACGCGCCGACCGCCGCCGAACCGTGGCCGGCGCTGCTGCCCGCCCTGGACCCCACCGCGATGGGCTGGCGCGACCGGGCCTGGTACGTCGGCGAGCACAGTGCCGCGCTGTTCGACCGGTCCGGGAACATCGGCCCGACGGCCTGGTGGGACGGCCGGATCGTCGGCGGCTGGGCCCATCGCAAGGCGGGCGAGATCGCGGTCCGGCTGCTTGAGGACATCGGCGCCGAGGCCTCGGCGGCCATCGCCGCCGAGGCGCAGCGGCTCCGCGAGTGGATCGGGCCGGTCAGGATCACACCGCGCTTCCGCACCCCGCTGGAACGCGAGCTGGCGGGCTAGCCGGCTAGGCCGGGGCCAGCCGCCGGAACACCGGGGACGGCACCGGGAGCCGCATGTCGCGGGGCGTGCACTGGCGGGTGATCCGCGCCGCCGCGTCCGGCAGGAACGGCAGCAGCTCCCGGCCCAGTGCCGAGCACGCCCGCGCCAGCAGGCCCAGCACGGCATCGAGCCGTGCCGGGGCCTGCCCGGCGCGCTCCGCCTTGGCCAGGTCCCAGGGCCGGACGCGGTTGACGAACCGGTTCGCCTCGTCCGCGATCGCCCAGACCGCCGCGGTGGCCTGCCGGAAATCGAACCCGTCCAGCGCCGCGCCGACCCGCTCGCCGGCCTGCCGGATGGCCGCGTTGAGGTCCTCCCCGCCCGGCGGCACCGGACCTGGGTCGGGGATCCGCCCGTCGCGGTACTTGCCGATCATGGCGACCACCCGGTTGACCAGGTTGCCCAGGCCGTTGGCGAGCTCGTCGTCAGCCCGGGCCACGAGCCGCCCGACGGTGAAGTCGGCGTCGCCCACCCGCGGCACCTCGCGGAGCAGCCACCAGCGCACCGCGTCCGTGCCGTAATCCGCGGCCAGCGCGGCCGGCTCAAGCGCGGCCGCGCCCGCGCCGGATTTGCTGATCTTCCGGCCGCCCGCGGTCAGGTAGTCGTGCACGAAGATCCGCGTCGGCAGCGGCTGCCCGGACGACAGCAGCATGGCCGGCCAGTAGACGGCGTGGAAACGCAGCACGCCCTTGCCGAGCAGGTGGACGCGGTCCCCTTCGCTGGCCCACCAGCGCCGGAACGCCGCGTCGTCGCTGCCGTAGCCCAGTGCGGTCACATAGTTGCACAGGGCGTCGAACCACACGTAGATGACCTGGCCAGGGTCACCGGGCACCGGAATGCCCCAGCCGCCGGCCCGTTCGGCAGGTCGCGACACCGAGAAGTCCGCCAGGCCGCCGTCGATGAATGCGAGCACCTCGTTGCGCCGCCCGGCGGGCTCGATGTGCAGCCGTCCGGCGGTGATCGCCTCCCGCAGTGGTTCGGCGTACCGGGACAGCCGGAAGAACCAGTTCTCCTCGCTGACCCGCTGCGGCAGGGTCTCGTGCTCGGGGCAGCGGCCGTCGCGCAGTTCGGCCGGCGTGTAGAACTGCTCGCAGCCGGTGCAGTACAAGCCCTCGTAGCGCTGGCGGTAAAGGTCGCCTGCGGCGGCGCAGGCCCGCCAGAACCGCTCGACGCCGGGCCGGTGCCTGGGGTCGAGGCTGGTGCGGATGAAGTCGTCGACGCTCAGCGACAGCGCGTCGCCCAGCGCCACGAACGCCTCGGCGTTGCGGTCGACGAACTCCCGCACCTCGACCCCGGCGGCCTCGGCGGCGAGCACGTTCTTCAGCGAGTTGTCGTCGGTACCGGACTGGAACCGGACGGCGTCGCCCTGTCCGCGGCGATAGCGGGCGAGCACGTCGGCCTGCACCAGCTCGAGCGCGTACCCGACATGCGGGCGCGCGTTCACGTAGGGGATGGTGGTGGTGATGTAGGTCGCGGTCATCGCAGCCTCCTTCAGGGGGCTCCGAGCGCGTATAACCACATCGAGGCCCAGTCGCAGGGCCTCGGAAACTCAGTATCCGGACGCGTCAGCGGCCCCGCGCGCGGGGCATCATGACCTTTCGTCCGTAACTACTCACGTCTTCAAGCATACCGCCCCCGATCCAGGCGCCAGCATGATCACTCGATAGGTTGAGCTGGTGCGACTAGGCGTAAACGTCCCGAACTTCGGCTCAGGCACGAATCCGGACGTGCTGCGGCATTGGGCGCTTACGGTGGAAGGCCTCGGATTCGACCTGCTGATGATGTCCGACCACATCGCGGTGACGCCGGACGTCGCGCAGCAGTACCCGGCGCCGTTCTACGAGCCGTTCACCACGCTGTCCTGGCTGGCCGGCCTCACCCGCCGGATCCGGCTCGGCACCACGGTGCTCATCGTGCCCTACCGGCATCCGCTGCTGATCGCCAGGATGGCCGCCAACCTCAACGACCTCAGCGACGGCCGCCTGGTCCTCGGCGTCGGTGTGGGCTGGGCCCGGCAGGAGTTCGACGCGCTCGGGGTCCCGTTCGGCGAGCGCGGGCGGCTGACCGACGGGCACCTGCTCGCGATCCGGGCCGCCTGGCTGGACGACGAGGACTACCGGAGCGGGCAGATCCCGCTCTGGATCGGCGGAAACAGCGACGCCGCGCTGCGCCGGGCCGTCCGGCTGGGCGACGCCTGGCATCCGCTGCGGTTCACCCCTGGCTGGATGGCCGGGGCAGCGGAACGGCTCAAGGGCTGCGCCGCGGAACAGCAGCGGCCGCAGCCCGCGCTGATGCCGCGGATCGCGCTGCGCCTGACCGCCGCGCCGATCACCGACGGCAGTCGGCTGGCCGGCCACGGCACCATCGACCAGATCGCCGGGGACCTCGGCCAGCTGCGCTCGCTCGGCGCCGACACCGTGGTGCTCGACCCGTTCAACGGCGACCACCGCGAGACGGCGCATCCGGAGACGGCGTGGCGGGCGCTGGCGACCGTGGCCGAGCACTGGGACCGGCAAGATTCACGAGACATTGATCCCGAACGGAGCTGAGGTGACTCATACCACGCATGCGGACGGCCATCCTGGCGGTGTCGCCCCGGAAGACCTGCCGCACCTGCGCCGCTGCGTAGAGCTGGCGGCCGAGGCCGTGGACGCCGGGGACTACCCCTTCGGCTCGGTGCTCGTCGCGGCGGACGGCCGGGTGCTGGCCGCGGACCGCAACCGCGAGAACACCATGAGCGATGCGACCCGGCACCCGGAGTTCGAGCTGGCCCGCTGGGCTGCGGCCAACATGACCGCGGCCGACCGGGCCGCCGCCACCGTCTTTACCTCGGGGGAGCACTGCCCGATGTGCTCGGCCGCGCACGCCTGGGTCGGGCTCGGTCGCATCGTGTACGTGAGCTCGTCCGAGCAGCTGACGGCGTGGCTGGCCGAGCTGGGAGTGCCGCCGTCCCCGGTGCGCGCGCTGGCGGTCCGCGAGGTCGCTCCCGGCCTGACGGTGCAGGGCCCGGTGCCTGGCCTCGACGAGCAGGTCCGCGAGTTGCACCGCCGCTTCCGCAGCTGATGCCGCGCGCGGTCCCCGCCAGGTATTTCTCCGTCTATCGGCGTGTCGTTTTGCCTGGGTATCACCCTTGTGGCAATCGTAAGAGCGACGTAACCAACGATTCTGTCACCCGGCAGGACAGTCAGCAGGCACACTGGAATGCGAAAGGGGGGCACCCCGGACCATGGGCGAGGGCAGCGTCATGACCTGGCCGAATGTCGTCGCGGACCCGCCGGGTATGTCGGCTTCATGGCCGTTGTCGACGTCCCTGCCGCTGGGCGCTCTGCCGGGCGCCACTCCATGCGCCCGCCTGCACGCCCGCGCCGTCTTCACCGAATGGGGCCTCGACGACCTGGCCGAGGCGGGCGAGCTCGTCGTCAGCGAACTGGTCACCAACGCCGTCCGGGCCTCGACAGGGCCAGACGGCCGGCCCCGCTATGACGGAACCGGGATGCCGGTCGTGGTCCTGCGAATGGCCAGCGACCGTATCAGGCTGCTGATCGAGGTCTGGGATGGCATCCCGGGCGCGCCCGCCGCCGCGCACCCCGGGCCCGACGACGAGAGCGGACGCGGTCTGATGCTGGTCGCGGCGCAGTGCGACCGCTGGAGCTGGCAGACCGTCCCTGGCTGGCCCGGCAAAGTCGTCTGGGCCGAGTTGTACAGCCGGTAACGGCTTTTGTCGGGTGATATCCGCCCTGACGCCGGAGACCAGGCGGACGGCGTCGCCCACGCTGATCCGGCCGGGGTGCAGCACTTCGGCGTAGACGCCGGCGCACGGTTCAGGACCGAGCCCGTCCAGCGGCGTGACCCGGTTGTGCCGGGCCAGCACCCGGAGGGCCTCGGTGTCGCGGGGCAGGGCGCCGTGGGCCAGGGTGGGCACGGCGCACCGGGGGGTGCGGGCGATCACGCGCAGCACCAGCTGATCGCCGACACGCAGGTCCCGGCCGAGCCAGTCGTTCTCGGGGAAGCCCTCGGCTTCGGTGCGGATAGCGTGATCCGGGCGCCTTCGGCCAGCGCTTCGGCGGACAAGGTGAGCAGGTCCCGCCACAGCCGCGGGTACTTCGCGCTCGCGACCTTTCCGGTCCGTCGGCTGACCACGGCCAGGCGCCGGTCCCGGGCCAGGCCGCGGTGGCTGACGTCGCTCGCGTCCAGGTCCTCGCCCAGCATTGACTTGACCGGATACCGGCGCAGCGCGGTCACGGTTCCCAGCATGCTCCGAGGTTAGGCTAGTTGGGGGAGTGAGCCCAGGGGCGCCGAAGGGCCGGCAGCCGACATAAGCTGCCCCGGTGCCGTATTCCGCCCTGTCACATCTTGACTGCCCGCGCTGCGGCGCCCGGCACGACGCCGATCAGCTGCATGGCACCTGCTCCTGCGGATCGCCGCTGCTGGCCCGCTACGACCTGCGGCAGGTCCAGGCATCCCCGCGCGACATCGCACGCCGGCCGCCGGACCTGTGGCGCTACCACGAGCTGCTGCCCGTCCGCGAGGCCGGCCACGTGGTGAGCCTCGGCGAGGGGATGACGCCGCTGCTCGCCCTGCCGCGGCTGGGCCGGGCGCTCGGCGTGCCGAACCTGCTGGTGAAGGACGAGGGCCTCATCCCGACCGGCACGTTCAAGGCGCGCGGCGCTGCGGTGGGCGTCTCCCGGGCCGCCGAGCTCGGGGTCTCCGCGATCGCCATGCCGACCAACGGCAACGCCGGGGCGGCCTGGGCGGTGTACGCGGCCCGGGCAGGCATGCGGAGTCTGGTCGTGATGCCCGTCGCCGCCCCGGCGGTCACCCGGGCCGAGTGCGAGGCGGTCGGCGCCGAGCTGTACCTGGTCGACGGCCTGATCGGGGAGGCCGGGAGGCTGGTCGCCGCCGCCGTCGAACGGCGGCCGGGCTATCAGGATGTGTCGACGCTCAAGGAGCCGTACCGGATCGAGGGCAAGAAGACGATGGGCCTGGAGATCGCCGAGCAGCTTGGCTGGCGGCTGCCCGGCGTGATCGTGTACCCCACCGGAGGGGGCGTGGGCATCATCGGCATCTACAAGGGCCTGCGAGAACTGCTCGAGCTCGGCTGGGTGTCGGGCGACCTGCCGCGGCTGGTCGCGGTTCAGTCGGCAGGCTGCGCGCCGATCGTCCGGGCCTTCGAAGCCGGGGCCGCGGCGAGCGAGCCGTGGCCAGACGCGAAGACGGTGGCGTTCGGGATCACCGTGCCGAAGGCGCTCGGTGATTTCCTCATCCTCGAAGCTCTCTACGCCTCCGCCGGGACCGCCGTGGCCGTGACGGACGAGGCGCTGCTCGCCGACCAGCGCCTGGTGGCCCGCCTGGAGGGCAGCTTCATCTGCCCGGAAGGCGCCGCTTGCGTCAGCGCCGTCCGCCAGCTGCGCGAATCCGGCTGGCTGTCCGAGTCGGACGAGGTCGTCGTGCTCAATACCGGCACCGGGCTGCTCTACCCGGACACCGTGCCGGCCCGCGCGCCGGTGCTCCCGCCGTCCGGGACGATTCCCGGCGGAGCGGATCCCTGAGCATTCTGACGGTGCCAGACTGAGGGCGTGGCCGAGATCACCCTCGTCAAGGGCGATACCTCCGCGCTGCCGGCCACCCGGGTGCTGGTGCTGACCACCTACGCCGACGAGGACGCGATCGTGCCCCGCGCTGCGAGCCGGGGCGCTGCGCTACCTGACCAAGGACGCCAGCGCCGAGCAGATCGAGGCCGCGATCCGTGCCGTGCACGCCGGGCAGACCCATCTGGATCCTGCGGTCCAGGAACGGCTGGTGGCAACGGTGCTGAGTCGGCCCGGGGCCGCCGCGCCCAGGCCGTCAGGTACGCCTACCAGCACGGCCTGGCGACGTCGGCGCAGTGACACGACAAGCGGGCTGTGGCACGATAAGTGCAGGTCTGGGGCTTGCCTGGAGGATACCGTGCGGGTAGATATGAGAGCTGAGGCGGGGGAGTTCGTTCGCGGGCGCGGCGGGAGGCTGTGGGTCTGGGCGGCTCATCCGCGGGTGTGCTGCTGGGGGACACCGGCGTACATGCATGCGGCCACGGTGCCGCCGCCGGGGTTGTCCGGCTTCAGCCCGGCGCACCCGGACGGCCTGGAGGTCTGGTTCCGCGCCCCGGCGGGCCGGATGCCTGACGTGCTGGAGATCGGGATGCGCGGGCGGCGCCATCCCCGCGTCGAGGCCTACTGGGACGGCTGCACCTTCGCCCTCTGATGGGCCGCGGTTACCCCGGGCCCACGGCGATGGCCTCGATCTCGACCAGCTGATTCGGGTAGCCGAGCACGGTCACGCCGAGCAGGGTGCTGGGCGCGTCGTGCGCACCGAAGGCCGCGCTGACGACATCCCATGCCGCGACCAGGTCGGCCCGCTCGGCCGAGGCGACGTACACAGTGGTCTTGAGCACGTCGGCCAGCGTGGCGCCGGATTCAGCCAGGGCGGTGGCGAGATTGGCCACGGCCAGGCTGGCCTGCGCCCGGATGTCGCCCGCGCCGACCACTTCACCCCGGTCGTCGAGGGGAGACGCCCCGGCGGTGAAGATCAGCGAAGCACGCGGGGCCACCGACGCATACGCGTAGGGGACGTCCCTATACAGGCTGTCAGAACGAATCAGGTTGATAGTCATCACGATCGCGGCGTGGAGACCCCAGCCTTCAGGCCGGGGAGGAAACGCCGCTTCACCTCCCCAGGAATATCGGTAGTGTTCGCTAGTGTGTTCGCATGTCCCATTACCGCCTGCTCCCCACGCCCGCCCAGGAGGCAGTCCTGCGGGGCCACTGCGGGCACGCCCGGTTCATCTGGAACCTGGAGGTCGAGCAGCACGCGCACTGGCGCCCGGGCCGGAACAGCGCTCCAGGGTACCTGGAGCAGTGCCGGCAGCTCACCGCCGCCCGGGCGGAGTACCCGTGGCTGGCCGCTGTAATTCGGTGCGTGGAACCCGGGCCGTTCGGTACCTGTCTCGTGGAAGGCGGCTGAGGGGATCGGCGCGGTCAGTGACGACGGCGACCATCGGCGAACGATAATGGGCGGCGTGGATAACAGCCACTACAGCCTGGTCATAGCGGCTGCCCAGGCCGCGGGACCGTGTCCTCCCGGTGCGGAGGCGGCATGGGGCCGCCGGGTGCACGGCCTGACCGTGGACCTGCACCTGATCGCTCAGCAGGCGAGGCAGGACATCGAGCGGCTGGAGTCAGCACGGACCTTCATCGCGTTCCTGGAGAAGGTCGAGATCGAGGAATCGAGTCGTCGCGGGCTGCTCACGCTTCGCCTGCCGTCGGGCGAGAGCGAGCCGATCCGCACCGAGCAGAAGGACACCGATCGCGGGCAGGCGCTGATCGAGCGAGCCCGCTCCCTGGAAGGGCGCTGGGTGCTCGTCTACCGGTACAACGAACGGAAGACAGGGCAGCGGAACCAGTCGGTCCGGATGCTGGCGCACCTGATGGATCTCGGCGTTGACGGGGCCGTGCCCAACAACACGGCGAAGAAGATGGTGCTGCAAGAGGCGGGTGGCGACGTGGCGCGCGCACAGCAGGCGTGGACGGCTGCAGGCTTGCCGGAGACCGGCCCGGTCAGCGTCGGTCAGCTAGAGCAGGCGCGCGAGGCAGCGCGGGAAGTCGGCTAAAGGGATGGAAGGTGCCTTGTCTTCCCGTCCCGTTCGGTCGGCAGATGCTGATAACAGCAAGAAGCGAGAAGCTGACTCAGGCACCGACAGACCCTCGATGCGACCTTGTGGTCCGGGCCGAACCAAAACGGTTCGGTCCGGGTCGAGTCGATTCGACCCGGACCACACATCATCGGGGGAGGGATAAGCCTGGGCATTAATTGGGCGGCGCTTCTTGCTGTTATCAGCATGGGCAAGTATTCTCCGGGTATGGCAGATCTGGGGGAGCGCAGGTCAGCGCGCGGCGCCATAGACGACTTCATCCGTCATCTGGCCGACGGCCAGTTCGCTATCATCACCCGGCGGATCCGCAGGCACTTCCTCAGCGAGTACCTACATCATGCGCAGCAGGCCGTCGGCGCCATCGATATCACGGTCGGCGAGCTGATGAATCCCGCGCGTGCCGACGCCTGGCTCTCCGATGCGGCCGACGGGAAGACCCGCACCCGCAACACCCTCCGCGGTCCCGATGCCGCCGCTTACACCAACTCCATGCGCGTGCGCATTGACTCCTACAATGCCTTCGCCGAATTCCTCTGCCTGCCCGACCGCCTTGACAGCCAGCCGCCCGCCGGCGGCTTCCAGCTAACCCCTGCGGATACCGAGCGCCTCCTCCACGACCTGACGGTCCGTAGGCCTATCTACGCCAACGCCTCAACATCACTGCGCACCGCCGCCCTTGCCGCGCTTGTGGCCGATACCGGCCGGTCAGTCCCTGAACTCGCCCGCCTCAACATCAGCGCCCTGCAGCTGGAAGGCGAGGCACGCGTCGAGCTCGCCGACGGATCTTGTCCGCTCGGCGGCCCAACCATGCAGATCCTCACCCGGTGGCTCAGTGCCCGAGCGCTGATCATCGCCGAACTTGAGGGCAGCGACCCCGGCTACCTGTGGATCCCGACTAAGCCCGGGCGGCCCCGAGGCGGTCGCGAGCCCGTTAAGCCCGGCCTCAGCCGGGCGGCCGTCCGCACCCTGCATGCCGCCCACCGCACCCTCGTCACCCAGTTGCTCGGCACCCCGCTCCGCCCCGGCGCCCTCCGCGCGGCAGGCCCGTCACGTTCTCGGTCCAGCCAAGAGTCGTGAAAGCGTCTCCGAGTGTGAGCGCGACCGCCAGGGAGCCGACATTGTCCTGTCGCACTGAATCTGGTCCGAGAGAACCTCGGAGGGCTTGATCGTGCGGGAGTTGGCGACGAGGCCGGCGCCGATGCCCTGGGAACCTCCGGTGATGATGGCGACCCGCTGGCCGGCTCCGGTCATGGCGTCGGTCAGGTCTTGGCTGTCGCCGGGTCGCTGGGGTGCCGGGTGAGCGGGCTGGTCCGCACGGTCATCCAGGCATCCAGCGGGAACGATTCAGGATCGCCTGCATCTCGGCCGCGTCCTGGGCTCGCCAGAGGCCCAGCGAGCGCCCCTCGCCCGGCAGCGCCCACAGCCGCAGCAGGTGTCCCTGCCCGGCCAGCTCGTGCGCGCGTTCTGCCTCGCGCGCCTTGGTGTCCTCCACCGTCTGGGCGGGCGTGCCCTCCGGGATGGTGACGGTGAAGGTGGTCAGAAATTCCGTGGCTCCCGGACTGGCCTCTAGTGCCGGATCGTTCGGGTGCCGGGAGGCTGCGGTTCCTCTCCGACGGCGCCCTGCGCCGGCGGGTCACCGCGGCGACCAACAAGGTGGAGGCGTTCAACAACTTCTGCCAGTGGCTGTTCTTCGGCAAGCACGGGGTGATCGCCGACAACGACCCGGACGAGCAG